>Ga0181529_10002877_pt1 | contig 20153 bp, 14 predicted proteins | sample PEATcosm2014_Bin_36_FD_119763 | JGI IMG/M metagenome (GOLD analysis project Ga0181529, IMG submission 119763) | Peatland microbial communities from MTU Mesocosm Facility, Houghton, MI, USA - PEATcosm2014_Bin10_30_metaG | ecosystem: Environmental > Terrestrial > Soil > Wetlands > Peat | place... | reverse complement strand
GCGGGGCAACGTGATCGGCATCGTTTCCGCAAAACTGGATGCTTCAACAGCATTGGCCATGAGCGGCTCGCTCCCGGAGAATGTGAATTACGCGGTCAAGAGCAGCCTGCTGTTGAGTTTCCTGGAGTCTGTCCCAGACGTGGCTAATAAGCTCAAAGCGCCAAACACGGTGGATGAGAAATTTTCTGACGTGGTCAAATCCGCTCAAGATGCCGCCGTCTTGGTTCTCGTTTATTGATCTGGTAGGGCGGTCGCTGCCGCGCCGCCCATTTTAATTTGGGCTGACCCGCAGGTCAGTCCTACCAAGTTAAATGAAGTCGGCGCAGGGTGCGGCGGTGCTGGTGCTGGTTTATTGAATAAGGAAGGCAGGAAACAAGGAACTGGCTTTTCCTGATTTCATGCTTTCCTCATTCAATTCAAAAGAACGGGGCAAATGTTTTGAGGGCGCACGACACGACCTTCACCAACGGTTATATCGGCTTTCGAGTTTACGGTTGGGGGGATTCGCCCTGCGACGCGACATTTTCGCGCGTGAGTTTTTAATTGCGAAACCTTGGAATCAAAACCGTGAATCCAGCACGCATTCACAGGCAAAGCACGGCGTTCACGCTGATTGAACTGCTGGTGGTCATCGCCATCATCGCCATTCTGGCGGCGTTGCTGCTGCCGGCGTTGGCGCATGCCAAGTCGTCGGCGCAGCGGGCGGATTGCATCAGCAATTTGCGGCAGATCAGCATCGGCATCCATTTGTATGCCGGCGACCACAACGACACGCTGCCGGACATCGTCATCACCAACGGCATGCCCTGGTCTTATCAATGGCGTTTCTTCAAGGAACTCACCAAGAGCTACGACGGCCTGACCGGGGAGTCCTCGCCCCAGGACAAGCTCTTCGCCTGCCCGGCCGACACGTTTTATTATCTCAACACGCACGATACACCGCTCATCCATGCCAGCATGCACGACGATCCGTGGGCGGATTATTCGAGCTACTGGTTCAGCCGGCTGAATCTGCGGACGAACGCCGTGACCGGGCAAAATTATCCGGGAATTTCCGGCAGGAAAATCAGCTCCATCCGCAACACGGTCCGGACCGTGATGGCGGTGGATCAACCGGCCTGCTTCGCCTATTCCTGGCACAAACCGGAATCGTTGACCGATCCGGGGCCGAACGAGATCAATGATTCCCTGAACGTGTGCGGTTTCGTGGACGGCCATGCCAGCTACATCAAATTTTTCTGTGACGACAGCCTGGGTGACTACCCGTGCTTTTACAATCCGCCGGATAGCTACGAATATCAGTGGGGCGAGAATTGAATGCTGAAGGCCGCTCCTGTGAATTCGCAAAAGCGCCAGCGCGCCGGCTGCGCCAGATTTCGGATCATTAAAAATTGCAAATAAATTGTCGGCTTTGGCCGGGCGGCGCACACTTATCGGTGAATGCAACCAACGGACGACAGCGCGCTGCTGCGGCAATATGCGGACAATAATTCCGACGAGGCGTTTGCCACGCTGGTGATACGGCACGTCAATCTGGTTTATTCCGTCGCGCTGCGGCAGGTGGGCAATCCGCATCACGCGGAGGAAATCACGCAGGCGGTCTACATCATCCTGGCGAAAAAGGCGGCGCAATTGCGGCATGACAAGGCGCTGGGCAGCTGGCTGTTTCAAGCCACGCGTCTGACGGCCAATAATTTCATCAGGAGCGAAGCGCGGCGTCATCGTCGTGAAGAGGAGGCGTGTATGCAATCAATTTTGAATGAATCGGAAACCGAGGTCTGGACAAAAATCGCGCCGTTGCTGGACGCCGCTGTCGCCAGCCTGCGTGAAAAAGACCGCCAAGCGATTCTGCTCCGGTATTACGAAGGAAGAAATCTGCGTGATGTTGGGTTGACTCTTGGCGCGAGTGAGGACGCGGCGGAGAAGCGAGTCAAGCGCGCGCTGGAAAAGCTACGGAAATTTTTCACGAAACGCGGCGTGAGTTCGACCACGGCCATCATTGCCGGGGCGATTTCCGCCAATTCCGTCCAAGCCGCGCCGGTGGCGCTGGCAAAATCCGTGACCGCCGTGGCGATTGCGAAAGGCGCGGCGGCCAGCGGTTCAATTTTAATCCTCGTGAAAGGAACTATGAAAATGATGACTTGGATAAAACTTAAATTCACTGTGGCTATCAGTGCAGTTGTATTGGTGACAGGCGGGCTTGTGACCATTGCGCTTTCGGGCGAAAAAACACAACAAGTGCCGTTAGATGCCGTTGCCTTTTTCAAGCAAGCAATCAGTTCGCCACTGGATGTTGACTCGTTTATTGCCGGGCAACGCAGCCTCTTATCACTCGAAGAACTTGGGCAACTTGCTCAACTTATCGCTCAACGGCCTGATGTAGAAAATAAAAAAACACCAAGCCCACAGAAAAATTTACAGAAAGCGCAAAAAATGCAGTTAGAACAATTTTATGCAGGTGCCAGAGCCGGTTCAGATTATTACTTGCGGTATATTTCAAGTCCAAACACGCCGAATATACCTGCTGCAAACGTAAGCATTATTGGACGCGCAGGATCGGTGCTTTATCAAGTTGGAAGAGATAATGTTTCGTATGGTTCCGGCACAAATGCCTTTGTCGAAAGCGTGAATGTTTCGTTTGGCTTGGTGCGTCTGTTTCTTGATATGGGCTTGGATGAAATAGAACCTGAAAGCGTTGTTTGGACGGGGAATCAATTCACCGCGCTAAATCTGCGTGGACACTCCGAATATGGAGAGTTAGAGGTTTCAAACAACCTGCCGTTTGCCATAAAGGTATATGAGCAAAAAAATTCGCCAGATTTCAAGAGGATTGAATATCAATATCCCAATCCTCCGGCATCTTTTGGAGGATTTCCGACAAAGATGACAATCTTCACCGTGTCTGAAGGCGAATCTAAACCAAGGATGGAAATCACTCTGTATTCAGTTCACACAGCAGACCGGCGGCTTCCACACGACTTTTTTGGCGATGGACAGTTCAAAACGGCGAAAATTATTTACACAAACGCTTACATCAACTCCGAGGTCTGGGGCATGGTCAAAAAATTAAATGGAAAAACATACTTTACTAACCTGGACAATGTAAAAGTAGTCTATCCGAAAAACTAGAATAAAGCCAAGTTGCAGCTCACTTCACCTTATCCAACAATTCCATGTGAATTTCCTTTCGCGCGGTTGGCGTATTTCTCGCTCGTAATTTTCCTCCGGCCATTTACTCAAACCATTTTACACGCCGCCCGCGCGTTGTATAATGTCCGTCTGTGAATTCGCAAAAGCGTCAGCGTGTCGTCTGCGGCATGAGCGGAGGAGTTGATTCCTCGGCGACGGCGGCGCTTTTGATCGAGCAGGGCTACGATGTCATCGGCATCACGCTCAAACTCTGGCCGCAGGATTGCGTGAACCGCGCGGAGGACAAATGCTGCGGCCCACAAGCCGTCACCGACGCGCGCTCGGTCTGCGACAAGCTCGACATCCCGTATTACCTGATTGACGAGGCGGCGGAATTTCAAAAACACGTCATCCAATACTTCGCCGACGAATACAAGGCCGGCCGCACGCCGAATCCGTGCGTGATGTGCAACCAGAATCTGAAGTTCGGCAGATTGATTGACCGCGCGGACCAGCTCGGCGCGGATTTCATCGCGACGGGGCATTTTGCGCGGATTGAACGTAGCAGCGAACGTGAGTTCGCTCGATTTGAAAATCAGAGCCGACTCACGTCCGCTGCTACGCGATATTTATTGAAGCGCGGACGCGACTCGCGGAAGGACCAAAGTTATTTCCTGTTTTCGCTGCGGCAGGATCAGCTTGCCCGCGCGATCTTTCCGCTCGGCGAAAAGACCAAGAGCGACACACGCGAAGTGGCGCGCCACTGCAATCTCAAGACCGCCGACAAGGAAGAGAGCATGGAAATCTGTTTTGTGCCGGACAACAATTACGGCGGCTTTCTCCAGTCAGCGAACCTCGTGCAAAAAACGCGCGGCGACATCGTGGATTTGCACGGCCATGTTTTGGGACAGCACGACGGCATCGCGTTCTACACCATCGGCCAGCGCAAGGGGCTTGGCATCACCACGCCCAAGCCGGTTTATGTTGTGGAACTCGACGCGGAAAATAATCGCGTTGTCGTCGGCGACGATTCCGCACTCGACCGTGATGAATTCATTGCCGACCGTTGCAACTGGCATCCGTTCGACATATTGACAGAGCCAATCGAAGTCACGGCGAAAATCCGTTACAACCATCCCGGCACGCCGGCGACGGTGACGCCGATGGAGCAGGGGAAGGTGAAGGTAAAGCTGCACACGTCGCAGCGCGCCATCACGCCCGGCCAGGCGGCGGTGTTTTATCAGGATGACTTGGTGGTGGGCGGCGGGTGGATTATGAGGTAGGACAGCGCCTCCAGCCTGTATCAAATTTTCAGAGGAGAGATACAGGCGCGACGCCTGTCCTGCGCATTGCCATCCGGTTTGGTGTGGAGAAAAGACAAAGTCGGGCTTGGAAACCCCCTTTTCCCCGCAGCAAAAGAGGATTTCAGGACGGGACAAGCTGTTTTTCAGGATCGCTTCGGGGTTTTTTAGGATTGAATTGAATCCGATAAAAAAGGCGTCCGGTAATTGATGTCCAGGGTGGGGACAGGGGATGTCCGCTGAAAACGACATTCAATTACCGGACGCCGGGACTCCGGCCCGTTGTGAACCATCAGCGACAAGCATCATTCTGATTTTGCGACCATCAACCTGCCTGCCGTCTTTGGTTCTACATTGACTGCGACCCCGGGATTGGAATATCGCACGTATGAAAGTCGCTACAACTGCCCTTTAGGGCAGTTGTGTGCGCAGTGGCAGCATCTGCACGTCGAAAATGCTGAGGCTGGCCTTCGACACGGCTGCGCTCCGGGAATTTCAAATTTGGAAAAGCCCCCTGCGACCTCACTTCGGGTCTTCGGGGATTTCCATGTCAGGTTCGCGGCCCATCAGGTAGGCGGCGATGTCGCGGCCATAGCTGATGACCCAGACTTCCGAGAGGCTGACCTGGCCATACATCATATATTCATCCGCCAAGGGGTGGGCATCATCCAGCCATGAAGGCGGGGGGTCGGGTTTTTTCTTCACGGCCACGTCGCCATCGCCGGCCTCGTCGTCATCCTCCCATTCCTCCTCGCGCTCCCAGGGCGGTTGCAGGGGCGGTTCGGACGGGGGCACGGCGAAGTCCTGTGGATTGATCTTCTCGCCGGATTGTTTTTTCAAATCGAGGCGGTAGAGGCGGTCGAGATATTCCTTGTGATCGCGGTGATAGCGTTCGCGTTCGTCCTCGTCGCGTTCGGCTATGAATTGCTTCTCCAGTTCGATCTGTTCGGGGGTTGGCTCCAGTCCGGGGGCCTTGAGATAGACCATGAAGTGGCAGTTGTATTGGTGGCGCAGGCGGGCGAGGGCTTCGCGCAGGCCTTCGATCATGTCGGGAAATTTTTCAATGAGGCTGAAACAGGTGATCATGACATGAATGCCACGGGGCTGGCCGTTGACGCGGACTTCGCCCCATTCGGGATGGCCGCCAACCTTGGCGGCGACGGTGCGATGGACGAATTTTTCGATCCAACTGGCTTCGCAGGTGCGCAGGCCGGCGTCGGCCAGTCCATGATCTTCCGGCTCCAGCGCGACTTCGGGCCAGACGGGATGTTTTGGGCCGGGGGCGACAATAAACTTGAGCGGCGGGAGTGGAAGCGGTTCGGGGAGCAGGAACAATTCGTCCCAGGGCGGGAAAAGTGTGTTGAGGTTGGCGACTTCGGAGTCCACGGGCGGGCAGCCGGTGACCTTGATCTGGCGCAATTGCGGCGCGTCCAGCAGGGGCATGTAATCGCGGGGCGGGGCTTTGTCTATGTTCCATTCATGCTGGGAATTGAAGGAGGCAAAATGGAGACTGGGCAGGCGCGTGAGGGGTGTCACGTCCAGGGGTTCCGCGCCGTCATAGTTCAAACAGGTGAGCTTGTCCAGGACAGCGAGCGGGGCGAAGTCGCGCACGACACCGGTAAGGGACAAATTGCGGAGACGAGGAAAAGCCTCGATGCCGTCCAGATCATCCACGCCGCCGAGCTGGAGAAATTCGCAGGCGGGAAAACGCGGAAGGTCGCGCACGGAACGGACGGAGAGCGGCTGGCATTTCAATGTGCCGGTCCGGACATTTGGCCAGACGAGGCCGGGCCGGAGGGCGATCAAGTTGCCGGACAGGTGGAAGGTGTCCAATTGTTCCAGCTTCTCGAGTCCGTCCAGCTTGGGCCAGTGCGCCTGCAATTCGAGCTTGAGGGAACGGATCTGGGTGCAGCGGGCGAAAGGCCGGAAGTCCTCGCAGGTTTTGCTGGCGAACTCAAGTCTGCGGAGGTTGGGCAGCCCGGCAAACACGCTGGCATCGGCGATTTCGCTGCCGCCGATCTTGATTTCTTCGAGCTGCGTGAAGAACCGCAGCGCGGAGATGTCGCGGATGGGGCGCTTTTGGAATGGGAGGGAGACCCACCAGAATTTTTTTTCCGGCCATATTTCGGCGGCGTGGCGCAGGTCAGCCTCCGAATAACCGGGGACATAGGCGGGATTGAAATAGCGCTGGCGGTCGCGCTCCATTCCAGAGCGGAAGTCGTCGTGAAAGCCGGTCTTGTGCTTGACGTGCCAGGCAAACATGACGAATTCCACGAGGATCTCGACCGTAAAGCGTTCTTCCACGGTGCGGGCATTGTCCAGCGCCCAGTCAATAAAGGCTTCCTGGTTCATGGCGGAGTTATCTCATAAACCGGGAATTCTGGCAAGACGGCGGCGAAGGATGTTTCAATGATTGTAGCGGAAGAAGTGGCCGGGATGATTTTGAAATCCAATCTTCCATTGGGTTTCACAAATGTGAATGCGCGCAAATTTCCGGGTTGAAAAGCCGCCCTGTCGCGTGGAACAATCTCCTGAGTATTGAAAATCTTTGCCCCATGGGTTTTGACGCGGTGGAAAATTCATAGTATCACTTGTATCGTCAGCCAAACGATTGCAGCAATGCGGAAATTTTCAAACAAAGCAGGCCGGCCCGGTTTCACGCTGGTGGAGCTGATGGTGGTGATCGCCATCATTGCCGTCCTTGCGGCGCTTTTGCTGCCCGCGCTGGCCCGCGCCAAGGAACGGGCGCAGGCCATCATCTGCCTCAACAACACCAAGCAGCTTGGGCTTGGAGCGCATCTTTACGCGGAAGACCATGAGGACCGCCTGCCTTACAATCTCGGCATGAGCGGGTCGTTCCGCACCAACATCAACTGGGTTAACAATGTCATGACCTGGGATTTGAGTCCCGACAACACGAACACCGCCACGCTCACCGGCGCGAGCCTCGGATCTTATGTCAGCGGCGCGACGGCCATTTACCGCTGCCCGTCCGACCAGGCGCTGGGCGCGGTCCAAAGGGCCGCCGGCTGGAACGAGCGCATCCGCAGTTATTCGATGAACGCGATGGCCGGAGACGCGGGAAATTTTTCAATCAACGGCTACAACCAAAACAATCCCGCCTACACGCAGTTTTTCAAACTGGCGCAAATCCCGCATCCGTCCGACATTTTTGTGTTTCTTGACGAACATCCCGACAGCATTGATGACGGCTATTTTCTGAACAAGGATCCGCAGAACAATTATGGCGGGGCGTATGGCGGCGCATCCAGCAGGGCGCAGTGGACGGATTTGCCGGCTTCCTACCACAACGGAGCTGCGGCGTTTTCCTTTGCCGACGGACACAGCGCGCTGCACCGCTGGCTGGAACCAAACACAGTCCGTCCGCCGCTGCCCCACGCCGCAAACCTTCCCTTTCCAGTTGTCCCCGATTCCAGCTTCGATAATCAATCGGGTTTGACCAGCCCGCTTGTGGATTTCGACTGGGTGCTGGATCACATGAGCGTTGAACAAAACTGACGCGCGGGGAATCCCAATCCGTGGACGCGGTCAAAGGAATTTTCGGATTGCCGGTTCATCGCCGGCCGTCGCCAGGAAATAAAGCCTGCCTCCTTGCGACCATGTTGCGGTGGCGAGCTGGTTCACTTTTTCAAATTGCGGCGAGCGTGCGCCGGGCGCGTCCTTAACCGAGCCGCTGTCAACGACGAACAGCCACAAATCACCCTGCTGGCCGGGCGGCAGCGGCTTGCCGGTGCTGAAGCAAATCATGGATACTTTTTTGTCCTGCCAGCCTTCAACCGCGCAGCCGGTCACGGCGGTCTTTTGGAGCGCCGCTGGCAAAACATAATCCGCCGGCGCGTGTTGTTGCGCAAGATAAGTGCGGATTTGCGCCAAATCATTCGTCGTCAAATCCATGGAGTAACCTCGCAGAGCGACGCCGGCCATCTGGTTTTGATAAATGGAGAATGTGTTGTCTGTGCCGTTGTTGTGTTGCGGCAACCATGACTGCGCCAGAAACGCCAGCGACACGACGATGGCCGTCACCGCCCCGACAAAGAGAAATTTCTCGCGACGGGAAACAGGTTTCCGCCCTGCCGCCTGCTCGGAAATGATCTGCTCCTTCAATCCGGCGGGAGCGGTTATCTGCCGGAATTTTTCGCGCAATGCATTTTGACGCGCGCAATGTTCCTCCAGCCAGAGTGCCAGTTCAGAATCCTGTTTTGCCAGCGCGAGCGCCTCCGCGATTTGCGGGTCTTCCGCGTCCGCCGTGTCCGGGCGGTAAAGTTGCAGGATGATTTTCGCTTCGTCGCGGTTCACGGTTTTGGCTGTTGAGGTTGAATTTCTGCGAGCGCATTGTGGAGCCGCGCAAGCCCGCGTGTCAGGCGTGATTTGACAGTGCCGAGGGGGATGTCGAGGGCTTCGGCGATTTCGTTGTAGGAAAAATCCTGCAGATAAAACAGGGCGACGGGCGCCTGGTAAATTTCATCCAATTGTGCGAGCACGTTGAGCACCTGCGCGGAGTCGAGGCGGTTGACGGTGGCCGGCTCGATGGTTGGAAGCTCTGCCGCCGCGAATTCGATCTCGACATGTGGAAAGCGGGTTTGCTTCCGTCGCGAGGCGAGAAATTCACGGTGCAGGGTTGTAAAGAGCCATGTTTTCACTTTGGATGCGTCTCGCAATTGGTGTCCTTTGTTCGCCCAGATGCAAAAGGTCTGTTGCACAAGATCGCAGGAGTCCGCCTCGTCGCGTGTCAGGCTGAAGGCGAATCCATACAGCGGCTCGTAATAAGCGGCCACCAGACTTTCAAAGTCAACGCTGTCAGCCATATTGCGCCATCCAAGTTAAGAGTGTGAAATGAGCCGAATGTTCCCGCCAAACTCTCCAAAGCAAATTTTGCGCCTGCGGCCTCCGCTTACAAGTTTTATATGGAGTTGAAGGTTTTGCCGCAAAGTTTTCAGCCGCAGGTGTCATAAATTCAACAGGCATCAAAACCGGAATGTCAGTGTGCCGAAGAGTGATTGGGCGCGGTAATTTGTCGCCCTGCCGTTGCTTGGCTCGTCGTAATAATCGAACCGGTATTGCAGCTTGGTCGAGACGTTCTTTGCAAATTTGCGGGAGAGGCCGACTTGAACACCGTGCTGCTGGTATTGAATGCCAAGCGGCAGTCCGCCGGCAAAATTATCCTGGCCGTAATTCGCCTCGGAGAAGGCATAGCCGGCGAACAAGTCGGTGGTCTGGCTGAAAACGTAGGTGCCGTTGGCGAGGACGGTGTAAATATCGCCACGGTAGGGAACAACGGCTGGCGAGCCGTCAGCCGCCGTCACCAGGCTGGAGATTTGGTATGAGAATGTGGTTGAAAGAAAAAGGCGCGGAATGGGCACAAGGGTCGCGTTGACGGAAAAAATATGGGAGTAATCTTCGCCGGCGATCAACTGGCCGCCCGGTGAAATGACATTGCCGAACGAGACATAAGGGCTTGTTTCCAAGTCATAGGTGTCGGCTTGGTATTGATAGGACAGCGTGGTTTTGAAAAGCGCAGACGGATGCAAAACAAGCTTTGCCTCGGCTTCATCGGTGACCTGATCGCGCGAACGGATGAAGGTGGGATAGGCGGTCGGGATGGGTTGAACCAGCGGGTCGCTGTCATACTGGTCGTTCTCCTCGTAATGGCGATAGTGTGCGCTGAAGGAAACACTGCGCCAGGGAGAGGTGTCAAAACCGAGCCGCAAATCGCTCGACCGGCTGGAAAATTCCGTGTGCTGGAGAAAAACGGCCTTGTTGAGAATGTCCTGCGCGGCGGAGAATTGATCGTATTGCCCGATGTCTTGCTGCTCAAATCGCGCTTCGGCATATAGTCCGGTAAAGGGAATTTTAGAGTAGCGCACCGACAGGTTTTCCTGGAGGGAAGTCTCGTCGTAATCCGAAGCCACGTTGAAGGGAAGGAGAAAATCGGTGACGGGCGTCGTCGGAGTTTGCTGGTCAAAGGTGCCGGAGCCGAAGCCATGCTGGCGGGTCCATTCAGCCTGCTCGCCGGCGGAGATGGTGAGACCATCGGACGGGCCGAAGATTGCGTTGACATTGCCAACGTGCGATTCTTTTTCCAGGGTGATTTGTGGAACGGTCGTGAATTGAAGCAGCGTCGGCTCATCCATTACGAAAGCCGAGTCTGCATCCAGTTTGCTGTAAAGATAGCCTGCCGAACCAAAGAGCCAGTCGCTGAACTTTTTTTCCAGCCGGATGGTGTTGGCACCCTGGAAATAACTTGTGCCTTCGTTCACGTTTTGCGGCGTCTGGCTGAAGATGGTGTTGGTGCTGCCAGTGTCCAACTTGTAAAACTCGCCGCGAAAACGGTCTTCAATCGTGACGCCTTGGATTTCATCGTCCAGATCAAATTTGATAATATGGACGCTTTCGTTGATGTTCTCACTGGCCGGGACAATGTTGCGCGCCGTGCCGTTGACAGTGCCCACTGTGCCCCATTCCGTGGTGGCTTCATTGCCTTGTTTGTAATCATATTCATAGCCAAGCACCAGTCGCGGCCAATCGGGCAAGGTGAGTCCGAAATCAACCCATGCCTTGCCGATGTCCAGATGTAGATCCTCGCCCAGGGTTGGTGCCATTTGTAGAAGGGATGGAGCATAGCCGCCCGTGTCATCGAAGTATTTTCGATATTGCTCCCAGCCCGAGTGAATGAAGCCAAGGTCGTTCCTATCCACGGACAGGGCGATTTTATAATCGTCCACCAACGCATGGCCGGTGAGGAGCGACTTCGTGTCTGGGCTGGTTTGCTGGAACAACTGGAATTCTTCCACGCCGCCGTTCAAACCTTCCTTCTGCCAGTATTGTTCGCGAAATTTATGCTTGTCGCCGCTGACCGTCGTTCCTCCAAAAGTTGGTGAAAAGGAGAAATCAAGATTGGTCAGCATGGTTGTGTCCCAAACCGCCCCTTGGTCAATCCAGGCGCGCAACAAGGAGACTTGCCGGGCCGTGAGCTGCTGGCCTTTCCCAATCGGTGGCATTTCAAAATCTTCGACCAGATGGGCAGTGTAAAGAATCAGCGAACTGTTGGTGCTGTTGCCGGGAATAATATCCACGCCTTCTTCGCCGCCTTTCAGGGCGGCCTTGCGATTGTCCAGGCGGAAATCGCTTTTCGGCTTCTCCGGGCCGTGGCAGCGGAGGCAGTTGTTTTCCAGAATGGGCCGGATGTCGCGCGCGAAATCAATTTGGTTCGTGGCAGACGGCGGCAGTTTGGAAAGATCCAGCTCGGCGCCGAGACCGAACGAATGAAGAATGAAAAATGAAGAATGAAAAATGAAAAGCTTTATTCCGCCGCGATGCGCGGCTTTTTGAGGTTTCTTCATTCTTCATTTTTCATTCTTCATTTCAATAGAGAAGAATGGGATGGATGTTTGAGCCGTGAACCGCAGTATGACAGCCCGCAGTCCAGCAACTGCCAAAGGCCAGACTGCTGGAATGATCCCTGCCGCCGATGAAAATGCGGCCTCCGGTGGCCGGCCCCTGCACCTGGGCGTGGCAGCGGAGGCAAAGATTTGAATCCGGCTCGACGAGCATTTTGGCGTTGATGGAGCCGTGGGGATTGTGGCAGGTCGTGCAGCCTTCGCGCATGGCCGGGTGTTCATAAATAAACGGCATGGTCTGCTCGCGATGGCATTGGGCGCAGGATTCATTCAACCGTGCCATGGCCAGTCCGCCCTCCGGTTTCATGATGTCCATGCCGTGCGGGTCGTGACAGTCCACGCAGCTCATTTTTCCCTCCAGCACCGGATGATGCTGCGGAAAATGGAATTCCGCCTGCACTTCCAAATGGCATTGGAAACAGGCCTGCGGGTCTTTACCGGGGTTGATGATGAATTTGTCCAGACCGCCACGCCCGCCCATGGCGATGTGCTTGCTGCCCGGCCCGTGACAAGATTCGCAACCGTTCTGGCCGGGCATCTGGCCGTTGTCCAGATGCAATCGCGCGTGCGGACTGGCGGGAAAAGCACGCGTGATGTCCGCGTGGCAGTCGGCGCAGGCTTTGTCCCCGACGTAGGTTGCACCTTCAATCTGTAACGGCACAACCACCGTGCGATTCGTCGTGGAACAGGAGATAACCGCCAGAAGCAACACCACCCCGCAGGCTGCCAGCGACAATCGGGCCAGCCAGTTTGGTCGTATTGCTTTTTTTAGATTGGTCAAGGGTTTGGCAATCGTCCCACGCGATAAAAACCGGCGCTGTTTGTTGCGTTGTTGTCCATAAAGATCACCGTGCTGCTCGCGGCTGTGTTGGTGAAAATCGTGAGCCAGTTGGTCGAGGTCAGATTGGTCGAACGTTGCACGACATAGCTCAAACCCACATTTGCCAGGTAGCTGAATTGGAAATTCGTGGACGCCGCCGATGCCGACACGCCGCTCAATGTGGTTGCCACCGGCGTCACGACGTTGATTGAAATGGAATTCGTATTTTTCACCCCGAAATTGTCCGAGGCGATGGCGGTCAACGTGTAGCCGCCCGCCGCAAGATTGTTCGTCGTGCCGGAATACGTCCCGCTGCTGATGTTGGTCAGGACATTCGGCCCGACGAGGAATTGCACATTGGTCACTGTGCCGTCCGCGTCTGACGCGCCGGCTCTGATGGTGATGTTCGCTGGCGCACTGAACACCGCACCGGACGAGGGATTGGTGATGGTCACGGCCGGCGGCGCGTCAACGGTGATGTTCACCACGGCGGAAGTTGCGGAGATCCCCGCGGCCGTCGCCACCGCTTTGAGCGCGTAAGCACCGGCGGGCAGCGTATTGGTGAGATTGAATGGAGCCGTCAGAACTGTCCCCAGCAAAACGCTGTTGGTGAAAAATTGCACGTTGGTGATCGAGCCGCTGTTCGTGGTCACGATGCTCACGTTCGCCGGGGCCGCAAACACTGTGCCGCTGACGGGATTGGTGATGCCGATGGTCGGCGCGGGTGCGCTGACCGCAGGTGTAGAGCGCGTGTAGGAAACTACTGACTCCGTAAGCCCCTGATTCTGACTGCCCCAATAGGTAAACTTGATTGAAAGGTAAATGTTCTCGTTTTTGAGATGCAAGACAGCCGGATAATTGAGAATCCTGTTAAATGTATGGGAACCGGAGCCGGTGTAGGGAGGGCCGCTTGCCCAGGTTGCAAAGTTGACGTAACTAAGATTTGTGGCTTGCGTCAAATCCGCGACGGCATTGACGGTTGCGTTTGTGGCTGTCGCCCACTCGGTATCCGCAGGGCTGCTGGCAGTGGCAGAACCCTCGCCGGCGGCGGGACTGTATAAAAGCTCCTGATATTGCCGCTTTAACGAAACCCCGGCGACAATTGAATCCGGGTTGCTGGTATTAATTGCCTGACTGTAGTTGGTGCTTGGGCCGGTCCAAAAGGTCGGCGGCGTGGCTTGCGCTTTTGGCAATTCAGCCATTAAAAACAATGCGATTCCACAAAGAAAAACCAGCGAAGTTGAATTTGATTTGGTTGTCATCATTTGAAATGAGAGGCTCCAAATCGCTTTAGGTTCCTAGGTTCCCGGATTTTTTTGTCCGGCTAAAATAGCCAAAAACCAGGCCCGCATCAAGGGTTTGGCAGCCGCTCCACGCGATAAAACTTTGCTCCGCTGGAATCAAATGAATTGGAAACCGTCACCGAACTGCCGGAAGCCGTGTTCGTCACCACCGGCACCCAGTTCAATAGATTGGTCGAACTTTGGACGATATAAGAAAATCCCGCATCAGTGCCAAAGCTGAATGTGAACTGACCGTTGCAGATGGCGGTTCCCAAAAGGCTGGCTGGCGGCGGCGTGGAACGCTGGTAGGCAAACCCGCCGCTGCCACCGGAATTCCACAAGGTGATTTGCAGGGAGATGTAAATGTCATCCGAGATGAGATGCACCACCACCTGCTGGCCCACCAGCGTGGCGGGCGACGCGCCGTTCAGCCACGCCAGCCAGTTTGTGTAATGCAGCGACGCATAATTTGTGAGCGTGTCAAACGCCCATTCCGTGTTCGCCGGGCTTAAGGCGGTGGCGTTGGACTCATAAAAGGAGTTGAACAGTCCCTTCGAAGCCGCGCGCGTCAGCCAGACATCCGGCGTGATCCGGTCCTGATTGGAGGACTGCGTCGGATCCGGCGACGGCTGGTTGTAAGTCACCAACGGGCCGTTCCAGACCGTGCCGGCGTGAACTGACGGCGCAACCGCCAGCGCCAAACCGAAAGCAACATGACGCAAAAAACAGCCTGACATTTGGCAGCGAAAACTTTTCCAGATCATCCAAGATGAGAGGCCGGAAACGAAAATATGTTCCTAAGATTTTTCGACAGGCCGGGACGAAGCTGCCCGGCAAGAACTGTTGCAATGAAATTTATTGCGTCAGCCGTCGGCCAAATCCACGAAATTCTTCAGCAGTTGCAGGCCGACGCGCTGGCTTTTCTCCGGGTGAAACTGCGTGGCGAACACATTGTCGCGCCAGACGGACGACGCAAAGGCGCCGCCATAATCCGTGCGCGTCGCGACAATCATCTTGTCCACCGGCTGGGGATAAAAGCTGTGGACGAAATAAACGTAGCTGCCATTTTCTATTCCGCGAAACAACGGACAATCTGTTTTTTCAATTTCAATCTGGTTCCAGCCGATCTGCGGAATTTTCAATCCGGGCTTTTCCGTGAAGCGGACGACGCTGCCCTTGAAGACGCCAAGGCCGGCGGCGCAGGAATTGAATTCCTCGCTCCGTTCAAACAGCGCCTGATAACCGACGCAGATGCCGAGAAACGGCCTGCCGGTCCGGATGAAATCGCGCGCGGCTTCGAGAAGTTCCTGTTTGCGAAGGGCGTTGATGCAGTCGTCAAACGCGCCAACGCCGGGCAGAACCATCGCCCGCGCATCGCCGATTTCCTTCGGCGATTTCGCCACGCGCACGTCCGCGCCGACCTTGAGCAGGGCCTTTTGTGCGCTGCGCAGGTTGCCGGAGCCGTAATCAAGCAGGGCAATCACGCGCCGATGATATGCGCCCGTTGCCGCCCTGTAAAAAACTCTTTTTTTGAGGGCAACTGGTCTTGCCTATCCAAGAACAACAACCCCGGCCAAAAGGGTTGACGGGAAATAAAATGGCTTCAACATCAGGTTCACAGAGCCGGAGCGGTCGCGCCTCTAACTCGGGTGAGCCGGGAAAATTTTGGTGCAAGACCCGCATAAAGTTTTCGCGGGGTGACCTGGACAGGACTGGATGTGGGTGGCCCGTGTCTTGAAGCGTTCGGAATGATAAGCGAAAACTCCTCTCCTCACGGACAGGGCAGGCAAGCAGCGTGAAGCCCTTCCGGTGTTGACTTTCATATGGGTGACTTTTGCCATGCCATTGGTTGCCGTCTTTTAAGGCGGCGCGGCGAAGGCGTCAATTGCGGCATGAGCTTTTGCGTTACCCGCGCTTGCGTGCAGACCAGAAAACTCCACCGGCGGTTCCCAAAAGCAATGCGCCTTGCAGTGAGAGCAGGATGATCACGCCGGTCTTGTGACGGGCCGGCCAGTCCGCCACGGCGCTCAATGTCCAGGGCTGGGGTATCAGCGGGGTGTCCCGCATGACGGCCTGGCGCTGCTGCTGCCGCGCGCCCATTTTCACCACCACGCTGGTGTCGCCGCCGCGCGCCATCACGTTGGCGGAATTGTTCCGCCCCGTGCCCGATTGCGACCACACGAAGATTTGTATCGGCCCGGCGCAGACCTTGAAATGGAAATGGCCGTTCTCGTCTGTTCGCATGTTGCCATTCGGCTGGCCGTTGCCGTTGATGTTGACCTGTGCGCCGGGCAGCGGCTTGCCGTCGGTGCCCAGCACCTGGCCGGCAAGCTCGCGGTCGGCGAGCTTCAGCTTGAACGGCAACAACTGGAGGGTGTTGGTTTGGGTTTGCGTTTTCCTGATGTTTTTGCTCACGGAGCCATGTCCATTGGCGGAGGCATAGACGTAGTATTGCTGTCCCATCGGCAGCGCCGGAATGGTGAACTCGCCTTCGGCGTTCAGTTTGACGGGCTGGTATTCCACCATGCCGCCCATGTTGCCGGCCATAATGTTCAAATTGATGTTCGCATGGGTCAGCGCGGTGCCTTTCTCATCCTGCACGGCTCCCGAAATGGCAAGGCCCGGCTCCAGCCGCAGGATCAGACCAGTCTTGTTGGTGCCAATGGGTTCAATCGCAGCAAGGTTCTGTTCCACGTCGCGCGCGACGACGAAATACTTCGCGTCGGGCATTCCAGGCTGCGGCTGCCAGTTGACGGAATATTCGCCGTTGGCATCGGTCCTGGCAACGTCCGACGATCCCCAGCTTGGTGTGACCACCACCCGCACGCCGACGGCTGGCTTGTTCCCGGAACCATAAACTGTGCCGGTTATTTTTTGCGACACCGGATTCGAATAATAAACACGTCCGCCCGCGAAACGGATGACCACATTCGTATCACCTCCCATGGCATCCGCCGAACCATAATTGCCCTTCATATTGGCGGTCACCGTGACCGGACCTGCGCAGACCGCGTCAAAAGCAAACCGCCCGTCGGCTCCGGTGGTCGCGTTCCCATTCGGCTGGGCGTCGCCTCGAACATAGATTTGAGCGCCGGCGACGGGCTTGCCGTCCTTGCCCAGCACGCGGCCCGCGAGCTTGCGGTCGGCAATTTTGAGGACGAGCGGGGGGAAATCATAGTGATCCGCCTTCGGGTCCGCCGCGTCCATCTCCTGCTGGCCGCTGCCATAGCCCTTGGCGGAAACATACAAGCCGTAAAGCTCCCCCAGCGGCAATGCCTCCGCCCGGATGCGGCCCTGTTCATCGGAGAGAATGCGCTGGCGGCTGATCGTAAAACCTGTGTTTTCCTTGTGAAGCATGACATAAGCCATTGCGTTTGTAACCGCCCTGCCGTTTGTGTCCTTCACGCGGCCGGTCACGGTCATCGCCGGCTGCAAAGTCACGTCCAGGCTGGTCGTTGTCTCATCCATTTCCTGAACCGCCGCAAGCTTTCGTTCAGTGTCGCGCACGAGTAGATAATAACTCTGGTTCTGTGATCCGGCCCAGGCGGGTTTCTGCCAGCTCACCGCGTAATGTCCGTCCGAGCCGGTCTTTGCTCTCGTGTCGTAACCTCCATAATTGGGATACACCCCGATGCTCGCGCCCGCCACCGGCGCGCCCGAAGCGTCGCGCACGACGCCGGTGACCTTGAACGCCGCTTCCAGTTCAATTGTGACCTGGGTCGTTTGTCCATCCGTCACGGTGGCCTGCTCTTGTGCCTGAGACCAGCCCTGCTTGTTCGCATACACGTTGAACTGCCCCGGCGGCAATCGAAAGTAAGCCACGCCATTCGTGTCTGTTGAGCCGCCTTGGTTGTAATCTTCCTTGTTCACCGACACGCCCGCGTCCGCGATCAGTTCATGAGTGTCCTTCCCGCGAACGGTCATCTGCACAACGCCGCCCTTGTAAGCTTGAACCTGCACATCGGGCGCGGCTTCGCCGGCGGCAACCGTGACCGGAACCGCGTCCGCGACCCAGTCGGCGACCGGTTCGTTGGTAAATCTCACCGTGACCTGATAAGAACCGGCCGGAACATCAGGAATCTGAAACGATCCATCCACAGCGGATGCAATTGTCGCCTGGTCGAAGTAGTAATTTCTCATCCCCGGTGCCGAAGGCTCAATGCCCACCACTGCATTCGCGAGCGGCAGGCCGGAACCGCGCTCGACGACTTTGCCGGCAACGCTGCCGGCCGGGTCGAGTGTCAGGGTGATGTCTTCCTGTCCGGCGTGAAACGGAAGCTCGTCGTATTGGAGCGAACTGTCGGTTTGATGCAGCGCCTTGCCGGCTTTTTTCACCGAGAAAATCGCCTGTCCGTCTGCGGGAAAGTTTTCGATGCGAAATCTTCCGTCCGCCGAGGTCCGTGCGGAAAAGAGTTCGTGGGCGATGTTGCCATATACAAAACTTGGCTGGCCGTAATCTGTCGTTGTCTTGTTTAAGGCGGACGACACCCACACTTCCGCATCGGCCACCGGCTGGCCCACGTCATCCACCACCATTCCCGCGAGCGTGGACGGGGCGATGAGAATGATTTTTTGAGCTTCCTCCGGCGCGCCGGCATACCACGACTGCCAGCCCGGTGCCAGTCCGGCCTTCCTCACCAGCACGACCGCCTGTCCTTGAAACGCGGAAAATTCAAACGCACCCCGGTCGTCCGTCGTGACATGCTGCTGCACCTCCATTTTCAGCGGACCGGAAACCGTGCGCGACGGGTATTGGTAGCAATCCACGGCTGCGTCCGCCACCGGATTGCCCTGCGAGTCCACGACCGTGCCGGAAAATTTCGCAACGTCGTTGGTCGCGGCGCGAAGATTGAATGTCAGCGCCACCGCCAGCAGCAGGATGAATTTCTGAAATGTTTTCATGTCCAAATCTCTTTGCGTTTCACCATTTCAACATCTGGCAGCCGTAAAGCCCCCCGGCCGTCATGCCTGCGTGCGCCTGGAATTCCACCTTCACCTCGTCTTTGCCCGCCGTCAGGCCTTTGGGAATTTTATATTCCATGTCAATGAAATGGCCGGGCGCGACCGCGTTGAGATCCTGCGTCGCAATGATCTGGTCGTCCACCGCAATGTCAAACACGTGGTTCTTGCTCTCGTCGCCCGAATAACGGCAGTTCAGCGTCATCGCCTCGTGCGGCAGGACTTTCATCGTGTAACCAAACGATCCGCCCCGGGTCGCAGTGCGGAAGGTTTTCCCCTTGGTGGTCGTTGAGGAATACATCTGCCCAGACAGGTCGTGGTCATCCTCGTTTTCGCCCATGATCACTTCGTCCACCACACGTGACTCCAGGGCCGCGATGGCCTCCGGCGTTTCGCGCAACACCTTCACCGGAATGGAAAGCCAGTGTTCCAAAAGAAAGGTTGCCGCCAGCGCCACCGTCGCCATCAGCACGCTGTAGCTGATGAGAAGACCGGCGTTGGCCATTTTCTCCCCCACCAAAAAAATGTTTCGACGCATCCGTGCCCTGGCCATGTGCCCGCAAATGATTCCCGGGATCGAACCGAGCGGCACGAACACCGAGCAGATCAGGGACGCAACCGCCAGCGCGGAAATCCGGTCCGGAGTCTGTTCCTGGCGACCCGCCGCGGCTGGAACCGAAGTTACCGGACGCGAGGCCGTCTGGGAAACTGGCTGGGGCGGAGCGGCCGTGCCGCTTGCCGCAACATCGGTCGAGGGCGATTTCATGACCGGCACCGAGGCGGCGGCAGGAATGGTGATGGCTTTTTGGCAGGTGGGGCAGGCAATTCCCGCGCCTGTGTAGGCCGTGTCGGCCAATATTTTCTGGCCGCACTCCGGGCAAAGGAATTTAAATTCGCTCATCAGGCCCTTTCTCTTCTCCGTAACTGATCTGACATTTCAAGGCGGTTTTGCCCATGACCAGTGTGGAGATTTTCGGTGATTCTCTGCCTGCTCCATGGATTTACAAGTCCTTTTTTCGGTCCGCGACCCTTTTTCTCTGGCACAGGGCGAAGCGCCTGATTCTGCGTGCTTGCCGCCACATTTTTGGCCGTGGTCAAATGCGAAAAAACGCCTCCACCTTGGGATTATCTTGTTCACAAACAATCTGGGTAGGGCGCGTCACTCCGTGCGCGCCGCCGTTTGCAAATCCACGCGTTCGGCGGGCAGAGGACTGCCCGCCCTGCCAATTTTAACCCATTTGTT
>Ga0181529_10002876_pt1 | contig 20160 bp, 12 predicted proteins | sample PEATcosm2014_Bin_36_FD_119763 | JGI IMG/M metagenome (GOLD analysis project Ga0181529, IMG submission 119763) | Peatland microbial communities from MTU Mesocosm Facility, Houghton, MI, USA - PEATcosm2014_Bin10_30_metaG | ecosystem: Environmental > Terrestrial > Soil > Wetlands > Peat | place... | reverse complement strand
TGTTGTAGGCGAAGAGCGTCCACACGATGAGCGTCATCGCGAACGCGTAGAGCACCATCATGGCGGAGTTCACCGCCCACTTCCGCTTCATGAGGCCCGCGTAGAGGATCGCCAGCCCCGGGACGCTCATCAGCCCGACCAGGGTCGCGGAGGTGAGCTGCCAGGCGTTGTCGCCCGAGTTGAGCCAGCTTGGATCTGGTACGAATTGCGCCAGAAGCATCAGATCAGAACCTCCCCGTGCCGTCCGGTCTGGACGCTGATATGTCGTGCCATCGTATTGGCCGTGGCCAACTCGATATATGTGCGTCCAGCACAGGCCCCCGGGCGCTCGCGTTGTGCGCGAACCGGGACGCCGTCAGGTCAGTGACCCCAGTGCTCGGCCTCGAGGTGGCGGATGGTCGAGTCACCCCGCTCTCCGGTCCGGATGCGCACGGCCTCTTCGACCGGGGAGATGAAGATCTTGCCGTCGCCGATCTCGCCGGTGCGAGCGGCCGCGGCGATCGCCTCCACGACCGCCTCGACCCGGGCGTCGACCACGACCGCCTCCACCTTCACCTTCCGCTGCAGGGAGATGTGGACGCGGGTGCCCCGGTACATCTCGGTGTAGCCACGCTGGCGGCCGCAGCCCAGCACCTCGGTGATCGTCAACCCGGACGTCCCCAGGGTGTCGAGTGCGTCCTGGACCGCCTGGAGCCGCTCCGGCCGGATGATGGCCTCCACCTTCCTCATCTCGTCGTCTCCCCTGAGACTGAGGCGAGTCGCTGACGAGTCGCCCCGGCAATGGCGTCGGGGTGAATATAGGCCCCTCCGGGCACGGGCATGAAGGTCTCCGGGTAACCCCACATGCCATGCTCACTGATGTCGAGGCCCGCGATCTCATCGCGCTCGCTCACCCTGAGCCCCACCGTCTTCTTGATGATCCAGAAGAGACCGAACGAGAGACAGAAGACGGTCGCGAAGATGGAAACCACAGCCACGGCCTGGGCGCCCAGCTGGGCCCAGTTCCCGGTGTAGAGGAGGCCGCCTCGGCCGACGCCGTCGACCTTGGCGAGCAGGGGGTCGGCGAAGAGGCCGCAGGAGAGAAGGCCCCAGACGCAGGCCAGCCCGTGGGCGGAGAGGGCTCCCAGGGGATCGTCGATGAACTTGTCGATGAAGTAGACGCCGAAGACAACGATCACCCCGGCGAAGGCACCGATGATCAGCGCGGCCCACGGCTGAACAAATCCGGACGGAGCCGTGATGGCGGCCAGCCCCGCGATCGCCCCGTTGCCGATCATGCCGACATCGAGGCTCTTCTGCCGGAGGTAGATGACGGTCATTGCGGAGAGAGCACCGGCGGCCGCAGCCAGGTTGGTGACGATGAGAACGTCGGCGAAGTGCAGGTTGAGGGCTTCGAAGGTGGAACCGGGGTTGAAGCCCATCCACCCGAACCAGAGGATCAGCACGCCTAGCTGGGCGAGCGGCATGTTGTGCCCCGGGATCGCGTTGGGCTTGCCGTCGCGGCCGTACTTGCCGATGCGTGGCCCGAGGAGGAGGAGCCCGGCGAAGGCGGCGCTGGCACCGGTGAGGTGGACGACGCCCGATCCGGCGAAGTCCTGGACCCCGAGGCCGGCACCCAACCAGCCACCACCCCACACCCAGTGGCTGATCAGCGGGTAGATGAAGCCGGCAAAGGGGATGGCGAAGAGGATGTAGACGATGAACTTGGTCCGCTCGAGCATCGTTCCCCAGACGATCGCGAGCGAGATGGCGCAGAAGACGAACTCAAAGAAGAATTTGGCCGCCGCGGGAACGTCCGACCCGTGAAGGGCGGGCAGGTCCAGCGTCGAGCCCGGAGTGAACGAGGGGAAGAAGCCGGCGCCGCCGCCGATGAGATGGCCGAGGAATCCGCTCCCAGCGCCGAAGGCGAGGGCAAAGCCCACACCCCACCACATGACCGAGCTGATCGAGAGGTTGACGATGATCTTGGCCACCACGGTGCCGACGTTCTTCATGCGGGAGAAGCCGACCTCGAGCATGGCGAAGCCGGCCTGCATGAAGAGGACCAGCATGCCGGCGAGGATCACCCAGACGGTGTCGACGGCGACGCCCGCGCTCTGGGCAGTCGTCTGCGCAGCGGCGTGGGTGACGAGCGGGAAGGTGGCCCCCACAATGGCCAGGCTGCCGCCGGCGCGGACGCGCGCATATGGTCGCAAGGGAAGATCTCCGTGCCAGACCAGATCCTGCGGCGCAAAACCTAGCCCAGTTGCCCCACGGAGAAGGGTGGGCGCGCTGCACCAAGGGAGGGCCGGGTTTTTTGGGCTGTCAGCACAAAGATCCCCCTGACCCTCCGCAGCGAACGGGGAGGGCCTGGAGTGCGGCCGTGTGGAGGAGAGGCGACGGGGCGCTGTGCGCGCCCCCTCCGGCTACGACGCCACGGCCGTCGGGTGGGGATGTTGCACCCCGGCCCTGCTCGCGGCGGTCAACTCGGAGCTTGAAGGACGTCGCGAATGCGCAGGCAGAGCTGGAGATTGAGCCGCGTATCGGGATCGCTGAGGCGGAGGTGTCCCACATCCTCGATGCGCCGGAGCCGGTACAGGACGGTGTTGCGATGCAGCTTGAGCCGTTGAGCGGTCTCGGTGGGAGAGCCGTGGCACCGGAAGAAGGCGTCGAGGGTGCGCAGCAGGTCCCCTCCCCCCTTCTCGTCGTAGTCCATGAGGGCGCCGATGCTTTCCCGATAGAACTCGTGCACCTCCGGGTGCTGGGCCATCGAGTAGAGCAGGCGGTGGAGACCGAGGTCGGCGAAAGACACCACGCTCGCCGTGCCGTCGAGCTTGAGCCCCATGCCCAGGGCCTGTTCGGCCTCGCGGTGGGAGGTTCGGATGCCGCCGAGCCCGTGCTTGGGCCGACCGATGCCGACCGCGAGCGGGACGCCCCCGACCGCCGAGCGGCAATCGGCGGCAAGCTCCAACGCCGCCCGCCGGAGGTCACCGACGTCGGCGCCGGCGATGACGACAACCGCCCCCTGGTGAGCGGCGGCGAGCACCGTCAGCTCGCGCCGCTGCGCCCAGCGCTGAACCGAGCGGACGCCGCTCTCCGGCCAACCCTGAGGGGCGGGAGCCGCCGGGCGGGCCGAGGGGCGCACGACCATGACGACGGACTCGTCAGCCAGCGAGGCGCCGACGCGGCGCGCCCGTTCCATCATCGACGCCTCGGAGCCGTAGGCGCCGGTGAGCAGCGCGGTGGCGAACTCCCCCTCCAGGTCGTCCCGGGCGGCGAGAACCGCCCGCTCCCGGTCCAGCTCGATGGCGCAGGCCGAGGCTGCCCGGGCGCAGCCGAGTCGGGCCAGCTGGCCCAGGTCCCCCTCCGCGCCCAGGACGGAGATGAAGCCGCCGATGCCGTCGCGGAGCGGGATCGGAGCCACCACACGAGCAAACCCCGGAGCGCCCACCGAGAACTCGCGGACGGGAGGGTTGGCCGCGAGGACGACCGAGGAGTCGGCGAAGCGATGCACCGCCGGCATCTCCTCGGCCCACGGACCGGCCGCCACGGCCGCGGGAACGGCTCCAGCTTCGTGGCGGAGCTCTCCCGACTCGTCCTGCCACGCAGCGGCGAGCTCCAGCAGCTCGGAGAGACGGTCGACGATCCCCGCCGGGCCGGCACCATTGAGTGCCAGCTCCATCAGTTCGGTCTGCAGCTCCTGGGCACGGTCGTGGAGCGCGGTGCGCTGGTCCAGGATGAACCGCGTCGTGGCCTGCTGCACGTCGGCGAGGTGGGCCTGTTCGGGCAGAAGCAGCAGGGGAAGCATCAAGCGGTCGGCCAACTCGATCGAGGCGGCGGCCACGTCGCCGACGACAGCCGCCGCCACCCCACCCTTGTCGGCAAAGCTCTCCAGGACCCGGGTGAGGTCGAGGCGCTCGTCGAGCAGCTTGATCGAGCGCACCGCGATGAAGGCGATCTCCCCGCCCTTGATCGCCTCGAAGGCGGGCGGACGGGTGCGCAGCGAGGTGGCCCAGTCGACCTGCCGCTCCAGGCCCGCCCGGCCTCCGAGAAGATCGGTGCCGGCGGGCAGGGCGCCGCGCCAGAGGTCCATCACCGTGATCACCTGGATCTCCCAACCGAGGGGTCGCCATCCCGATCGTTCATCAGGCCCGCTCCAGGTACTGCTCCTGCTCCCACGGAGTGACCTGAGTGCGGTACTCCTTCCACTCCAGGGCCTTGACCTCGAGGAAGCGCTCCGAAAGCGTGTCCCCGAGGGCGTCGAGCACCACCTCGTCCGCCTCGAGGGCCGTGATGGCGTCCTTGAGGTTGTCGGGCAGGAGCCCGACGTTGCGTCGCTCCAGCTCGACATCGTCGAAGCCGTAGAGGGACTCCTCGACCGGAGGAGGCAGAGGAAGGCGCCGCTCGATACCGTCGAGCCCGCAGCGGAGCATCACGGCGAAGGCCAGGTAGGGGTTGCAGGACGGATCTGGAGATCGGAGCTCCACCCGGGTGACCTCCGGACGGCCGACATGGGGCACCCGGACCAGGGCGCCGCGGTTGGTGCGGGCCCAGGAGACGAAGACCGGGGCCTCGAACCCGCGCACCAGGCGCTTGTAGGAGTTGATGAGCGGCGCCAGCACCAGGCACATCCCGGCGGCGTGGTGGAGCTGGCCGGCGATGAAATGCTTGGCGACGTCGCTCAGCCCGTAGTCGTCGTCCCCGGCGAAGGCGTTGCCGCCATCGCCGGCCCGGGCCAGCGACTGGTGGACGTGCATACCGCTCCCGGGCTGTCCCTGGAAGGGCTTGGGCATGAAGGTGGCGGTGAGACCGTGCTGCTGCGCGATGGCCCGGAGGGTGTAGCGGAAGGTGACCACATCGTCCGCGGCCTTGAGCGCCTCCTGGGCAGCCACATCGATCTCGTGCTGTCCGCACCCCACCTCGTGGTGGAGGGTATTGACCTCGAGTCCCATGGCCCGCAGCTGCTCGGCCATGGTCTGGCGAACCGCCACGGTCGGGTCGGTGGCGAAGTCGAAGTAGCTGCCTCGGTCGTGACGGGGCTGCACCGGCCGGCCCGTCTCGTCGCGCTCGAGCAAGTAGAACTCGATCTCCGGCCCCACCATGTATTCGTAGCCGAGCGCCGCCGCGCGCTCGGTCGCCCGCCGCAGCGCTCGCCGCGGATCGCCCGGGTAGGCCTCGCCCTCGGGAGTCGTGAGCCAGCAGATCATCCGCCCGGTCGGCGCCTCAGCCCACGGCAGGACGGCGAACGTGGTCGGGTCGGGCACCAGGTACATGTCCGACTCGGCGGTGCGGGCGACCGACTCCACCGATGACCCGTCGAACCACACCCCGTGCTCCAGCGCCGCGGCCAGCTGGTCGGCGGGGATGGTCACGGTCTTGACCGACCCGGTGACGTCGGTGAACTGGAGGTCGAGGTGGCGGATGCCGGCGGCCTGGGCTGCGGCAACTGCGTCGGGGATCTCGGGGCGGCGGCGGGGGGAGGCCATGTGCACCTCGGATGGCAGGGGCTCCTGACCAGAGCCTCTTGATTCGTACGCTGCGCCTAAGGATATCGGACACAAGCGTGGAATGTCTAGCGGGTGACCGGCCCTCTCGCCCCGTGTAGCGCATGAAATGAGGCTGCGCGCACAACGCGGTCACGCGCCCGCCGATGGGACGTTTGCGACCTCCGGCCGGCCCGCTCGGGGTGAGGGCGGGCCAGCCTCGACAGCCGCCAACGGTCGCGCGGAGAGGCCGGTCCGCGGTGGCGCAACCTGGCTCGGGTGGCATGTCGAGAGGGGTTGCGGGAGGGCGATGCGACGGCACCACTGCCGCTCGATGACGGCCGGACACTGCGGTGTGACGAATCACACCAAAGGGTGCAGCTGCACTACGGAACTTTGGCGTCCGTTGCTCTTGGGTGCCCCAAACCGGCCCCCGAGAATGGACCCATCCCACCACCCGCTCTTCGAAAGAAAGAAACGTGAGCCTCCCCCGGCCGACCCGCCTCAGCCCCGCGCTCTCCCCGCCCTGCGCGCGCCCCATCAGATCAGGGCGCGCCAGGGCGGCATCCCTCTCTCTGGCGGTGGCAGCAGCGGGAATCGTGGCCGCCTACCTCCTGGCCAAGGGCCACGGACCCCTCGCCTCCGACAGCCTGGCGGCCAGCCGCGCCGCGGCACTGGCCATGACCATCGCGGCGGTCGGCTCGGGCGTCGCCGCCGTCAGCGCTCTGGTCCGGCGCGGCGATGGCCTTGCGCCACGCCGCGCCGCTCGTCGGCGGACCGGTCAGGTGGGACGCCTCGGGCGCGGCACCAGCCCACGAGGTTCCCATCAGGGCAACCGCCTCGACCGGATCCTCGAGGCGATGACCCGGATCAGCGCGGAGAGGGATGTCGACTCGGTGATGGCGGCCGCAGGCGGCGCTGTCGCCGAACTCCTCGAGACCCGCACGGCGTCCCCGGTGATCGCCCGGGTGTACAGGATCGAACGCGACAGGATGGTGGTCGCCAGTGAGCACGGCGCGGCAGCCGGTGGCACCACCCTCGGGGAGAGCAGTCTCCTGAGCGCCGATCCACTCATCCTGGCTGCGGTCACCGGGGACCACACCCTCGCCGAGGCGGGGTCCTCCCCACGCCGGATCGCCAGCCCCATCCACGCCGGTCCCGCGATCCGGGCGGTGGTGCTCGCCGAGCGGCGGGACCGGGCGTTCCGAGACTCCGAGGTCACCATGGTCGAGGGTCTCAGCGGGATAGCCACCCTCGCGGTCTCCAACCTGGTCCGCGCCCGCGCCATCGCCGGAGCCACGGAGGAGCCGGCCGATGCGGTCACCGGCCTGATGGGCCGCGCCGCCTTCGAGCGGCGCTGTCGGGAGGTCCGCGAGTCCTACGCGATCATCTCGGTCGACATCGACCATCTCAACCAGCTCAACAACGTGCTGGGACGGGAGGCCGGCGACAACGCCCTCCGCTCCGTGGCCCGAGCTCTCCAGGCATCGACGAGGGAGCATGACGTCGTCGGCCGTACTGGCGATGACGAGTTCACGATCCTCACCGTCGGGGCTGCCACGGCAGTGGTCGGTAGCGTTGCCGAACGCATGCGTGCCGCGGTGTCCGAGCTCGTCACCGGAGCCTTCCCGGCTCGGGTCAGCGTCGGCTGGGCGGTGGGCGCCGCCGGCGAGGACGCGGCCGAGGTGTGGACTCGGGCGAACACAGCGCTCGGCCGCGCCAAGCGCGAGGGACGCAACCGGGTGGCCGGGTCGATCACCGGCCGCCCGGCCGCCGCTCCCGGACGGGGATGGACAACCCTGCTCAGCCGGACCCTGGCTTCACAGCAGATCCACCCCGTGTACCAGCCGATCGTCACCCTCCCGGAGACGCGGATCGTGGCCTACGAGGGGCTGGCCCGGCCCGTCAACCTGGATGGAGCTGACAGCGTCGAGGAGTTCTTCGCCACGGCCCATCGGCTGGGCGTGACCAACGAGCTGGACTGGATCTGCAGGCGCGCCGTGGTCCGCGGCGCCGAGGGCATCCGAAGCGACGCGCAGCTCTACCTCAACATCGACCTCTCCGCGGTGTCCGACGTCGACGAGGACGTCGAGCAGATGCGCAGCCTGCTGCGCTGGATCGGCCGGCCTCCCGCCAACGTCGTCCTGGAGATCGCCGACGCCGACCGGTTCAGCAATCTCGGTCAGCTCTCCGCTCGGGTCGACGCGTACCGTCGCGCAGGATTCAAGATCGGCATCGACGATACCGGCCGGCCGGGGATTGGCGTCGACCTCCTCTACGCGACGCGCCCCGAGGTCATCAAGATCGATGCCAGCGTGACCAACCGCTGCGAGGAGGCGGGGGCCAGGGCGCTCATCTTCGAGTGCATCGCGCTCGCCGAGCAGATCGGTGCGGACGTCGTGGCCGAGGGCATCGAGCAGCTGAACGTGGCCGGCGCGCTGATGAAGCTGGGAGTGAACCGAGCGCAGGGCTTCCTCTTCGGCAAGCCCGAGTCGATCACCGGACCGAGCCGCGAGCTCGAAGGGGAGCCCACGGTCGTCCGGGCGATCGCCGCCGCGCGCTGAGGCAGGCCCGAGGTCAGGCCGGCCCGCCCGGGACCGAGGGAACCCGCCGGAGCGCTGGCGACCAGCGCTCCGGCGGCTGCGATCTCCCCTTCGGGATGGCTCGTCCGCCGTCGAGCTGTGACGGGGGTCTCCGGTCTCGGGCCATGGCCGGCCGGCCGGCCTCCCACCAGACCGTGGACGACGCTAGCACCATGTACCGGGCGGGTCCAGGCTCCCTTGAAGCGCCTATGCGGATCGACCGGCCCGGCCCCCGCCGGCGTGCGCAGCCGGCCTGGACGGCTGGCCAGGAGCTGGTGGGATCACCCCGGTGCGGCAGATGCCGGCGAAGACCTCCGCGCTCGGTTTGGGCCGGCGCTCGAGGGTGGCTCGGTCGACCGACACGAGGCCAAACTTGGCCCCGTACCCCTCCAGCCACTCGAAGTTGTCGAAGCCGGTCCAGTGGAGGTAGCCGATCACCTCGGCTCCGTCGTCGATCGCCTCGACCACCGCTCGGAGGTGGTCGACGAGGAACCCGGAACGGAGCTCGTCGTCCTCGTCGGCGACCCCGTTCTCGGTGACCATCACTGGCAAACGGAACTCCTCGCTCAGCGAGACCAGGGCGCGCCGCAGGCCCCCGGGGTCGATGCTCCAACCAAGGCTGTTCCTGGGCAGCGACGGGTCCGGATCTGAGCTCACGAAGAGGCGCGAGGAGGCGCGCCAGTCGAAGCGCACCCGCTCGTCCGCGTAGTAGTTGAGACCCAGGTAGTCCAGGGAGCCGCGGAGCCCGGACACCACCTCGCCGCCGCCGGCGGGCGGGAGCACCCGGCCACGAGCGCAGCTCCGGAGGAACCAGCGGTTGAAGAGGAGATCCGGCGCCCACGCGACCAAGCGGGCGGTGGTGGAGCCGGGAACTGGCCGGAAGGGCCGCTCGTGGTGAGCGATCGAGACCATCGCCGGCCGGCCGTGGGCGGCACCGCTCTTGTGCAGGGCGGTCGCCGCCGCCGCGTGCATCCGGAGCATCCCGGCTGCGGCCCGCAGGGCGAGAGCCGGCGACCGGCGGTGGGGCGGCCACTGCCCTTCCGCGTAGCCGAGAGCCATGAGGACGTTCGGCTCATTGAGTGTCACCCACCAGCGGACCTCCTCGCCGAAGGCCTCGGCGCAGGCGGCCGCGTAGCGGGCAAAGAGGCGCGGAGCTTCGGGGTGGAGGACGCCCCCGCGGTCCGCCAGCCAGACTGGCAGGGTGAAGTGGTGGAGGGTCACCACGGGTTCCATCCCCAGCTCGCGGCAGGTCGCGACCACGCCGGCGTAGTGGCGGAGCGCGGAGAGGTCGAAATGGCCCGGCTCGGGCTCGACCCGAGCCCACTCCACCGAGAACCTCTGAGCCGTGTGGCCCATGTCGGCGAGCAGGGTCAGGTCCCCGCGATAGCGGTGGAAGTGGTCGATGGCGACCGACGCCGAGTCGCCGTTCTTCACCCGCCCCGGCTCGTCCCGCTCCATGCGCATCCAGTCGTTCCAGAGACCTCCCTCGACCTGGTGGGCCGCGCTGGCGGTGCCGATCAGGAAGCCTTCCGGGACGCGCAGGGGACGGCCGGGCGCCACGGCTCAGGACGCTGAGGGGGCCGGACGGCGGAGGACGAGCCGAGTGCGTCCACCCTCCCTGCGCTCCTCGACGACCTCGCCGCCCACCCTGCGACTCCAGGCCCGGATGCCGAAGAGATGCTCGGCGACTCCCGTCACCACCTCCAGGCGCTGGCCGGGTGCCAGGTTTCCGTAGGCGCGCCGGACCCGGCCCATCGCGCTGTCGCCGCACTCCTCCTCAGCGGTGGCGAGATCGAGGTGGGACGGCTCCATCATGAGTCGAGTCTACGTCCGCGTCAGGCTGGGACTGACCCTGGAACCTCGGCGCCAGGCTTCTCCATCGGGACACCCACCGCGTTGCCCCACTCGCTCCATGAGCCGTCGTAGTTGGCGACCCGCGGGTAGCCGAGCAGGTAGGTGAGGACGAACCAGGTGTGGGCAGAGCGCTCGCCGATCCGGCAGTAGGTCACGATGCTCTTGTCGGGGGTCACCCCCTTGCTCTGGTAGAGCTCACGGAGCTGGTCAACCGGCTTGAAGGTGTCGTCCTCCTGGATGGCCTGCGCCCAGGGGATGTTGACGGCGCCTGGAATGTGACCGCTGCGCTGCGCGCCCTCGTTCTGATACTCGGGAGGCGTGGAGATCGCCCCGCTGAATTCCGCGGGAGAGCGGACGTCGACCAGACCGTGGTCGGAACGGCCGAGGATGTCGCGAACCCCGGGAAGGAACTGCCGGAGGCCCGTGGTCGCCTCCGGAGCCGGGTATGAGGCGGCCGCGAACTCGGGGACGGTCTCGGTGACCGGCCGATCCTCCTCGAACCACTTTCGACGGCCGCCGTTGAGCAACCGGATGTCCGCATGCCCGTAGATGCGGAAGGTCCAGAAGGCGAAGGCGGCGAACCAGTTGCGCATGTCGCCGTACAGAACCAGGGTGGTGTCCGGCGTCACCCCAAGACGCTCCATGAGGCTCACGAACTGGTCCCGGGAGAGGATGTCACGCCGCACCGGGTCGTTGATGTCCCTCTTCCAGTCCACCAGCGCGGCACTCGGGAGATGCCCCAGTCCGTAGGCGGATGCGGGGTCCCAGTCCACTTCCAGGATGCGGACGGCGGGGTCCTCGAGGTGCTCCGTCAGCCACTCCGTGCTGACCAGGACCTCGGGGTGGGCGTACTCGGTCACCGGTGCTCTCCTCCGACTGCGATCCCCACCATAATTCCGACGATTCTAATCAGGTTTTCACGAGCTGTGGCCCACCCAAATAGGGACGGAGAAGGCGACCGCGGCCTGCCGCGTCCATCGGCGGGGCGGCGTGCCCACGGCCCGGCGACGGCTGAGCAACCGGCTGAGCCGGGCCACCGAGGGGCGGCGAGCCCCTGTAAGAGAAGGAGGGGCCCCCACGCCGCCTGCGACGTGGGGAAGAGCCCCGTGCGGCCTGCGGCGTGGGGAAGAAGCGTAGGATTGCGCGGCCCGCAGCGCTTGGGGAGAAGAGCGATGGAGATGACGTCCGCGGCGGCGAGTGGGCCGCGCAGAGAGACAGAGGTGGGAGGCACCGTCGATCTGGTCACCGAGCGACCGATCGTCCTTCCCCGTCAGGACGGGCCGCGCGCCCGCATCGAGGACTTCCTCGGCCGCCGCCCGCTGCTCCTGCCCGCGGTGCTGCTCGGAATCGTCGCCCTGCTCCTCCTGCGCCGGGGACCGCGGATCGTCGTGGTCCGCCCTCAGAGCCAGCGCGACTCGTAGCCGGGCGCGCCGGGCGCGTGCCCGGCCGGCGGGTGGTCCCCTGCGCTACGCCCCGATCCAGGTCAGACGCCGATGCCGATCGCCGCGAGCAGGGCACTGTTCTGCTCGGGCGTCCCGACGCTGATGCGAAGCCGGTCGCGCTGGTCACCGTCCGGAAAGTGGCGGACCAGGACGCGCTGCCGCCTCAGCTCGCTGGCGACACTCCCGGCATCCCCCCCCGGAGGCCTGCCGAGGACGAAGTTCGCCTGCGACGGGATCACGTTCCACCCCGCGCCCTCGAGCGCCGCGACCAGGCGCTTGCGCTCGCTGACCACCATCCCGACGATGCGCTCATGGTGGGCCTGGTCGGCGAGAGCGGCGCCGGCGGCCGCGAGGGCGAGCCTGTCGACTGGGTAGGTTTCGATCACGGCGGCCAGGTCTGAGATCAGATCGGGGTGCCCGAGCGCGTAGCCGACACGGAGCCCGGCCAGCCCGTAGCTCTTGGCGAAGGTGCGTACCACGAGCCAGTTGGGGTGACCGGCGAGCAACGGGACACAGGACCCGGGGGCGAAATCGCAGTACGCCTCGTCGATGACGACGACGGAGTCGACCCCGCCCAGCGCCCCGGCCAGATCGGCGGGCGGCGTCCAGCTCCCCGTCGGTGAGTTGGGATTGCAGAGGAGCCGCATCACTCCCGGGGTGGTGGCGAACGCCTCCGGGATCGAGCCCCCGTCGTCCAGGGGAACGCTCACGACTCGGGCTCCGCCGAGGCGGGCGAGCACGGAGAGCAGCGAATACGTCGGCCGGGTCATCACGACGGCATCGCCGGGGTCGGCAAAGGCCCGGAAGCAGCTCTCCAGAACCTGGTCCGCACCGTTGCCGAGCACCACGGATTCGGGGCTCAGCCCGTGGTGCCGAGCCAGCGCCGAGCGGAGCGGCTCCCCCTGAGGGTGAGGGTAGCGGTGGAGCTCGGCCACCGCCTCCTCGACCGCCGAGCCCACGCGCGCCGATGGGGCCAGGGGCGACTCGTTGGTGTTGAGCTTGATCCAGCGGGTACCGTCGGGTGGCTGCTCGCCGGGCACATAGCCGGATCCGGAGCCCAGAGACGCGCGCCGGTATCGGGACATGGTCGGAGTATGAGAGAGCCGGGGCCGGCAGGGTGCTGAAGGACCCCGGGCGAGGGGATCGACCAGGGCAGCGACTCTAAGCGGGCGCTCCGGCTGCCAGATGGGCTTGCCGCTGCCCCTCGGCGAAGCCCCAGTAGACGTCGAGGCGTCGCACCTCACCAGTTCGCTGGAAGATGGCGCCACTGGTCGGGAGGTCCAGAGCCAGGCTCGTGATCACTCGACAGGGGCCTTCGCGAGCAGTGAGCTCGATCCGCGGCGGCCCCTCCCGATGGGCGACCACCGGGACCTGGCAGGTGGTGAAGGCCAGTGTCCCGACCTCGAGGTGGAGGCTGGCCTCCTGGCCATCGACGTCGATGAAACGGAAGGTCCGGGCCTCCGGGAGGAACTCCGCGCGGGTGGCCAGATCAGGCTGGAAGGTCAACCGCCCCTCCTCCACCCGAACCCCCATCTCGCCGAGCCTGATGATCAGGTCTTCCTTGACCTGACCTGTCATCCCCGGCTGCTGCGCCCCGGCGAAGCTGGGCGTGTGGGAGTAGGGATCGATCGGCATGGCACCGTAGAGCTCGGCGGTCTTGTGGAGACCGAGGCCATCTCGGATTCCGGTGTACTGCTTCCACAGCCTCTCGACCAGGGCCACCTCTCCAGGGTCGCCCGCCACCGAGGCCAGCACCTCCTGAACCGACAGCAGCAGCTTGGAGACCATGTGCCAGTAGACGCACCCGAGACCCTCGTATTTGTAGAAGGCCCCGGAACGGCCCGTGAACGACCGGTGATGGAAGACGGACTCGTACAGGGCCAGGATCTCCGCGACCTCCGCGTCCGACAGGTGACGTTCGGCCAGAGCCCGGCCGAGGAGGTGACGGCTGTGCAAGTCGGCGCCGAAGTGGACGGCCCCGTTCACGTCCCGGACCACGATCACGTCGTCACCGCCTTCGACCATGCCGGCCACGGTTGCCGAGCCCAACACCGCCCCCGGCGCCAGGTTGTTCTTCTCGAGGAACCCGGGAAGCTTGCGGTCGGGGTAGAGGAGATAGCTGTCCTGGTCCGGGCGATAAAGCCTGCTGGCCCGGAGCGCATCGAGGACGTCGGCACACTCCCGCGCGCAGAGGGCGCCAGACCCGATCACCGCCACCTGACCCTCGAGCATCTCGTCAAGACGGCGTATCGCAATCCCGTCCTCGGAGACCTCCATGAGGTTGTAGGCATGGTACAGGCCGTCGCCACGCCGGTTGGAACGAATCGAGTGGTCGATGTGACGGAGCACGACCGCACAGAAGGATCCGAGCTCGGGGACGGTCAGGGAAGCTCGTTCACCCGAGAATCCCCCCGTGTAGATTCGCTGTCGATACTCGCTGCCGGCCGTGCCCAAACCGTCGAGCACGCTCCTGCGCTCGCGGTCGGAGATCAGGCCGCCGGCGTCCGCGGGGTGCCCGCCGAGCACGCCAGCAACCTGCCGCAGGGCATCGGCGACCTCCGACGCCATCTCGAACCCCCCGAGCGTCGTGGTTCGGAAAAGCCTGTCACAGAAGGCCACGAGACGACGCAACTGGCAAAGCGTCACCACCGAGACGCCATTCCCAACCAGGGCGTTGTTGGCATCGTTCCACTCCGGTCGCTGAGTGTTCATCCACACGCCGGCCTCGGGTACGTAGTTGAACAGCCTGGCCAGAATGACGATGAGCAGCTTCTCCGCAAGATTCGCGTGGTAGGGCGTCCCATCGGGCGCGGGAAGGAGCTTGCCGTCAGATCCGAGACTCGCGGAGCGACCCCGGATCTGCCGATCGAGGTCGACGTCGAAGTCGATCGTCCTGGAGGGGTCGCCAAGCATGGCAGTGTGGGCCTTGATCCGATAGGGGAGATCTGCGTACGCGAAGACGCGTCGATTCAGAAGTCGCTCGAGCGCTCCGGCGTGATGGTGGGCCGAGACCTCGAGTAGGCGCAGCAGATAGACGACTTGATGGTCTCCCCAATACCCGATGTGCGACCACGGCTTGGCGGGGTCCAGCACCTCCCAATCGAAGCCCTCGCGCGTGATGTGGTACGGGTTGTAGCCATCGGCCGTCGACGCGCCGAGGAACTTGAAGATCATGCTCTCGACATAGCCGGGGAAGGACAGGGCCAGCGCCTCCCAGTTCTGGAAGATGTCGCGCCAGTTCCCCTCATAGTTGAGGAGCCGGCCACCGTCCGCGGCCTTCAGCTCGATGGAGAACAGGTTCCAAGGGCGGCTCGGGTCGCCGTGGCGGCGACTGAAGGTCAGCGGCAGGTACTCGTTGACCAGGCGCTCCAGGTCACGATCCTCCGTCACACCCGGCAGCTCGAGCAGGCCGCGGTGCGAGAGCGTCTCGGGGAGCCCCTCGACGAGGGTCGCATTCCTCGCCAACACTGCGGGGCTTGCCGCGCGGAGGTAAGACCTCAGATCCGAGCTCGAGATCTCATATCCGCTGGCTGGTACACCGCCGCGCATGGCGTTGAACAGGGCATTGGAGAAGTGCCGCCAGCTGGCCAGCTCGTCCGCGGTGAGCTGGAGGCCGTCGACGCTCGCCACGATGCGCATCAGGTTGCGGGTGCCCAGCCGGATGTCCACTTCCAGCTCGTCGCGGAGGTCGGCATCCGACTTGAGCAGCCGGATCAGCTCGGCGACCGACCTGGCATCCTGTCCCACATCGGCCACCACGTTCCACTCGCGCTGCTCGTCTTCCGCCAGCTCGATCCGCGCGCTGACGAGGTACGCCCCCCGCCGGCCGCGGATGAAGGTCTCGCCCTCGAGCTCCTGGCCGGCGCGGAACCGGTCCAGCTGCGCCGAGCAGAGAAGCCGGTGCGCCGGGCGGATGCCCTCGGACCACACGGTGGTCGTCCGCAAGGCCTCGTTCGGCTCGTTGCGATCCGTGGGGATCGCGCTCAACCGAAACAGGGCCAGCCCACTCGAGGGGTCGAGCTCACTCTCCTTGTAGGCGTCCGCGAGAGTGCTGAACTCCATTTGGAATGCACGCGTCAAACCATCGGGCAGGACGTTCTGGATGCCGTCCACCACATCGAGCTCCACGGCCCCCGGTGCCAGGTTGAGGATGGCCGTGCGCCGGACGAAACCGAAGCGCTCGCTGGTCATCCAGGCGGCGGCGAATGAGAGGCCAAGGTCGTGGTTCACCTCCTCGAACACCACGCGGTTGCCGTAGACGCTCTTGGCAACGCTGCGGGTGATCTCGTGGAGCCCTGCGTATCGCGGGGAGAACGGTTCCCAGAGCTGAACCCGACCCCGCCGCCTGACACGCAGGACGGTCTTGCCGCCCACCTGGTCTTGACTGTCGTGAATCCGGTCGTCGGTCTGATAGGGGAACAGCGCGTGGTCAGGGTCGCCACGCCCGGCTGTGAGGGCACCATTGCTGGAGAGGAAGATCCAGTGGTTGGAGTCGCTCACCATGCTCATCAGGAAGGGCGGCATCGCATCGTGATGGGCGATGCGGTAGAAGACCTCGCCACCGACCTCAACCAGACCTCCCACCGGGTGCGCGGCCCGGAACTTGAGACGTGATCTGCCGACAAACTGGGGGGTCATCGGTCAAGGATACGGTCGTCTCCGACCGGCGGGGTCCGTCACCCGATCCTGGCCTGTGGTATCGCCTCCGCAAGGCAGTGGCGCGCCCGGCTCACGGTGGCGTGCATCCGGAGCAGTCGGGCTCCCGCCGGGGCTAACCGGCGACGATCGCTTCGACGTCCACGATGGCTCCGGCGGGGGCGAGGGGCACCAGATTGCCCTCGACCCTGGCGCCGCCGACAAGGAGATGGGTGACACGCCCGGTGGTCCCGGCCCGCTTGCTGACGGCGATCCGGTAGGTGGCCCCGCGGAAGCGCCGGGTGGCGTTGAAGCCCGGCCAGTCCGCCGGGATCACCGGGTCCACCCGCAAGCCATCGTGCTCGGGTCTGATCCCGAGGAGCCACTGGGTGATGGCCACGTAGTTCCAGGCGGCGGCGCCCGTCAACCACGAGTTCTTGGCCTCACCGTGGGTGGGGGCGTCGCTGCCGGCGATCATCTGCGCGTAGACGTAGGGCTCGCAGCGATGCACCTCGCTGATCGCCTCGCGGGCGGAGGGATTGGTCCGCCGGTAGACATCGAAGGCGCCGTCCCCGTCACCGGTCATCGCCTCAGCGATCATGATCCACGGGTTGGTGTGGCAGAAGATGCCGGCGTTCTCCTTGTACCCCGGCGGATACGAGGAGATCTCCCCCAGCTCGATGCGATAGCCCGCATAGGCGGGTTGCTGCAGCATCACGCCGTGTTCGGTGAGGAGCCGCTCGCGCACGCTGTCGAGGGCCTGACGGGCGCGCCCATCCTCGATCCCGACCCCGGCCATGACGCAGATGCCCTGGGACTCGACGAAGATCTGCCCCTCGCCGCACTCCTTGGACCCGACCGGGGTCCCGAAGAAGTCGTAGGCACGCCGGAACCAGGCTCCATCCCAGCCATGCTCGGCGATGGTCCCGGCCATGGTGGCGGCGGCGGCGAGAAGCCGCGAGCCCTCCTCGGCCTCACCGCGCAGGCTCACGATGGCGGCGAGCTCGCGTGCGGCGATGACGAACTGACCGGCGATGAAGACGGACTCGGCGACCCCTCCACTCTTGTTCTCAGTGGTCTGGAACGCCTCGCCCGGGGTGTCGGAGAAGCAGTTGAGGTTGAGGCAGTCGTTCCAGTCGGCCCGCCCGATCAGCGGGAGGCCGTGGGGGCCGAGCCGGTCCAGCGTGTAGGCCACACTGCGACGCAGGTGGTCGAGGAGGGGGGCCTCGGAGCCCTCGGCATTGTCGAATTGCACCGGCTCGTCGAGGACGGAGTCGTCCCCGGTCTCGCGGAGATAGGCGGCGACACCCAGCACCAGCCAGAGCGGGTCGTCGTTGAAGCCCGATCCGATGTCGTCATTGCCGCGCTTGGTCAGCGGCTGGTACTGGTGGTACGCGCCTCCGGTCGGGAGCTGGGTGGCGGCGATGTCGAGGATCCGCTGCCGGGCGCGCTCCGGGATCATCTGAACGAATCCGAGCAGGTCCTGGTTGGAGTCGCGGAAGCCCATCCCCCGTCCGATCCCCGACTCGTAGGAGGAGGCCGACCGGCTCAGGTTGAAGGTGACCATGCACTGGTAGGCGTTCCAGACGTTCACCATCCGGTCGGTGTGTTCGTCTGGGGTGCTCACCTTCACATTCGAGAGCAGGTCGTCCCACCGCTCGCGCAGCCCGCGGAGTCCGGCCTCGACGTTGGCCGGCTGGAGCCAGTGGTCGATCACCGGCCTGACCGTCCGTTTGTTGATCAGCTGGCTCCCGGGCGGGTCGAACTTCTCAGCCGGCGGGTTCTCCCAGTAGCCGAGGACGAAGACGATCTCGCGCTCCTCGCGCGGCCCCAGCTCGAGCCGGACGTGGTGCGATCCGTGTGGGGCCCACCCGTGGGCCATCGAGTTGCCGGCGCTCCCCCGCTCGACGGCGATGGGGCGATCGAAGCCGCGGTAGGGGCCGAGGAAGGCGTCGCGGACCGTGTCGAAACCGGCGAGCGGCTCCGAGCAGGCGAAGTAGGCGAAGTGGTTGCGGCGCTCGCGGTACTCGGTCTTGTGAAAGATGACGCTGCCCTCCACCTCAACCTCGCCGGTGGAGAAGTTGCGCTGGAAGTTGGTGGCGTCGTCCTGGGCGTCCCAGAGGCAGAACTCGATGGAGGAGAAGATCGAGAGCGGTCGCCGCTCCCCGGTCAGGTTGGCGAGCCGGAGCCGCCATACCTCCAGGGTCTGGCCCAGAGGGACGCAGTAGAGGGTTTCGGCTCGGATGCCGCCATGGCTGGCGGCGATGCTGGTGTAGGAGAGCCCGTGCCGGCACTCGTAGCTGTCCAGGGGCGTCTGGGTCGGTTGCCAGGACGGCGACCAGCTCTCGCCCGAGGCGTCGTCGCGCAGGTAGATGTATCGCCCGCCCAGGTCAAGGGGGGCGTTGTTGTACCGGTAGCGGCTCACCCGGCGCAGCCGGGCATCGCGGAAGAAGGAGTAGCCGCCGGCGGTGTTGGAGATGATCCCGAAGTACTCCTCCATCCCCAGGTAGTTGATCCAGGGGAGGGGGGTGTCGGGCCGGGAGATCACGTACTCACGCCGCTCGTCGTCGAAGTGCCCGTATCGCAAGCCAGCTCCTCTGCAGGCAAGCGGCCCCCTGGCTCGCGATGGGCCAGGGGGCCGTCTCGTCGCCGGGTCGGTGACCCGGCCGGCGCATTGCCGGCCGGGCCCCCGCCCGCCCACCTCAGGAGGTGGGACCTATTCCGTTGTGATCGCTGACAGACGGGTCAGCTGGATCCCGTGATCGGCTAAGAGGCCACCGGCTTCAGCTGCATGAGGATGTAGGGAAGCTCGGGGTCGTCCGGGGACGGGTCCATGTACGGGTTGCTGGCGCTCGGCCAACCGGTGTAGTGGGCAGTGCTGTAGACGTTCCAGTCGGCACCGTAGAGCACGGGGGCAACAGGAACCTGGTTCGCCATGATTCCCTCGAGGGTGGCGATCGCAGTGTTGATGGTCGACTGCCCGGCCGGGGTGGTCGGGTCGGCGCCCTCGTACTGCGTCAGAGCGGTCTGAGCAGCCGGGGAGTTGAACTGGCTGTAGTCACCCGATGCGCAGACAACAGGAGTGCCCGTGCAGTTGATGCTGTAGTCAAGCCAGTTGTCGAGCTGAACAAAGGGGATGTTCCCACCTGCGCCCCAGTGGAGTGCGGTCTGGAACTGGCCGTTGTTCATGGCGTCCTGCCACTGGGTGTAACCACCGGTCGCGTTGTCCGTGGTCACGTCCATGCCCTCAGCCTGGAGCTGGCCCGAGATCTCGCTCGCGTCCGCCCAGTAGTCGGAGAAGGCTTCGGGGTCCCAGATCGAGAACTTGATGATGGCGCCGCCCTTGTTCCAGCAGTTGGCCACGACGGTGCCGTCGCAGTTGGCCTCGGTCGACGTGCCCCAGTTCGCCGGTGCGGTGTAGCCGTCGCCTTCGAGCTCGCTCTGGACGGACGCACCGGTCCAGCCGGGAAGGCTGGTCGGGGTCGCTGCCGAGTCAACCGGCAGGTCGTTGGCGTAGGTGGAGTTCGGGTACGCCTTCTGCTGTCCGGGTTCGAGTCCGCCTGCAGAGGTGGCAGCGGCCTCATAGCCGGACTCTCCGATCGAGGAGAGGACGGTGCGGTCGATGCCCAGACTCACAGCCTGACGAACGGCCACATCGCCGATGCCGGTCGCACCGCCGTTGCCCGCGCCCAGGTTGAAGTTCAGGGTGACCGTGTTGCCCGACGCGTACCAGACGTGGTTCGTGTTCGGGTTCAGGTCGATGTAGTTGGCGACGACGCTCGGGATCTCGTTCCCGGCCCAGTCCAGCGTGCCGCTGTCAAGGGCTTCGGTCGCGGCGTTGTTGGTGGACTCGTTCGGAACCACGACTTCCGACTCGGGAGGAGTGCCACCCCAGTAGTGGGGATTTGGCTTGAACTTGACGGCCTGGGTGCTGAAGCTGTCCAGCATGAACGGGCCGGTGCCCACGGGGTTCGCGACGGGTCCCTTGCTCGGGTCGGTCCCGATCGGGAAGGCGCTCGCCTGCGTGATGTAGGTGCTGCCAAGGATCGCCCAGAGGTTCGTGTACTGCGGGCTGGCGAAGGTCAGGGTGACGACCTGGCCGCTCACCGACGGGGCAGCGCTCTGGGTCGGAACGCCGCTGTAGTCGGCGTCCGGGAAGGCCTTGAGCAGCGCGAAGGTGTTGGC
>Ga0181529_10002873_pt1 | contig 20170 bp, 16 predicted proteins | sample PEATcosm2014_Bin_36_FD_119763 | JGI IMG/M metagenome (GOLD analysis project Ga0181529, IMG submission 119763) | Peatland microbial communities from MTU Mesocosm Facility, Houghton, MI, USA - PEATcosm2014_Bin10_30_metaG | ecosystem: Environmental > Terrestrial > Soil > Wetlands > Peat | place... | reverse complement strand
CAGCACGCGAGTAATCTGCGGTTCGTCGTCGATGATCAGGATTCTGAAGGCCATAGGAATAAGTTCTTTCAACGGAAGATTACATCATCGGGGCGGGCGGGTATGATTCCGGAGTGAGCACGATGAAGATTGTCGAACCACAAAAGCATATGGTCCAGGGCCTGGGAGCCACGCTGGCCGTGGCCTGCGCAACGGCGTTGCTGGTGGGCGTGGATGTAAGCGCCACCACGGCGGGGCTGGCCTTTCTTACCCTGGTGGTGGGCTTTGCCACCCTGGTTGGCTACCGGCTCTCGCTCTATGTGGCGCTGGCCGGCGCGGCGGCGTTTGACTTTTTTTTCTTGCCACCTCTGCACACCTTCCGGCTGGCCGGTACGGAACAGTGGATCGCGATGGTCTCCTTTGTGCTCTCCAGCGTGGTGGTGAGCCGGGTGGCGGAGCGGGCCCGGCAGCAGAAGGTACAGGCCGAGCAGCGCCGTGCTGAGGTGGAGCAGCTTTATGCGCTGGGCCAGCAGATGATGCTCTTTGGGACGCCGAACAACTGCTGAACGAGTTGCCGCGCATGTTGGAAGAGATCTTTGCGCTTGAGGCCGTAGCGCTTTACGTTCGTGAAAACGACGGCTACTATGCCGCCGTCCGGGAGCAGCCCATGGGCCTGCGCGCCAGCTTGCAGGTCGTGGTGGCCGGGCCCGTCTCCAGCCAGCAGCAGGCTGGCGAGTTCACGCTGATGCCGTTGTTGCTGGGGTTGCGCGCGGTGGGTGCGCTGGCTTGGCGTCCAGACGCGCTGGGGCGCGATGCGGCCACCGCTGTGTGTGCCCAGGTGGCCATTGCCGTGGCCCGTTCCATGGCTATTGAGGCCGCTGGTCGGCTGCAGGCCACGCGCGAGGCGGAGCGGCTGCGGGTGGCGTTGACCGACTCCCTGACCCACGAGCTGCGTACCCCGCTCACCGCCATCCGTGCCGCCGCCAGTACCCTGCGCGGCGACGGCAATCTGGATGAGGAGCTGCGCAACGAGCTGCACGCGGTGATTGACGAAGAGGCGGAACGGCTGGACCTGCTGATTGGGGAAGCCGTGGAGATGGCGGAGCTGGATTCCCGTCCGGTGACGGTGAATTTGCAGCCGCAGGTGGTGCGCCACCTGCTGGAGCAGGCCGTGGAGGCGTCGGCAAAGAATCTTGCCCGCCACCGGGTTGTTCTAGACGTGGAGGACGACGACCAGCCGCTGTGGATGGACGCGCATTTGTTGGGCCGCGTGCTGCGCCACCTGCTGGAGAATGCGGCTGCCCATACGCCGCCCGGCACGGAGGTCCGGCTGAGGGCCAGCCGCGTCGAGGATCGACTGCTGCTGGTGGTGGAAGACAACGGCCCCGGCATTGACGCCCGCGATCTGCCCCACATCTTTGAGCGCTTCTACCGCGGCAAGCGCAAGCGGCCGGGCAGCAAAGGCTCGGGGATGGGTTTGGCGATTGTGCGCTCCCTCTTGACCGCGCACCATGGTGGCATTGAGGCGCAGAGCGAGCAGGGGCGAGGCGCCAGCTTCAGCCTTTGGGTGCCGCTGGTGGAGCAAGATCCAGACACAGAGAGTTTTTGAGACGGAACCACACTGGTGCCCCATCCTTTCCCGCGTTCTTTGCGGGAAAGGGTGGGAAGAAGTCGTCACTGTTTTCTTGCCGGACCCATAGAAGCCCCCGGACAGGAAGGAGCAAGGATCTTTAGAGTGTTTTCACGAATGGCATAGAGACAATTTGTGGGTGCCCCACCCTCGGCACGTTCTTGTTTTTGTGCCTAGGGTGGGATAGTACGAACCCTTCCCTCTACAGGAATTGTGAAAATGCCCAAGGTCCATGATGTTTTCTTGCGGGATTTATAGAAGACTCCGGATAGGAAGGAGCAGGGACCTTCAGGTCCCTGAAGACTTGCCCCCCAAAAAAGATTCCGGGGTTTTAACCCCGGACATATCCCTGTCCGGCACAGCGCCCTGTCAGGGCGCTACGGTTCATGCCGTGGTGTCTATTAAACCGGCTCGCTACTCCAGTCGCAGACCACCTCGCGCCGTTCGCGGCTGGCCTCCTGCGCCAGCTCCAGAATGCGGATGGTGCGCCATGCTTCCAGCGCGGCCACCGGCGGCTCGGCGTGGCCCAGCAGGGCATCGCGCAACCCCGCATAAAAGATGCGGTAGTCGCCCGGCAGCGTTTCAACGCGGCGGCTGGTCAGCTTGCCTTCCACGTCCAGCGTAAGTTCGGGCCATTCGTTTTCCGGCTCCCGGCCCCATGCCGGATCGGTAATGCGCGTCACCTTGTTGAGCGCTTCCTCCTGCGGTTCCACGCCGTGCTTCACATAGCTGCCCTGCATGCCGCGCACGTAAAAGCGAGGACGCGGAACGGCGGCCACATTGGTGGCCGCAAGCGTGGCCGTCAGCCCCGGATAACGCAGGCGCACGGTGAAGGCGTCGTCGGCGCCCTGGCCCTCGCGTTCGCGCACCACTTCGGCTCCCACCGTCTCCGGCAGTCCAAACAAGGTCAGCGCCAGATAGACCAGATGCGAGCCCAGATCGTAGAGCCGTCCGCCGCCGGCCTCCGCATCGTCCTTCCACGGGGTACGGGTTTGGCCGGGCCGCCAGCGATCCATGGCGGAATCAAAGGCCACAATCCTGCCCAGCGTGCCCTGGCGCATTACCTTCTCCACGGTGCGGAAGTCCGAGTCCCAGTGGCGATTGTGGTAGGGCACAAAGACGCGGTGCTTGGCATGCGCCAGATGCATCAGCTCCGCCACCTCAGCCGAGCGCACGCACACCGGCTTGTCCACCACCAGATGCTTGCCCGCAGCCAGAATCTGCCGCGCCAGCTCAAAGTGCGTGGCCGTCGGCGTGGTGAGCACAATCAGGTCCAGCGAGTCGTCGGCCAGCATTGCCTCCAGCGTGCGATAGACCTTGATGCCCGGATAGCGTTCCGCGGCCATGTTCGTGGATCGCTCCATCACTGCCGCCAGTTCCATGCCTTCCACCGACGCAATCACCGGCGCGTGCAGCACCTTGCCACCCAATCCAAAACCCACCAGACCGACACGAATCATGGAACGCTCCCGGACGCACGCTTGCCGCCGCTTGCAGATCAAGATCAGTGCACGGTGACCGTCACCTGCGCTGTCGAGCGGCCGTATTGGTTCGTCGCATTCAGTGTATAGGTGGCGGTGGCAGTGGGGTGGATGGTAACGCTGGCCCCGTGCACGCCGCCCAGCAGGTCAATGAAGTCGTAGCTGTCGTTGGTGGTGTTCCAGTTGAGGGTGACCGCAGCGCCCGACGCCACCGAAGTGGACGATGCCGTGAAGCTGGCAATGTTAGGCGCGGTTCCGGTGGGTGCTGTGGCGGAGTCCCAGCCGGGAAACGCGGGTGTCATCTGCACCACCTCAAAGTTCGACGACTGAATCTGGTCCAGCAGCGTAAGGTCGGTATCGTTCCAGCGCGCGTCCGGCGCGCCCTGGAAGAAGAAGTAGCCGCCGTTATCGGCCAGAATCATGCCGTACTTCTTCATCGCCGTCAGGATGACCTTGTTGGTGGTCGAATAGCCGGAGATGTCGAACGATGCCTGCAGCCGGATGCGCATCCCCATCACGTTGCTTACGCCCCAGGTGGTGCCCGCGGCGTGCGTGGCCGGGGGCACAAAGTAGCCGTTGTTGGCGTCGTTCTTGGTGTGCTGCATGGTAAAGCGGATGGCGTGGTTGATGCTGCCCGCGGCCACCTCGTCGTAGCGGATCAGCCCGGCCAGCAGGGAGAGTCCGGCGGCATCGGCGGAGGTCCAGCCCCACGGCCGCTGCTGGTTGGCCTGCAGGTCCCAGATGGTCTCCTGCGAGGCGTTCCATGCGCCGTTGCAGGAGTGCGTATTCCAGGTCTCGTAGAGCATGCAGGTGGCGCGGTCGATCACCAGCAGGTGCTGGTCGCCGTTGTAAGCGTTCGGCCAGCCGTAGCAATTGGCCGGCGCGCCCTCGATGGCTTCGGTTGCGGCAAAGGGAGCTACGGCCACGTCGCTTTCGCTTGGGTAGTCGGTGACGTTGACGGTTACCATGGGGGTGCTGCTGGAATCCACCACGTTATACGGAATGCCGTAGTTGCCGCCCGCCACCGACGAGAAGTCGTGATGCAGATGCAGTCCGGCGAATCCGGCCGCGGTGGTGATGGCGGTGTTGTTGGCATCGAGCGGTGCCGCGCTGATGTCGGTGTTCCACGCATTCGAGGCCGGGAAGGGCAAAAAGCCGTTCAGGTTGGCGTTGGCCCCCAGCGACATGCCCGAGCAGAGCGAACTGACCGCTGCGGGATTGATCGCCAGGCTCAGCGTCACCGAGGCCGTCTGCGCCGTGGGCGTGGCGGCGTCCGTCACCGTGAACACGATTGAAATGGTGCCGCCCGTGCCTGCTGCCGGAGTGCCGGAGATGGTTCCGCTTGCCGCGCCAATCGTCAGTCCCTGCGGCAGCGTGACCGCGGTGTAGGTATAGGGTGTTGTGCCGCCCGAGGCCGTGATTTGCGCACTGTAGGCCGTGCCCACCGTGCCTGCCACCAGCGACGAGGTGGTGAGCACCAGCTTTGTAGCCGGCGTCGGCGTGGTGCCGCTGGAGTTTAGCGTCAGCGTGTTGCTGCAACCTGCCGCGAACAGGCCGACAAATAAAAAAACTCCAATCCCGAATCCCTTGCTTACGTGCATCGCTGCCCTTTCGGTGGGGCGCAAGGAAGTGTCCCAGGTGCGCCCGCTTCATGGACTATCACCGCAAGGGCCAAAGTCGCCAGCAGTTCTTGAGGAGTTTCTAGGCAGGTTGGGTACTTCCGACTTCCGGGACCTTGAGGGAGGCGAATCCAGCCAATTCCCAGCCAATTCGTTGACAGGTGCAAACTCTGCTGAATCCAACCTGGGGTATGCTTTGGGTAGGAACGGTGGAGGCAAATCATGGCATTGAGCAAAGTCCAACAGATCGAGCACGCGGTCCGTTCGCTCTCACCCCATGAGGTCGAGGAACTCTACCTCTGGATTGAGTCCAATCATCCCCGGCCTTTTGACGAGAAGGTGGCCGGCGACCTGAATGCGGGACGCCTGGATGCCGTTCTCCAGCGCGCTCTCGATCAGGAACAGCACGGGGACGTGCGCGCGCTCTGAAGCCATGGAACACCGCGCCAGTTCGGATTTTTGACGGGAGCGTCCCAACTTTCAGAGGAGATCCGCATCCGTGCCGACAAGCAGTTTGCCCTGCTCAAGTCCAATCCGCACCATCCCTCTCTGCAATTCAAGAAGGTTGGAGAACGTCATGGGATGGAGATCTGGTCAGCGCGGGTCTCCCTCAGCTACCGGGCCCTGGCCCTCAAGCGCGCCGACGGCTATTTGTGGTTCTAGATCGGCGACCATCGAGCCTACGAACAGCTGATTTTCTAGTGGTGTCCGCCGCACAGATGGTCGTTTATGTTTTGAAAGGGCACAACTTCAGTCGTGCTGTAAAAAGCATCAAACGTGCTGGGCTTTAGCCCCTGAGGGGCATTGCATGCAGTCAACCGTCTCACCGGCTGAAGGCAGTTGGCCCCACCGCAGGTGCTGGTGAGTCGAAGGATCTGCTGTTTTTTAATGAACTTCTGCCCCACCCACATCGTAGACCGGCAAATCTGCTCGTCTTGGAGACACTATAGATCCGGCAAATGATTACTGGCTTTTTGCTACCCCATCCTGGCCACAAAAACAATGACGTGGCTAGAATGGGGCACCCCAACATTACCGGCATCTACTCGCCGGAGCTATAAAACTACCCTTCCAGCTTGTACCGCGTCTCCGCCAGCCGGTAGAGTCGCCGCCATACCAGCCGGTTGGTGGTTACCACAATGGCAGCCATCAGAATGGTGGCCAGCAGCAGCGTGGACAGGTTGTTGCTGGCCAGTGCGGCCGTAATCTGCGACCCCAGGCCGATGGTCTGGAAGGTGCGGTTGCCCATCAGCCCATACTCGGCCAGGATGGAGGCATTCCACGCCCCGCCCGAGGCCGTCACCATCCCGGTCACCAGATACGGGAAGATGCCGGGCAAAATCAGCCGCGTCCAGCGCTGCCAGCGGGTGAATTTGTACACCGCCGCCGCTTCCTTCAGGTCCGACGGAATGGCCATGGCCCCGGCAATCACGTTGAACAGGATGTACCACTGCGTGCCCAGCAGCATGAGCAGGATCGATCCCCAGCCCAGCCCCATTCCAATCGTCGCAAACAGCAGCATGATGACCGGAAAGAAGGCGGAGGCGGGAACGGACGCGATCAGCTGCGTCATGGGCTGCAGAACCTGCGCCAGTTTGGGATTGGAGCCAATGGCCACGCCCACCGGAATGGTCCACAGCGCGGCCAGCAGGAGCGAGGCATTGACGCGCAGGTAGGTTGCGCCGGCCGCCAGCAGCAGGGTGTGCAAGTCGGCCCAGCTTGCGCCCTGTACCAGATGCCAGGCGTGCAAGCCGCCCCAGAAGACGAACAGCGCCGCAAAGAAGCCGAAGACGCTGGGAAAGATGATGCCCTTGCGCTGGGTCTCGTCGTCCATGGAGTGCACCACGCGGCAGGTTTCGGAGTGCGAGAGCCGCGCGTAGATGCGCTCGCTGACCGCATCCATGGCGCGCCCTGGCAGGGCCAGCACCCGGCTGGGCCGCTGCAACAGGGTGAGGATGGGCGAAGTGACGGTGCGCGAGCTCTCCACCTGCTCAATCTTGAACTTGTCGCTCCACGCAATCAGCGGACGCCAGATCAGCTGATCGGTGGCCACAATGATCAGCACCAGCGCCACCACGCCCCAGAACAGCGCGTGGACGTCCACCGGATCGGAGAAGGCCGCGGCCTGCAGATAGCTGCCCAATCCCGGCAGGCGGAAGTTGCGCGCCCCCAGCGGGAAGGCTTCGCAGGCGATCAGCGCAAACCAGCCTCCGGCCACGCTCATAATCGAGTTCCAGATCAGCCCGATGGCCGCCGACGGCAGCTCCAGTTGCCAGAAGCGCTGCCAGGCGCTGAAGCGATTGATGCGCGTGGCCTCAATCATCTCCCGCGGAATCGACTTCAGCGAGGAGTAGAAGCTGAACGCCATATTCCACACCTGCCCGGTAAAGATCAGCAGGATGGAGCCCAACTCGATGCCCATCTGGTGGCCGGGAATCAGCGCCATCATGGCCAGCATCACGCCCGGCAAAAAGCTGAGCACGGGAATCGATTGCAGAATGTCCAACACCGCAACCATCCACGCTTCGGCGCGCTTGTTATAGGCCGCGATGTAGCCGTAGCCGATGGCGAAGACCAGGCTCAGCACGTACGCGATCGCGATCCTCATGCAGGAGTAGAAGGCGTAGAGCGGCAGCGCCCAAATGGAGAGCGAGATGCTGGACTCGGGGAGCGGCTTGTCCATCCAGTAGCGGCCGGTCTCAACAATGGCAAAGAAGATGGCCAGTAGCACCAGGCTTACCGCGCCATCAATCAGGATGGAGCGCGGCTGCTTGGTGGTGACTGGGGTGCGTCCGAGGGGCGGCGTCTTCAATGGGCCTCCTCAGCGTGCGTGGGCTCCTCTTCGCCGGCGTCGGGCAGCACAAAGCGGCGGCGTCCGGCGTCAAAGTCGAAGAGCTCGGCGTAGCGGCCCCAGGCCACGGCGGTCTCCATCTGGTGCAGGCATTCTTCTTCGCTGAACTGTTCGTCCAGCATATCCAGGAAGAACTCCTCCGGCACCGAGTGGTCGCTCTTGGATTCCAGCGCCCGCCGGATCTGGCGGAGCAGCAGCACGTTGGCCAGCGCCGCATCGCGGAACAGCTCCTTCTGGCGCAGAATCTCGGAGTTGGCAAAGGTTTCGCCGCTCGCGGTAATCACCGCATCGCCTTCGACGATGGTCAGGTAGCCCAGCAGTTGCGCCGCATCCACAATCGGCAGCAGGTCGTCGATCTCAAACGACAGATCGTCGGCCATGCGGTAGATATCGTCGCGTCCGCCCTTGTCGATCAACAGCTCCAGCAAGCCTGCGATGCCGCCGGGCCGCGCATGGGGCAGCATCTGGTAGTGCATCTGGCGCTGGTCGCGTACCTGCGGCGTGGCCTGCTGTCCGGGAGCCTCGCTGGCCTGCTCATCGGGCCGCGTCAGCACCTTGTAAATGTAATCCACCAACTGCGTGAAGGGTTCGGATTTGCGGTCGCGCGGTTGCTGGAGCTGTACTCGGAAGTCGGTGCGGATGTGGCCCGGATTGCGCCCCAGCACGACGATGCGATCGGCCAGCAGCACCGCCTCTTCAATGTTGTGGGTCACAAGGAAGACCGCCTTGGTGGGCATGGTCTTGTTGGCCCACAACTCCAGCAGCTCGGAGCGCAGGTTTTCAGCCGTCAGCACATCCAGGGCGCTGAAGGGCTCGTCCATGAAGAGCACTTCGGGTTCGACGACGAGGGCGCGCGCGAAGCCCACGCGCTGCTTCATGCCGCCGCTCAGTTCCTTGGGATAAGCGCCCTCAAAGCCGTCCAAACCGACGGTGTCGAGCATCTTCAGGCTGCGGGCGCGGCGGACATCGGCCGGAACTCCGCGGGCCTGCAGCGGCGCTTCCACGTTCTCCAGCACAGTGAGCCAGGGGAAGAGGGCAAAGCTCTGGAAGACGATGGAGACGTTGATCTCGGCCTGATCGATGGGCGTGTCGTGCCAGTAGACCTGCCCGGCGGTGGGCTTGGAGAGGCCGCTCAACATACGCAACATGGTGGATTTGCCCGAGCCCGAGGGCCCCAGTAGCGCCAGAATCTCGCCCGGCACCACGCTCAAGTCCGTCGCGGAGATCACCTGGATGCGGTTCTGGCTGGGCTGCTGGTAGAACTTCTCCACCTTTTCGGCGCGGATAATGGCGTCCGCTGCGTGCACCGGTGCCTGTTCCTGGTTGGGGAAGACCGCTTCGCTCATGGTTGTCTCTCCGAATGGGGGGTACGGCGCCGGGTGCGCGGCCGGTAGCCTCCAGTATAGGCCGCTTGCGTTGCTGCCGGATGAATATGTTGAAACAGAACGAGTTATGGGTGAGGCTGTCTTCGAGCGCGGCTTTGCCAGCCCAGTGAGGCTATGATGGGTGGAAACAAGATTGCGGCCTGCAACTGGCTTCATCTTGCTGGCAGCAACCACAGGCAGAAAACTCCGCTCAAGGGCAGGGACTGAACAATGGCCAATACCATAGCAAAACCCAAAGTGCTCGTGGTGGACGACGAGCGGGTGATTGCCGACACCCTGGCGATGATTCTGAACCAGAGCGGTTTTGAGGCGCGCTCACTCTACTCCGGCGAACTGGCTGTGGAGCTGGCAGCGGAGTGGCAGCCGGACATGCTCATCTCCGATGTGATCATGGCCGACCTGAACGGCATCGACGCCGCCATCCGCATCCGCCAGATTCTGCCCAAAATAAAAATCCTGCTCTTCTCAGGGCAGGCCGCCACGGCGGATCTGCTGGAAAAGGCTCGCGCCAATGGCTACGAGTTCGAGATTCTGGCCAAGCCCGTCCACCCCCAGGACCTGCTCAATCGTCTGCGCGGCTAGCGCAGTGCGCCCTGTAGGGGCGCGGCGAGCGCTAAAACGGGCCTTCTAGTTTCCTTTTACGGCACGACTTCAGTCGTGTCGCAAATCGCACAAAATGAGGAATGGGGCTTTATAGGCTGCGGAAAAACTCTGCTTTGGAGCTGATTTCAGTTGGAAGTTTCCCGCAGGGGCTAAAGCCCTCGTTGTTTTTATGGCGCTTACGGCACGACTAAAATCATGCCCTGACGCTTCTAGCCTTCCTTTGAGAGTTTTTCCGCAACCTGTTTAGCCCCCTGCAAAATCTTCCGCTCACATCAGATCAAAAAACCTCTTTCCGCAGGCTGTTCCTCCACTCCAGGAAGCTCGATCCCGTCGCCGCCCTGTACCATGGTGGGCGATGGCAGAAAGGGACGTGAGCGCATGGCGGAACTGGTGCGGCATCTGGCGGCAGGCGAATACTTCTACGAGGATCTGAACGAAGGCGACTGGTGGCAGACCGGCCACATTGTGGTCACCGAAGCTCACATCGTCCAGTTTGCCGGGTTGAGCGGCGACTTTTTCGATGTACACATGGACGACGAGTTCGCCCGCGCGCAGGGCTTTCCTGGGCGCATCGCCCATGGTCTGCTGGGCTTGGCCATGATTGATGGGCTCAAGAATCGTGCCTCCGCCCGGGTGATGGCCGTGGCCTCTCTCGGCTGGAACTGGCGCTTCATGGGGCCCATTGTGGCCGGCGACCGCATTGGCGCGCGCCTCCGCGTAAGCGGCAAGCGCATCTCCAGCAAAGGCCACGCCATCGTGACCCTGGCCCTCGAAGTCACGCAGCAGCAAGGCAAGCTGGTGCAAACCGGAGAGACCACGCTGGTGGTGCGCAAGCGGGAGTAGCGTGAGATGGGCTTGTTGGTTGCCATTCGAAAAGCGCCTCCAGATCCTTCGAGTCACCACGCATTTTATCGGATTCCTTTGTCCTCGCAGGGGGCTTTGTCGCTCGCCAACCATCTTCATACGATCTGAAATGAGCCGGATCCAAGTTGCTTCATGTAATGTCGGATTCTAGTCGGAATGCACATCGTTAAACTCGAAGCGAAAGCTCGGGTCAGAACCGATTTGATAGAGGCCGAATGTTCGACGGATTTTGGACCCACCTAACATATCAATCTGGCGTTTTAGCTGCTTGGGTAAATTCGATCGCCACCGCAGTCCTAATCGTCGGCCTCATTCTTAATTGGCTGGCAATTAGAGCTTCTGCTCGCGCTGCGATGATGCAGCTTATGCAAGAACGTTTCAACTCGCTATCGATGTTGGGTGCGCGTGCAGCACTAGCATGGCTAATTCTGCATCCTTCTCAAGACGCTGCTTCTGGACGGGGCGGCATTCCAAAATTTGGCTGGATTGTAATTGATTTCTTGAATCAAGTTGCGTTGTTAGTCGAAGCAAATAAGCTTGATTTTACAGATGCCAACGTTGCATTCTCAGCCCACGCACTCAAGATATGGGGATATGCCAGCTGGAGGATGCAGTTAAAGAATGATTGGCTGGTGGGGGTATACGCTCCATTCGTTAGGCTATGCGAGGAAATGAAAGCGGTGGAGCCTTTGCGAATCGCCAACGACAATTATTCAAATGAGGCAACGATCTCTTTTTGGGAATGCGAGTCTAGCTTACTGGAATCTCACCAGCTGAAATTGCTGCTGAATCTTCTTGATTAGAGCGGCCGTGTGCCCCGGATCCCTCGCGTTTTGGGACCCGGGAACACGATTCTGAAGTCTGCGCTATTTCGCGGGCGCGCTAGCAACTGAAGGCGTTGCAGCGCCGATCACGTTCGGTCCCCACTCCGGGCACATCCGCGCCAGATCGTCCACCACCATGCGGCCAAACACCATCTGGCCGTCGTGGTTCAGGTGGGTGCGGTCCGCGGCGGGTTGTTTGTTCTCCGCCTTGGCGTCCGGATGCGTCTGGGCGTTGAACTTGTCGGCCTCTTCCTGGGTCATGGTGGCCAGCAGCTTCATGCTGGATGCGTGCAGGTCGATCACCGGCACGTTCTCTTCCGTTGCCACGCGTTTGGTAGCCGCCGCGTAGGGGGCGAGGGAGTCGTCCAGCTTGCCGTTTTTGTAATTGCGCCGCGCGAGCGAGGTGACCAGAATCGGCCTTGCTCCGGCGGCCCGCGCCTCCGCGATGTAGCGCTTCAGGTTGGCGGCAAAGGTGGTTTCGGGGTCGGTCTCGCGCTCCGGGCCTTTGCCGGGCTGGTCGTTGTGGCCGAACTGGATCAGGATGTAGTCGCCGCGCTCGTCGAGGGCCTTCTTCCACGCGCCTTCGTCGTAGAAGCTCTTGGAGCTGCGGCCGTTGAGGGCGTCGTTGATGCACTCCACGTTGGGCGTGACCATGGTGCAGAAGCCCGCGCCCCAGCCGCCGCCGGGGTTCACCGTGGAGTCGCCCACCAGCACCACGCGGACGCGCGCGCCGTTCAGAATATCCACGGTGCGGATGGCCTCGGGCGTGAGCAGGGCAGGTGTGGGCCGCACGTTCTTTGCCAGCGCCGGAACTTCTTTTCCCAGCTCCTCAGCCACCATGCGGCCAAAGATGAAAGCCCCCAGAGGATTCAAGTGGGTTTTGTCGGGGATGGTCTTGCCGGCCGGGTCCTTTTTGAAGATGCCCAACTGATTGCCCTCGGCTTCGGTCAGGGTATTGAGGTAGGCGATGCTCGCCGCCTGGAGGTCGATGAGCGGAACCTTCATCTCCGCGGCCACCTTCTTCATGGCGTCGGCGTGGGCCAGGAGGTCGGAGTGGATCTGGCCGTCGGTTCCGTAGTAGCGGCGGGTGATGGGGGTGACCAGAACCGGCTTGATCCCGGCGGCGCGGGCCTCCTCCACAAAGCGGCGCAAGTTGGCTGGGTATTCGGTCTTGAGGTTGGTTTGGCGGGGCAGGTGGTCGGCTCCTTCCATGTCGTTGTGGCCGAACTGGATTAGCATGTAGTCGGGCCTGGCGGCGAGGGCCTTGTCCCACAGTCCGTCGGCGCGATAGGTCTTGGTGCTGGCGCCGCCCTTGGAGTAATTCATGCAGTTAATGCCCAACAGGTTGGCGCAGAAGTCGTTGCCATACCCGGCGCCGGGGGTCTGTGTGGAATCGCCCACCAGCATGATCTTGGGCTGAGCCGCGGCTTGGGCCGGGCTTTGAGCGGATGCAATGGTCGCAGCAACGAGGGCGGCCAGGGCGCCAAAAGCAAGACGATGCACAAAACCAGACATGGAAGAAGCTCCTTGGAAGATGGGAGAGGTACGCGAAGCCGATTGTAGCGCCCCAGAGGTTCGACCAGCAACGTTGCCTTTGCGGCCTGAAGCGCACCTCCAAAGCGCCGGGGAAAAATTTAATAAATTGATTTTCTTCGAGTGAAGACGCAATTTGGCCTCTTGACGGCGAGGGGTCGAAGTCAGGTACCCTGTAGGCTGCCGGTGGTCAGTCCTCTTGGGTGGTTGGAAGCCCGAGGAGAGCCGGTCTGGAGAAGCTGAGATGAAACTGAACGCTCTGCGCGTGATGGTGTTCGCGTTGCCTTGTTTGTTTGCCGTTGCGGCCCGTGCGCAGGATACGCGCACCGTGACCGAGCCCAAGATTCCCGCCGCCTGCGCGACGCTGGACGCCGCGATTGCCGCGCCCCAGGGCGTGGTGGCGGAGGCCGACGAGAAGCGGCTGGACACGGCGCGCATTCAGGCCGCCATGGATAGCTGTGAAAAGGGCAAGGCCGTGGTGCTCCGGGCCAAGGGTGAAAAGTACGTCTTCCTGGCCGGCCCGCTGACGCTGCGTCCCGGCGTCACCCTGGTGGTGAGCGCGCATACGGTGCTGGGCACCGCGCGCGATCCCCGCCTGTACGACATTGAGCCCGGCACCTGCGGCACGGTGGCCGAGCATGGGCATCGCTGCAAGTCGTTCATTACTGGCGACCACGTGGAGGGTGCCGGCCTGATGGGCGAGGGCGCAATCGACGGCCGGGGCGGCGCCATTCTGCTGGGGCAAAATCAGAGCTGGTGGGACCTCTCCAAGGAAGCCAAGGTCAAGGACCTGTCGCAGGCCGTGCCCAAGCTGATCTCGCTGAGCCATGCCGACGGCTTCATTATGTACAAGATCACGCTGCGTAACTCGCCCGACTTTCACGTTACGGTGAACCAGACGGACGGCTTCACCGCGTGGGGCGTGAAGATTCGCACCCCCAAGGCGGCGCGCAACACGGACGGCATCGATCCGGGCAGCTCGAAGAACATCACCATTGCTTACGTCAGCATCAGCACCGGCGACGATGACGTTTGCCTGAAGCCCGCGCCCGGCCGCGGCGTGGAGAACATGAGCGTGCTGCACAGCCACTTTTATGCGGGCCACGGCATGTCCATTGGCTCCGGCACCGATGGCGGCGCGAGCCACCTGCTGGTGGACGACCTGACGATCGACGGCGCGGACAACGGCCTGCGCATCAAGAGCGATCCCAGCCGCGGCGGTTTTGTGCACAACTTCACCTATCGCAATGTGTGCATCCGCAACACCATGAACCCGCTGGTCTTCACCCCGCACTACACCACCTTCAAGGGCACCCGGCTGCCCATCTATCGCGACATTCATCTGGAGAACGTGCATGTGACCACGCCCGGCGCCTTCACCTTCCTGGGCCTGGACGCGGAGCACAAGCTGGGCATCACGCTCGACAACGTCTGGGCCGATGGCCAGCAGGATGCGCTCTTCTATGTGAAGGACGCCGATATCACCCTCGGCCCGCACAAGGGCAACCTGGTTCCCAAGGGCGAAAACGCCACGCCGGTGGATGCCGATGCCGCCGCCGCAGGCGAGCCCCGCAACTGCGATGCGCGCTTTGTGCCCATGGAGCCGCTTCCCACCGCGCCGGAGCTGAAGGGCAAGGTTCCGGAGGAGGACCCCACGCTCTACGTGGCTGCTGACGGCACGGGCGACTTCTACTCCATCCAGCGCGCGCTGGACGTGGCCAAGCCGGGTTCGACTATTTCCGTCGCCCCCGGAGAGTATCGCGAGCTGATCACCGTCACCAAGCCGCACATCACCATCCGCAGCCACAAGACCGACCCCAGCCTGACCCGGATTGTGCTCGACCGCAATGCCGGCGAGAACGGTGGCACCTTCAAGAGCGCCACCGTGAACGTGCTGGCCGACGACTTCATGGCCGAGAACATCACCATCGAGAACGACTTCAACAAGACCCACGACCAGAAGACGCAGGGCTCGCAGGCGCTGGCCTTGCTGGTTACCGGCGACCGCGCCGTCTTTCACAACGTGCATCTGCTGGGCAACCAAGACACTGTCTACGCCGCCACCAAGAGCTGCGGACCCGACGGCCAGAACTGCACGCCCACCCGCCAGTATTTTTCCGACTGCCTCATCTCCGGCAATGTGGACTTCATCTTTGGCGACAGCAAGGCGGTCTTTGAGCGCTGCGAGATCCGCTCCACGGCGCACGGCGGCGGCTACATTACCGCGCAGAGCAAGCACTACGCCGGGCAGGATTCGGGCTTTGTGCTGGACCACTGCAAGCTGACGCAGGACGCGGGCGTTACCGGCCCGGTCTTTCTGGGACGCCCCTGGAGGCCGATGGCCACCGTTGTCTACCTGCATACCGAGATGGGCGAGCATATTGCTCCCGCCGGCTTCCGCGAGTGGCATCCGGGCGAGACCCATGCGCTGGAAACCGTCTACTATGCTGAGTTTGACTCCACCGGTCCCGGCGCCCATGCAGGCGAACGCGACCCGCACGTGCATCAGCTCACCCCGGAAGAGGCGAAGAAGTGGGAACCGAAGAGCTTCCTGAAGGGTTCCGACAACTGGGACCCCACCACCGAAGCGAAATGATTCAGGGGTAAAATAAAAGAGCACGAGTTTGTCGCCTGGCGGAATGCCGTTGCGGCAGAAGAGAAGGGACAACGAGACGATGAAGATGATCACGATGGCCGATCAGGTGCGCTACCAGCGCATGACCACGGCCGAGATCCGCGAGATGTTTCTGCTGGACGGGTTGTGTAAGGCCGGCGAGATCAACCTGACGTACGTGGAGCTGGACCGCGCGGTGGTGGGTTATGCCGCCCCGGTGGCCGCTCCGCTGACGCTCGGCACCTATCCCGAGCTGCGCGCGGAGTTCTTTGCCGAGCGCCGCGAGCTGGGCGCGCTGAACATTGGCGGCGCGGGCACGGTCACCGTGGACGGCCAGAGCTATGAGCTGAACAACCTGGACGTGATCTACATCGGCCGCGGTTCCAAGGAAGTGATCTTTGCCTCCAAGGATGCCGCCGCTCCCGCCGTCTTCTACATCATGAGCTACCCGGCGCACACCAGCTACCCGGTTTGCGTGGTGAAGAAGGAAGACTCCACGCCGATGGAGTTGGGCACGCTGGAGACCTGCAACAAGCGGACGATCTGCAAGTACATCCACACCGGCGGCGCCAAGAGCTGCCAGTTGGTGATGGGCGTAACGCATCTGGCTCCGGGTTCCAACTGGAACACCATGCCGGCCCACACCCACATCCGCCGCTCCGAGATCTACATGTACTTCAACCTGGGCGAGGATGCGCGCGTCTTCCACATGATGGGTTCGCCGCAAGAGCTGCGCCCCATTGTGATGGCCGACAAGGAGATTGTGGCATCGCCTTTGTGGTCGATCCACTCCGGCGTTGGCACCCGCGCCTACAGCTTCTGCTGGGGCATGGGCGGCGAGAATCTGGACTACGCCGACATGGATCCGGCCCCGCTGGCGACACTGCGGTAGGGAATCGGGACGAAGGGACTTGGGACTCTGACGCTTGGTTCTGTTGCTCAGATTCTGATCTGATTTGGAATGAAAAATCGCTCCGTGGCTCAGGCTGCGGAGCGATTTTTTCTGCTCGTGTAGAGAGCATGCCTGGGTGCCTTCCGCTGGAACCATGACCCCCATGAACTCCGGGGTTACGCCATGCCAAAAAAATGCTCTCAGTCAAGCCGGCCAGGTCTCGCCTTACGGCGTCTTCGCCGTCGCTGCCGCAGCCTTCATCAGCAGCTCTACCATCGCAGCGTGGTGCTGCTGTGCGGCCATGCCCAGCGCCGTCTTCCCGCTGGAGTCCTTCGCTGTCGCATCGGCTCCCTTGGCCAGCAAGGCCTGTGCAATCTCCACGTGACCCTTGTACGCGGCAAACATCAGGGGCGTGCGACCATCCGTGGTCTTGGCGTTTACCTGTGCGCCTCGGGCCACCAGCAGCCGCACCGTGTTCAGATTCCCGTTATCGGCGGCGCTCATCAGTGGTGTTGCGCCATCGCTGGCGGCGGCATTCACGTCCGCGCCCTTCTGCACCAGCGCCTGCACCACATTCAGATCCTCGCCATCGGTGGCAAACAGCAGCGCCGCCCAGCCGCGCGCGTCCTTCAGCGCCGGATCGGCTCCCTTGGTCAGTAGAACCTTTACCACGTCCAGAACCGGTTTGTGCGCGGCGCGCATCAGCGCCGTGGTGCCGTCCTTGGCCTGCGCGTTCACGTTGGCTCCCTTGGCCAGCAGTTGCGCAACGATGGCGGCGTGGGCGTTCTCCGCGGCCTGGATCAGCGCGGTTTCGCCCTCGTCGCTGGCCATGTTCGGATCGGCTCCCCGCGCCAGCAGCAGCTTCACCATCGCGTCCTCGCCGGTCTGGGCGGCCATCATCAGCGCGGTCCAGTCGTGTTTGCTCTTGGCATTCACATCGGCGCCTTCGGCAAGCAGGGCCTGCACCGTCAGCCAGTCGCCCTGCCGCGCGGCCACGGTCAGCTCTGGTTCGGGAGGAGCAGGCGGAGGCGCGGGAACTGCCGCAACTTTTGCCGCGGGTTTGCCCGCCGCGGCCGGCGTGGCGGGAGCCTTTGCGCCGGGCTTGGCAGCAGGCGCGGGCTTGGCAGGCGCCTTGAACGCTGGTGCCTTCGGCTTGGCCGCCGGAGCAGCCGGAGCCGTCGGAGCCTGCGCCCAGGCCCCAGCCCCCATCGCCACCGCCAGCACCATGCCTCCCCAGCCTCTTATCTGCTTTCCTGCCATGCGCTTCCTCCCACCCATTCCGCACCGAAATATAGCAGAGTTGGGAACGCTTATTGCGCACCTCCTGGCGATTTCCCCCACCGCCCCGCAAAATTGCCTCGCGGTGTGATTTGAATCACTCTTCCCTCGGCCGCCTTCACGGTATAACGTAGAAACCATGTGCCTCGCCATCCCTGGAAGAGTCGAAGAAATCCTCATCGAAAACGACCTGCGCATTGGCCGCGTTAACTTTGGCGGCGTGCTCAAACGCGTCTGCCTGGACTTTGTGCCGGAGATCAAGGTGGGCGAATACGCCGTGGTCCACGTCGGCTTTGCCCTCTCCGTGATCGACGCGGAATCCGCCGAGAAGACTCTCGAGATCTTCCGTCAGATGGGCGCGCTCGACGAGGAGCTGGCCACCGAAGAGGAGGCCTTTGTCCGCGCGGCCGATGCTCCCCAGTCCCTCTGCCCCGACGGCGGTTGTTCGACCGAGCACAACCCCGCCAGCTCCGCCACACCGCAGGCGCCAGAAAAATGAAGTACCTCACCGAGTTCCGCGACGGCGAAATCGCGCAGCGCATGGCGCGCGAGATCGCCTCTGTCACCACCCGCTCCTGGAAGATCATGGAGGTCTGCGGCGGCCAGACCCACTCCATTATCAAGAACGGCATCGACCAGATGCTCCCGGCCGGCCCCGTCGCCAGCGTGGAGATGATCCACGGCCCCGGCTGCCCGGTCTGCGTCACTCCATTGGAATTGATCGACAAGGCTCTGGCCATCGCCGCCCAGCCCGGCGTCATCTTCTGCTCTTTTGGCGACATGCTCCGCGTTCCCGGTACCGATGCCGACCTCTTCCAGATCAAGGGCCGTGGCGGCGACGTCCGCGTCGTCTACTCCCCGCTCGACGCCGTCGAACTCGCCCAAAAGAACCCCGACAAACAAGTCGTCTTCTTCGGCGTCGGCTTTGAGACCACCGCTCCGGCCAACGCCATGAGCGTGCATCTGGCCAAGCGCCGCGGCATCAAGAACTTCTCCCTCCTGGTCTCGCACGTACTCGTCCCGCCGGCCATCAGCGCCATTCTCTCCTCTCCCGGCAACCAGATCGACGGCTTCCTCGCCGCCGGCCACGTCTGCAGCGTCATGGGCTATTGGGAGTACCCGCCGCTCGCGGAGAAGTTCAAAAAGCCCATCGTGGTCACCGGCTTTGAGCCCCTCGACCTGCTCGACGGCATCCGCCGCACCGTCCTGCAGCTGGAGCAGGGAAGGCACGAAGTCGAGAACGCCTACGAGCGCATGGTCACCTTCGACGGCAACCGCCCCGCGCAAAAGCTTCTCTCCGATGTCTTTGAGGTTTGCGATCGCGCCTGGCGCGGCATCGGCGTCATCCCCATGAGCGGCTGGCGGCTCAACGCCGAGTATCGCGACTTCGACGCCGAACACCGCTTCCAGATCACCGGCATCCACACCGAGGAGTCGCCCCTCTGCCAGGCCGGCGACGTGCTGCGCGGCGTGCTCAAGCCCGCCCAGTGTCCAGCCTTCGGCAAAGAATGCACCCCGCGCCACCCGCTGGGCGCCACCATGGTGTCGAGCGAAGGCGCATGCGCCGCGTATTACAACTACGGCCGCTTCATATCGGCGGAGGAGCTGTCGCAGGCCGGCCGGAGCTGAAGGCGGATCGGTCTGCCTTCCCAGGCCTCGCCATCCTAAACTACATCAGGCCCGGCTTCGAACCCCGCTCATCGCGAAAATGCCGCGATGAACGGGGCACAGCTTCTCATGACTCCTGGCAGTTCTTCAGGGTTGATGGGCGGGCCACCTGCCTACCTGCCAGATTGATTAGCACGAACTCTCTAATTATCGTGGAGTTTCCACATTACGCTGTCGAAGATGTATCGCGTGTGAGCCTCTCCACAACATCGGAATAACATTTATCGATTTCCGCATAAGCCTTTCCCTTATTGTGGCTGGCGTCCGCCCCACCACCAGGGCGATCAGGAACTGGTAAAGGCTCCAGATAATTCCGGAGAAAAGCCTTCAAGAGAGCTTTGTAGTCATGCGGCGGATACTTCCACAGGTGATCCGCTTCTAATTCGCGGCGAGAGGCGTAAATCAATTCTTCTAATTCTCTGACTCGTTCAGCGAATTCCCGAATTGATTCGGTAGAGCCTGGCTCTAACACCAGATCACGCGCCATATTCCGGGTAATATTGCACAGCTCGATGATCTTAGGATAGGCCTGTACACGCCGCCCCACGAGTTCCTTCCGGATGTGAGCCTGTACCTCTAGTTCGGATTTATATTTCGCCATTTTCTCATCAAAGTGGTACTGAATTCGGCTTTTCAAATAGGTCTGGAGAGCAAGAGTAGTAAAAGCGGAGACGCCTGCGGACGTGAGGATGTATGTGACGATGGGCGAAAGCATATCCCAACTCCTTTTCGACGAATAGCATTTTCATTAACACTCATGGTTCTCATCAGTCTAAAGCGACTTTGCAGGAATCCCGAGCATCGATTCCATATTCTTCGATCATTCGCCAAGACGAAAGGCCGTGGGTAGATTCAAATTCCAAGTGCAACAAAGAGCGTGAACAGAATCAAACAGTTCGTCGCAGCCGTGCCGTGGGAAAGTGGGAAACGCTCTTTGTTTTCCATCTTT
>Ga0181529_10002872_pt1 | contig 20172 bp, 14 predicted proteins | sample PEATcosm2014_Bin_36_FD_119763 | JGI IMG/M metagenome (GOLD analysis project Ga0181529, IMG submission 119763) | Peatland microbial communities from MTU Mesocosm Facility, Houghton, MI, USA - PEATcosm2014_Bin10_30_metaG | ecosystem: Environmental > Terrestrial > Soil > Wetlands > Peat | place... | reverse complement strand
TTTAAGCTCTGCCAGAACCTCGTGGAGGAAGGGGTGGCTACGACCCGAAGCTGGGAGAAGAGCAAGGCCGATCCACTTGCGTTCGTTGACGAGTCCCTGCGGCGCTGGTGCTTTCTACACGGACTCTCACGGATTGAGGAAGAGTTCAGCGACTTTTCCGTTGCGATCCGAGGCGGGGAAGACCAAAAGCTTCACATATCGGTGCAGCACTGGCACCTTGGCCAGTTGGTTTGCCGGGCTCCGCTGACGGCGCTCGAAGGACAGGCGGCGGGCCTGGGTGCAGCGTTTTACCAACTTCTTGCCTAAGCCCCAGCTTTGACCGGGGCATGTCTGTTCAGTGATCTCGTACCGGGTCGGTGCTGAGTGCGGGAACTCCGTTGCTCGCGCTTCCTCATATGGGCAGGCGGACGCGGCCGCCCAGGCTGGTCTCCACATTGTTCCGGTCCTCGATCTTCGAGATTTTAAACAGTCCAATTATTCGTCTGTCTCTCTCTGGTTCACCCGGAAATCTGGCTGTTAGAATGGCAAAACCACCCTGCGCCGAACCGCCATTTCTCAAATAGGCGACTTTCCATACAGGGCCGGGAGGCAGGCTTCGGTCCATTCATCCCATGATGATAGAAGATAGAACAAGCGCATCGCGGGCATGCACATTGGATGTGCTCGCCTTGGAGAGACGAGAGGGCCCACCTAAGCTACCGGATTCACAGATCGATTTCGCTCTGCAAACAGTGTCCTCAGGCATTCGCAAACACGCTAATAGCCTCGCTTGCTATTTTCGATTATGATGAACATCGAAAATAGCGATCATTTCTATTTTCGTTCTCCCCAGAAGGGGAGTATGGCGGAACCCGAGAACATTCCCGGCGGACGGGTTTCCCAAGGCACATATTCGGCATTTGTTCCTGCACCGCTGCCCCCGGAATTCATCCGTTCCTTGATGGAAATGGCCGAGTGGGGCGGCTTCTGATTACTCTGTTCCTGATTGAAAAGAAGATCCTGCCGACTCCGTTGCTCTATCTTTCGGCGTTCTTTGAAGCTTCACGAGCGGACTACTACGGCAGTTTGCGCGCAGTCAGCGAACGCGGCGCGTGGCTGGAATGGCTGGAGTATTTTCTTCAGGGAATCGCGCGCATGTCGGAGGATGCATTGAGCCGCGCAACCCGCATCAATGACATTCTTGCGCAATGGCGAAGCAGTCTCGCCGGAGAATCGACGCAAACTCCTTTGAGGGTGCTCGAACTCCTTTCGGCAAACCCCTTCATCACGACGACCGGCGTGGCTCGGGAACTGAAGCTGGCCTTCACAACGGCTCAAAGAGCTATTGAACGGCTGGAACGGAACGGCATGGTACAACAGACTTCCGAGGCGAAGCGCGACCGCGTCTATTGCGCGCAGCCGCTGCTCGACATTCTTGAAGAACCGGCCCACCTCACTCCGCTCGCTGACGGATAGTCAGTTCCACTGTTGAATTTGAATAGTCAGGTATCCCGCTACGTTCCTGCCAGCGAGGCCGGCGCAAAACGAAGCTCTTCGTGTCGTAACTGACTCGGAACATCTTCGCAAAGACATTCACGGACAGAACACGGACATTCTGGGGAAAAACAACAGGGGCCGCTTTCGCGGCCCGTCTGTAAGTGTCTTGTTTTCTTGGAGTTTTTGGTTGCGGGGGCAAGATTTGAACTTGCGACCTTTGGGTTATGAGCCCAACGAGCTACCAGACTGCTCCACCCCGCAACTTGATAGTAACAATCGAGTGGGGTAGCGTCAAACCACAGAGCACAAAAGATGTGGAAAAGAGCGTACCGAATTCCATTCTGGTCGGCGTTTATGGCCGGGCAAATTCCCTTTGGAGACGTGCCGGCTACAATTGCCCCTGATTGCGGGCCCCGTGCTGCCGTGATTTCGTCTTTTGTTCCTATTGTCCACAGGCTCGACGCGCAGCTTTGCGTGCCATTTTTTCCGTGCAACCGCTGCCGGCAAGCCTCAATGCCAGTACAACAGGGTGACCCGGTAGGCCATGAACGATGCTACATAGGCCACCACAGTCATGTAGAGAAACTGCAGGATCGGCCACTTCCAACCGTTGGTCTCACGCTTCACCACAGCCATGGTGGACGCACACTGCATGGCAAAGGCAAAGAAGACCAGCAGGGCAATGGCTCCAGCGGGGGTCAGGTCGCTTTTGAGCGCCTCCTGTAAAGCCATGGCGTGGGATTCAGGATCGACTCCATGCAATGTTCCCATGGTGGCGATGATGACTTCGCGCGCGGCAAATGAGCTGAGCAGGCCAACTCCAATCCTCCAGTTGAAGCCAAGCGGACGGATCGCGGGTTCGATAAAGTGTCCGACCTTGGCGATGGCGCTGTCGCCAATCGCGGGAGGCTGTCCATTATGCATGGGCAGGTAGGTAAGCGCCCAGAGCAAAATGCTGACGCCCAGGATTACGGTTCCGGCGCGGAAGATAAATGCGTTGGCGCGATCCATCAGGCGCAAACCAAGCGATTTCCACTTCGGCCAGCGATACGGCGGCAGCTCCATGATGAAGGCAACATCGCGGCTGCGCAGTACGGAACTCTTCAAGGCCTTGGCGGTTGCCACGGCCATGGCAAAGCCAAGCACATACAAGCTCAACATGACCACGGCGCGGGCTCCCACCACCGGTCCCAGCACCGGGCGATTGGGGATGAAGGCCGCAATCACCATGGTATAAACCGGCAGCCGCGCCGAACAGGTCATGAACGGAGCGATCAGAATTGTGGCGATGCGGTCGCGCTTGTTCTCGATGGTGCGGGTCGCCATGATGGCCGGGACCGCGCAGCCGTAGGCGGAAAGCAAAGGAATGAACGACTTGCCGTTGAGGCCGACCTTTGCCATCACTTTGTCTGAGATGACGGCGGCCCGCGCCAGGTAGCCGGAATCTTCCAGGATTCCGATGACGAGGAAGAGCAGCAGAATCTGGGGCAGAAACACGAGCACCGATCCGGCGCCCTTCCAGACTCCGTTGACGACCAGCGAGTTGATCAGACCGGCGGGGAGCACGCTCGCCAGGCGAACCGCGACCCCGTCCAGCAGCTTTTGCAACAGGTCGCTGGCCGGCTGCCCGAGGGAAAAAATGGTCTGGAAGACAGCCACAATCACGACCGCAAATATCACTCCGCCCCAGAGCTTGTGGAGGAAGATCGAATCCAGGCGGCGCGTCCATTCCGGGGTTGCGCCGGGTCGGTAGGCGGCGCGGGAGCCCATTCGCACCGCCCATTCGCGGCAGTGTCTCGGATCCCCGAAAATTGGCAACTCGAGCGGCTCCGGCATGTGCGGTGTCGCCACCAGGAAGTTTGCCACCGCTTGCAGGCCTTCCCCGGTAACCGCGCTGACCAATGCGACTGGAGTGCCAAGCTGCCGCGCAAGGGGAAGCACATCCACTTGGCCACCCTGCTTTTGCAGCTCGTCCGCCATGTTGAGCAGAACCAGCGTCGGCAGTCCCAGGGCGATGACCCGCCCGGCCAACACAAGATGCCGGTTGAGGTTCTTGGAGTCCAGTACAAGGATGATGGCGTCCGGGCGTTCGGCGCCAGGCATAACGCCGTTGATTACATCGACGGTAACCTTTTCGTCCTCGGACTTCGGATTGAGGCTGTAGACGCCGGGAAGATCGATCAGCGAAACTTCTTCACCCGAGTCCAGGCGGAAGCTGCCGGTGTGGTGCTCAACGGTTACGCCAGGAAAGTTGCCAACCTTCTGGCGCAATCCGGTCAGGCGGTTGAAGAGTGTAGTCTTCCCGGCGTTCGGGGGGCCAACAACGGCAACCGTCTTAAAAACTGGCGACCCCTTGGCTACCTTTGGAATCAAAACGGTCCCTTGAATCGACACCGGAACGCCCACCCCTTACCTCATCTCTGCTTCCTGCGCGCGCAAGGGGCGCACAGCGATGCAGCGGGAAAGGTCACGGCGCAGCGCCACCTCGGTGCCATCCACACGGTAGACGCGCGGATTGCCACCCGGGCCGCTACGAGCCACTACAACTTCCAGGCCTGGCACAAAGCCAAGATTTATCAGATGTTCGGCGATGCTTTGGGGCATGTCGAAGTCTTCCAGGATTCCGCTCTCGCCCACAGCGAGATCGCCCAGAGTGTGGCCAAAGCTAGCGGGACGAGCTTTCATGAAGTTGAAAAGCATTTTCAATACCAAAACAATTGTAACTCTCTTTCGTCCTTCACGGACGGACCAAAGTCACAATCCCTTGTGACCACTGCACACAATCTCCAAAAGATCATCTTAACAAGGTTCCCCGGGATCCGCGAATTGCCTGCAACCTCATTCCTGCCTCGATCATCCAAAGGCATGGCCCAGGGCGCGGGCGCAGTTCCACCGGAACAACTGGGATAAGTCCTACCATATCATTGCCGGCAGGCCTGGGTGAGGCACATGGAAAATCCGCTTCAGATCAAGCGCATTCATCACGTGGAATTCTGGGTTGGGAATGCCAGACAAGCTTCGTTTTTCTACCGCAACGCGTTTGGATTTTCGCAAGTTGCCTACTGCGGACAGGAAACTGGAAGCCGGGATCTGGCCTCCTACGCACTCGCGCAAGGCAAGGCGAATTTTGTTTTGAGCACGCCTCTGACTCCCTCGCACCCGGCCTCGGAGCACCTGAAGCGCCATGGCGACGGCATTCGCGACATTGCCCTCGAGGTGACGGACGCCGATCTTGCATTCGAGCAGGCGCTGGCGCGCGGCGCCGAAGCCGCCGAGGCGCCCCATGATCTGAAGGATGAGTTCGGGACGGTGCGCCGCGCAGCCATTCGAACCTATGGTGACACCATTCACTCGCTGCTTTCGCTGCGCGGATACAGAGGTCCGTTCCTGCCTGGCTATGCCGGGCAGCGCATTGCCGGCGACGACGCCGGCATTCTGCGCATCGACCACATGGTCGGCAACGTCGAACTGGGACAGATGAACCGCTGGGCGGAGTTCTACTCGAAAGTATTCGGTTTCCATCGCTTCATCAGTTTCGACGATAAGGATATTTCGACCGAATATAGCGCCTTGATGTCCATCGTGATGTCTGACGATTCCTACTCGGTGAAGTTTCCCATCAATGAGCCCGCTCCCGGGTTGCGCAAGAGTCAGATTGCCGAATACCTGGAGGCTTACCAGGGGCCGGGCGTGCAGCACATTGCCCTGCAGGTGACCGACGTCGTAGCCACCGTCGCCAAACTACAGCGCAACGGGGTCCAATTCTTGCGCGTGCCGGACAGCTACTACGAAAGTCTTATCGACCGTGTTGGAGAACTTGATGAGCCGCTGGAGGAGATCAAGCGCCTCGGCATCCTGGTAGACAAGGATCAGGAAGGCTACCTGATGCAAATTTTTAGCCGTCCGGTGGAGGATCGGCCCACGGTTTTTTACGAGATCATCCAGCGCAAAGGCAGCCGGGGATTTGGTAAAGGGAATTTCAAGGCGCTGTTTGAGGCCATCGAACTGGAGCAGGCGCGCCGGGGTAATCTGTAGCCTGCAACCTGCTAAGACCTGCGCTGTGAAAGGGATGCAATGACAAAGGACGGGATGACCACCAGCCCAGCCACGAGCGATGCAAACCTGCGGCATGCGCAGGAGCAGGGCAGGCTCGACTACCAGTCAGGATTCGGTAATGAGTTCGCGACGGAAGCACTGGCGGGCGCGCTGCCCACCGGACAGAATGCTCCGCAGCGGGTGCCGTTCGGCCTCTACGCCGAACAACTCAGCGGCACGGCCTTCACCGCGCCGCGCGCGGCGAACCGGCGTTCCTGGGTCTATCGCATTCGTCCCAGTGTGATGCACCGGCCCTATCGCCAGATTGACAATGGCTGGCTGCGCTCGACGCCATTTGACGATGTGCCGGCGCCGCCCAACCAACTGCGCTGGAGCCCTGTGCCGGTGCCGGATCAGCCAACGGATTTTCTTAGCGGCCTGCGCACCCTGGCGGGCAACGGAGATCTGGCGCTGCACAGTGGGGTGGCCCTGCACGTCTATGCGGCCAACCGCAGCATGGAGTCGCTCTACTGCTACAACGCGGACGGAGAACTGCTGCTGGTGCCGCAACTGGGCCGGTTGCTGCTGCACACCGAGTTGGGGCGCATCGCAGTAGCACCCGGCGAAATCGCAGTAGTGCCGCGTGGCATCAAGTTCCGCGTGGAGTTGCCAGACACTGAGGCTCGCGGTTATGTCTGCGAAAATTACGGCGCCAGCTTCCGTCTGCCGGAGTTGGGGCCGATCGGCGCCAACTGCCTGGCCAATGCGCGCGACTTCCAGACTCCCGTCGCCGCCTTTGAAGATATTGAAAGCAGCGTGCGCGTAATCTGCAAATTCCAGGGCAATCTCTGGGAGGGTGAGTACGATCACTCGCCGCTGGACGTGGTTGCCTGGCACGGCAACTATGCGCCCTATAAATATGATATGGCGCGCTTCTGCGTCCTCAACACCGTCAGCTTCGATCATCCCGATCCGTCGATCTTCACCGTGCTTACCTCGCCCTCGGACGCGCCGGGCACGCCGAATTGCGACTTTGCGATCTTTCCTCCGCGCTGGATGGTCGCTGAACACAGCTTCCGGCCGCCGTGGTTCCATCGCAATTTCATGAACGAGTTCATGGGGCTGATTCGCGGAGAGTATGACGCCAAGGCCGAGGGATTTTTGCCCGGCGGCGCCAGCCTGCATAACTGTATGAGTGGTCATGGCCCCGATGCGGCAAGCTACGAGCGTGCCGTGGCCGCCCGCTTGCAACCGCAATACCTTGCCGACACCCTGGCCTTCATGTTCGAAACGCGCTTCGTCTGCCGCCCGACGCGCTTTGCCATGGAGACCGCCGAACTGCAGCACGAGTACTATACCTGCTGGCAGAATCTGAAACGCAACTTCCCCCGGAGTTAAGCGATCATGCCCGCTCCGCTTCGTACTATGAACGCCTCGCTCAGGGCGCTTTTCGACGGAATCATCGATTACGCCGGCCTGTTTGCGCCCGCCTCCTTGGATATGACGGCCAGCGTCAATAACTACGCCCGCTATCTCAACCATCCCCAGCGCTGGGCGCTGGGACGATTCGTGCTTCCCGTGGCGCGGCTGGATGAATTCATGAACGCACGGGAACACCCCGCCTCTGAGCCATGGCATTTAAGCGGAATCATCTCAGCCAATATTGTTTCCGACCTGGCGGCGGTCGATGAATTCAACTGCAAGGCGCCCAGAGCGGTGATGGATTCGGTCGAGGTGCGCGCCTGCAATCTGGACGAGATTGATCTGATCCGCCTGCATCAGCCTCCGGACACGACCGTGCTCTATGAGATTGCCCCGGAGCGCGCCGAAGAGTTCCTTCCAATTCTGCACAGCATTGGCGGTTGCGCCAAGCTGCGGACGGGTGGAGTGGTGGCCGAGGCATTTCCCCCGGTCGAATCCGTGGCGGAATTCATTGCGCGGTGCGCGGAGTTGGCCGTACCGTTCAAGGCAACCGCCGGACTGCATCATCCCCTGCGTTCGGTGCGCCCGCTTACCTACGAACCGGACGCGCCTCAGGCATGGATGCATGGATTTCTGAACCTGTTTGCCGCCGCTGCCATCGCCTGGTGCGCGGCCGGCGCCGGCGCCGCTGTTCCGCGCCCGGCGCTGGCCACCTGCCTGGCCGACCCAGAGCGCGCAAACTGGCACTTCGACGAGGATGCACTCCTCTGGACCGGAGACGAGGAGCCAGTGCGCATCGATCTAAATGCTCTCCGCTCGACGCGCTCGAGACTGGCTCTGAGTTTCGGCTCCTGTTCCTTCGAGGAGCCTATCCGCGACCTGTGCGAGTTCGACCTTCTATGAACCTGGAACTAGACGAGACGCATCATCCGGACGCACGTTCGTTCGTGGAGTCGGCCAATGCCACGGGCTGCGATTTTCCAATCCAGAATCTCCCCTTCGGCGCGTTCACTCACGGGCAGAACTCGTGCGCCAGTCTCGGTGTTGCCATCGGCGACCAGGTACTGGACCTGGGAGTGGCTGCCGAGCGCGCATTGCTGGACGGTGTGGATGACACCACCTATGACGCCTGTTGGGAATCGCGCCTGAATTCGCTGATGGCTCTGGGTCCGGAGCGCTGGCGCCGGTTGCGGCGCGCTCTCTTCGGGCTGCTCGGGGAGCTTTCGCCGCATCGCGCCGAGGCCGCCAAGTGCTTGCGCCCGCGGCAGGAAGTCACCATGGTCTTGCCGGTTGAGATCGGCAATTACACGGACTTCTACGCATCGGTCGATCACGCCAGCAACGTTGGCGCGCTTTTTCGTCCGGAGAATCCGTTGTTGCCCAATTACAAATGGGTGCCCATCGGGTACCATGGCCGCGCTACCACCATCGTAGTCAGCGGAACCGCGGTGCGCCGTCCCTGGGGCCAGTTGAAACCACCTTCTGCTGAACAACCTCAGTTCGCGCCTGCGCGTCGTCTCGACTACGAGGTGGAGGTTGGTGCGGTCATTGGCGTGGGCAACGAGATGGGCGAAGCCATTCCGGTCGCCGAGGCCCGCAGCCACATCTTCGGGCTCTGCCTGGTAAACGACTGGTCGGCGCGTGACATTCAATCCTGGGAGTACCAGCCGCTCGGTCCGTTTCTGGCAAAAAGCTTTGCCACCAGTGTCTCGCCCTGGATTGTCACCCTGGAAGCGCTGGCGCCGTTTCAGGTTCCGGCCTCGGCGCGTCCGGCGGGAGACCCGCAGCCACTGCCGTATCTTGCGGACCCGGATGACCAGCAGCACGGCGGCTTCGATCTGACGGCGGAGGTCTGTCTGCAAACGCCGGCGATGCGAGAGGCGGGTTGCGCCGGGCATCGCATCAGCCGGGGAAATCTCCGCCACTTGTATTGGACGTTTGCGCAGATGCTCACCCACCACACCTCGAATGGCTGCGATCTCCGGCCCGGCGATCTGCTTGCCAGCGGCACTATCTCCGGTCCCAGCCCGGAGGCGCGCGGATGTCTGCTGGAAATTACGCGTGGCGGAGCCGAGCCCATCCTGCTTCCGAACGGGGAGCAAAGGACTTTTCTCGAAGATGGAGACCAGGTGACGTTGCGGGCTTATTGCCAGCGCGACGGAGCCGTGCGCATTGGTCTTGGCGAATGCAGCGGAACCCTGATCGCCGCTCGTTAAGGCCGGTCCCGGCGCATCTTTTCCTGGAGGCATGGAGAATTGTGAATCAAGGGCCTTGCGCATTGAGAAGCGCCGCCTGCCGTGGTAGAACGGTGCTGTAGCCCGGACAGATCGCATGAGTCTTGCCTGCATCTGGGCTTTGCCGCGGAGGCAGTTTGAGTTCTTATCGCGAGTGCTTCGAACAGGCGGTTGCCGCTGCCATTGCCGGAGCAACGGTGCTAACGGCGAATACGCGTTGTGCCCGGCAGGTTCACGCGGCCGCCGAGCAGCGCCTGCGACTCTCCCAATCCGCATGGCTTTCACCCGATGTGTTGCCGTATGGAGCCTTTGTGGAGCAACTTTACCGCTATGCGGTGGTCGCCGGGGCCGTGACCGCTCAGGCCCTCCAGAGAGAGCAGGAGTTACAGTTGTGGCGCCTGATCATCGAGCGCTCGCCCGGCGGGCGGGAGATGCTGCTGCCGGAGTCTGCCGCGGCCCTCGCCTCAGAGTCTTTTCGTACGGCCTGCGAGCATGAAATTGCGCTCGATTCTCCGCTGATGAGTGCCTCGGGCGACACCCGCGCATTCTCCGGCTGGGCCACGGAATTTCGCCGCCAACTTGCGGCGCACGGCTGGACGTGTCCAGCGCTGTTTACACGCGAACTTGCCGGGTGCCCGTCATCGTTGAAGCTTCCGCAGCAGGTCTTTGCATTCCTCGCCGAAAGCACGCCTGCGCAGCGCAGATTTTTGCAGGCGCTGGCGCAATCGGGAGTGCAGGTCACCGTCGGCGCGGAGTTTGAAGAAGCTATCGGCGCCACGGCGGTGAGATATGAATTCGATTGTGTTGCCGATGAGTTGCGTGCTGCGGCGCTTTGGGCGCGTCAGCAGTTAGAGGCGGCGCACGGGGGGCGCATTGGCGTCATTCTTTTCGACCTCGAGCAGAAGCTTCCCCAGGTAGAAAGCGCGTTTCGTTCGGTGCTTCATCCCGAGCAACTTCTTGGCCGGCAGACGCTCTCGGCGTTTGAGATCGCCTCGCCACTGGCGCTCGCTGACTATCCGCTTGTGCGCTCTGCCCTGCGGTTGCTTGCGTTATTCGCGGCCCCCATCGACTTCTACTCCTTTCAGTCGATGTTGAGTTCGCCTTACCTGGCGGTGGCGCCGGAGGCCGTGGCTCGCTTTGTGGCCGAGGTGAGGGAGTCTGCCCGGCGTCAGGTCAGCCTCGACGATCTTGCCCGGTGGCTGCATGAGTCGCGCGAACTGCCGGAACTACGCGCCGCGCTGGAGACCTTGCCGAAGCACTCAGCTTTTTCCTCCCAACAGCCGATTGCATACTGGGTGGATGTTTCGCGGGGAATCTTGAAGGCGTTCGGTTGGCCGGGCGGAGTTCGGCTGAGCAGCGAGGAGTTCCAGTGCAGTGAGAGTTGGCGCGGACTTCTCGCCTCCATCTCGTCGTTGGAGTTGCTCGAATGGCGCACGGATTTCCGCGGTTTTGTGGCGCGACTGGAGCGCGCCGCGGCAACCGCGAAGTTCAAGCCCGAAACGCTGGATGCTCCGGTGCAGATCATGGACCTGGCAGAGTCGGAAGGCTCGGTCTTCGACGCGCTGTGGATCGGTTCCTGCAGCGACGATCTATGGCCCGACTCGCCCCGCCTTTCGCCGCTGATACCGATCGCTTTGTTGCAAGAGGCGGGCGTGCCGCTGCTGGGAACCTTGCCGGCGCAGGCGCGTATTTCACGCATGACTTCCCGGCTCCTGCAGTCGGCGCCGCGGCTTTCGCTCAGCCTGGCGCGCCGCACCGATGATGAACGCGAGCAGCGCTGGAGTCCGTTGTTCGCAGATCTTGGACCGGTTGGCGAAAGCGCCACCGTACCGCCGCCGCTTGCCGCTCAATTTGAATCTGCGACTCTCGATGTGATTTCCGACTCCACGGCGCCCGCGCTGCAAACTGGTGAGACTCCGCGTGGTGGAACCTCGCTGCTGCAGGAGCAGTCCAACTGTCCCTTTCGCGCCTTTGCGATTCGGCGCCTTCTCGCCAGGGAAACTCAAGGTCCGAACGAGGCTCTGGCTCCCACCGACCGGGGCAACGTCGTTGACCTGGCGCTGCAACGGATATGGGAGGATTTGAAGGACAGCGAAGGATTGCACCGCCTGGACCGCGCCGCCGTTGTCGAGGCTTCCGTGGATGCAGCGATGGCGCTCGCATTGCCGTTGGACGATGACCCATGGAGCTTGCGTTTTCGCGCGCTGGAACGCGAGCGCACCATCGAGGTGCTTGAGGAATGGCTCAACGTCGAGTCCACGCGCAAGCCTTTCCATGTGGTTGGGCATCAGCTTCCGGTTGACCTAAACCTCGGAGGTTTGCTGGTGCGCGGTCGCCTCGATCGTCTCGATGAGATTGGCGATGCACACGTGGTGATCGACTACAAGACCGGCGCCTCCAACGCGGTTGGCGCCTGGCAGGTTCCGCGCCCGCGCCTGCCGCAGTTGCCGTTTTACGCGTTTGCCATGGCGCAGCAGAAGTTCAATCTTGCCGGCGTTTCGTTCGCCATTGTCCGCCGCAATGAATGCGGATTCAAAGGCTATCTGCGCGAAAAAGATCTGCTGCCGTGCACGGATCCGGCCAGGCGCTGCTTCGACGGGATGCCGTTCGATGAGTACACCGTGCGATGGGCCGATGAGCTGCAGCGCATCGCCGCTTCCTTCGTACAGGGAGACGCCGCGGTCGATCCGAAAATTCCTCCGGGAAGAAGTGGCTCGCCCTGCGAGCATTGCCACCTGGCGTCGTTGTGCCGCATTGGAGAACTGGCGATGGACGATGAAGATGGCGAATCCGAGGGTGCCGACGATGAGTAGCACAGCTCCGGGCACCGTACTCTCCGACGCCGGCCTGCGCCGCGCGGTTCTGGATCCCGCGCGGTCCTGGATGCTGCAGGCGCCCGCGGGTTCGGGCAAAACCGAATTGCTGATGCAGCGATTTCTTGCCTGCCTGGCAACGGTCGAGCAGCCGGAATCCGTGCTTGCCATCACCTTCACCCGCAAGGCCGCGGCCGAGATGCGTAACCGTATTCTTGGCGCGCTGCAAGAGGCAAAGCAGCCGGGCGGGGCGGAAATCCCGCCGCACCAGCAGCCATCGCTGCAACTGGCGCGCGCGGTGCTCAACGCCTCGGCTGCGCTCGGCTGGAACATTCTCGAGAACCCAGCGCGCCTGCAGGTTCGCACGCTCGATTCGTTCTGTGAGGCGGTGGCCCAGCGCGCTCCGTTCAAGGACCTGCTGGGAGGTGTTGCCCAGGTCACCCAGGACGCGCAGCCTCTCTATGAACTCTCGGCGCAGCGCGTCATCGACCGACTTGCGGCTCCGGGCAAGCTGGGCGACGCGGTGGCGACGCTGCTGAGGCATGTGGACAACAAAGTGGAGCGGGCGCGCGATCTGCTGGCCGACATGCTGGCGCAGCGCGACCAATGGCTGCACTTCCTCGGACGCTCGGATGCCTTCGATGCCTCGCAGCAGCAGGCATTGCGCGGCAGGCTTGAAGCGGCGCTGACGCTCTCGGTAGAAGAGGACCTTACGCTGATTCGCGCCCGCACCGCGGCCGTGTTGGACGGCTCCCAGGCTACAGAGCTTTTCGAGTTGATGCGCTACGGGACGGCTCAACTTGAAAACAGCGGGATGCAGGACGGGGCGGTGATTGAGTCGATAGCGGCCAGCGCCGAGGTAGTTTCGATTTCAACCGGCTCAGCGCATCCATTGCGAGAGATCGCAGCCTGGCCTGCGGCCAGCGCGGCGCAACTGGCGGCGTGGCGCGCCATCGGCGATTTTCTGTTGACAGGAAAACAGGAACTGCGCAAGACGGTGAACCGGAATAATGGTTTTCCACCGGATACGCAGGAGGGAAAAGCGCGGCGCGCGGCGTGCATTAGTTTCTTCAAGGAGATTGCGCAGCTCCCCGGCGCCGCCGAGCTCTGCGAGGCGCTGAGCCGGATTCGGCGGCTGCCCGATCCGCACTACAACGAGGCGCAGTGGGAGTTTATGTGCGCGGTTCTGGAACTGCTGCCGCAGGCCGCGGCCAATCTTAAAGTTGTGTTCTCGGAGCAGGCCGTGATCGACTTTGCCGAGTATGCACAGCGCGCTCTGGATGCCATTGGACAGGAAGGCGACCCCACCGAATTGGGTTTGCAACTGGGCTATCGAATCCGCCACATTCTGGTCGATGAATTCCAGGACACAAACCGCGTGCAGGTCGAACTGCTGACACGCCTGCTGGCGACCTGGGAGGCCGGCGAGCTGTGTTCCACATTCTGCGTTGGCGATCCCATGCAGTCAATCTATGCTTTCCGCGAGGCCGATGTTGCCATCTTCCAGGAGGCTCGCACGGAAGGAAGGATTGGCGGGCACCCGCATCAATTCGGAGGGCTCAGTCAAAACTTCCGCTCGCAGGCGAACCTGGTCGCATGGTTCAACCAGGTTTTTCCGGCGATTCTGCGCGAGGAGAGCGATCTGACCAATGCGGTGCCGTATCCGGAAAAGCCGGTGGAAGCTTCGCGCCCGGCTCTGGACGGAGCGGCGGTTGCGATCCAAGGCTTTGCCAATGGGGATCGCACCGGCGAGGCAAAGTACATGGCGGAGTGCATTCGGCGCAAACTCGCGCTGCCGGTAGCGGGGAATGACAAGCCCACCACCATCGCGGTGCTGGTGCGCTCGCGAACCCATCTGCCGGAATTGGTCGAGGCCCTGCGCGCCGCCAAAATTCTCTATCGCGCGGTGAAGACCGACCGGCTCGCCGATCGCCCGCTGGTACGCGACCTGGAAGCGCTGCGGAAGGCGCTGACGGATCGCGCAGACCGCACCGCATGGTTGGCAATTCTGCGGGCGCCGTGGTGTGGCCTGGCACTGGCCGATCTGCTGGAGCTGTGCCGGGGAGATGAGCGCTCCACGGTGTGCGAACTTTTGCGTCAGCGGGGAGCGCAGCTTTCCGGGCAGGCGCAAACGGCGCTGGCGCGTTTGTGGCCGGTGCTGGAAGACGCGCTGGCGCGGTGGGGGCGCGCTTCACTGCGGGTTCTGGTCGAGTCCACCTGGCTTCGGCTTGGCGGGCCCGCGTGCCTGGGCGATCGCGAGCAGGGAGTACGCGACGCCGAGGCGTATTTTGCGCTGCTGGACGCGCAATCCTCGGCAGCCGGGTTGCGCGATGCGGAGAACTTTGCCGCCAAGCTGCATGAGCTGTTCGCCCCTGCCGATACCCGCAACGGCATCCGCGTGGAGATCATGCCCATTCACCAGGCCAAGGGCCTGGAGTGGGACGTGGTTTTTTTGCCGGCCTTGGAGCGCCATTCGCGGCAGGATGACAAGAGGTTGCTGTATTGGCGTCTGCGGCGCCGCGACGAGCAGGAGTTTCTGCTGCTCGGTCCGATGGAAGAGCTGGGGAAGAAGGATCGCAAGCTGGCCACCATCGAAGGGTACCTGCGCGAGATTGCCGGCAACTGTTCACGCGAGGAACTGAAGCGTCTCTTCTATGTTGCCGCCACGCGCGCGCGGAAGCGGCTTTATCTCTCCGCCACCGTGCCCGATGGCCGCCAGCCTGATCCGAACTCCATGCTGCGCCTGCTCTGGGACGTACCGGGTATGCAGCGGGAGTTTGCGCCACCCGGGGTGACCGCGCCGCTTGCCGCGGCTGCGCCGGGGGCGGAGTTGTTGCTGCGCCGCCTGCCCGCAACGTTTGTTGCGCCGGCGGCGCCGGAGCCATTGCAGTGGGACGCTGCGGAGCGAAAGCTCGCGGGGGCGGAACATAGTTTCGATTGGGCTGGCGACGTTGCGCGGCACGTCGGCGTTGTCGCGCACAGTTTTCTTGAGTGCATAGCCAGGGAAGGTCTGTCGCACTGGAACCCGGGGCGCGTGGTGGCTGCGCGCCAGGCGATTGCGGTCTCGTTGTTACGTTCCGGCGTGGAGCAGGGCAGGCTGGAGCAGGCGGTTGCGCGCGTATCGGAAGCGTTGTGCAGGACGCTTGAGGACGAGCGCGGCCGCTGGCTGCTTTCGCCTCACCCGGAGCATCGCTCGGAGCTTGCCATAGCGGCGGTCGTCGAGGGCAAGGTGGAGCATGTGCGGGTCGATCGCACATTCGTCGAAAACGGCACACGCTGGTTGATCGACTACAAAACCAGCCCGCAAGAAGGTGGCGACCCGCTGCGCTTCGCGCAGATGCAGGTGGAGAAGTATCGTCCGGATATGCAGCGCTACGTTCACGTTCTGCACGCATTCGACCCGCGTCCCATTCGCTGCGCGCTCTATCTTCCCCTGCTCGGCCAATTCTGTCCGGTTGCGGTTGAGCTTCCGGATGGCGAGGGCCGGATTGCTGAATCCTGAGGGCAAGGTGAAAAGCCGCGCGCAACGGTTTAGACTCTTCTCAGTCGCATGAGCCACAATCGCATCCTCATTTTCCCGGTTATCGCTGCTCTCTGCTTTTGCCTTTGCATGTCCGCATTTGCCAGGCAAAGCCAGGGCGCGCCTGTTCGCCGTGGCACCAATGCCCTTGCGGCACGCGGCTTTGGCGAACTTTACAATATGGATTATGATCTCGCTCTGCGCGATTTCACTACCCTGCAAAGCCAGCATCCAAACGATCCGTTTCCTTTAAACTACTTGCTGGCCGCCGAGCTATTCAAGGAACTGAACCGGATTGGAGCGCTCGACACCGAAACGTATTCGGGAGAGAGCTTTCTTACCAGCAAGCCGCGGCGGCCGTTGGATCCGACGGTACAGAAGCGGATTTTTGACCTGGCGGCGCACGTGGAATCGCTGTGCAATGCCCATCTGCAAGCCAATCCCAGGGACACGGATGCGCTGTATGCGCGCGGCGTAGCCAGGGGGTTCCGCTCGATGTACATGGGCATGGCCGAGAAGTCCTGGCTGTCGGCGGTGCGCTCGGCGCTGGCCGCGCGCCGCGATCACGAGCGCGTCCTGGAACTGGATCCCAGCTACGTGGACGCCAAGATGACGGTTGGAATCCACAACTACATCATCGGCTCGCTGAATTGGGCAGGGCGTGCCGCAGTGGCCCTGGTGGGAGTTACCGGCAATAAACAGAAGGGGCTGGATTACCTGCGCGAGGTAAGCCGCTCGCATGGCACGTCGAGCGAGGACGCGACCTTGGCGCTCAGCCTGTTTCTGCGCCGCGAGCAGCGCTATTCGGAGGCGCTGGAACTGGTGAGCCGGATTTCGAGTGAGTACCCCAGGAACTTTCTTTTTGCGGTTGAGTATGCGCATCTGCTCAATGCCGCCGGTCACGGGCGCGAGGCTATTGCGCAATACCGCCTGGCGTTGGAAAAAGGACGCGCCGGGAAATTTTCGACCTTCCAGCCTGAAATGGCGGCATGGGGATTAGCTGTCTCCTTGCGCGGGCAGCGCGAGTTCGAACAGGCGGCCAAATACTTCGATGAGGTCGCCGGTATCAGCGGTATCGAGGGGTCGTTGACCGACCGCGCCAACGTTTCCGCCGGAGAAATGTATGACGCCCAGGGCCACCGCGAGCAGGCGGTGGCTCGCTATCGCCTTGTGATCGCCGCCGGCCGCGACGGCGACTCGCAATCGGCGGCCCACCGCCATCTGCGCCATCCCTACCAGGCAAAAGAGGCTCCTGCCTCGCCGCACTAGCCAGGCGCGCGCCGATCGTTACCGCGCTTTGGAATCCGCAATCATCCCGTGTAGGCTAATGGCTGGAGACTTCTCAGGATCGTATGTTCCTTCCGCCGGAAACCGCGCGTATCCACTCGTTCTTTACTTCCATGACCGAGTTCTCGTTTATTGCATTCTGTTCCATCTTCTTTCTTGTGGATCCCTTTGCCGCGGTTCCGCCTTTCCTGGCCATGACCGATCAGGCGGATTCCGCCGCGCGCCGCCGCATGGCCGGCCGTGCGGCCTGGACCTGCTTTATCGTTCTCAGCTTGTTTGCGATTTCCGGAACATTCATTTTCAAGATGTTCGGCATCACCCTGGCGGCCTTTGAAATCGCGGGCGGGATCATCCTGCTTCTCATCGGCCTGGAGATGATGCAGGCGCGCCGGTCCACCCAGGAGGGCGTGAACGAAACCGAGGAGGGAGCGCACAAAGAGGACATCGGCATCACCCCTCTCGGAATTCCCCTGCTTGCGGGACCGGGAGCCATCTCTACCGTCATGGTGCTGATGGGGGCTTCCCCGACCTGGCAGCATGCAATTCCGATCTTTGTCGCCATCGCGGTTACGTCCCTGGCTAGCTATCTCATCCTGGCCTCGGCGGACCGGGTACGCAGACGCATGGGAGAGACGGGAATCCGAATCATGATGCGGATCATGGGGCTTTTGCTGACGGCGATTGCGGTGCAATTCGTAATTAACGGCCTGGCCCGGATGAGCATCATCAACGTCTCGCCGCAGTAGCCGCCAGTGCCTCCCAAGGCATAAAAAAAGGCATAGCCTGGGCCATGCCTTTTGATCCCGCAGGACCAGTCAGAAGCGGACGCTGAATTCCTTGCCTTGTTCCATGTGAATGCCTTCCACAAAGCGAACCTTGCGCGAAGCCATCTTCATGACCACCGACGATGTGCGCACGCCTTCGCCGAAGAAGCGAACTCCCTGCATCAGCGCACCGTCGGTTACTCCGGTGGCAGCGAAGATGATGTTCTCGCCTGGCGCCAGTTCCTCGGCGGTATAGGTTTTGTGAATGTCGGTGATTCCGTACTGAGTCATGCGCTCGCGCTGTTCGTCAGTGTACCCGGTCAGTCTGCCAACCATGTAGCCATTGAGGCAGCGCATGGCGGCTGCGGTAATGACGCCTTCCGGCGCGCCTCCCGTACCCATCACGGCATGAACCCCGGTGCCGCGCACGGCTGCCGCAATGCCCGGAGCCAGGTCGCCATCGCCGATCAGTTTTATGCGCGCTCCTGCGCGGCGAATCTCATTGATCAGAGTCTCGTGGCGCGGCCGGTCGAGCACGATCACAACCAGGTCCTCGACGTCGCGATGCAGAGCCTTGGCAATCATCCTGAGATTGACCGCCGTCGGAGCATCCAGATCCACCGAGCCTTTGCAGGCTGGGCCAACCACGATTTTCTCCATGTAACAGTCCGGGGCGTGCAACAATCCACCGTGTTCGCTGGCGGCCAGCACGCAGATGGAGCCCGGTGCGCCGGTTGCGCAAAGGTTGGTGCCCTCCAGCGGATCGACGGCAATATCGACTTCCGGATAGGTGATGCCCTCCTTGGGCGGGCGTCCCACCTTTTCTCCGATGTACAGCATCGGAGCTTCGTCGCGCTCGCCTTCACCAATGACGATGGTGCCGCGCATCGGGACTGTATCCATGACGCGGCGCATGGTTTCCGTCGCGACCTGGTCAGCCTTCTTGCGGTCTCCGGTTCCCATTTGTCGGGCTGAAGCGATGGCTGCCGCTTCAACCACTCGCAGCAATTCCAGTGCGAGATCCGATTCCAGGTTTGTCTGGATATTGTCTTCCAGATGGACTGGGTTGTTTTGCAGCTGTGTCGCCATGATAGCTCCTGATTCTACGGCCGCGGCTTCCGTTTACTGTTTGCCTGGCCTTGTGCCGTAACTCACTACTTTTGTTCCCGGAAATCATCAGCCCTGAACCGGTTACAGAGGGGCCAATTTTGCTACTGAAATCAGAACGCGTCAATGCCTGTGATCGCCGCTCCCAGAATCAACGTATGCACGTCGTGGGTTCCCTCGTAGGTTTTCACCGATTCAAGATTCGCCATGTGACGGAACACCGGATACTCATCAGCGATGCCGTTTGCGCCGAGAATGTCGCGCGCCAGGCGGGCGCATTCCAGCGCCATCCAAACGTTGTTTCGCTTGGCCATCGAGATGTGAAAATGCTGCGCCTTTTGCTGATCCTTCAGGCGGCCAACCTGCAAGGCCAACAGTTGTGCCTTGCTGATTTCCGTGATCATCCAGACCAGCTTCTCCTGCACCAGTTGGTGGCTGGCAATCGGCTGGTCGCGAAACTGCTTGCGAAATTTGGCGTACTGCAGAGCCGTGTCGTAGCATGCCATGGCCGCGCCAATCACTCCCCAGGCGATGCCAAACCGGGCCTGGTTCAGGCACAGCAGAGCCGACTTCAGTCCGGTGCTCTTCGGCAGCAGGTTTTCCTTCGGAATACGCACGTCCTGCAGCGACAAAGAGGAGGTGACGGAGGCGCGCAGCGACCACTTTCCGTGTACGTCCCTGGCAACAAAACCAGCCCGGTCGCTCTCCACCAGGAATCCGCGAACCTTGCCGCCGTGCTCCTCGCTCTTGGCCCAGATTACGGCCACGTCGGCAATCGAGCCGGAGGTGATCCACATCTTTTCCCCGTTGAGCAGGTAGCCATCGCCATCGGGCACGGCGCGGGTGCGCATGGCGTCCGGGTTCGAGCCGGCGTCGGGCTCGGTCAGTCCGAAGCATCCCAGCTTTTCGCCCCTGGCCATCCGTGGCAGCCAACGCTGCTTCTGCTCCTCGCTGCCAAAGGTGTAGATGGGGTACATCACCAGGCTGCTCTGCACGCTGGCAAACGAGCGCAATCCGCTGTCGCCGCGCTCCAGTTCCTGCATGATCAGTCCGTACTCCACGCTGCTCATCCCCGCGCAGCCATAACCGTCGAGGGTAGGACCAAAGAAGCCAAGCTCGCCCATCGGCGTAATCAACTCGCGGGGAAAACGGCCCTGGCGGTTGCACTCCTCGATGATGGGGATGACTTGATCCTCTACAAACTGGCGGGCCGTATCGCGCACCATGCGCTCGTCTTCACTGAGGAGGGAGTCGAATTCGAGGAAATCAACGCCGCGGAACCTGAGGGCCATAGGATTGCCAACAGTACACCGTTACCCCGTTGCCGGGCCCGGTTGAACGTTTGACAGTATCAAAGCCAGAATCCGCAGGTCAATGATTCTTTCCTGCAATCTACTTGCAACAAAATAATGTCACCGCTAACTGCAACGTAAAAATGTCACTCTCCGAGGATGGTGACCTTGAGCCAGAATCAGGTACAGAGATTGCGTGTGATCGAAAAGGCAGTAGATGGG
>Ga0181529_10002870_pt1 | contig 20176 bp, 20 predicted proteins | sample PEATcosm2014_Bin_36_FD_119763 | JGI IMG/M metagenome (GOLD analysis project Ga0181529, IMG submission 119763) | Peatland microbial communities from MTU Mesocosm Facility, Houghton, MI, USA - PEATcosm2014_Bin10_30_metaG | ecosystem: Environmental > Terrestrial > Soil > Wetlands > Peat | place... | reverse complement strand
GTTTTCTCCGTGATAAATCTTCCCTCGGGGGCTGAAGCCCATCCGATTGAACCCATTTCCATTGGCACGGCTGAAGCCGTGCCCTTTCAAAGCCGTTCCTTTGAGATGGTGCGTTTGCCCTGCCCCCGACCTCCGATCCCTGACCCCTGCCCCTGCTTCTCCATTACAATCGAGAGAAGATGATTCGTTTCTCAACCGCCGGTGAGTCTCATGGGGAGGCTCTTGTTGCCATGGTTTCCGGACTCCCTGCCGGGGTGCCTGTCGATCTGGATTTTGTGAACCGCGAGCTTTGGCGCCGTCAGCAGGGCTACGGACGCGGTGGCCGCATGAAGATCGAGACCGACAAGGCGCATATCCTGTCCGGCGTGCGCCACGGCAAGACCATCGGCGCGCCCATCGCCATCGAGATCGTCAACCGCGACTGGAAGAATTGGGAAGAGAAGCTCCCCGTAGAGGCGGGCGACCCGGCCAAGCACCAGGCGGTCGCTTCGCCGCGTCCGGGCCACGCCGACCTGGCTGGCGCGCTGAAGTACAACTTTCCCGACGCCCGTTACGTGCTGGAGCGCGCCTCGGCCCGCGAGTCTACCTCGCGCGTGGCCGCCGGCGCCCTGGCCAAGCTGATGCTGCGCACACTGGGCATCGAGGTGGCCAGCCATGTCATCCGCGTGGGCCGCGTCGAACTGGAGCAGGCCGCCACATGGGAAGAAATTGCCGCAGTCTCCGCGCAGGACGAGATCGTCCTGGGCTGTGTTGACGCTGCCACTGAGGCGCGCATGAAGGAAGAGGTCGAGGAAGTCTCCCGCACCGGCGATACGGTGGGCGGCGTCTTCGAGGTGGTGGTGCATGGCGTTCCCGCCGGTCTGGGCACCTACGTGAATTGGGACGAAAAGCTGGACGGCCTGCTGGCCTGGTCGGTGATGAGCATTCAGGCGGTGAAAGCCGTCGAGATCGGCCGCGGCGTCACCGCCGCCGAGTCCTTCGGTTCCCAGGTGCACGACCCCATCTACTACGCGGCAGAGAACCACGGCAACCCCACCCGCTTCATCCGCCACCAGAACAACGCCGGCGGCCTCGAGGGTGGCGTCTCCAACGGCGAAGACATCGTGGTGCGCGGCTATTTGAAGCCCATCTCCACGCTGCGCCGTCCCTTGGAGTCGGTGCGCTTCGACACCCGCGAAGCCACCTCGGCAAGTTACGAGCGCTCGGATATTTGTGTGGTTCCGGCGGCAGGCGTGGTGGCCGAGGCCATGGTCGCGCTGACCATGGCTGGCGTGGCCCAGCAGAAATTCGGCGGCGACTCGGCCCTGGAAATGCAACGGAATTTCCGCGGGTACATCGAACAGATACGGAGCTATTGAAACAAGAGATGATTCTGAAGATTGTCAAATATCCCGATCCGGTCCTCTCGCAGCCCGGCGAACCTGTCACCGAGTTCAACGCCGAGTTGCGCAAGCTGATCGCCGACATGTTCGAGACCACCTACGCCAATCAGGGCGTGGGCTTGGCCGCGCCGCAGGTTGGTGTGTCCAAACGGCTGGCAACGATTGATCTGAGCATGGGCAAGGACCCCAAAGATAAGCTGGTGCTCATCAATCCCGAGATCATCTACACCGAGGGCCGTCTCTACGAGGAGGAAGGCTGCCTCAGCTTCCCGGAGATCCGCGAGAAGGTGGTGCGCCACGCCAAGGTGCGCATCCGCGCCCAGGATGAGAACGGCAAGTGGTTCGAAATGGACGGCGAGGACCTGCTGGCGCGCTGCTTCCAGCATGAAATCGACCACACCGACGGCATGTTGTTCATCTTCCGCATGAGCGCCCTGAAGCGCGACCTGAACCTGCGCAAAATTCGCAAGATGCAGCGCGACGGCGAATGGTAGACCGGTGAAACTCGTTTTTTGCGGCACCCCCCAGTTCGCCGTGCCCACGCTCGAAGCGCTGCTGGCCGCCGGCCATGAAATCCCGCTGGTGGTCACCCAGCCTGACCGCCCGGTGGGCCGCAAACAGGAATTGACCGCCCCGCCGGTCAAGCAGGCCGCCCTGGCCGCAGGGCTGGCCGTCACCCAGCCGGAAAAGATTCGCACCAACGCCGAGTTGCGCGCCCAACTGGAATCGATTGCGCCGGACGCCATCGTTGTGGTGGCTTATGGGCGCATGATTCCCTCCTGGATGCTGGCGCTGCCCCGGTTGGGCTGCATCAATCTGCATGGATCGTTGCTGCCTAAGTACCGCGGCGCCGCGCCGATTCAGTGGGCGGTGGCCCTGGGCGAGACGTTTACCGGCAACACCACCATGCTGCTGGAAGAAGGCTTGGACACCGGGCCCATCCTGCTCCAGCGGACCCTGCCCATCTCCACGGACCAGGACGCCACGGACATCTTCGATCTGCTGGCCAACACCGGCGCGCCGCTCGTCGTCGAGACTCTGGCCGGTCTGGCCGACGGCATGATTCACCCGCAGCCGCAGGATCACACCCTGGCCACGCTCGCGCCCATCCTCACCCGCGAGGAGGGGCGCATGGACTTCGCCGCCCGCACGGCCGTCGAGTTGATGAATCGCTGGCGCGGCTTTCAGCCCTGGCCCGGCGCGTTTACCGCGCTTGAAGGCAAGAAGCTCATCGTCCACACCATGCGTGTCGCAGCCGCATCCACCTTTTCCGGTCCCTCTTGCGCCGCGCCCGGTCAGATTCACGTCGAAGACCACCGTCTTTTCGCCGCCTGCGCTGAGAACACCTGGCTTGAACTCCTTGAGATTCAGCTCGAAGGCAAGAGGCGCCTGACGGCAGCCGAGTTCCTGCGCGGAACGCAGCTCGGCCCCCACGCGCGGTTAGGTTGATGCTCATGCGGAAGGACTCAGGCAGAATGATGGGCGCGGGTTCCGGCGCGAAGTCCCCCAAGGCACAACCGGCGAAAGCTCCGCACCCCATCAGGCCCGTCATTTCCGCGGCCCGCAAGGCGGCTTTTGCGATTCTCATGGCCGTCGAGCGCGGGCAATCCCATTCCGACGATCTGCTGCGCGGCAAAGGGGTCAACTCGCTCTCGGCTCCCGATCGCAACCTGGCCACCGCGCTGGTGCTGGGCGTGCTGCGCTGGCAGATTCAGCTCGACCACCAGCTCCAGGTTCTGCTCAAACGGCCCAACGCCAAGCTCGATGCCGAGATTCGCATCGCCCTGCGGCTAGGGGCCTTTCAACTGCTCCACATGGACCGGATTCCGGCCCGCGCCGCAATCGACGAGAGCGTGGAGCTGGCCAAGCAGGCCGGGCACAAATTCGCCTCCGGCATGGTGAACGCAGTGCTGCGCAAGCTGGGCGGTTCTTCCTTCGACTTTTCCGAGGGGACACCGGCGGAACTGGCCATGGCCCAGGCGCATCCGGCCTGGATGGTCGAGCGCTGGGCAAAGAACTTCGGTCTGGAGGCCGCCCGCGCCCTCTGCCGCCACGGCCAGACGCAGCCCGCGCTGACGGTGCGGCTCGTCGAAAGCGCCGATGAAGCCACAGCATCTGACATTTGTGCTCTCCCACCCTTTCCGCAAGAAGACGAAACGCAGGTCCTTCGACTCCGCTCCGCTCCGCTCAGGATGACAGGGCTCGGGACGGTTGCGGTTGAACTTGCCCAGGCCGGCATTGTTCTCGAACCCGGCGAACTGCTCAGCGCCGCCCGCACCGTGGTTTCGGGCGACGTAACCAGCACGCTAGTCTTCAAAGAGGGCCGCGTGCGCTTGCAGGACGAAGGCTCGCAACTGGTGGCCGAGATTGCCGGGAAGGGAAGCGCGATCCTCGATTGCTGCGCCGCTCCCGGCGGCAAGACGCTGATTCTCGCGGAGCGCAACCCCCAGGCCCGCGTCGTGGCCTGCGAGTCCAGCGCTGCGCGGCTGGAGCAACTGGTCAAGCGCCTTGTCCCGCTCGGGGACCGCGTGGAATGCCGCCATGCCGACGCGGCTACTCTGACGGAAGATTCGCTCTTCGACCTGGCGCTGGCCGACGTGCCGTGCAGCGGCACCGGCACATTGGGCCGTAACCCGGAGATTCGCCACCGCCTGCGCCCCGAGGAGTTTTCCCGCCAAGCCGAGCGCCAGCGCGCCATCTTGAAAGCAGCCCTGCGCGCCGTGCGCCCCGGCGGCCGCGTGGTCTACTCCACTTGTTCGGTGGAGCCGGAAGAGAACGAGCAGGTCATCGCGGCGGTGGTTGCGGAGAACTCCAACGCCCGCGCAGTTTCGCTCGAATCCCGCATCGAAGTCATGCTGACCGAAGGCGTTCTCACCCCCTCCGGCGCGGAGCGCCTCAAAACCTCGCTCACGCCCCAAGGCGCGGTTCGCCTGCTGCCCGGCGTCTTCCATACCGACGGGTTCTTCATTGCGATGGTCGAGCGGATTGCGTAAAATCCATTGCCCAACCTCCATCTCCATCGAGTTGGCGCTAAAATTCTGGTCATCATTCGAGACTCATAGAACGGGCGAGGGACGACATGATGTCAGGACATGAAATTGGCTGTTGCGGCGCTTTCTGTGGAGCCTGCCGCGAGAGCAGTGAAGGCAGATGCCCCGGTTGCACGGCGGGTTACGACACTGGAGCTCGAGATCTCGCCAAAGCCAGATGCAAAATGAAAGTCTGCTGCATCGGCAAGCTGGGAAGCAGTTGCACCTGCGCGGACTGCCCGGACTTCTCGCGCTGTACCATCCTTCGGGAGTTCCACGGAAAAAATGGCTACAAATACAGGAAGTACCAGGAATCGCTGGAGTTCATCAGAGCCAATGGTTACGCTGCCTTCCTTTCCATCGCAAGGAAATGGAAAGGACCGTACGGCAGATTGGCGGATTGATCCGGCGACATGCCGGGTGCTCCATGTCTCGATTTGGAGACATGGGAAAGCATGAAGTCGAATCAGCGAGGACCGGCTTGCAGCAGCCCCTACTCCGCCGCCAGCTTCAGCTCCGCGTACTCCCGCTCCAGCAACCCGCACAACGCCTCGACGACCAGCTCATGATCGGCGCGTTGCGGCAGCCCGCTGACGGTCGCACATCCCACAACGCCCGCGCCCGCCACGGTGAGCGGGAAACACCCGCCATGGGTGGCGTAGTCGGCCAGCGGCAGGCCCTGCTCTTCGCTGAGCGTCTCGTTCTTGGCCTTGAGCTTCAGCCCCACGGCATACGAACTGCGATGGAAGCGGGCCACCACGTTGATCTTGCGCCGTACCCACTCGGCATTGTCCGGCGTGGTGCCTTCCAGCGCGGTGTAGAAGAGCGGCTGCCCGAAGCGCCGCACATCGATGACCACGGCATGGCTGTGCACCTCGGCCAGAGCCCGCAGCCGCACGCCCAGTTCCCAGGCCACCTGCGCGTTCAGGCGCGGCAACACCAGTTCCCGCTCCTGCAACGCCACCCGTTCCAGATCTTCGTTCAATCCCATCTCGCGCGGCTCCCTCGCACCCCAACATCGTAAACCCCGGCAACTTCCGGTTGACGCAAATCGCACACGGCGAACCAGGGCAATCTCAGGAACATCGCGAATCCCGGCGCTCGACTGTTTTGAAAGGGCACGGCTTCAGCCGTGTCGATTTCGAGGCATAAACTGCATCGGCTTTAGCCGCCGAGGGATGTCTTCACACGATTGGAACCATCCCTCAGTGGCTAAACAGGCTGCGGAAAAACCCCGAAGAACAAGCGAAGGACCCGAAAAACATCCCCCACGGGCTAAAGCCCGTCGTTTCCTTTCATGCATTTACGGCACGACTAAAGTCGTGCCCTTTCAAAACTGTGCCTCAATATTCGTTTTTCCGCAGCCTCTACAGCCCCGAATTCTCTTGGCGCATGAGCGGCACGGCTGAAGCCGTGCCCTTTCAAGACCTCAAATCCCGTGCTCGGAACCTTCATGCGATTGCCCTTCACGGCCAACCCTGCTTCCTACCCCTCCGTGCCTTCTTCGATCTCGATGGCGGCTTGCGGAACAATGCCCAGCCGCTCGTAGATCGGTCGCATCTGCTTGCGAATTCTGCTCAGGCGCGCCCAGAACCATAGCGCTCCCAGGATGCAGGCGATGCCGCTGACGATCACTGCGTGGGGAGCTCCGATGGCGTGGGCCAGCGTGCCCGCCAGCAGGCTGCCGAAGGGCGCCATCCCGACAAAGGCCATGGTGTAGTAGCTCATCACCCGGCCGCGCATCCTCTCCTCCACGATGGTTTGCAGGATAGTGTTGCTGGCCGCCATGCCCTGCATCATGCCGAAGCCGGTCACCAGCATCATCAGCATGGAGAGCCAGAGCACGCGGGAGAGCCCGAAGCAGACCAGCCCCGTGCCGAAGATCGCCGCGGCAATGGGCAGCATCTTGGTCAGTCCGCGCACCGTCTTGCGCATCACCATGCTCAGCGCGCAGGTCAGCGAGCCCACGCCCACCGCCCCCATCAGGAATCCCAGGGTGTGCGGGCCGCCGTGCAGCGTCTGCGCGGCAAAGATGGGCATCAGCACCATGAACGGCCAGCCCATCAGGCTGAGAATCGCGAACAGGGTCAGGATAGTGCGGATGGGCGCGAATCCCGCTACGTAGCTCCAGCCCTCGCGCAGTTGTTCGAGCATGGTGGTGGCGGCGTGCGCCACGGCCGCTCTCGGAATGCGCATCATGAGCAGCGAAGCGATGACGGCAATGTAGCTGACCCCATCGACCAGAAAGCACCAGCCCTCGTTGGTCACGGCAATCAGCATGCCCGCCAGCGCCGGGCCGATGAGGCGCGCCACGTTGACCATGGAAGAGTTGATGGCGATGGCGTTCGAGAGGTCGGCCTTGTCTTCGACCATCCTCACCATGAAGGATTGCCTGCCGGGCATGTCGAAGGCGTTGACGAAGCCCTGCACTACGCTCAGCGCCAGCACTTCGGGAATGTTGATGCGATGGGAAAGCGTGAGCCAGGCCAGCAGCAGCGACTGGGCCATGGCCAGGCTCTGCGTCCACACCAGCAGGGTGCGGCGGTCGATCCGGTCCACGACGACGCCGGCCAGCGGAGCTAGCAAGAACGCGGGAATCTGTCCGGCAAAACCCACCGTGCCCAGCAGCATGGGCGATTTGGTCAGCCGGTACACCAGCCAGGAGGTGGCGACCCGGGTCATCCACGTGCCGATCAGCGAAATGCTCTGCCCGCCAAAGAAGAGGCGGAAGTTGCGGTGACGCATCGCCCGCCAGGCGTGGGAGATGTCGAGCCCTTTGGGCACGAACTTCCCCTGGTTTTGTGCTTCGGTCGATTCGAGCGTCATTCTACCTAATGTAAATGCAGCCGCGGGTTGAAGCCTGATCCCTGATCCCAGGGCAGACGCGTCATGCAATGGAAAGCGTAGGGACATGATCTTTGAAAGGGCACGGCTGAAGCCGTGCCCTTTCATAGCCGTTCCTTTGAGATGGTGCGTTTGCCCTGGCCCCTATTTCGCCACCGTCAGCCTGATCGTCGCACTCTGCTCGATGCGCGTGCCGGGCGGCGGCTGCTGCGCGGTCACCGTGCCCGGCTTTACCGGAAGCCGGGGCGGCGCGTCGCCGCTGCCTACCGGCGCAATGGACACACTCACAAAGCTGGCGGTGGCCGGCTTGATGCCCACCTTGGCAATTGCCGCTTGCGCAGCGGCCAGCGGCAGGCCAGTCAGGTCGGGCATGAGAAAACCATCGGGCGTATCGCCGCCCGGTGCGGCCACCAGCAGGTTGACGCTGGGCCGCTCAATGCCCTGCGCGTGGGGAGGCGGGTCCTGGGCCAGCACCGTGCCCTCCGGCGCCTTGCCGTAGGGCAGCCGAGCGGTCACGCCCACATTCAGGCCCACGCGGCGCAGGCGCAACACCGCGACCCGTTCGTCCGCGCCCATCGTGTCTGGCACTTCCACTTTTTGCGGCCCCAGGCTCTCGGCCACGCGCACCCGCCACTCCCGCCGCACCACCGTGCCTGGCGCGGGCGACTGCGAAAGAATGTGTCCCGCTGCGATGTCTGCCGAGTAATAGCGGTTGTCCACGTCCAGATCGAGGCCGAGGCCGGAGGTCTGGCTGCGCGCTTCGGCCACGGTCATCCCCTTGAGCGCGGGAATCTGCACCTCCGCGCCGTGGATGGCGAAGTGCATGGTGGTGACGGCCGAAAACAGCGCCACCACCACGAGCAGCATCACCAGCGATGCCACCTGAAAGAAGTTCAGTACCGGGCGGCCGTTCATGGCTCGGGCTCACCGTCGGGATAGACGATCTCGTACTCGACCACCGCCGCCTTCTCCAGCATCTTCGACACCGAGCAGTATTTTTCCTTCGACAGCGCCACCGCGTCCTCGACGGCCTTGCGGCTCAGCTTGCCGCGCACCGCGTAGGTCAGTTTGATGTGGGTAAAGACGCGCGGCGCGGTTTCAGCGCGCTCGGCCGTGGCCGAGACCCGCAGCCCAGCCAGTTCCTGCCGCTTCTTCTTGAGGATCGACACCACGTCCACGCTGGTGCAACTGCACAGCGCCATCAGCACCGCTTCCATGGGGCTGGGTCCTTGCGCGTGCGCGTCGCCCGCGTCAAAAAGGACAGTGTTGCCGTTCTCCGCGATGCCCTCGAAAATCTCGCCTTGCTTCCATTCGCTGTGTGCAATCATTTTGTTCCTTTGTGCCCATTTGGGGCGGGCCTTTTCGCCCAAACCCAAAATGAGCTGTCATCCTGAGCGGAGTTTGGCGCGCTCTTTGCGCCAAACGCAGTCGAAGGACCCGCGGTTGCTCTTCTCCGGCGACAACGGTCGGAGAAGCATTTCCCCTGAAAAAAAGCCCCGCTTCCTTGCTGCTTTGAATGTATGGGCTGAAGCCCGTACCCTTCAATAGCCCGCCAGGAACAGCGCTGAGGTGGATTGAACGGGTGTATCCTCGATTGGGCTGGGAGCAACCATGGAATACATCGCCTACCTTCATAAAGACAAGAACTCGGATTACGGTGTCAGCTTTCCCGACTTTCCCGGCTGCATTACGGCCGGCAAGACTCTGGAAGAAGCGCGAAAAATGGCCATCCAGGCTCTTGCGCTCCACGTTGCTGGCATGCGCGAGGACGGAGACGCGATTCCTGAGCCCTCCACTTTGGACGATCTCAGGGGCGATCCAGCAATGAAGGGCGCAGTGGCCTTCCTGACCGAGCTCAAACAGCCCGAGAGAACTGTCCGCATCAATATTACCGCCCGTGCAAGCCAGATTGCCGAGATCGACCGCCGCGCCCTTGCCCAGGGACTTACCCGGTCTTCGTATATTGTCCAGAGCGCGCTGAAAGAGAAGGTTGCGTCCCGATAGCCCAGTGTTTCCAACTGCTTTTCACCGCAAGTTATCCGTCGCCGGCTCGGGGTGGATGGTCACGCGGTAGACCTCCGGGCACTCCAGCTTGAAGCGGTCTTCGAGCGCGGTGATTACCTCATGCACCCGCAGCATGGACAAGTCGTCGGGCAGCGTGCAATGGCAGGAGAGCGAGATGTGGTCGCCGGAGCGGCCCACCATTATCTCGTGCACATCCACAATCTCGGCGATCTGTGCCGCGGTGGCCCGCATTGCGTTCTCGATTCTGCGGTCTTCCTCGATCATTTCCTGCGGCGGTTCGATGGTGGCCGGCTCGCTCTCGATGTGGGTTAGCACGGCGTCGATCTCCGGCACCTCGCGCAGAATCTCCGCCTCCATGGCGGTGACAAACTCGTGTGCCGCCAGCAGCGGCATGGTCTCGTCCAGTTCCAGGTGCTGCTCCACGCGCAACTTGCCATGGTGCGATTGCACGCTCAGCTCGTGGACGCTGACGTTGTTGCGCGCGGCCACCGCTCTGACGCGGTCGAAGATACTCTCCGCCCTGGCCTGGCGCGGCACGGTGTGGATGACCACGTCGGCCTCGGGCAGCGCGCGATGCACGGCGTCAGTGGCAGCGCGCACCAGTTCGCCGGTGTGCTCGAAGGTAAAGCGCCTGGGCAGGGCCAATGTCAGATCGGCAAAGTATGCGGCGCCGGCGCGGCGCACGCGCGCCTGCTCCACGGCCAGTACGCCCGGCACCCGCTCCACTTCCGCCAGAATCTGATGCCGTGTCTGGGCGGGAATCTCATCCAGCAGCACCCCCACCGCCTCCTGGCCGATGCGCGCCGTGAGCCGCAGAATCATCAGCGAGACCACGATGGCCGCCAGCGGGTCGGCGAAGCGCAGCATCGGGATCACGAAATGCGAACCGGCCCAACTGGCGCCCAACCCCAGCAGCACGGCGATGGAAGAATAAATGTCGCTGGCGAAGTGGAAGGCGTCGGTGGCCAGCGCCGAGGAGCCGGTGCGATCGGCCACCGTCTGCAACTTGCGCGATCGCCAGTAGTCCACGCCGATCGAGGTCAACACCACCAGCACCGGCCACGCCGAGCTGCGTATCTCAACAGGATGAATCATCCGCTGAATGGCTTCCCAGATGATCCAGCCGCTCGATGCGGCCATCAGGAGCACTTCGCCGAACGAGGAGAGGTTTTCGAATTTGGCGTGGCCGTAGGTGTGGTCTTCGTCGGCTGGCTTGTCGCTCACCTTTACAGAGAGGAAGGTCAGGCCCGCCGCTACCAGATCGAGCCCGGAGTGGGCCGCATCCGACAGCACGCCCAGCGATCCGGACAGCAACCCAGCCGCCAGCTTGAGCAGCGTCATGGCCGCCGCCGCCAGCATCGAGTGCAGCGCCACCCGCCGCTTCTCCGCAGGGAAACCTGCCCGCGCCGCAGCGGATGGCGCCGCGACGATCGGCCCGGAGGGAGGCGGATTGGAAACGGCAAAGGTCATCGCGCTCTCAGGCTACAGCGGCACGGGCAGCCGTGTACAACCCGGCAATGCCAAAGGTATATGGCTGCCACCCACACTGTTCGTACCCGCTGGCGGCCATCAGCTTGAGCATCTCGGCGGGCGGCGGAAAATTGCCCACCGAGGTGGGAAGGTAATTGTACGGCCCATCCTTGCCGCAGACCAAACGTCCGATGGCCGGCAGCACGCGCCGGAAGTAGACCGCATAAGCCTTGCCCAGCAAGCCGCCCGGCTCGCTGAAGTCCAGAATGCCCAACTGCCCGCCCGGCTTCAGCACCCGGTTGAACTCTCTCAGGCCCGCCTCGTAGTTGGCCAGATTTCTGAAGCCGAAGGCGGTCACGATCAGGTCCAGCGACCCGGAGCGCAGCGGCAGGTGCAGCGCATCGGCCTCCAGCGGGACTGCGTACGCCTCGCCTGGCCGGCTTCCGCTGAACTTCCGCGCCCCGCGGCTGAGCATTCCGCGCGCGAAATCCGCCGCCAGGATGGGCCGCGCGCCCGCCGGGCGATGCTTGAGCAGCGCCATGGTCATGTCGCCCGTGCCGCAGCAGATGTCGAGAATCGCGGCGTCGGGCTGACCGAGCACCGGCTTGAAGCGGCGCGCCGTCCGCCGCCACCACAGGCGGTCCACATTGGCCGAGAGCAGGTGATTCAGCAGGTCGTAGCGCGGTGCAATGGCGTCGAACATCTGGCGCACGCTCTGCGCCGCTTCGGCCTCGTTCTCCGCGCCCGCCGGCTTGGCTCCCGTGGTGGTCATTCAAATCCTCATGTTCCGATCAGTTGTACATTCTTGAAATTGCAACAAGCTGCGTCACGCACTTCGCTTCAGCTAATTGGCATCGAGCAGGCCGGTCGCGGCCTCTTCAATATCGTGAGTAGATCCGTGTGGTCCGGATAGTGAAAATTTACGAAAAACCAGTGCCCCGCGCGGGAAAACTCTGCAATCAAAATCGATGTTGCAAGCCGCTTGCCCGACCGCACACCGTAAATCTCGGCCTTATAACTGCCGCCTTCGTTTACAATTCTACCGACTTCGTAACTCTCTTCGTCCGCGCTCATTAGAAATGGATCCATGTCAAGGCCTATGATGTCACTACATTTGGCCTGTGCCTCGGAGTCCTCTTTCAACAGTCGCCGGAGTTCGGGGCTGAAAGCTCTGCCCTTTTGCTGGATAGCGAAATCCGAATGACTCGCTCCATCCACTTTCTGTGCAGCCGGAACATACCATCGATAGAACCCTTCTACGAACGCACGCGGTGATTGGGCTTTCTCCCAAGTGTCTTTTGTCTGCGCGCAAACAGAACATGGCGCAAAAGCAAATGAAACCCAGCAACAAGCTATTGCGATCAAGATTCCAGATTCTTTCATCTTGCCACCATTCGGAAATCGACTATAGCATTTTCGGAATTGGTGTAGACCGAAAGCACGTACTCAAGTGGCTTTTTTCCAAAGAAAAGCCACCTTGCACGCCCTTCAAAAAGTCTACGTGTATACCGAAAATGCTCTAATGGCGCTCGCCGGCCCGACCCAGCATGAATTCCACCGCCGCTTCCAACTCCGCGGGCGTCACGTCTTCCACCACCCCGGCATCGCCAATCCCTACCGGCAGCACAAAGCGCCTCACTCCGCCCACATTCTTCTTGTCGCCGCCGGTTGCCGCGGCCACCTTGGCGGTCTTCAACTTCAGCGGCGGCAACGGCCCATACAGATGAACCAGGTTCTCCAGTCGCTCGAACTGTTTGGCAGAAATTGTTCCCCGTGCTTTGGCTAGGAAGAGCGCGGCCACCATGCCCCAGCCGACCGCCTCGCCATGCAGCAGCAGTTTGTATTGCGTCGCCTGCTCCAGCGCGTGGCCTACGGTATGGCCGAAGTTGAGAATCATGCGCAGGCCGTTCTCGCGCTCGTCCAGGTTCACCACCCCGGCCTTCATGCGGATCGACGCGGCAATCACCTTTTCGAGAGCCTTTTCGTCGCGCCCCAGCACTTCGGCCGCGTGCTCTTCCATGAAGCGCACCAAGGCCCGGTCGCGGACGATGCCCGCCTTTACGCTCTCCATCAGCCCGGCGCGCAGCTCGCGGTCGGGCAGGGTGCCCAGCACGCCGATGTCGGCAAAGACCGCGCGCGGATGGTGAAAGCTGCCTACCAGATTCTTGCCTTCGGGCAGGTTCACGCCGGTCTTGCCGCCCACCGAGCTGTCTACCTGCGAAAGAAGCGTGGTCGGGACCTGCACACATGGGATTCCGCGCATGTAGATTGCGGCTAGAAACCCGCCCACGTCGCCGACGATCCCGCCGCCAAAAGCAATCAGCAGGCTGCCGCGGTCGCCGCCCGCCTGCGCCATCTGCCGCACCAGGCGTTCTACGCTGGCCAGGGTCTTGAACTTCTCGCCGGGTTCGAGAAACAGCACCACCGGCGGCTCGGCAAAGGAAGCCAGGAAGGCCTCGCCCCAAAGAGCCCAGATGGGCGCAGAAGTCAGCACAAAAACCCGCCGCGGCAACTTGCCGCAGGCCCTCTCGATGCGCGGGACCAGCGTCTCGATCAGCCCGCTGTCCGCCACCACACTGTACTTCGCCGAAGGTGTCTCTACTCGTATCGTCTGCACGCTGCTTCCATCCTAAAGGAAGGCCCTCCTGCGGAAGCGCGGCAATTGGGATAAAGGGCGGGGCAATCGGGAGAAGACCCTGACGACAATGTAGATTGGCTTTGAAAGGGCACAGCTTCAGAGGCTGCGGAAAGACTCCGGATGGGGCGCGCTTTGTAACAGTCTCGCACCGGTGCCTCCGACCCGCGATGGACGAAACGTGCATTTAGCCGGCCCTGGAGGGGCCGGTCGAGAATAGCTCAGGGCGGAAGCCGTGGGTCAGCCCGCCCCTGATTGACTACCGCCCCGGAGAGGCGGTGCGCCCCTTCCTATCCAGTTTCTTATTAGGGCACGACTGCAGTCGTGCCCTGTTACGAGGCCGAACAGGGATAGCGATCAGCGAGATCGAGACGCGTTGGCCTGGGAGAGGAAGGCCGTCCCGCCGAATGTCGCTATGCGCCAGCCTCGGGGAGCTGTCCTTCAAACTCCTCGTTGAGCCACTGGCTGAAGGCCGCGAACTCCTCGTCGCGGCCCAGGAAGTCGCGCACCATCTGGCGGCCGGGCTTGGAGCCGCCCTGTTCCAGCACCGTCTTCCGATAGCGCGCGCCGGCATCGCAGCCCAGCAGATCGGCGGGATCGAACTGGGCAAAGAAGTCCAGCGCGATGACCTTGTCGAAGGCGTAGGTATAGTAGTTCGACGAGTAGCCGGTAAGGTGGCCGAAGCTGGCATACATGCGGTTGCCGTCGAGCCAGGTCCAGAGTTGCAGACGGTCGTGAAGGCGCCTGGTGGTGGCGTCGAGGTCCAGTCCGGCGGGGTCCTGGTCGTGCAGGTCAAGCGAGAGGGTGGTGTAGTAAAGCTGCGAGCGCACCCAGTCAGCCCTTCCAAAGGCACCGGACAGCTTCATCTTGCGGATCATCTCCGAAGAGAGCGTTTCCCCGGTCTGGTAATGCCTGGCAAAGGCCTGGAGCAGCTTTTCGTCGCGGAAGAATTCTTCGAGCATCTGGGAAGGGACTTCGACAAAGTCGCCTTCGGTAGCAAAGCCGGAGAGGCCTGCCCACTCGGTGCGGCCGCCGAGGATGGCGTGCATCAGGTGGCCGAACTCGTGGAAATAGGTGACCACGTCGGAGTATTGCAGGAGGCCTGGGTCGTCCTTGCTGCCGTTGGGAAAGTTGCAGATGAGTGCGGCCTCGGGCAGCGACCCGCCGCGAACCCCGGTGACGATGGGCGCGGCGGAGAACCACTTGTCCTTGCCCTCGCGGGGGTGCATGTCGAGGTAGAAACGGCCCACGGTCTCTCCGTCCTCGATCACCTCGAAGACCGAGACCGCCGGGTCCCAGGCGAGCGCCGAAGAGCGGCGGAACTCGACCTTGAAGAGGCGCGCGGCAGTCTCCAGCACGCCTGCCTCGACCTGTGCGTAGGGGAAGTAGGGGCGCACGGATTGCGAGTCGAAGTCGAAGGCCGAGCGGCGGAACTGCTCGTACCAGTAGCCGCGGCTGGTAATGTCGATGGCCGCAAGTTCCGGCTGGCGCGTGCGGGCAAACTCGAGAATCAGCGCGTGTTCCCGGAGAGCGCCCTCGTGGCTGGCTTCGTCCAGCTTTGCCAGGAAGGTGCGGACGTTGGCCGCCGAGCCCATCATCTGATCGGCGGTGGCCAAATCGGCCCAACTGCGGAAGCCCAGCACCGTGGCGATCTCCTGGCGGGTGGCCAGCAGGTCGAGGAGAATCTGTTTGTTGGCTGGGTAGGCGCGGGTGTTATACGCCAGGTACATACGCTCGCGGAGCGCGGCGCTGTTGGCAAACGTCATCACCGGCTGCATATCGGGCTGGTCGGTGGAGAGGGTAATGCGGCCCTCGCTGTCCGGCTGGTGGCGGGCGAGATAGTCCGCGGGCAGACCGTCCAGCTCCGCCGCCGTGGCCTCGATGGTCTTTCCGCCCTCTTGGATATTGCGGGAGAATTCGAGCGAAAGTCCGGTGGCCTTCTCTTGCAGAGCCTGCAGGCGATCGCGCGTGGCCTGATCCTTGTCCACGCCGGCCAGCCGGTAGCTGAGCAGCGTGCGCTCAACAAAGTGCTTGGTGGCCGGGCTAGCATCTTCCAGGCTGATGGCCGCAAGAGCCTCGTAGACCTGGCGATTCAGGCTTAAAGCGCTGCCCGCCTGCGCCACCCGCTGCGCTTCCTGCAGCGCCTGGTCGCGGACCGCCTTGTCGACGGCCACGGAGTTCAGCACTCCAGCCTGTGCGCCGGCCCGGTTAAGCTGCTCGATGGCCGCGTCGAAGAGACGCAGGGAATTCTCCGGATTGCGCGGAGCCTCGACGGCCAGTAGGGCGGCCAGTGCCGCTTCGTGCGCCGCCAAACGCGCGCTGACCCAGCCGGAGAGCGCTTCGGCGGATGCGGATCCACCCGCCTCCCAAGCGTGAACCTGTTCCTCTACATGGATGGCCATGGGATTCTCAGCAGACATGAAGACAAACTCCTGACTTCTAGGGTGCCACAGCGGAGCGGGGTTGTGCGGCAATCGCGTTCAACAACGCCACGGAGAGTTCCCATTTGCATCCCGGCCCGAACCCGACTAAGATGCGTCAGACGGCCATGCCTCGCACAGGTACTCCAGCACCGGTTTCCTCTCCCGCTCCAGCCGCCCCACGCCTCCGCGTGGGCAAGTTGTGCGTGGCCATACAGGCCGATGCGCCCCTTGAGATGATGGAACGGGCCGAAGCGGCGCTGGTGGACTCGAAGTTCCTCGAATTCCGGCTGGATGCGCTGCCCAAGCCGGCGGCGGCGCTGCCGGTGCTGAAGAACTTTCTCGCCGGACACCGGGATGTGACGGCCATCGCCACCTGCCGCCGCAAGCCCTTCGGCGGGCACTTCGTGCAGTCCTTGACCGACGAGTTGGAGGTACTGTCAAAGGCCGCCCAGGCCGGCTGCCAGATCGTCGATTTGGCCGTCGAGTCCGCCGAGGAAGCCAAGCCGGCGCAAATGGAGAAGTTTCGTTCCGATCTGTGGGCGGCGGGCACGGCGCTGCTGGTCAGCTTCCACGATTTCTCGCGCACCCACGATTTGGAGAAGGCGGCCAAGCGCATCGAGGCCTTCGCGCCGGATTTCGTCAAGGTAGTTTCGACGGCCCAGTCGCTGGCCGACAATCTGGCGGTCCTCAAGCTCATCGAAAAGCGCTCGCTCTCCACCCATGTGGTGGGCATCGCCATGGGCGAAGAAGGCATTGTGAGCCGCGTGCTGGGCCCGCGAGCCGGCGCGGCGTTTACCTTTGCCTCTTCCGGCGGCGGCGAGGAAACCGCTCCCGGCCAAGTGGCTGTGCGCACGCTGCGCGACCTCTACCGCGTGGAGCAACTGGACCAGGCAACGCGCATCTTCGGCGTGGCCGGCAACCCCATTGCCCATTCGCTTTCGCCGCTCATGCAGAACACCGCCTTCCGCCGCGAGGGCGTGAACGCCGTGCTGCTGCCCCTGAAGACGCAAACGTTGAACGAGCTGCTGGCCCTGGTGCGCGGGCTGCCCATGGCCGGCCTGGCGATCACCATGCCGCTGAAGCAGGAGATCCTGCCTCACCTGTCCAATATGGACCCGCTGACGGCCCGTATCGGCGCTTGCAATACCCTTCGAGTCAGCAGCGACGGGAAGTTCGTCGGCTTCAATACCGACGCGGCCGGGGTGGTGAGGCCGCTGGCAAAGCGCATCAAGCTGAAAGACGCGCGCATCGCCGTGCTGGGCGCCGGAGGCGCGGCCCGGGCCGCCGTCTTTGCCCTCGTGGACCAGGGCGCGGAGGTGCTGATTGTCAACCGCACCCACGAGACCGCCGTGGCGCTGGCCAGAGATGCCAATGCCCACGCTCTCACCCGTGAGCAGTTCGCCCGCGGCCGCTTCGACGCGGTCATCAACACAACTCCCTGTGGCATGGCCGGATCGAAGCAAGCGCTGCCCATCGCCGAGAACGAGCTCGACGCCGGGCTGGTCCCCGGACTCATTTTCGACATGGTCTATAACCCGCTGGAGACGCCGCTGCTCAAGCTGGCCAAGGAGCGGGGCATCCCGGCGATCAGCGGGGTGGAGATGTTTGTCCAGCAGGGGGCGCGCCAGTTCGAGATCTGGACCGGTAAGCCGGCCCCCGAGGCGGAGATGCAGCGGGTGGTGGAGCTGGCGCTGCGCAAGCGGGGATAGCGCTGCAAGAGGGAAGTAGCAAGATCGGCGCTATAATCGGCGCAAGAATTGAGCATCTTGCATGAAAGTTGGCGATGTTCTGAAGCGGATCGAGGACGACGGCTGGTATCAGGTAGCGCAGAAAGGCAGCCACCGCCAATTTAAGCACCCTGTCGAGATCGGCCGCGTTACAGTGGCCGGTCACCCCTCCCAGGAGATGGACAAGGGAACCTATAACAGCATTCTGAAACTGGCAGGTTTGAAATGAAGGAATACGCGGCGGTATTCGAAAAGACTTCGAACGGCTGGAGCGCCTATGTTCCGGATCTGCCGGGGTTGGGCGTGGCTGCCGCAACCTTCGCTCAGACCGAGCAATTGCTGCGCGAAGGAATTGAGATGCATCTCGATGGTCTGCGCGAGGATGGGCTGCCGATCCCAGAGCCAGTTACGCAAGTGATGAAATTGGCCATTCCCGCCTGAGCCCACTCTGAACGCCAGGCCCCCGAGGCGGAGATGCAGCGGGTGGTGGAACTGGCGCTGCGCAAGCGGGGATAGAACAGAAAGTGGCCCAGGTTCCGCGAATCGGAACCTGGGCCGCCAGCGGAATCGAACGAACCTACTTCAGGGACTTCACGAACGACGCCAGCGCCTTCGCCTGGTCGCCCGTAAGGCCGTCAACCGGCTTGACGTGCTTGCCTTTTGGCGCGCCGCCCTTGGTGAGAAGCGCAACGATGTCAGCCTCGCTCTTGGCTGTTCCCGCAACCTTGGGCGCCATGGGAGGCTTGCCCTGGCCCTTGTCGCCGTGGCACATCATGCACTTGGTCTTATACAGAGCGCCGCCGTCCTCCGCCCACGCCATGGTAGAAAAAGCTGCCATCAGAATTACTGCCGCAATGCGAACCTTCATGAAACACCTCGCCCGAATTGAAATCCGATTTCCGATCATAGCCCATGGCGATATTCTCCGTACATAAAACTGGGGGATTTGCTTTGGCCCTTAGAATATGCACTCTTCCCGCGTTTCGCCGCTCCAGTTGCGGCTTTCATGGCTCTCGCCATGTGAACTATCGTACACCTTTATACAAGCTGGTACATGTAAGAATCGAGAGGATGTGTAGCCAGCGGTAGCCAGATTTTGGCCATGAAAAAGCCACCTCGTAGGGTGGCTTTTCAGGTTCAACGGTCGAGGTGGGATTACATCTGGTGGGCCTCGATCCAGCCGGCCAGCGCCACAGGGTCGAACCTGTAGTCCTTGCCGAACTTGAACGCGGGGATAATGCCGATGCGTACCCAGCGGCAGAGAGCGTTGCGCGACTTGCCGAGCAAGATCGTAACCTCGGCGCTGGTCAGGTAGGTTTTGCGCTGTCGCAGTTGGTTCAGCAGGGTGTTGGTTGGTGGAGCATTATCAGGTCTCATAAGGGTATCTACAGAAAATGGGGGAAATCCAAGCGCCTTTTCTGAACTATTTTGGCGGTCGGGGAGGAGAAATATCTCGCAGCCGGGATAGGACCTCGGTGGGTTCTGTACCCGGCAAAGGGCGGAGGCGGGTACGTCAAGCCGTCACGGGTTGAACTTCTCTCTGCACCAGCCCACCTGACTCCGCAACAAAGTGCCAATAGAATCAATGCGATGCTAAATACCGCGATTTCCTCTTGGGGATTCTTCAGAAGTTGCGCTGGGGCAGGAGTGAGTTGAAGCAGAGGGCTACTTCAACGCCATTAGGATGGGAACCCTCAGAAGACCTATTCGCAGGATTCGGGAACTTCGCGTCAGGAGAGGGGCACGTCGACCGAAATTTCGGCCTTGAAGCCGCTGATGCCCCCCATTTTGATGAAAATAGATGCAAATAAAATCCCACGTTTTCAGGAACCCCATTGCCTAATGGGGTTTCACGTCGGCAGTACCTTGGGAAACCGGTCCAAAGGGACCGGCGGTACGCCTTCTTCAGGCTTTGCGGCTTTGCTCGACTGTATTTCAGGGGCGCGGGCAAATACCGATTAAGGAAGACGCGCAACCGCAGCCGGGTGACCTTCGAAACGGACGGCGGCGGGAGCATCCCGGTGGGGAGCAGCCAGAGTTCCGGTTCCATCACCATCGCCAGCACCTGCCCCAACAACGTGGATTGCTCGGTGACCAAGACGAATACCGCCGCCAGCGCAGTTCTCACCATCTCCGGCAACGAGGGTTCGCACAACGTTTGCACCACAACTTACATATCCACATACAACGGGGACAGGGTTCCCGTCACCACCTGCAGCCCTTCTCCCGATTCGGGTTGGGTGGGAGTAACCATCCAGGGGTTTACGGCTACGGCCTATTACCAATCCGGCTCGAACGCTGCTTCGGTCGCCGCGGCTCTGGCAGCGGCGCTGAATGTGCCGGACTCCCCGGTAACGACCTCCGCCAGCTACAGTAACGTGACGATCACCGCGCCGATTACCCGTCCGAGCGGTCAATATGCCTTCACCACTTCACACGACGGGGTATTTGGGGACTTCTCGGCTGGTAGCGCCACAACCGCGTTGCAAGGCGGGTGGGTGGCGGGCACGTATTACGATACGGGCACCATTACGGCCACGGTCAGCGACACGACGGCGCAAGTGCACTGGGGCCAGGGCAGCACGCCTGCCAGTTTGGCCACGGCCATCAATGCGGAGTCCGGCGTCTCCGGCGTCAATTG
>Ga0181529_10002869_pt1 | contig 20186 bp, 14 predicted proteins | sample PEATcosm2014_Bin_36_FD_119763 | JGI IMG/M metagenome (GOLD analysis project Ga0181529, IMG submission 119763) | Peatland microbial communities from MTU Mesocosm Facility, Houghton, MI, USA - PEATcosm2014_Bin10_30_metaG | ecosystem: Environmental > Terrestrial > Soil > Wetlands > Peat | place... | reverse complement strand
GGGGCAGGTTGGCAACCTGCGGCCCGGCCCCAAGTGGGCACCCCGCACTCGGCCTGCCGACCAGCATGCAAATGCCGACCAGGCCGAGTACCACTCGGCCGCAGGATACCATCCTGCCCCACATAGGACCGCGTGCGTGCCGCATCCCGACTCATCGGGATGCCCGGCAGTCCCAGCACGCAGCGTGGGTACTCGGCCGTGAGCTAAGTCCGCCGATCGACATCGCGTGCAGAGTCCGTCCCAACGCGCAATCGAGCCAGAGCCGGCAAATCCCGCCGCTCGATTATACTGGATTATCCCTATGGAACTCGACAACGCCCGCGCTGGCGCCGACACGCGCTTTTTCGGGCACCCGGTCGGCTTAGCCACGCTCTTCTTCACCGAGATGTTCGAGCGCTTCAGCTACTACGGCATGCGTGCCTTGCTGATCCTCTACATGACTCACAAGGTTGTCGAAGGCGGCCTGGGTTTCAAAGACGCCAAGGCGGGTTCCATCTATGGCCTATACACCGCCATGGTGTATTTGCTATGCCTGGCGGGCGGTTGGATCGCCGACACCTTCGTCGGGCAGCGGCGCGCCGTGCTGGTGGGCGGCATTCTGATTTCCGGAGGCGAGTTCTGCCTGCTGGTCCCCGGCGAACTGCCGTTCTATGCCGGCCTGGTGTTGTTAATGATGGGCACCGGACTGCTAAAGGGCAATGTGAGCACCATCGTGGGGCAACTCTATCCCCCGGGCGACAAACGCCGCGATTCGGGCTTCTCAATCTTCTACATGGGCATCAACACCGGTGCGGTGGTGGCGCCGCTCATCTGCGGTTGGATAGGCCAGCACTTCGGCTACCGTCTGGGCTTCGGCGTGGCCGGATTGGGGATGGTCGTGGGCGTCAGCCAGTACATGGCGTTCGGCAGGTACCTGGGTACCGCGGGGCTCCATCCGGCGGGCTCGGGCTCACCGGAGCTCGACCGCCGGAAACGGAACCGGGGCTTGCTGGCCGCGCTGGCGGTGGTCGCGTTGCTCTGTGCGTTCGCGGCGTTGGGGTCCGCCGGGGCCATTGCGATTACGCCGGAACTGATCTCCAATGTGCTGGGATGTTTCCTGCTGCTGATCTCGGTGGTGGTCTTCTCGTGGCTGATCTTCGGCAAAGGATGGACACCCGAGGAACGGAAACGGTCCACCGCCGTGCTGGTGCTGTTCGTCTCGTCGGCGGTCTTCTGGGCCGCTTTAGAGCAGGCCGGGAGCTCGCTCAACCTCTTCGCCGACCGCAGCACGCACTGCGTGATCCTGGGTTTTGCATTTCCATCCAGTTGGTTCCAACTGGTGGAACCGGTGTGCGTGGTGCTGCTGGCGCCGCTATTCGCCTGGCTATGGCTGGCGATGGCCCACAGGGATCCTTCCGCCCCGGCGAAGTTCTCGATGGCGCTCGTATTTAACGCGGTCTCCTTTGCGATCCTGATACCGGCGGCGGCGATCGCGGGCGGCGGCACCAAGGTCTCCGCCTTGTTCCTGCTGGGCACATATTTCATGCAGGCGCTCGGGGAACTATCCTTGAGTCCGGTGGGTCTCAGCGCCATGAGCAAGCTGGCGCCGGCGCGCGCGGCCGGCTTCATGATGGGCATCTGGTTTCTCTCCACCAGCATCGGCAACTTCCTCGCCGGGAAAGCTGCCTCGCTGTACAGTTCCATGCCCTTGCCCTCGTTGTTCGGTTACGTCGCGGCCTTCAGCATCGCAGCGGCCGTCGTCATGGCGCTGCTGACGAAGCCGACCATGAGGCTGATGTCGGGCGTCAAGTAACGGATTTCCTCTCGTCCGGCGGCTAACTTCCGTGGAGCTGCAGCGTCATTCGATTTGGAGTCTAAATGACGCTATCGAGCGACCTCAGCCGCGGCTCGCGGTCTCTGCTCCGCGAACCGGGGTTCACCGTGCCTGCCGTTTTCATGCTCGGATTGGGCCTCGGCGCCACCAGCGCGGTGTTCTCGCTGGTGAACGGCATCCTGCTCAAGCCCCTGCCGTACACACAGCCCGACCGCCTGGTGAGCATTCGCGAGGTTTTCCCCAGCGTCGCCCAAGCGTATCCCTCCTTTCCCGTCAATGCCCGCCACTTCGTCGAGTGGCGTCAAGCGTGCCCGTCGATCGAGAGTATGTCCGTCTTCCAACCGGGGTCGCTGAACCTGACCGGGTGGGGTGAGCCCGAGCGCCTGGATGCCGCCATCGTCTCGGCAAACCTCTTCCGCGTCCTCGGTGTCCGACCCGCGCAGGGCCGCGATTTTCGCGACGACGAGGAGCGCGAAGGCAACGACACCGTGGCCATTCTCACCGACCGTTTGTGGCGCCGCCGCTTCCATGCAGACCCGTCCCTGGTGGGCCGCACTATCGCACTCAATGGCCGCGTCCGCACCGTGGTCGGAATTCTCGCGCCCGATTTCCGCTTCCCCGACCGCAACGCGTTCGCCATCGGCCAAACGGTAGCGCCGCACGTCGAAGTCTTCGTGCCCAAGGTCTTCACCAAGCACGAGTTGGAGCAGTTGCTCGGCACGTACAACTACGCCGTGATCGCCCGGCTGAAATCCGGCGCATCGCGAGAGCAGGCGGTGGCTCAACTCGAGGCCGTGCAGACGCGCATGGAAGCCCTGGCGGGAGAAAAGGAAAACCTGCGGGCCCTGGCGACGCCCCTGCTGGAGACCGTGGCCGGCAAGTCCCGCCGCGGCCTGCTGGTGCTGATGAGCGCCATTGCGGCGCTGCTGCTGATTGTCTGCGTCAACCTGGCCAACCTTCTGCTGGCGCGCGGCGAGCGCCGCAGCCGGGAGTTCGCCGTGCGCGCGGCCCTGGGCGCCACGCGCGGTGCGCTGATCCGTCACGGACTGGCGGAATCCCTGCTCCTGGCCTGCGGCGGAGGCTTGCTGGCGGTGGGCGTCGCCGCCCTCGGAATCGACTTACTGAAGGCCTACGCACCCGCCGGCATTCCGCGGCTCGACGAAGTGGCGCTCGATGGCCGCGTGGTCGCGTTCGCCACCGCGCTGGTGGCCGCCGCCGCCCTCCTGTTTGGATTTCTTCCCGCCTGGCGGGCCAGCCGCAGCGATCCGCAGGACACCCTGCGATCCGCCACTCGCGGCTCGACCGCCTCATCCGCCGCCATGCGCCTGCGCGGAGTTCTGGTCGCGTCCGAAGTGGGCCTGAGCGCCGCCCTGCTGATCCTCGCCGGCATGCTCATCAACAGTTTCGTGCGGCTGATCCGCGCCGACCGCGGTTTCCGCGCGCCCACCGTTCTGGCCGTGGACATCGGCTTGTCGGGCGACAAGTATAAGCCGGACGCCGCGCGCGACGGCTTCTACCGCAGGCTGTTCGCCGCGCTGTCCACCGAGCCTGGCGTGCAGGCGTCCGCCATCTCATCGGCGCTGCCCCTGCAGGGCGAAACGTGGATCGACAACGCCTCCACCAATGGCGGCTCCACTCCCCAGTTTCCGGTGAATGTCCGCTTTGTCAGTCCCGACTTCTTCCGCGCCATGGGCATTCCGTTGCGCGCCGGCCGGCCTCTCGCCGAGAGCGACCGCGGCCACCAGCGAACCGTGATTTCCAGCCGCTTGGCCGCATCCCTGTGGCCCGGGCGGGACCCCGTGGGCCGCCGCTTCACGCGCGGGAATGACGATTGGTTCGAAGTGATCGGCGTGGCCAACGACGTCCGGGCCGAAGCGGACCAGGCACCCGTGGCGATGATGTATCGCGGCTATTGGGAGTGGATGCCCTACCGCACGGTGCTGGTCGCGCGCGCCTCTGGCGCCCCCCAATCCATTGCCGGCGCCCTCCGTGCCGCCATCCACGCAGCCGACCCGGATGTTCCCGTGCCGTCCATGCGCACCATGTCCGAAGTGTTCGACGAGAGCGTCGGCACGCGCCGCTTCCAGATGCTTCTGGCCGGCGGATTCGCCCTGATCGCCCTGTTGGTCGCCAGTTTCGGAATCTACGCCGTAGTCTCCTATTCCGTCGCGCGGCGCACCGCGGAGTTGGGAATCCGCGCTGCACTGGGGGCACAGACCGGCAATCTGTACCGCCTGATCCTCTGGCAGGCCATGGCCCCGGTCGCCGCCGGACTGCTGTTCGCCGCCACCGCTGCCCTGGCGTTCGGCCGTGTCCTCGGCAGCCTGTTGTATGAGGTGGACGGCCGCGATCCGCTCACCATCGCGCTGGTCGCCGCCCTCCTCGGGTTGGTCTCCCTGGCGGCGTGCCTGGTTCCCGCCCGCCGCGCCAGCCGCCTGGACCCCCTGGACGCCCTTCGCTACTGAAAAAGGGGGACAGTTCAGGCTGTCCCCCTTTTTGCGAGAGAATGGCAGTAGATCGCCATGAAGCCGATTTATATCGCTACTTTTCATCAAAGTAAATTCGGGAAGCTGATGGGCACTACCGTGCCACAGATTCTCGACCAGGCCATCCAGGGCGCCTGCCTCCAGATTGGCGCGCCTCCCTCGGCGCTCGACGTGGGCAGCGTGGGCGCCGCCTGCAATTTCTCGCTCAACGAACAGGGGCTGCTGGCCGGGTTGATGGCTATGACGCCCGGCATGGAAGGCAAGCCCATGGAGGCCGTGGAAAACGCCTGCGCCTCCGGCGGACAAGCGGTGCTGTCGGTGATCCACAAACTGCAGCTCGGGATGGGCGACACCGGCATCGCCGTGGGCTTCGAGAAAATGCGCGACGCCGAGGGCAAAATGGATGGCAAGCTCATCGGTAAGGTGCTGGGCTACTTTTCGCACCCCGATGAGCGCGCGGGCAAGGTGTTCATCTTCCCGCACCTCTTCGCCGAGGTGATGCAGCAGTACATGATGGAGTACGGCGTCGCCGAAGAGCATCTGGCGGCCATTGCGGTGCAGGAGTACGCCAACGCGAAGTTCAACCCCTGCGCGCAGATGAGCAAGGTACAGATTACCCTGGAGCAGGCCATGAAGATCGAGGGCCTCAATCGCTATGTCGTGGACGGGCTGCCGCTGAAGACCTACGACTGCTCGCAGATCACCGATGGCTACGCATCGTTGATTCTGGCCACGGGCGAGGGGCTGGAGAAGCTGGGCATTCCGAAACCCGAGTGCGTGCGCATTGCCGGATGGAGCCAGGCGACCGACCCGATCCGCAAGGCCGGGCGCGACGTGCTGCGTCCCGCGGGCGCCTACCGCGCCATGAACGCCGCGTATGCCATGGCCGGCGCTACGCCCGCCGACGTCAACGTCGCCGAGGTGCACGATTGCTTCACGGTGATGGGCGCGCTGGGAACCGAGGTGATCGGCAAGGCGCAACCCGGCGAGGGCGCGCGCTATTGGGTGGACGGCAAGGCGCGTCCCGACGGCGAATGCGGCATCAACACATCCGGCGGCTTGATTGCCAAGGGGCACCCCATCGGGGCCACGGGGATCGCCATGATCGGATGGAGCGCGCTGCAGTTATTGGGCAAGGCGCCGGCGGAATTGCAAGTGAAGAACCCACGCGTGGCGGCGACGTTCAATATCGGCGGGCCCATCTGCGCCTCCGTGTGTACCGTGCTACGGGCGTAATGCCCCATCTCAACGCGCGGCGCCGGCCACTTGCCGGAAGGTCGCCATCCAGCGGCCCCCGCGTTCGGGCTGTCCGCTGCGTGTGAAAAGATCTCCCAGATAGTACGCGCACAGCGGTTCGGAGGGCAGGTGCGCAATGTGCGCGGCGCACTGCGATTCCATGCCGGTGAGCGCGTCGGTGGATTCGAGCGGCGTCACGTCCGGCGGCGGATGCCGCAGAAAAACCATGGCCTGGGCATCCCGGTAGACCAGTTTCCACTCGGTATGCCGCAGGTTCGCGAGCGCCACGGGCAGCACGTAGATGGCGCCGGAACCATATTCGAAACCGTCGATCACGATGGTTTGGATGCCGTAGGCGTCGAGCAACTCGAGGCCGCTCTTTTCGGTATCGGCGGGCAGGGCATAGAGAATGCGCTGGTAGTCGTGGAACAGCGAGTCGCTGAGCGCGCGGCCGTCGATGAAGACCTTCTGCCGCGGCCACAGGCGCCACATCAGGTAGCCGCCGTGCTCGTAGGTGTTGAAGATCGGCCCGGCGATGCGGTGCGAGAGAAGGAAGTCGGCGGCGCCTTTAGGGTAGAGCCATTCCTCGGCGCGCAGTTGAAAGGCATTGCCCGAGAGAATCTCGCCGGCCAGGCCCGCCAGCAGCAGGGCGGCCGTTGCGAACTCGGCCCAGCTCGGACGAGGGGGAGCGAAGGGCAGGTACGCCGCGATCAACACGGGTCCCAGCCAGGCGATCAGGATGGTGTTGCGGATGGCCAGGAGCGATGCCGCGGCGAAGGCCGCGAACAGGATCCAATCGGAGAGACGGACCTTGCGGAACCCCCACAGCAGCGCCGCCGCGGTCAGGAATAGGACCGCCGCAAACAGATCGGGCGGCCACAATTGCGGACGCTGCCATTCCCAGAGCGAGCTTTGCAGCGCGCTGGAACGATAGGCCAGGGTCACCGCTAGGGCGCGAAATCCGTTGGGATTCACGCCGCTGACCAGCGCCGAGAGAGCGGCGGCCGTCCACAGGGTGCGCGTACCTGGCGGACGCGGCTCCGCTCCGCGGCGGAGCAGGGTCGGCATGCAGTAGGCAGCCAGCGCGACCCAACCCAGGAAGTAGCCGCCGTGGCAATTGGCCCAAAAGAGGAAGAGCGGCGGCAGTAGCCACAAGGTCCGCCGCGAGCGGGCGGTATCCAGAATGTAGATGGTGACGGCCAGCAGCAAATACGTAAAGAGGAACGGCCGGTCGGCGGCGAAATTGCCGGCGATGGCGGCGGTGACCACGCTGGCGGCCAGGGAACGGTAGAAGCCACCGGTGCGATGGTAAGCAACCAGACCTGCCAAGCCGCAGAAGGCCGTGAGCATGGCGGCGCGCAGCAGAATCAGGGCGGCCCAGCCTCCGGCCGACCAGGCGACGTAGAAAACGGTCTGCGCCAACCATTCGTGGGTGAGGTTGAAGCGGCGCACGGTTTCTTCGCCGGCATAAGCCGGTTTGGCCAGGGCGGTGGTGAAAGCGAACGGGTCGGGCGAGGGCAGGCGGTGGGTCTGCCAGATGTAGCGCCCGGTTTCGAGATGCCACCACGAATCGGGATTGGCGACGGCGGTGGCGAACCATCCCATGAGGAGGAGTGCGGCGGCGGTCAGGACGATCGGGCGGAGCGCCTGGGGAAGCGGCCGCGGCGGTGGCGTCTGGGCAACCTGGGGATCGGGGGCTGGACGGTTGGCGGGACGTCTACGCATCGGGGACGTTCAATTTTAGCAGCTCAATCGGGGCGGAGTGCTATCTGTGCAAACTGGCCACGCCACTGAACCTGCCGTGTGCTTATATCTAATATTATGAGATTCGCGGCGGTTGCACTGCTTTGCCTTGTGGCGCCGGTGGGCGCACAGACGGAGGATTCCCGGCAGATACTGATTGCCTATTTGAACGGTCTGGCGTTTCCCAAACTGGAGGCGCGCAAACAGGCCGTCTCCGCCATCCGCACCAGCGCGGAGGCCGATAAACGCAAGGCCGCCAATCGCGAAACCGTGCTGCGGCTCATCGGCGGACTGCCCGAGAGGCATGGCGCGGCGGCCGTGAAGGAGTTCGGCAGCCTGCCGGGCGATGGCTTCCGCGTGGAAAAGATCGCCTATGAAAGCTTGCCGGGATACTGGGTAACCGCCGACGTTTTCGTTCCCACTCAGGGTGGTGGACAGTTTCCCGCCGTGATCGTGGTGCCGGGCCACGAGACCACCTCCAAGGCCACCGACTACGACTACGCTTTCGGCGTCAACCTGGCGCGCAACGGCATCGTCACGCTGGTCCTCGACCCGATGGGCCAGGGCGAGCGCCTGCAATATTACGACCCCGAAAAGAAGGCTTCCCTGGTGGGCGGTCCCACCGCCGAACACAGCGAGGCCAACGTAACCGCGCTGGCCATGGGCGACACCATTGCGCGCTACATGCTGAACGACGACATGCGCGCGGTGGACTATCTGACCGCCCGCAAGGACGTGGACGGGAGCCGCATCGGCGCGCTGGGCTGTTCCGGAGGAGGCATGCAGACGGCCTATTTCGCGGCCCTGGACGACCGCGTCAAGGTGGCCGGGAGCGCCTGCTACATCACATCTTTCGAGCAACTGCTGCCTTCCCGCGCCGGCGTGCAGGAGGCCGAACAAAGCATCCCGCACTTCATCGAAGAGGGTCTGGATTTCGGCGATTGGGTGGAGATGGCGGCGCCCAAACCGTACGCCATCATCTCGACCACCGGAGACATGTTCCCACTTGAGGGAGCGCGCCAGACCTACGAAGAGGCCAAGCGGATCTACGGGCTCTACGGCGCGGAAGAGCGTCTGCAATGGATCACCGGTCCTGGCGGCCATGCCAACATGTTCCCCATCGCGCCGGCCATTCTGGCATTCTTCACCAGGTACCTGAAAGGCGCCGAACCGAATCCGGAGTGGACCACGGTGCGGCCGCCCGATGCCGGCCAACTGACCTGCACGCCCACCGGGCAGGTCTCGACGGCCCTGAACAGCAAGCCGATTTCCGCCATCATGCGCGAGCGGGCAGACGCCCTCAAGCCGCCCCATTTGGACCTTGCCAGCCTGCGGCGCGAGGTCCGCGCGCTGGCGGGAATCACGGCGCAACCGGGCGCGCCGCCGCCCTCGGTGGAGTCGTTGGGAAGCGAAGCGCGCGAAGGGTACCGGCTGGAGAAACTGTCGATGGATGGCGTCCCGATGCTGCTGGCGGTTCCGGAAGGCGCGGGCGCCAGGGATGCTGCGTTGTTGTTGGCCGCGGACCCGCAAGAGGAACTGGAGCGGTTGGCGAAGTCGGGCCACGTGGTGCTGGCGGTGCGTCCGCGTCCCTGGCCGGGCGGGAGCGAACCGGCAAAAGCGCAGCTTCTCGGAACCTACAACTTGCTGGGGCTGCGGGCTTTCCTGGTGGGCAAGACGCTGGTGGGCCTGCGCGTGGACGACGCCATCCAGGCCATGAACTGGCTGTGCACGCGCAAAGAGGTGGCGGCCGGTAAGATCGAGGCATACGGCAAGGGCCCGCAAGCGGTTGTCTTACTGCACGCCGCACTGCTGGACACGCGCATTGGGGCGGCGACCCTGGAGGACGGACTGGTAAGCTACCGCATGATTGCCGACACACCGCTGCACCGCAACGCCTCCGAGGTACTGGTACCAGGGGCGCTGCGTAAGTACGATCTCACGGACTTAGTGACCGCTCTCGCTCCGCGCAAGGTTACGATCTTGAGTCCGCAGGATGCCACGGGGGCTCCGGCGGGCCGGTAGAACAGGCTACGGGGCTGGGAAGCCGCTGTGCATGATACGCATCCAGGCTTTGCCGCCGCTTCAGCCGCATAGGACCGAAAAACAGGACAACCGGCTCTAATTGGGGCGTGTGGATGTATAATTGCCCGGGGGGCCAGGAGGCCCGGTCGAGAATCCTGGCTCAGGGTGAAAAGCCGAAGATCGCCTTCCCACAATCGGATTCGGAGGATGCTATGAGTTTGCGCGAATCGACGAAGAGGAACACAAGGAACCTGTTTGGATGCCTGGTGGCATTACTACTAGTTCCGGCGCTTGCCGGAGCCGACGATAACAAGTCTAAACAGGCGCCGAAGCCGGCACCCAACAACAACCGTCCATCTGCTGCACCCAGGGTCCAATCGGCGCCTGCACGGACGCCCCAACCAGCAATAGTAAGGCCCTCGCAGCCCCCACCGGTCGCTGCGCAACCTCGTACTAATCCTGGAACTTCCGGAGGCGGCGGAAACACCGGGATGCGGCCGTCGGGCAGTAGCGGGAACACAGGGATGCGGCCGAGCAACACGGGCACCTCGGGCAGCAGCGGGAACACGGGGATGAGGCCGAGCAACACGGGCACTTCTGGCACCAGTGGGAACACGGGGACGCGGCCCACTAACACGGGCACCTCGGGTAGCAGCGGGATCACGGGGACGCGGCCTACGAACACGGGCACCTCGGGCAGCAGCGGGAACACGGGAACACGGCCCACGAACACGGGCACCTCGGGTAGCAGCGGGATTACGGGGACGCGGCCCACGAACACGGGCACCTCGGGTAGCAGCGGGAACACGGGGACGCGGCCCACTAACACGGGTACTTCTGGCACCAGCGGGAACACGGGGACGCGGCCCACGAACACGGGTACTTCTGGCACCAGCGGGAACACGGGGACGCGGCCCACTAACACGGGCACCTCGGGCACCAGCGGCAACACGGGGATGCGGCCCACCAATACGGGCACCTCGGGCAACAGCGGGATCACGGGGACGCGGCCCACCAATACGGGCAACAGCGGGATCACGGGAACACGGCCCAGTAACACGGGCAACAGCGGGATCACGGGAACACGGCCCAGCAACACGGGCAACAGCGGGATCACGGGGAACAGGGGGACGGCGCCACAGAGGCCAGTCTACGTCCCGGGTCGCAATGTGCAAACGACCACAAATGCGGACGGTACACAAAGACATTTCAATCCGCAAACTCAAACGGCGATTCGCACGGATCGAAGCGGCCACGTAGCGGCGGTGGAGAGACCGGGGCTGAAAGCCACCAACTTCAGAGCGGACGGCCATGCGGCGCACATCGAGCAATCCCGTACCGACGGCAGCAGGATGGTAGTCGATCGGGGCGTGCACGGAGAGCGTAGTGTCCAAGTCGTGCGGCGGGACGGGGTGCGTATCGTCTCCTCGGGGAGGCAGGGATTTGTCGAGCGTCCCCTCCGCGCGGGATTTGTTTCGCGCACGTATGTCTACGGCGGCCGAACCGAGGTGCGAGTGTACCGGAGTTACACTTTCGGCCGGGTTCACTACTTCAACTACGTTCCAAGCGTCTATTATCGGCCGGCGTTTTACGGCTGGGCTTATCGTCCTTGGGGGGCGCCCGTAGTCTACGGATGGGGTTGGGGACGTCCCGCGTGGTTCTACGATGGCTACTTTGCGCCGGAGCGCGCTTACCCCAGTGCCGCCTTCTGGTTGACCGACTATCTGCTGGCCGAGAATTTGCAGCTTGCGTACCAGAACCAGGTGGCGGCAGGGGCGGAAGCACAAGCGGATTTCCAATACTCCCTGGCCCAAAACAGCCCGGCTCCGCTGACGCCCGAAGTCAAACGGGAGATCGCCGAGCAGGTGCAGTGGCAGCTTGAAGCGGACCAGGCCGCCGCCGCCCAACCGGGTTCGGGGATGTTCGCCGGGGCGGCCGTCCCCGATGCGCCACCCCCTGCGCTGGACGCGAAACTCAAAGTGTTTGTGGTCTTTACCGGTTTGAATTTGACCGCCGGCTCCGATGGCCAGGCCTGCGTCGTCACGCCCGGAGACATCATCGAACGAAGGGGCCGCACGGTCACGCCCGACGGTCAGGTGCCGATCCGCGTGATGGACACCAAGATAGGCGATTGCCCGGTCGGTTTCGCCACGGTGCTCGATGTCAGCTTACTGCAGGATATGTACAACCAGTTCCGCGAGCAGATCTCGGCCGGGCTCGGGAAGCTTGCCAGTGCTCAAGGCAGGGGAGGCGTGCCGGCCGGTCCCGCGGCCGATCCCCAACAAGTGGCCGACGGACAAGCAGCCCCTGCGCCGGATGCACAGGACTTAGTGGCCAAGCAGGATCAGGCCGCCAATCAGACGGAAGCCGAAGTCAACCAAGCCTCGGGCGGCGGACAGTAGCGGTACAGCCGTGACCCGGTCCCGCCGCGGGGCGGGATCGGACTTGGACTCGAAGGATCGGTGTGGCAGGGCGTAACGAGTGCCGGGATAACTCTCTCGCACGCCCTGTCACGCTACTGCTATATTCGATTTGAAACAGGCCGGAGGCGCACGTGTATAAGATCTTCAGACCATGGATGGATATGGCGGCGATTGCCTTGCTTGGGGCCATTTTTGTCGTAGTGCCGGCGCGATTGGCGCGGGCTCAGGCCGCCCCGGAGCAAGCTCAAAAGAAGGTGAAAGACAAGGGGGAATACGATCTGTTTAGCGGCGCCACCAAGGAGACCGATCCCGCCAAAAAGCTCGCGCTGCTGAACGCCTGGAAGGAAAAGTATCCCGAATCGGACTACAAAATCGATCGGCTGGTGCTGATGATTCAGGCATATTCGGCGCTGCAGCAGTGGCCCAACGTCATCGACGCGGCCAAAGAAGCGCTGGCGGTGGATGCCGGGAATATCAACGCGCTATATTGGATCACCTCGCTGACGCCCAACCTGAAGAGCGTCGAGGCCGACGTGCTGGCCACCTGCGAGACGGCCGCCAACGGCTTGCTCGCGGCCCAACGGCCCGCCACCGCCAAAGAGGCGGATTGGCCGAATGTCAAGAGAGGCTTCGACATACTGGCCCACCGCACGCTGGGGTGGATCGCCATGCAGCGCAAGGCCAACGGGATGGCCGAACAGGAGTTCATCAAGAGCCTGCAATTGGATGCAAACCAGGCGCAGGTCTCCTACTGGCTGGGCAGCGTGGTTCTGGCGCAGCGGAAGGCCGCGCGCTTCTCCGATGCCATTTACTACTTCGCGCGAGCCGTGGCGTGCGATGGCTTGGGCGCGCTTGCCCCGCAGGCCCGCTCGACCGCCGACAGTTACCTGGCCAAGCTCTATGCCGGGTACCACGGCGATAACTCCGGTTTGGACGAATTGAAGGCTAAGGCTAAAGCCAATGTGTTTGTGCCCGACGGTTTCCATATCATGAGCGCCACCGAGATTGCCGCCCAAAAGGCGGGCCTCGGGCCGGTATACGTGAATTCGCAGGACCCGTCGGAGCGGCTTCAGTTGAATGGACTCGACAGTTCGTTCGCGTTGCGCGAGGGTGGTCAGAGGTTTACCGGCAGTTACTCGGTAAGCAGCAACATGTTGCGACTGCATATTGTGGAGTTAGATAAGGACGTCGAAATAGCCATCGATGGCAAGAGGCTGATTGTCAGCGGCGGCGAGGTCTGGGTCCAGCCGAATTAATCTTCGACCGCGCGGGGATGTGACCGAGAAGCCGTAGTGCACGCATGCAGCCGCCGCCTTATGTGGGGCAGGTTGGCAACCTGCGGCGGGTTGGTAACCCGCCTGGGCGGCATGGACAGACTGGTCGGCAGGCCGATTAACAATCGGCCGCAGGATACCATCCTGCCCCACATAAGGCGTGCGAGACTCAATCAATACCGGTTCTCGCGGACATTCACTCTTCCCGTAATGCTTGCGACGGGCGAACACTGGCGGCGCGGACCGCTGGAAAGAACGTAGCCAAGAGACAGAGGGCGGCTCCGGCGATCGACGGGTTGTCCCAGGGCGCAATGCCGTACAGCAACGACGCAACTACGCGCGAACAGGCAGCGTACGCCGCGAAGCCCAGCAGAAGACCGGGCGCCACGGCGCAGGCGGCGTCACGGCAAACCATCGCGGCGATACGTCCGACTGTCGCGCTACGCCGCTGATCGTCATCGGTGAAGAGGCGGCCCAGCGCGGGCGCGAGTCCCAGGGCCGAATAGTAGTTTCCCGAAACGATGTTGCCAGTAATGCTCTCGACGCGATTGGCGGAGGAGAACGCCATCTCCACCGGCCACGAAGCGAAGACGCCGGAGAAAGCATGTGCGCGTTCGCGCAGCACCCGCGCATACACATAGGGATGTTCGTAGGAAATGTGCACAGGCGAGCGCGGCACGCCCAGCCGTACGATGCGATCGGGATGCGCCACCGGAAGCGGGCGGAGCAGCAGGGCGTCCACCGCGGTGAAAATCAGCGCGTTGGCCCCGATGCCGAGGGCTAGCAGCAGCACCGCAACGGCCGTGAACAGCGGCGCGCGCACCATCGACCGGATGGCTTGCCGGATTTCGCGGCCAGGCATGCTCACATGACACAGGAGGTTGGATTGACCGGGCGACTTTCCGCCAATTGGCCCATGAGCTGCTAAGCTTCTTGCAATGCGCATTGCAGCCGCTGTCGTGGTGTTTACCGCCGTCGCCTGGGCGCAATTCCGCAGCACCGTTCCGCTGGTGATCGCACCGACCACCGTTACCGATCAGAAGGGACGATACGTGGACGGCCTGGCGCCCGAAGATCTGATTCTCTACGACAACAATGTGCCGCAAGCGATACAGATGGATTGGATGATGTATCCCATCTCTCTGGTGGTCGCCGTGCAAACCAGCGAAAATTCCGGAGCGGTGATCGACAAACTGGGCGGCAGCGGCATTCTGTTCACCCAGTTACTGGCGGCGGACGCCGGAGAAACCGCGGTGATCTCCTTCAGCGACGTGGTCAAGGTACACCAGGCGTTCACCGGCGATCCGGACGCCGTGATCCTCGCTCTGCGCATGCTGCGTATGGAGGGCGGCGACGCTCACGCCCTGGATGCCATGCGCCAGGCTCTGGCGATGCTGGAAGGGCGGCCCGCGGGGCGGCGGCGGATCATCCTCATGATCGCCGAGAAGCGCGACCGCGACAGCGCCGTTAAACTGCCCGATGTGATGGAGCGGGTGCAGCGGCTCAATGCCACGGTTTACTGGCTGACTTACTCGCCATTCCTCGAACCGTTCACGGTGAAGCCCAAGACTGTCGAAGATACCAAACCCGAAGCGGAACGAATCAAGATCAGAAAGTGCGATCTCTGTCCGGGGCCCGATGAAACTCCCGTGCCGGCCGACCTGGGACCGGGCGGTCTGCTCTATGGCCTGGGCGAGTTGATTCACCTGCGCCAGCCGGATATTTCCCGTCTCTTCACGGACACTACCGGCGGGCGCACCCTGGGTTTCCTGAAGAAAAATGCTCTGGAGCAGGCCATCCAACTGGTGGGCGAAGAAGTGCATCGCCAGTACATCCTCAGCTTCCAGCCGAAGGGCGGAGAGCCGGGGAAGTTCCACTCGATTCGGGCCGAAGTGAAGAACCGGCCTGAGCTTCAGGTCAAGACTCGCCAGGGCTACTGGGTGCTGGAATAATCGCGGGCCGCCCGCAGGTGGCCGTCCCGGGGCTTCGAGTACACTTCTAACAGGGAACCAGCCACATATTGCGAACCCTGGCGGCGGCTGGCGGATGACTACTTCGATCTGGAGTACTGCATCAAGGCTCCGATGAACGCCAAACTGTCGGTGGATCGCGTCGGGGACGATGAGCCGGCTCGGCGACGCGATCTCCGGAGCGGTAGAAGTCGATCTGAACGGCGTGCGGGTGGAGCGCAGCCGCGAAGAGGTGCCGTGGGCCGTGGTGGCGCTGGTGCCGGTGGCGGGGCGGCCAATCAGCCGCGAAGGCTCCGCGCGAACTCTAGAATCTCATCGCCTGCCTGGGCAGCTCCGCCGGACTCCCGCATGGAGCGTTGGAGCGCCGCGGCGCCGCGGGTGTAGGCCGGATCGGTCAAGACCCGTTGGGCGAGTTCGCGCAGGCGCGGGCCGGCGATATCGGCCGCGCTCAAGCGCAGTCCCGCGCCGAGTCGCTGCACCATGTCCGCCATCATGAACTGATCGCCGGCCTGCGGAAACAGCAACTGGGGAACGCCGGCGCGCGCGCACTCCTGGACGGAATTGGGGCCCGCGTGCGTAATCGCCAGAGCGGTCCGCGCCAGCAGTCTCACTTGAGGAACATACGCCTGGAGCAGAAAATTCGCCGGCGCCGGGCCAAGCGAGGCGGGGTCCAGGCGCTGCCCCAGCGACATCACCACCTGCAGCGGCAGGCCGCCGAAGGCCTCCATGCAAGCGTGAAAGAACTCGGGGCGGTCGTTGAAGACGGTGCCGAGCGAAATGTAAATCAGCGGATCGGCGCTCAACTCGTGCCAGGGGAAGGTGCCGGCCGGCGCGCTCGCACCAAGGCAGGGGCCGACAAAGCGGTAACTCGCGTCGAAGCGGCCGGCTTCGATCTGCAACGCGCGCGCGACCAGCACCAGGTTCAGCTCGCAGCGGCACTCCAGGCTGGCCGCCACGTCTCCCGTGTTGGAGCCGTACTTCCGGTCCACGCGCTGTGCGACTTCGTGATAGCCGGCCAGATCGAGCATACCCTGCAGCACGAACTCCTTCGGCGCCTGAGAGTAGAACCGATTCACCATTTCAGCGGGACCGCACATATCGCGGTGCAGGGCGAAGCACAGACGGTAGCAGATGGCCGGAAGCCGCACCACGTTCGCCGCCACGCTACCCCAGTTCGCAGCGGCGTCGAGGACCACGTAGTCCGGGCGGCATGCACCCAGGAACTCGAGCAGCTCGGGGAGAATCTGTTCGGCGAATTCGATCCGCCGCCGCATGCCGCCGAATGGGCCGGTGGACGATGCGCCCATGGTTCCGCGGTACGGGCGGTAAGTGGCGCCCACGTCTTCGATCGCCACGCGGTAGGGTTCCGTCGAATAGATCGTTACCTCTTCGCCGCGCCGCGCCAGTTCGGCGAAGACCGGCAGCGACGACAGGACATGCGACGGATCGGGATATGTGAAAACTACCGCGCGCATGCCAAACCGCCTTCCACCCGCCGGCGCGAACCGGCCGCCAGCGGAGCGCGGAACCAGCGCAATCGCGAAGAGTCATGCATACGCTAAATTATAGACAGGTTGCCGATCGCGCGAAGCATCGGCGGCCACATCTGCAGCCAGGGCAGCGCCGGCATCGAGGCGGGCGCGGGCCAGTCCGCCGGCAGGCGCGCGGACGACGGGGGATACTAATAGGATAAGGTTGGTTTGGCCGGGCGCCGCGGCGCAGGCTGAGATGCTGGATGGAAGTTACTTCTCACTCGCGTTTTGACGCCGTGGTGGTCGGCGGCGGCCTGTACGGCTGCGCCCTGGGTGTGTTCCTGGCCCAACAAGGCCACCGGACGGTGCTGCTCGAATCCGAAGCCGGGCTCCTGACGCGGGCATCCTACATCAATCAGGCCCGTGTCCACCACGGCTACCACTATCCGCGCAGCTTCATGACCGCATTGCGTTCCGCCGTCAATTTCCCCCGGTTTCTCCTCGATTTTCAGAGCTGCATCGATACCGGCTTCGAAGCGGTCTACGCGATCGCACGCAACGATACGAAGGTGACGGCCTACCAGTTCGAGCGCTTCTGCCGGCAGATCGGCGCGCCCGTGCGGCCGGCGTCTGCGGAGACGAAACGGCTGTTCGAGCCGTCGCTGATAGAGGCGGCCTTCCAGGTCACGGAGCACGCGTTCAACGCCGTGCGACTGCGCGCGGTGATGGGCCGGCGCCTGGCCGACAGCGGGGTGGAGGTACGCTTCGGTGAGGCGGCGCGCCGGGTTGCCGTGTTGGGCGACGGAACGTTGGAGGTGGAGACTCACGCCGGCGGGAAATTGACCGCGCGGCGCGTGTTCAACTGTACTTATGCTCAGGCGAACCAGTTCCTCACCGCCTCCGGGGTACCGCCGTTGCGGCTGAAGCACGAGATCGCGGAGATCGCGCTGATCGAAGCGCCGCCGGCGCTCCGCGGCCGAGGGATCACCGTGATGGACGGCCCGTTCTTCTCCACCATGCCGTTTCCGGCCGAAGGGCTGCACACGCTCAGCCACGTGCGCTACACGCCCCAGGACTCCTGGTTGGAGCCCGAGCAGCTCCGCGATCCACACGCCTACCTGGCATCGCGCCGGCCCGCGTCGAAGTGCGTCTACATGCTGCGCGACGCGCAGCGCTTTCTCCCGGCGCTCGGTCGCGCGCGCCACGTGCGATCGCTGTTTACCGTGAAAACGGTCCTGGCGCAGAATGAAGCCGACGATGGACGGCCGATCCTGTTCCGGTCTCACGCGGAACTTCCCGGGCTGACCACGGTATTGGGCGGCAAGATCGACAATATCTATGACGTCCTGGCCGCGCTGAACCTGCTGCGCGAGAGTTCCGGCCAGGCCGCGGAGGCGCGGTGAGGGGGGTGCGAAGTGCCCGCTAGCGAGACGTTTTCCAGCGCGGCGAAGCCCGACTATCTGGTGTCGGTGACGGCCATCCTGCGCAACGATGAAGCGATCGTCGAGCCATTCGCGCGGGAGATCGTTGCGCTGCTCAACGAGCACTACCGCTACTTCGAGCTGGTACTGATCGACAATCATTGCGACGACGAAACGCCCTCTATCGCGGCGCGGCTCGCTGGGGAACTCCCCGGCATGCGGATTGTGCGCCTGTCGCGGCCCTGTTCGCTGGAGGTCGCGCTCAGCGCGGCGCTCGAGCATGCCATCGGCGACTACGTGGTCTCGCTCGATTGCCGCAGCGATCCGGCGAGTATCGTCGTGCCCATCGTGAACAGTCTGGTGTCCGGCCTCGATGTGGTCGTCGGTCAAACCGAGGGGTCGGGCACAGGGATCTTGCGCGGCGCGCTGTCGCGCTTCGGCCAGCGGCTGACGTCCGCGATTCTGCACATCGAGACCGTTCCCAACACCGGGATTTGCCACGGCTTCACGCGGCGCGCGCTCAACTCCATCACGCGCATCCAAAGCCAGAGCCGGTTCATCCTCTACGACAGCCGCGCGGTCGGCTATCGCCACCAGGCGCTCCGCTATCGCCAGCAACTGCGGCCCGGTGCGCGAAACCGACCCGAACCGTTCCTCGCCGCTGTTGGCGGCCGGATTCAAATGGTCATCGCGCACTCCTTGCTGCCGCTGCGGGTGGCCAGCCTGTTGGGACTGTCGGCAAGTCTTGCTAACCTCATATACTTGGCGTATATCTTCGGTGTCGTCCTCTTCAAACGGCGGATCGCCGAAGGTTGGCTGACAACATCGCTGCTCAATACGGTGATGTTCCTGGCCGTGTTCCTGATTCTCGCCGTGCTGACGGAGTACGTCGGGCGCATTCTCGAGGAGAGCAAGAACCAGCCGAGCTTCTTCGTGGAAGAAGAGATCGACAGCCGGGTGTCCACCTATGACCGCCAGCGGTTGAATGTGGTAGGGGAGCAAGATGCGAACCGCACTGATTGGCAGTAGTGGCTTCGTCGGCGGCACGCTGCTCGCCCAGACCTCGTTTAGCGATCTCTATCGCTCGACGAACATCGAAGCGATCCGCGGCGCGGGCTATGGGCTGCTGGTGTGCGCAGGCGCGCCGGCGGCGAAGTGGAAGGCGAATCGGGATCCGGACGCGGACCGGGCCAACCTGGAGCGGCTCATCGATTGCCTGCGCACGGTTGAGGCCACCGAGGCGCTCCTGATCTCCACCATCGACGTCTACCCGAACCCCGGCGGCGCCGACGAGGAGACCCCGATCGATCCGGAGCGGAACACACCCTACGGGCGGCATCGCTATTATCTGGAGCAATTCTTCGTGGAACATTTTCCTCACTGCCGACGGATCCGCCTGCCGGGACTCTTCGGTGCCGGGCTGCGCAAGAACTTCCTGTTCGACCTGTTGCACAATCCCCAGGCGTTGCCGCTCACGCACCACGCTAGCCGCTTTCAGTTTTACGATATGTCGCGGCTTTGGGACGATGTCGAGCGGGTTCGCGCGGCGCGCCTGGCCGTCGCAAACTTCGCCACCGAGCCCGTGGCGGCCGGCGTGGTTGCGGAGCGGTGTTTCGGCGTCGGCTTCGAGAACGAGACGAAGGGACCTCCCGTCGGCTATGACATGCAGACCCGGCATGCCGCCGTTTGGGGCGTCGAAGGGCGGTATATGATGCGGTCGCCAGAGGTACTTAAACGTATCGCCGCCTTCGCGCGCGCGGAAAGGGCGGGCTGACTCCGTGCGTCTGGCGATCTCCAACATCGCGTGGGAACCGGATGAGGATCCCGCCGTGGGCGCGGCGCTTGTTGCCGCGGGCGTCACCGCGCTGGAGATCGCGCCGACGAAGATCTGGCGCGCGCCGCTCGAAGCCACGGAGCCGGAGGTGCGCGCTTACGGTACAGCGCTCGCCGCGCGCGGTTTCACGCCGGTCGCGTTGCAGGCTTTGCTTTTCGGCCACCCCGAACTGACCGTCTTCGACGACGCCCCCACGCGCGCGCAAACCGAAGAGTACCTGGCGGGCATGCTGCAACTGGCGGCCTGGCTGGGCGCGCGGGTGCTGGTCTTCGGTTCGCCGAAGAATCGCCGGCGCAACGGCTTGCCGCTGGAAGAGGCCGTTGCAATCGCGTGCGGCTTCTTCCACCGGCTGGGCGATCGCGCCGCCCGGTTGGGCGTGCAGCTCGCTATCGAGCCGAACCCGGCGGAATATGGCTGCGACTTCATTCGGACGCTGAGCGAAGGGGCGGAGCTGGTGCGGCTGGTGGGTTCGCCCGGTTTCCGGCTGCACGC
>Ga0181529_10002868_pt1 | contig 20190 bp, 18 predicted proteins | sample PEATcosm2014_Bin_36_FD_119763 | JGI IMG/M metagenome (GOLD analysis project Ga0181529, IMG submission 119763) | Peatland microbial communities from MTU Mesocosm Facility, Houghton, MI, USA - PEATcosm2014_Bin10_30_metaG | ecosystem: Environmental > Terrestrial > Soil > Wetlands > Peat | place... | reverse complement strand
CGCGTCGGCGAGGGACATGAAGAGCCCGGAGTGGTTGATCTCCAAGGCCGGCGTGTCGACGAGGCCGACGATCTCGTACTCGTCGGCGTTCGTCGTATCGCTGACCGTCTGGGCCGAGACCAGCACGGCGTCGCCTACCTTGAGGCCCAGCTCGTCGGCGAGGGCCGCGCCCATGACCACGGACTTGGGCGTCGAGGCGCCCAGCCAAGAGCCCTGCCTCACGGAGGATGCGACCTTGAAGACTCTCGCGTCCCGGCCCGGGTCCACGGCGTCCGCAAGGACGGGAATGGAGTCGTTATAGTTCGAGACGCTAGCGACGAAGCGGATTCGCGGCGTCGCCGCGATCCCGCGCGAGGCGAGGGCGGCGAGGACTGCCTCCCCGTTCGCGAGGGGCTTGTCGAGGGGATTGGCCGCGATGTCGTCCACGTAGGCCGGGTTCCGGAGCTTGAGCGAGGAGACCGTGTAGGCCTCCATGTTGTCGATGGCCATCCTGTCCATGCCCGCGATGATGGAATCGAAGGCGATGAAGCAGGAGATGCCGGCCGTCATCACGATGGCCGTTATGATCGTGCGCCGCTTGTGGCGCAGCGTGTTCCGCAGCGCGATCCTCCAGAGGGTACCCATGATTCACTTCCTCTCGTCGGAGGTCACGCGGCCGTCCCGGATCGTCACGATCCTGCGCGCGTGCTCCATGACCAGCCGGTCGTGCGTCGAGAAGACGAAGGTCGTCCCTCGCTCGGCGTTGATTTTGCGCATGAGCTCCACGATCTCCTCGGCCATATGGGAGTCCAGGTTCGCCGTGGGCTCGTCGGCGAGGACGACCAGCGGCCGCTTCACGAGGGCGCGCGCTATCGCGACGCGCTGCTCCTGGCCGCCGGAGAGCTCGCGCGGGTAGCGGTTCTCCTTGCCGGCGAGGCCCACCGCCGCGATGATCTCCTCGGCCCGCCCCTTCACGTCGCCGTTGTGCAGCCTCCGCTCGATGAGGAGCGGCAGCTCGACGTTCTCGCGCACGGTGAGCACGGGGATCAGGTTGTAGGACTGGAACACGAAGCTGATCCTGTCCCTGCGGTAGGCCGAGAGAGCCTCCTCGCCGAGCATGCGGAGCTCCTGGCCGTCGTAGACCATGCGTCCCCCGGTCGGCGTGTCGAGACAGCCCAGGATGTTCAGCAAGGTGGTTTTACCCGAGCCCGACGGCCCGACGACGGCCAGGTACTCCCCGGCCTCGATGTCCAGGTCGACCGAGTCGAGGGCCCTGACCTCGTTGTCGCCCTTCCTATAGATCTTGGTCACTTTCTCGAGATGCAAAGCCGCCATTTCGACCATCCTTTCTGCCCCGGAGCGAGGCAACGATAACTTCCAGCTCGCCTAAGTAGTCCGAAAGGGCCCTGTGCCCTCGAGCGGTCAGGCTGACCCCCGTGAAGGGCTTGTTGGCCACGAAGCGCTTGTCGATCTGCACGTATCCGGCCTCCTCCAGGGTCCTCAGTTGGACCGACAGATTCCCCGCGCTCATCCGCAGCTCGTCCCGGAGCTCGGTGAAGCCCGTTTGGACGTTCTCCGACGAGGCGAGATAGGTCAGCAGCATGAGCCGCGCCTTCTCGTGGATGACCTTGTCCAAATCCAGGTCGGCCAGTTCGTGCGGGGGTTTGGATTGACCACTACGTTCCCCCCCCGGATTGGCGGCGCTCATATCGAGGAAGCCCGGTCCTTTACGACCAGACCGACCACGCCGAAGATGAGCAGGTATCCGCCCCAGATTATCTCGGTCCAGACGAAGGGCATGGACTCCATGAAAAATAGGGATGCGAGTCCGGCGATCAGAGTGTACCAGCCGGATGCGAGATACTCGGGGCGCTGCACGACGAGACCCATGCCGTTGCTGAGGATGGCTATGAATATCGCGATGCCGGGTACGATGTACCAGGGATGCCCGGCCAGGATCGCGAGGACGGGCACGAAAGACATGCAGATGGCCACCGGCAGATTGAGATGGAAAAAGGAACCGCCGTACACGCTACGGATGACTGTCCAAAAGTTGGCTCCCTCCTCTACCCTCTTGGCCTGGCGGGCCAGGAAGGTCCACTTGAGCAGCCAGCCGACCACGAAGTAAAGCCCCAGGAATATCGCCGCCGCGATCTTCCATGTCGCCGGTATCGCGGAAAAGGATCCCAGTCGCGTCACGAGAATCTGGGTGCCGGTACAGAAGACTACCAGGAAGAGCCCGAAGGGAATGCTCAGCACCGCGAAGAAGCGACCCGCTATTACCTGTCTGAGAAAAGGATTATTGCGTCTTACCACCCGCTTCAGCTCTTCCACGTCGGCCAGGAGGGTTTCGAGCTCTTTCTGGTTCATTTATTCCTCCTGAAAACTGATTTATAAGATAAACTAGTTTGTTATTGTCTATTCCCGGATTATTGTCAAGCCCTAAAAAGCATATTTTCGCGCCGGAGGGCTTGGGCCTCGGTAAATTATGCTATAAGACATGAGCCCCTATAGAGCGATCTACCATCTCGTCAAGGCCGTCTTCCCCAAGGTCTCCTTCCGCTCGAACGGGATCGAGATCGAGGAACCTGCCATTTTCGTCGCCAACCACGCCGATTCCTTCGGGCCCATCGCTCTCCACCTCTATTTTCCGGTAAGGCTCTACCCCTGGGTCATCCACGAAGTGACCGATAAACGGAGCTGCGCTCGCTACCTGGAAAGGGATTTCGTCTCCAAGGAGCTCCGTCTGCCCAGGCCCTTCAGCGCCTGGCTCTCCCTTCTCATAGCCGATATCTGCGTCGGCCTATTCCGCTATATCGAGGCGATCCCCGTCTACCACGACAGCCGCAGGATCATGGAAACGATCTCCAAAAGCATGGTCTATCTCGAGGAAGGCCGGAACATCCTCATCTTTCCGGAGATATCCGATGCGTACCTGAGCCGCTACATCAAGCGCTTCAATACCGGATTCCTCGAGATCGCGAAAAAGATCGGGCAAAACGGTAGAAAATTGATCAAGATCTATCCGGTTGGCGTGGATCGAAAGCTGAGACGCATCAGCCTCGGCGGGCCCTCCGTCTACGACGTCACGAAGAGCTACGCCGACGAGAGAAAGCGGATCGAGGCTGAGCTCGAGGTGAAGGTCGGGGCCTTGCTGGCCGAAGGCGACGATGCCTAGGCATATCGGCGACCCGCTCGGCGCTTGTAGCTTTCTTCGCTTTCCTATATCGTAATCGCCTCCGTAAAAGGGGACTATTCCCGATGCTTCGCGGTTTCTTGAGTCAATCCACGGCCCAGCGCCGTGATATCATTCTGGGCGAGTCGATATCCCGGACGATTCTCTTCCTCGCGGTTCCGACCCTAATGCTCGGCGTCGTGCAATCCATGATGCCCTTGATGGACGGCCTTTTCATCAACAACGTCGCCGGGACCTTGGTCGCGAGCGCCGTTACCTTCTGCGAGCCCGTGGTCAACATGATGACCTCCTTCGCCCAGGGCCTCAGCGTCGCGGCCATGGCGATACTCGGCCAGCTCAACGGGAGGGGCAGCTTCGCCGAATCGAAGCGCACCGCGACGCAGATAGTAGTCTCGGGCTCGATCCTGGGGCTCCTGTCCGCGCCCCTCCTCCTGGTCGCGGCGGTCCTGATCTCGCGCTCGGTCAACGCGGAGATAGCGCGCAACGTCTTCCTCTATCTCGCCCTCTACGTGACCGTCCTGCCCTTCTCCTTCATGGAGTCGATCTACAACGGCATCAAGAACGCGAACGGCAAGCCGGAGGCGCCCTTCGTCCGGATGATCCTCATGCTCGTCCTCAAGATAATCTTCAATTTCGTCTTCATATACTGGCTCAGGCTCGGCATCGTCGGCTGCGTCCTCTCGTCCCTGGTCGCGAACGTCATCATCACCGTCTGGATGTTCCATGAATTGTTCGTCAAGGACGCCCCCGACAGGCTCGAGCTCAAGGGCTTCCATTTCGACTTCTCGATAGTGCGGCAGTTGGGGAGGATCGGCTTCCCGGCCATGCTCAACTCCTTCATCATCAACCTCGGCTTCTACCTTATCAATACGGAGACGCAGAGATACGGCCCCATAGTCCTCAACGGCCAGGGCATCGCGAACAACATCACCGCGGTCTGCTTCAACCTTCCGGGCTCCTTCAGCTCCGCGGTGACGACGATGGTGAGCATGAACATCGGCGCCGGCAGGCCGGCCAAGGCCAAGAAATCATGTATCGCCGGATGCGCGATCAGCGCGATGACCGCCGTCGCGGTCATCGCCATCGTCGTGCCATTGTCCTCCCGCCTGACCCTGCTCTTCACCAGGCAGGCGGACGTGCTCTCGATCGCCGATCGGGCTCTCCACATCTATACCTATTCGGTCGTCGGATTCGGCCTGTGCATGACCATACAGGGCGCCTTTACCGGGCTGGGGCGCACGACGGTCCCCCTCGCGCTCGGGATCTTGCGCATCTGGTTCTTTCGATACGTCTTCATCCTGGCGACGGAGAAAGCCCTGTCGTTCTACGCGATATTCTGGGGCAATCTCTTTTCCAATTACGCGGCGGCGCTGCTGGCGGTGATCCTCATCGCGCGCATGCGATGGGTCTCGGTCATCGGGGAGCGAGGCGGGATCGAGGGGGAAAGCGGCGCGGCGAGGCCGCACCGCCTCCGCTCCCGCCGCTAGGCCTTCGAGGCCGACTCGGCGGGCGCGAGCCGCCTGGCCTCCGGCCCGCGGACCAGGGAGAAGCCGGCCGCGACCGCGCAGAGGGCGACCGAGACCGCGAAGGCGTTCCGCATGCCCAGGATGAAGGCCGCCTCGGGTCCGGAGCCCATGGCGACGTTGGTCCCGACGAAGAGCCGCATCATGACGTCGCGGGGCAGGCTCCCCGCGGCCACGGCCAGGGAAAGGGCGAAGCTCGTCACCATTCCCGTCTGCCTGAGCGTCGCCAGGGCGGCCGAGGCGATTCCGAGGCGGTTCTTCGGGGCGCCGTTCATGGCGGCGCTCGTGTTGGGCGCCCAGAACAGGCCTCCGCCGATCCCCACCAGTACGAGGCCGGAGGCGATCGCGAAGTAGGAAGTGGTCGGGGAGAGCGCGGCGATGAACCAGAGCAGGGCGGCGCCCTGGAACACGAGGCCCGCCGTCGCGGGAACGCGCGCGCCGATGCGGTCCGAGATGATTCCGCTCAGGGGGCCCACGACCGCCGATACGGCGGACAGGGGAATGAGGAGCAGCGCCGCGGTGAGCGGATCGTAGCCCCTGACGGCCTGGAGGTAGAAGATGATCAGGAAATTGACCGCGAACATCGCGAGGGATTGGAGCATCGCCGCGATGACCGAGAAGCTGAAGATGCGGTTGCCGAAGAGGGAGAGGTCGAGGACCGGGGCGGCGGCGCGCCTCTCCCAGGCGAAGAAGGCCGCGAGCATGGCCGCGAAGAGGGCGAAGAGGGACAGTATGGGCCAGGATGTCCAGCCGAGCCCTATGCCGAGGGTGAGGGCGAAGAGGAGGGCGACGAGGCCGAGGCTGAAGGTGGCCGCGCCCCGCGCGTCGAAGCTCTCGCGGCGGTTGCGCGTCGACAGGTCCTTGAGGGCGATATAGCCCCAAAGGCTCCCGAGTATCCCTATGGGGACGTTTATATAGAAGATCCAGCGCCAGCTCGCCAGGGACAGGATGAGGCCGCCGAGGAGCGGGCCCGCGATGCCGCCCAAGGCCCAGGTGATGCCGTTGATGCCCAGGGCGCGCCCCCGCTCGTCGGGGGGGAAGACTTCGGTGATTATGGCCGTGCTGTTGACCATCATGAGGGCGGCGCCCGAGCCCTGAACCAGTCGGGACAAGATGAGCTGAGTCGCGCTCCGCGAAATGCCGCAGAGGGCCGAGCCGACGGTGAATACGACGAAGCCCAGGTTGTAGAGCTTGGTCCGGCCGAACATGTCCGCGATGCGCCCGAAGGTGAGGAGGAGGACGGTGCTGATCAGGATATAGGCCATGATGACCCAGATCATCTCGACGAGATTCGCGTGAAGCCTCTCCATCATCTGCGGCAGGGCGAGGACGACGATGGTGCCGTCGATGGCCGACATCAGGGCTCCGATAGTCGTCACGCTCAGGGCTATCCACTTGTATTCGATCGTGCGCTTCACTGCTTCCACCTCGCAAAGGAACTCGAGGAACCTACCATATTCCGCAATCGAAGGTCCATCGCTACAATCGACCGATGCACCACGAGCTATCGTCCCTCGGATTCGCCCTCCTCGTCCTCGCCGGGGGCGCGGCCGGCTTCGTCGACAGCATCGCCGGAGGGGGCGGCATGATAACGCTGCCCGCCCTCCTCGCGGTCGGACTGCCGCCCCATCTCGCCCTCGGCACGAACAAGCTCCAGTCCAGCTTCGGCAGCCTGACAGCCTCGCTCCGATTCCGGGCGGCCGGCATCGTCCGCATCCGCGACCTGATCCCCGGCATCGTCGCCACGGCGGCCGGAGCCGGCCTCGGAGCCCTCGCCGTGGGTTCCATCGGCTCGGGACCGCTTCGACTCCTCATCCCGATACTCCTCGTCGGAATACTGGCATTCCTCGCCCTCAGGCCCCGCTTCGGCCTCAGCGCCGGGAAGCAGAAGGTCGGCTGGCTTCCCTTCTGGGTCGTAGCCGGCCTGACCCTCGGGTTCTACGACGGCTTCTTCGGGCCGGGGACGGGCACTTTCTGGGCGATGGCTCTCGTCGGCCTCGCCGGGCTCGACCTGCGCGGGGCGACCGCCCATACCAAGGTGGTCAACTTCACGAGCAATATCGTCGCCCTCGCGGTCTTCCTCTCCGCCGGAGCTGTCATCGCGCCCCTGGGGATGGCCATGGGCGCGGCCGAGGCGGCGGGCGCCTGGGCGGGCAGCCGGATGGTGCTCGAGCGCGGAACGGGCTTCGTGCGAGCGATGACCCTGGCGGTGACCGGCGCCATGGTCGTCTACATCGTCCTCCGCTATTGGGTGGCGAGCTAGCGTCCCGATCCCAGGTCCTTCATCATCAGGAATTCGGTGTCGCCCTTCGCGAAGAGGTCCTCCAGGGTGCATACTCGCCGGTAGCCCTTGCCCTCGTAGAAGCGCTTCGCACGCCCGTTGCCCTTGCCCACGAGGAGGAAGGATTTCTTGATGTCGGGATAGCCGCGCTCTCTCGAGATCTTCCTCTCGGCGTCCTCGAGGAGCCTCGTTCCGATCCCGAGCCCCCGATTGCCGTTCTTTACCGCGATCAGGTGGATGTAGGCGAAGACGAGGAACACGCCGTCGAGGACGAGCCTGTGGAAGCCCAGGACTTCGCCCGACTTCGCCCGAGCCACGGTGAGCTCCTTCTTCCCGATCGCCTCGGACAGGATCGGCTCGGCGATATCCCTCGTGAAATACATCTCGCCGAGGATCGAATCCATCAGGATGTCGACGCAGGCTCCCAGATCCTTCCTCGCGGCCGGCTCGAGCGCGATGGGGCCCGTCTCATTCATTCGCTTCGTCCTTTCCCAGGCGGGAGCTCAGCCACGCCGACATGTCCGCTATGCATTCCTGCCTGATCTCGTGCTTCATGTCGTACTCGCGATACGAGAGGTCCACGGGGCTCCGAGCCAGGCGATCGCGTATCGCCCTGCCATGGTGAATCGGCACGACCTCATCCCTGATCCCATGACTGACGAATATCGGCAGCCCCTCGAGCCGGTCCGGAGAGGCCATGCCGGGCAGCAGCTCCGGGAGGATCCTCCCGCTCGCCGCGACGAGGCCGGCCACCTTCTCGGGACAGCTGAGGGCGGCGCCGAGGCTCACCATCGCGCCCTGGCTGAAGCCCAGGAGATAGACGCGTCGGGGATCGGTGCCATAGGCCTGCGCGAGCTCGTCGATGAAGCCGAGGAGGAGGACCCGGCTGCTCTCGGCCTCGTCCGAGCGGATCGCCGCGCCGGTAGGGGCGAACTCGACGTGAAACCAGGCGTACGAGGACTCTCCCAGCTCGTAGGGCGCCCTCACGCTCACGAAGAAGAATCGGGGATCGAGCTTGGATGCCAGGAAGAAGAGGGAACCCTCGTCGCCGCCGAGGCCGTGAAGGAGGAGCAGCAGGGGCGGCGAAGCCTTGGTCGGGACGGAAGGTTCCTTGATCCGATGTTGCAAAGAAAGGACGCTCGGCATTATTGACCGAATATATGCACGATCGAATCCCGAGTAAAGGCGAAGGAAAGAATCGCCATTCCTCTCCCTTTCGCCGACAGGCGGCGCCGCGCTTCAGTCGGCCTCCCGCAGGAATTCGAAATCGTCCGCGTTGCCCCAGTTGCCCGCGTTGCCTTCTATCGACAATCCTATCTCGCAGGCGCCGCCGCTCACGGGGATGCCCTTGATCTCGTAGAGCCTCCATTTTTGCCAGCCGGTATCGACTATGTCCGCGGACAGCTCCGGTCCGCCATAATTCCTCGCGAACAACTTGAAGCTCTTTTCGCCTCCGCCGCCGGCGACCCAGACCCCGAGCCTATACTTCCCGTCCTTGAGGCCGGTGAAGCGCCTGCTCAGCGTGAACTGGAAAGGCTTGTCGAGCCAATACTTGAATGAGTAATTGCCCGTATGCGCGTTGCCGGGATTCTTCTCCACCGGGGCCGCCGCCTTCACGCCTTCTCCGCTGAGGACCCACTCGGGAGCCAGTCGGCCGGATTCGAAGCTCGAGTCGGCGATGAGGTTGACGTCGACCACGACGTCGACGGACGCGATCACCGCTCCGCCGTAACCCGGCACCGAACCCTTCACCTCGAGCTTGCCGACGGTCTTCAGGGCCTCGGGATCGGGCAAGTCCCAGTGCACCTGGACGGAGCGATAGGAATCGTCCGAGTAGGTCGCGATGGTCGATTCGGGCAGCTCGAGCAGGGCGCCGGTCGCGACCTTGACCTGGACGTCGTCGACCGAGACGATGGACAGATCCGGGACCTCGCCTTTCGCCCTCGCCAGCCTGAATACGTCGAGGGAGGGAAGGGCCTTCCCCTTGTAATCGAAGAGGGCCTGATTCTCCCATGCGTTCCCGTCTCCCGTTCTCCAGCCGGCGCCCTTGACCGGTATCCAATCGGGCTCCCAATAAAAAACGCCGATGCCCTTGGCGCCGGGGGTCCCCGCCACCGCGGCGATGACGTCGCCCAACGCGGTCGCCTGACCCTGCACGCTCGCCTTGTAGCCGCCGAGCTTGTCGGAGCCGGGCCCGAAGCTGTTGGGGAGGGAGTCGCCCGGCTCGAGGGTCCATGCGTAGGCGGTCTCGGCCACTACGAGCTCCTTGCCGTATCGCGATGCCAGGTCGGCCATGTTGGCCGCGAGATCGGAAATCTTGCCGTGCCAATAGGGATAGAAGGACAGGCCGATGACGTCGAAGTCCAGGCCACGCTGGACCAGGGGATCGAACACCTTCCTGAAGAGCGCGTTGTCCCCTCCGTTGGAAGCGTGGATCATGACTTTGATTCGCCTCGCGGGATTCGCCCTGGCCGGATCGCCGTCGCGGACGGCGCGAATCGCTTCCTCGAGCAGGGCGGCGAAGCCGTCCTCGCCCCCGACGACCTCGTCGGCGGAAGATTGCCAAACCTTGCCGAGAGGCCAGAGGAAGCCCCCGTCGATCTCGTTCCCGACCTGGACCATGTCGGGCGCCGCACCCGCGGCCCGCATCGACTTGAGGCAGGAGCTCGTATAGTCGTAGATCGCTTTTTTCAGTTCATCGAGAGTCAAGGCCTTCCAGGCATAGGGCATGGCTTGCTTGCTCGGGTCCGCCCAAAAATCGCTGTAATGGAAATCGGCGAGTACCTTGAGGCCCAGCTTCTTGGCGCGCTTGGCGATGCGCAGGTAGGCCGCGAGATCGTCGTTCCCGCCGCCGACGGGATCGCCCGCCTTGGAAATGACCCGGCCGCCGTCGACTACGTCCTCGCGGTTGACGGGGTCGTTCCATATCCTAAGCCGGATCCAGTTGATTCCGCCCGATTTCAAGATCGCGAGGCAGTCCCCCGCCTTTCCCTTCTCATCGGAGAAGGCCGCCCCCGACTTTTCGAGCTGGTCGAGCATCGAGACATCGGCGCCCATGATAAAGCTTTTGGAGAGATCGGGGACCGGACGGACGGAGAGGCCATCGGCCCAGGACAGGGAGCCGAGCGCGAGAAGCGAAAGCATGATTGGGACGTATCTATTCATCTTCTCGCCTCCCGGGCTGAGCCTATTCCGGCCATTTCAAGCGAGAGCCTTCGGCTTCTCGTAGCTTATTAGTCCTTTTGATGATGTTTTCGAGCCTATTCGCCTTTTCGTACGCGACGTTCGGCCAAGCGTTGAACGATTCCAAAATCTTGACATAGATCCTTGTCCGGTCTTCGATCTTCTTCATCTTTTCCAAAGAATCGGCAGTCCAAGGACTATCGGGAAACTCATGAACGGCCATGCTAAAATAGTAATACGCTCTCGGGAATAGCTTGATGAGCTCCAATACCTTGTTTTTCCTTTCCTGACGCTCTTCCGCGTCCATTGGAGGGACACCGCCATCAAACTGATTCATGTGGGGATTCCACTGCGATGGATGAATCTTCATGTAAAAGCTCATTGCGGTCCTATAGAAAACATAGGCAGGGTCTTGGTGCTTTTGCAGAGACTTGGCGCTCGGATCGACTTCCGGCGCTCGGCGAGCTTGAGGGACACTATTCCCGACGCGCTTCGAGAGACGATTATAGGCTTGGTTTATCTGAATGAAGAGAAGATGATTTCTTAGGCTATCTTCTTCCGAAGAGTAGTCGGGATGCGTCTCTTTGGCTCTTTTCCTATATGCTCGCTTGATCGCTTGCGAGTCAGAGGTTTCTTCGATTCCCAATATCTGGAAGTCGGTTATCATATCCCTTTTATTATATGCGAATTCGCGCGATATGAAAACGTCGGCCCGCGAGACGGAAAGAGCCAAGCGGATCGTCGCATCAAGGCGAAGTAGCCGCAGCGGCGGCCTTGCGGTCCGGATCTCGCTCCTTCGATCTGTCGTAGACGACCTTCCCGACGACCCAGGCTAGGGCTATCCCGGCTATCTCATCGGCGATGTAATGCTGCTTGACGAAGAGGGTCGAAAGCACGGTGCCTGCCGCGATCATGAATGCGAGGATCGAGATGCCTATCGCGAGGGCGTTCCTCTTTATCCTCGCGTATCGGTACCAGGCGTAAAAAACAATGACCGAGATGGCCGCATGCAGGCTCGGGAAACAGTCGAAGGAAGTATCCTTGGCGTAGTATGCGTAGATCGCGTCCGCGAATCTGTTCCCGATTATCGGATGGGCGGCGATTCGGGCCCTGTAGATATCCGTGGTCACCGGGAAGACCAAGTATACGAGGTCGGCGATGAGGTTGATGAGGACGAAGCACCAGGCGAGGGCGTAGCCTCGCTTATAGTCGAAGAGGGCGAAATACAGCATCGTGGCTTCCGTCGCCCAATAGAACAAGTATAGGTAGAAGATCGCCCATTCGGGCCGGAAGGGGATGATGTCGTCCAGGGCCGTGTTGAGGTGGAAGCCCTTGGGATAGAGGGTCCCGACCCAGTCGTAGGCCAGATTGTTGAGGAGGAGATCGAAAACGACGATCATCAGGAAAAGATTGACGAGGATATAGACCGAGGCCTCGCTCAACTTCGAGCTTTTCCCCTTGAAAAAGACTCGCTCGACGGAATTCTGCAAGACCTTTATTGCCGACAGGACGCTGCCTCCGTTCCGGAATTACGTCATTATACTTCGCCGCGACGCAGCCCTCAAGCCTTCGTCTCGTCGCGATTGACGCCGTACCTGCTCGATGCTAGTCTGGCGAAACCATGCCAGGCAACGAGAGCGCCTCCGCCCAATCCCGGATTATTCGGATCCGAATCAACGGCCTCTGGCGCGAATTCGCCCTGGGAAAGGATCTCGCCGCTTCCGCCACCTTGGCCTACCTCTTGCGCGAGAAGCTGGGCCTCACCGGGCTCAAGGTATCCTGCGACGAGGGCGCCTGCGGGGCCTGCACGGTGCTCAGGGACGGGAAGGCCGTGCTCTCCTGCATGCTCCTCGCGATAGAGGCCGAGGGACACGATATCCTCACCATCGAAGGCCTGCCCGACGACGACCCCGTCGTCGAGGCCTTCGCCGCTCAGTGCGAGCCGGGCTACGGCACGGCGCTGCAATGCGGCTTCTGCACCCCCGGCTTCGTGATGACCGCCCGCGCCCTCCTCGACGAGAATCCCCGTCCCACCATGGCCGAGATCAAGGAAGCTCTCTCCGGCAACATCTGCCGCTGCGGCTGCTACGCGGCCATAGCCCAGGCCGTCCTCCATGCCGCCGAGACGACGGCGAAGCGCGCGCGACTCGCGGCGAAGGCGGGATCTCCGTGAGGGCGCCCTTCGCCCCTCGCGTCGAGCGAGCCTTCCTCGGCAAGTATCGGCCCAAGATAGACGGCCGCGACAAGGCGAGAGGCGTCGCCCTCTACGCCGACGACCTCGCGAACGCGCGCGACTTCCCCGGCCTGCTCTACGCCAAGGTCCTGCGCAGCCCCTATCCGCACGCCCGCATCCTCGGCCTGGACTCGTCGGAGGCCGAAAGGCTGCCGGGCGTGAAGGCAATCCTCCGCTACGACGATCCTGAGGTCGCGGCGCTCAAGAAGACCAACGCCGGGTGGACCGACGGGGTCGACACGGTCAGCTATCGCAAGATGATGTGGGGGACCTTCCGCGATCGTTGCGTCCTCGGGAGCTACGCCTGCTGGGTGGGCGACGAGGTCGGCGTGGCAATCGCCGCGGAGAGCGAGCGGATAGCCGAGGAGGCCCTGAGGCTCGTAAAGGTCGATTGGGAGATCCTGCCCTTCGTCCTGGACCCGATGGCGGCGATGGAGCCCGGCGCTCCCCTCGTCCATCCCGAAATATCCTCCGACAACGTCTTTCCCGCCGATCCTTTCGGCGGCGGCGACGTCTTCGTCGACAAAGGCGACGTGGACGAGGGTTTCAAGCGGGCCGACCTGGTGGTCGAGGGCCGGGCGGTCTATCACAACGCGACCCAGAACTCCCTCGACAACTGGTGCTGTCTCGTCGAATGGAAGGGCGAGGGCCTGACCGTCTGGTCCAATTCCTACGCTACGGACCAGACGCGCATGCACGTCAGCCAGATGCTCGACCTGCCGCTCCACAAGGTGCGCGCCGTGAGCTCCTACGTCGGCGGCCAGTTCGGCCGCGGCGACACCGGAGATCAGCCCTTCTTCCTCTTCACGGCCCTGCTCGCCAGGAAATCGGGCCGGCCCGTCAAGTTCCGGCACAGCAGGCGCGAGAGTTTCCACGACTCGCGCCAACCGGCGATCTACGACGGAAAGGTCGGGATCCGCAGGGACGGGACCATCACGGCGATGCATTACAAGTCCATCGGGAACGCCGGCGCCTACGCCGACCATACGATGTTCGCGCTCAAGTACGCCCCCAAGGAGATCACCGAGGTCGCCCTCGCCCACGTCGCCGACGTACGCTTCGAGTCGCATGGCGTGTACACGAACAAGCTCCCCGCCTGCATGATGCGCGGCGTCGGCAACTCGCAATTCAATCTCGTCTTCGGCCTCATGATAGACCTCGCCGCCGAGAGGCTGGGCATGGACCCTGTCGACCTCTGCGTGAAGAATTTCGGCCACGAGTGGGAGAGCCTCCCCGACCGGAGCCTCGAGCGCGTCCTGGCGGAGGGCGCCGGCCGGATCGGCTGGAAGGAGAAGCGCCACCTGCCCGGCCAGGGCCCCGCGTACGAGGGAGTGAAAAAACGGGGAGTGGGATTTTCCTGCCATCCCGCCTGGCATGCCGAGTGGCAGGAGACCCGCCGCGGCAAGGTGCAGGTAGCCATAACCCTCAATCCCGACTGCACGGTGATGCTCAAAGCCCCCTCGGTCGAGACGGGGAACGGCTCCAACACATGCAATGTCCTCGGTTGCGCCGAGGCCTTGGGATTTCTCGGCATCGGAGTCGAGGACATACACTGGACCCCGACCGTCGATTCCGACGACGGCATGAAGGACTGCGTCCAGACCGACAGCGCGGTTTCCTACCTCCAATCGGAGCTGATGGCGCAGGCGGCCCGCGAGCTCAAGGACAGGATCCGCGAAATAGCCGCCCCGGTCATCGGCGCGAGCCCCGAAGGGCTCGAGATAGCCGAGGGCCGGGTCTTCCCGTCCGCCTCGCCCGGGGACGGGATGAAGGTGAAGGAGATTCTCCTCTCCGGCGACCTGGCGCCGATCACGGTGTTCATGAGCCGCCCTCCCCTCGCCGAGAAGACGGGAGTGCCCTACTTCGCCAACTTCGCCGAGGTCGAGGTGGACACGAGCACGGGCCGCGTCGAGACCCTCAAGCTGGTGGTGATCAACGACTGCGGCACCGTCATGTACGCCTCGGGCGCCGAGGCGCAGCAGGTGGGAGGCCAATGCATCGGCTTGGGAGAGGCGCTGACCGAGGAGGTGATCTACGATCCGGCCACCGGCGTCCCCCTCAACTTCAACTGGATCGACTACCATATCCCGACCATGGCGGACATGCCGGACATCGAGCCGGTGCTTCTCGAGGTATGGAAGGGAGGCGGGGAGTACGGGGCCTGCGGCATCGGCGAAGGCACGGTGACCTGCACGCCCCGCGCTATCCTGAACGCCATCTACAACGCCATCGGGGCGCGGGTCGACGAGATCCCTGCGACGCCGGAAAAAGTGCTTCGCGCGCTCGGAAAGGCTTGAGTACGCGCCATGACATTAGGAAACTTCGAGCATATCCGCGCCTCCTCCCTGGAAGAGGCCTCGAGCCTCGCCGAGACCCCGGCGGCTTCGTCCGAAGGCGAGACCCTCGTCGTCGCCGGGGGGACGGACCTCCTCGGCCTCCTCAAGGACAGGGTTCACCCCTCCTATCCGAAGCGCCTCGTCGACCTGAAGGGCATCCCCGGCCTCGACTTCATCGGCGCGGACGAGAGGGGAGCCCGGATAGGCGCTCTCGCTTCCCTCGCCGACATCGCGAAAAGCCCGGTCCTGCGCTCGACCTATCCCCTGGTCGCCGAAGCCGCCCGAGCGGTCGCCTCGCCCCAGATCAGGAACATGGGTACCTTGGGCGGAAACATCTGCCAGGAGCCGCGCTGCTGGTACTACCGCAACCCTGACGACCGCTTCAGGTGCCTGCGCAAGGGCGGCGCGAAATGCAACGCGATAGTCGGCGAGAACCGCTATCATTCGATATTCGGCGCCGCGCAGATGGGGATGCCGGCCTGCCGGTCGGACTGCCCAGGCAACGTAGACATTCCCCGCTACCTCGAGCGCATCAGGGCCGGCGACCCGGATGGGGCCGCGAGGATCCTCCTTCAGAGCAATCCGATGCCGGCTATCACGGGACGGGTCTGCCCGCACTATTGCGAGAAGGCCTGCAACCGCGGAGAGATGGACGGTCCGGTATCGGTGCGCGCGATCGAGAGGAGCCTGGGCGACTACATTCTCGAGAACGCCGATCGCCTGATGCCTCCGCCGGAACGGCTGTCGGGGAAAAGCGTGGCCGTCGTCGGCTCGGGACCGGCCGGGCTCGCCGCGGCCTATTACCTGAGACGGTCGGGCCACGAAGTCCGGGTTTTGGAGAGAATGCCCGCGGCCGGCGGAATGCTCGCCTATGGCATACCCGCCTACCGCCTTCCGAAAGACGTAGTGGCCAGGCTCATCCGGGCCTACGAGCGCATGGGCATTGCCTTCGAGCCGGAGGCGGACCTGGGCGGAAAGGCCGGATCGCTCGGCGAGCTGCGAGTCCGTTTCGACAGGGTCTTCCTCGCGACCGGCGCCTGGACGCAAAAGACGATTCCGATAGCGGGCGCCGAGCTCCCCGGCTCCTCCATCCTCGGGATGGGGCTGGACTTCCTCATCGGCATCCAAAAAGGCGGGCGAGAGGCTCCGGGCAGGAAGGTTCTGGTGATAGGCGGCGGGAACGTAGCGGTCGACGTCGCGATATCCGCCCTGCGTCTGGGCGCCGAGGAAGTGACGATGGCCTGTCTCGAGGCGCGCGATATCATGCCCGCCTTCCCCGAGGACCTCGAGGATGCCCTGAATGAAGGCGTGAGGCTCCTGCCCTCGTGGGGCCCGCGGGCCCTGATTCGTCGAGGAGGGGCGGCGGTCGGGTTGGAGCTCGTTCGCTGCACCTCGGTCTTCGACGCGAAGGGCCGATTCGGTCCGAGCTTCGATCCCGCGCAGACCGCCGCCTTCGAGGCCGACCGGATTCTCCTCGCCATCGGCCAGGGCGCCGAGCTTTCCTACGCGGAAAAGGCGCTGAAGATCGAGCGGGGCCTCATCGTCGCGGACGGGAAAACCCAGGCGACGAGTCTCGCGGGCGTATTCGCCGGAGGCGACGCGACGACCGGCCCGGCTTCCGTCGTGGGTGCTCTCGCGGCCGGACGCCGGGCGGCCGCGGCCATCGACTCGGGCCTTTCCGACGCGGGAGAGCGTCGTCGCTCGTCTCCGGCCCCGGCGGTCTCCGAACCGGGCCGGCTCGACGGGGAACTCCGTCCCGTACGGCAGGACTCCCTTCGAGGCTCCAAGCGAGTATTCATACCCGCCCTCGCCGCCTCCCGACGCGGCATCTCGATAGAAGATGTCGCGACGATCGAGAGGACGCAGATCGAGAGCGAGGCGCAGAGATGCCTGGATTGCGGATGCGTCGCCGTCAATGCCTCCGATATGGCCCCGGCCTTGGTGGCGCTCGGGGCCTTCATACGGACCAACCGGCGATCCATCGCGGCGGAGGACTTCTTCGCGGCGCGGCCCTTCGGCACGACGGTCCTCGAAGCCGGCGAGCTGGTGACCGAGATCGATCTGCCGGCCCCGGAACCGGGCAGCTCCTTTTCCTTCCATAAGTTCAGGGCAAGGAACGCCATCGACTTTCCGGTGCTGAGCGTGGCCGCTGCCTTCCTCCTCGACGGCGGCCGCGTAAAGCGCGCGAGCATCGTCTTCGGCGCGGTCGCCCCGGTGCCGCTTCGCGCGAGGCTGGTCGAGGAATTCATCGTGGGCAGGGAACTCGACGAGGAGACGGCCGAGGCCGCCGGCTCCCTCGCCGCGCTGGGGACCTACCCCTTGGAGCGCAACGGCTATAAAGTGCAGGTATTGAAGGCGCTCGTCCGCAAGGCGATCATTACGCTGCGCTAGGCCTTCGGCGAACACTGCGCTAGGCCTTCGGCAAACGCGCTTTTAACCGATTCGTGTTTCTATCTTAATCTTCCGGCCTTATAATCGGTTTTAGTCTTCAAATATCCGGGTTTTTTCTTAAGGAGGCATTATGAAACGAGCGATCCTCTTCCTCGCCGCCCTATCTCTCGCCGCCGTCTTCGCCTTCGGGCAGGACGCCCCCAAAGCCCTCGTGTCTGCCGCGCAGAGCGAGGGCCAGCTCACCGTCATCGCCCTGCCCCACAATTGGGTGAACTACGGCGAGATGATCTCGACCTTCTCCGCCAAGTACGGCATCAAGGTCAACGAGCTCAATCCGGACGGCTCATCGGCCGAGGAGCTCGAGGCTATCAAGGCCAACGAAGGCAACAAAGGGCCGCAGGCCCCCGACGTCATCGACGTCGGACTCAAGTTCGGCCCCGACGCGGTGGCGAGCGGACTCCTGGCGCCCTACAAGGTCTCGACCTGGAACAGCATACCGGCCAGCGTCAAGGACAAGGACGGCTACTGGTACGGCGACTATTACGGCGCCCTCGCCTTCGAAGTCAATACCGACATCGTGAAGGACCTGCCCAAGGATTGGGCCGACCTCCTCAAGCCGGAGTACAAGGGCCAATTCGCCTTGGCGGGCGACCCCAGGATATCCAATCAGGCCTTCCTGACCGTGCTCGCGGCCTCCATCGCCAACGGCGGCGGCGTCAACGAACTGGGGCCCGGCCTCCAGTACTTCGCCAAGATGAACAAGATCGGCAACCTCGTTCCCCTCATCGCGGTGACGGGCACGCTCGCCTCCGGCGAGACTCCGATCACGATCGAATGGGACTATAACGCCCTCGCCAATCGCGACACGCTCAACGGCAACCCGAGCATCCAGGTCGTGGTGCCGGCGACCGGCGTCGTCGCGGGAGTCTACATTCAGGCCATCAGCGCCTATGCCCCCCATCCCAACGCCGCCAAGCTCTGGATGGAATACCTCTATTCTGACGCCGGCCAGCTCCTCTGGCTCAAGGGCTATGGTCACCCGGTCCGCTTCAACGACATGGCCAAGAGGGGAGTCATACCCGCCGACCTGGCGGCGAAGCTCCCGCCCGCGGCCGCGTACGCCGACGCGGTATTCCCGACCCTCGATCAGCAGGTAGCCGCCGGCAAGGCGGTCGCGGATAACTGGGACGGCATCGTAGGCGCGAACATACAGAAGAAGTAGGAGAGGCGGTGACCGCTCGATCAGGGCGGGGCGGGGCGGCCCCGGCGCGCCGGCGGGGATACGCGGATGAACGGATCCCCGCCGCCGCCCCGGGGCCGCGCGTCGTCGCCCCGGCCTCTCCGGCCGCCGATTCGCGGACCTGGCTCCGTCGGATCCGACCCTGGGCCGGCTTGCTTCCGTTTTTCGCCTTCGCCTTCCTCTTCATGATCGTACCCGCGAGCTCCATCGTCATCGGCTCCTTCCAAAACGCCGCCGGCGACTTCACCTTGTCGAACTTCGCCCACCTCCTCACGCCGAGCATCCTCGGCTCCTACGGCGTCACTATCAAGGTGAGCGCGACGACGGCCGTCCTGGGCGGGCTTCTCGGCTTCCTCGTCGCCTACGCGATCTCCCTCGGCGGCCTCCCCAAGCCGCTTCGCTCCTTCATGACGACCTTCTTGGGCGTCGCCTCCAATTTCGCCGGCGTGCCCCTGGCCTTCGCCTTCATCGCGACCCTCGGCAGGGTCGGCTTCGTCACCGTCCTCCTGCGGACTCTCTTCGGCTTCGAGCTCTACGACAAGGGCTTCAATCTCTACAGTTTCTGGGGCCTCACGCTCACCTACACCTATTTCCAGATTCCGCTCATGATCCTGATAATCGCTCCCGCCCTCGACGGCATGAAGAAAGAATGGAGAGAGGCTTCCGAGAGTCTCGGAGCCTCGAGCGTCCAGTATTGGCTCAAGGTCGGCATTCCCGTCCTCATGCCTTCCCTGCTCGCGGCCTTCATACTCCTCTTCGGCAACGCCTTCGGAGCCTACGCCACCGCCTACGCGCTGACCGGCGGCCTCATCGACATCGTGCCCATCCTCATAGGAGCGCAGATACGCGGCAACGTCCTCCACGATGCGAACCTGGGCTACGCCCTCGCCTTCGGGATGGTCATCGTCATGGCGATAAGCATCTTCGCCTATACCTGGCTACAGAGAATAAGCTCGAGGTGGGTCAAATGAAGAAAGGCACGCGTCTCTCCTGGCTTTGGCTCTCCATCGGAATCGTCTACTTCTTCCTGCCTCTGGTCGCCACCTTCCTATTCTCGCTGCGCGGCAAGAAAGGCGTGCTCTCCTTCGTGGCCTACCATAACGTCTTCGCGGATCCCGACTTCCTCAAGACCTTCGGCTTCTCGCTCGAGATGGGCGTCCTTACGGTCGTCGTCGGACTCGCCCTCATCGTTCCGACCGCCATCTGGATACAGCTCAAGATACCGAAGGCCAAGCCTCTCTTCGACATGTTCACCCTCCTGCCCTTCGCGATACCGCCCATCATCCTGGCCTTCGGACTCATAAAGAGCTACTCGCGCCCGCCCCTCGCCCTCGTGTCGAGCCCCGCCCTCCTCGTGGCGGGATACGTGATAATCTCCTTCCCGTACATCTACCGCGCGGTGGATGCCGGACTGCGCGCGATGGACCTGCGCGGCCTTTCGGAGGCCGCGCAGAGCCTGGGCGCGGGATGGACGAGCCTCCTCTTCCGCGTGGTCCTGCCCAATCTGAGCACGGCCCTTCTCTCGGCGGCCTTCCTCACCCTGGCCATAGTCATCGGCGAGCTCACCCTCGCTGTCCTGCTGGCCTGGCCGGCCTTCGGGCCCTATATGGCCCTTATGGGCCGTAATCGCGCCTACGAACCGGCGGCCCTCGCCATCCTGAGCTTCGCCCTCACCTGGGGCTCCATCGGCATCATTCAGGCGCTGACCCGGCCGGGACTGACCAGGACCGGCAGGGACAAGGGCCCCGGCATCGGCGCGGGCGCCCATTGACACAGGAGTCGACATGGCCTTCATCGAACTGAGGGGATTGGTAAAGAGCTTCGGTCG
>Ga0181529_10002867_pt1 | contig 20193 bp, 16 predicted proteins | sample PEATcosm2014_Bin_36_FD_119763 | JGI IMG/M metagenome (GOLD analysis project Ga0181529, IMG submission 119763) | Peatland microbial communities from MTU Mesocosm Facility, Houghton, MI, USA - PEATcosm2014_Bin10_30_metaG | ecosystem: Environmental > Terrestrial > Soil > Wetlands > Peat | place... | reverse complement strand
CGGCGAGGCCGAAGATGGCGTGTGCAGCGGCATGGATCGAGTGCGTCATTCCAAGCTGCCGTTTTCTTTCCTACGCCATGCGGGACTCTTTTTTTGACCCATCGTGTCACTCTATTATGCGAGCCTCAGTAAGTTCACTTTCGCATCCGTTTCGCGCTAAAATCCAGGTGTATCCTATGCGCAGCCGCTCTGCCATCCCGCTAAAGGAAACGCCCCTGCTCAAGCGCTTTCGCCGCAGACGGCCCGACCGTGGACGACGCCCTTCCCGCTGAGGTTTCTGTTCCCGATCATGCCCGGTGTCTGGGCTCTTGAAACAGGCAGTTGAGGCCCCAACCCATCGGATTCCAACTTCGACCTTTTTGAGCGTATCCGCCTGCGCGCGGACAAGAGAGGCTTCCCATGATGAACAGTTTTGCCAGCCGGTCTACCCTCACCTCCGGCGACCGCAGCTTCACAATCTTCAGTCTTCCTGCGCTGACCGCGCGCGGACTCAACCTGCACCGCCTTCCATTTAGCCTGAAAATCCTGCTCGAAAACCTCCTGCGCCGCGAGGATGGCGTCAACGTCACCGCCGGCGACATCGAGTTTCTGGCCAACTGGGACGCTAAAGCCGAGCCCAGTCGCGAGATCGCCTATATGCCGGCCCGCGTGCTGATGCAGGACTTCACCGGCGTGCCCGCGGTCGTCGATCTGGCCGCGATGCGCGACGCCATCAAGACCCTGGGTGGCGATCCGGAGCGAGTCAATCCGCTGGCCCCGGCCGAACTGGTCATCGATCATTCCGTTCAGGTCGACGAGTTCGGCGCCGCCGGCGCTCTTGCTGCCAATACCCTGCTGGAGTTCCAGAGAAACCGCGAACGCTACGCATTTCTCAAGTGGGGCCAGACGGCCTTTCACAACTTCAGCGCCGTGCCGCCGGGCATGGGCATCTGCCATCAGGTCAACCTCGAGTATCTCGCCCGCGTCGTCTTCACCACGGAGATCGATGGTGAGTTATTTGCCTATCCCGACACGCTCGTCGGCACCGATTCGCACACCACCATGATCAATGGCCTCGGCGTGCTGGGGTGGGGCGTGGGCGGCATCGAGGCCGAGGCGGCCATGCTCAGCCAGCCTGTCTCCATGCTGATTCCGCAGGTCGTCGGCTTCAAGCTCACAGGCAAACTGCGCGAAGGCGCGACCGCGACCGATCTCGTACTTACCGTGACCCAGGCGCTGCGCAAGGTGGGCGTGGTTGGCAAATTCGTCGAGTTCTTTGGGCCCGGCGTGGCGGAGTTGGCGCTGGCCGACCGTGCAACGATCGGCAACATGGCTCCCGAATACGGCGCGACCTGCGGCATCTTTCCCGTGGATGAGGAGACCTTGCGCTACCTGCGCCTGACTGGTCGTGGCGAAGAACAGATTGCGCTGGTCGAGACTTACTACAAAGAGCAGGGACTCTTCCATACGGCCGACACGCCGGAGGCCGAGTACACGCAGACCCTGGAACTCAATCTTGCAACGGTCGAGCCGAGTGTCGCGGGCCCGAAGCGCCCGCAAGACCGCGTGCTGCTCAAGGATGCCGCTGCCAGCTTCGCGCAACAACTGCCCAATCTGCTTGCGCCATCCGCCAAGCCGCTCGGTACGCGCACGGCGGCCGACTGGCAGCGCGACACCGTTACCGACACAGCCGTCGCAGAGAGGGCTCCGGTGCATGTGGCTACGACCGTGAAGGAACGCTTTAACGTCGATCCGGATCGCTATCTCGATCACGGCTCGGTGGTGATCGCGGCCATCACCAGTTGCACCAATACATCCAATCCCTCAGTGATGGTGGCTGCGGGAATCCTTGCCAAGAATGCCGTCGAAAAAGGGCTCTCTGTCCCGCCGTGGGTGAAGACCTCGCTTGCGCCGGGCTCGCGCGTGGTTACCGACTACTACGCCAAGGCGGGCTTGCTGCCTTATCTTGAAAAGCTGCGCTTCAACGTGGTGGGCTATGGCTGCACCACCTGTATCGGTAACTCCGGCCCGCTGCCTGCCGATGTTTCCAAAAGTATTGACGAACACGGCCTGGTTGCAGTCAGCGTCTTAAGTGGCAACCGCAACTTCGAAGGCCGCGTCAACGTGGATGTTCGCGCAAATTATTTAATGAGCCCGCCGCTGGTCGTGGCTTACGCGTTGGCTGGAAGAATCGGACATAACTTCGAGACGGATTCTCTGGGCGTGGATCAGGCCGGGCAGCCAGTCTATCTCCGAGACATCTGGCCTACGCAAGCCGAGGTCGCCGAGGCCATTGAAAAGGGGTTATCCAGCGAGAGTTTCCGCAAGGAATACGCCACGGTGTCAGACGGCGACGCCAACTGGCAAGGCCTGAAGTTCCCCACCGGCGATGTCTACCAGTGGGAGCCGGATTCGACTTATATCCGCAAGGCGCCATACTTTGACGGGATCACTCCAACACCTGCACCAGTTACAGACATTCTGGGCGCGCGCGTGCTGGCCGTGTTAGGTGACTCGGTAACTACGGATCATATCTCGCCGGCCGGTAACATCAAGGCCAATGGGCCTGCCGGTAAGTATCTTGCCGAACACGGAGTCAAGCCGGCGGACTTTAACAGCTATGGATCGCGGCGCGGGAATCATGAAGTCATGGTCCGCGGGACTTTCGCCAATGTACGGCTGAGAAACAAGCTGGCTCCCGGTACCGAGGGCGGCGTCACGCGCCTTCTTCCTGAAGGCGAGGGTATGTCCATCTTCGTCGCCAGCGTGAAGTATGCCGAGCGCGGCGTGCCGCTGATTATTCTGGCTGGCAAGGAATACGGCTCAGGATCTTCAAGGGATTGGGCAGCCAAGGGGCCGAAGCTGCTCGGCGTGCGTGCTGTGATCGCTGAGAGCTTCGAGCGCATTCACCGGTCAAATCTAGTCGGCATGGGGATTTTGCCGCTGCAGTTCGCCGACGGCCAGAATGCGGAATCGCTCGGCCTGACTGGCGAAGAGATCTATGACTTCGCAGGGCTAGCCGCGCTGCTGGCGAGCCGCTTCGCTTCGGGCAAGGCGCTCACAGTGAAGGCCACGGCTGGTGATGGAACAGTGAAGCACTTCACCGCCAAAGTCCGCATCGACACGCCGCAGGAGATTGAGTACTTCGAGCACGGCGGCATTCTGCAATATGTCCTGCGCCAGTTGGCGGTGAAATAACTTTTCTTCGATCAACCTTCCACCTCGCAGTCGTATAATCGCCTGCGAGGTAGAATCCATGGAACTCGACAAGCAATCCGCGGGTATTCCGGCAACGGGTTATTGGCTGAACTTCGCGCCACCTTCCTATGTGCATCTCCACGAACTTTGCGGTCCCAACGCAATCCCGGGAGCTGACTGTCCAAACTGCAAGAGGCCACTGCTGGAATTGGCAATATTCTCGGCGGCTGATCCTGTGGTGAAGCTAGATGCTGCGCGGATTCCGTCGCTGCCGCTCTTGTATTGCTGGACATGCGCCATTCCGTACGGTGAGTTCCGATATTCCATCCAGCCGGATGGATCGGTTCGAATCCTCACATTTCTAGATAGTTACGAGGAGGCCTTCGGACCGGATGGACCCTACGACGGATATACCGGCCAATTCCCGTCGACGAGTTTCTGCCTGGAGCCTCAGTCCGAAGAGGAACAGCGCTCACTGCGGGCGCGTTCTGAAGGGGCGGAAGAGGAATTGCCTCCAGGACTCGAATTCCCCAGGCATCAAGTGGGAGGCGATCCGATCATCTACAATCCGCAATCCGATATCTGCCCGCAATGTGAAAGAGAAATGCCAACCTTCGCCGCAATCGCCGACAACACTCGTGGAAATGGAGATGCGAAAAGTCCCAGCGAGAGCTTCGTAGATAACTCAGGTGTGCAGACCGTATTCCTTCTTTGCCGGTCATGTTCAGTAGTATCGGTTTATCACAGCTGCGATTGATCTTTGAGACTGGACTTGTTTCATGCGGAGTGAATTCACTGCGGTTATTGAGCGCGATGGCGATTGGTTTGTCGGCTGGTCTCTTGAGATTCCGGGTGTCAACGGGCAGGGGCATACGGTGGAGGGGTGCCGTGACAGCCTGAGCGCAGCCATCCAACTGATTCTGGAAGATCGCCGCTCGGCTACGCTGTCCGACTATTAAAAGTGCGGAATCGTGTCTCCGTTCAAGCAAACAAGCTGAGAGTGAATGGAGTCTACTTGCTCTTTGCGCGAATCTTTCTGGCGGTCTTTGTGGCTGTCTCGGGCGTCATCGCTAGAGGTGTCTCAACATCGGCCGGCGTTTCTGTCTCTTCGACCTCAGGCTCCGGGATGGGCTCCTCGTGCCTGGGAGCAAAAAAGCGCGCCCCGCCGAGTTGGTTCTCACCCATCACATGCAGGCGCAGGAAATTGGTCGAGCCGGATTTGGTGCGCGTGCCGGCAACGATGGCGACCACTTCGCGGGGCCGCAGGAAGCCGCCCTGTTCGAGCAGTTGCTCGGCGCACTCGACCAGCGCCTCTGTCGTGTTGATCTTGGGGCAGAGAATGGGAGTGGTACCCCACAGCAGATTGAGGCGATTCACGGTGATCTCCGAAGGGCTGAGGGCGAAGATGGGCGATGTGGGGTGGTACTTCGAGAGCTGGCGAGCGGTCTTTCCCGACTCGGTGAAGACAGCAATGCCGCGCAGGTCAAGATCGTCGGCGGCGTGCGCTGTGGCTTCGCAGATGGTCTCGGCAATCGACAGGTGGATGTGCTGGTGCTGCCGGCGCTCTACCCTCAGTTCCTTGATGTTCCGCTCGGCATCGACAACGATTCGCGCCATCATTGAGACGGCCTCGACCGGATAGTTGCCGATAGCCGATTCTCCGGAGAGCATCACGGCGTCGGACCCGTCGTAGACCGCGTTGGCCACGTCTGAGACCTCGGCGCGGGTGGGACGCGGGTTCTCGATCATCGACTCCAGCATTTGGGTGGCAGTGATGACCGGCTTGCGAAACTCGCTGGCGCGGCGGATGATGTGCTTCTGTATGGCGGGAACCTGCTCGGGCGGCAGCTCGACTCCCAGGTCGCCGCGGGCCACCATGATGGCGTCCGATGCGTTGAGGATTGCGTCGAGATCTTCGATGGCCTGGGGCTTTTCCAGCTTGGCGATGATCCAGGTTTCGTAGCCCAGGGCCGCGACGCGGTTTCGCACCAGACGAACGTCTTCAGCGGTGCGGACAAATGAAACGGCGATCGCATCGACGCCGTTCTTGAGCGCGAACTCAAGATCCTCGGCGTCTTTTTCAGTCAGCGACGGCACACGCACCGGAATCCCCGGCAGGTTGATGCCCTTGCTCTCGCCCAACACGCCACCGTTGATAATTTCACAGACCACATCGCCGTCGATGACCTGGTGGACACGCAGCTCAATCAGCCCGTCCGAGAGCAGAATGCGCGAACCCTGTTCGACATTTTCGGCAAGAGTCTTGAATGTCGTGCCAACCAGCGCGGCCGTGCCAGGAACATCGCGCGGAGTGATGACCAGCCGCCCGCCTTCCTTGAGCAGCACAGGCTGGTGGTCTTTCAGTTCAGAGGTGCGAATCTTGGGTCCTTGCAGATCGCCGAGGATGCAAATGGGTTTGCGCTCTTCGCGGCTGATCTTGCGCACCTTCTCGATCACCGCGAGCTTCCTCTCGTAAGAGCCGTGAGAAAAATTCAGTCGGACCACATCCATGCCCGCGCGCACCAGGTTCCGGATCACAGGCTCGGTGTTGGTTGACGGGCCGAGCGTCGCGACAATCTTGGCGCGGCGTTGGGTTGCCGATTCGGTCAAGTTCAATGGTGAGAAGGTCATGGGCTGCTCCAGAGGAAGAGTGGGTGAGTTCAGAGGCCTGATATTTGAGCGGTTCGCAACGTTGCACGATGCGTTTGGGAGCACAACACCCCTACACTCATTATGCGGGAAGCAAGGTGCAATGGTATGTGAAAGCTGTCACTGACCGGAAGAGTCCGGCTCAGGGCTTGCGGAAGCGCCAGCTTGCTCCTGGCGTTCCCGAAAAAGCACGCCGTTCAGCTCCGCGCCCAGCAGCGCGCTGAATGAGCTGATGTAGAGCCAAACCAGCGTCGCGATGCCGGCGCCAAAGGAGCCGTAGAACATCGAGTAGTCGGCGATCCGCGTCACGTACAAGCCGAAGGCCAGCGTGGCCGGAAACCAGACCAGTGTGGCGGCCAATGCGCCCGGCCCAACCCAGGCCCAGTGCTCCTTGCGCCGCGTGCCGAAGTGATACAGGGCGCCGAGCACGGTGACGCAGGTGACCAGCGCAACCGCCCAGCGCGCCATCCGCCAGATGAAGAGAACGAAGTGCCTCATCTCGTGGCCGGCGTTGTCGATCATCCATGCCTCGATCTGGTGGCCGAAGACCAGCACCAAGGTAGCCAGCGACAGAGGAACCAGCACGATGGGCACCAGCAGCAGGGCCCTGAGCCGCCGCTGCCAGAATCCCCAATTGTCGCGCGGCTGCCGGTAAGCCCGGCGAAAGCCATCCATCAGCGAAAGCATCAGGCCCAGGCTTGCAAAGACCGAAAGGCTGGCGGCAGAGAGGATCAACTGCGCGGAGTGAAACCGGCGGGTTTGCATCGCCGATTGCAGCAGCGACATCGAGTCGGCGGGCAGAACCTGCTCGAATGAGCCGCGCACTTCGCCCACCAGCGAAGTTCCCTCCGGCACCTGGGCCAGCAGCGCAGTCAGCACCACCAGAGCCGGGAAGAGCGCCAGCATCCCCGAATAGGCGGCAGCCTTGGCCGTGTTGAGCACATCGTGCTCAAGAGACAGCCAAAGGGCATTCCGGAAAGATCGAAGATTCAGGATCATACTCCCCACAAGCAAGAGTAGAGCATTTGATTGGGTTCCGGCGAGAGGTCTGGGCGCAGAAAGGAATCCAGCCTTCCGGCAGTTGGCAAATCAGGGGGGATGCAGGGGGACGAATTCTCCGGCCTTTACCTTAACATTCTCTGCACTGCCTCAACATATTCGCGCGGGCGGGTCAGGAAGTTCAAATGACCGGCGCCTCTCGACAGTATCAATGTCTGCGACTTCGGATAGAGCGAGGCCAGAAAGGCGATCTCGCGACTGGTGAATCCACGGTCGTCTTCCGATGCGATGATCTGAACCGGAAGGGTATTGACCCAAGCGAGGCCGGAGTGAATAGGATTCGAACGAAAGAAGGCGGCAAACTTTGCCAGCAGAGCGGTCTGGTGTTTCAGCCGCGCGCCGGCGCCCGGTTCGCTCAACTCCTCCTGGTAGAACTGAATCCAGAAATCCGCAGCCTCCGCCGGATTGAGCAATCGCCGCATTTGCGAGCGGACCGTGCGTAGAAGCAAGGCTTCGGGAAGCTGCGCCATCAGCGTAGCGGCGCCGGGCAGCAAAAAGGCGCGCGCACCCAGGTAGAAGCCCGTGCTGGAAAGCACCAGCCCGGCTACACGCTGCGGATGACGGAGGGCGAAGCCCTGGACCACCAGTCCACCCAGCGAATGACCGAGAAAGATCGCCTGTCCGATGCCGAGCGTGTCGAGAATCGCCTCGATGCCGCCGATGACCTCCTCGACGGTCGAGGCGCTTGCGGGAATGCCGAGAGAAACTACCTGGCAGTTGGGCTCCAGTGCCGCATTGATTGAGAACATCGACTCGGCCGAACTGCCGCCGCCTCCAACAATGAAAACCGTCCGCTCGCCCTTGCCTCCGCTCAAAAACTCCCAGCGGCCTGAGCCCATTTGCAAGCTGCGCGTGGAGTGCGTATCGCGGAATTCGCGCAGCGTTTGCGCCAACTGCTCAGAAGCGTTCATCTTTCCTCTTGGCTACAGGAGAAGTATCTCCAGTTTAATTGAACCTGCTCTCGGTTTGTGTGCCTCGCATCTCAGACGGCCCATGCTCAGCCGGTTTATCATGACCGAAGTCATGAAAACTTGCTCAATTCGCCCTGATCGCCTCCTGTTGCACCTCCTGTTAATGGCCAGCTTCGCAGCGCTTCCAACCACTGCCCAGTCCACCAGCCCTTCCAACGCTCAGTTGGCTTCGCATGGATTGAATTCACGCGTCGAGGCATTGTTGAAACAAATGACGCTCGACGAGAAGATCGGGCAGTTGGCGCAGTTCTCGGCCGGGTATGCTACAGGACCCGGCGCTTCAAATCTCAAGTGGGACGACCTGGCGGCCAAGGGTCAGATCGGCTCCTTTCTGAACGTGGTAGGCGCCGAGGCGACCAATCACTATCAGCATCTGGCCCTGGAAAAGACGCGGTTGCACATCCCCATTCTCTTTGGCCAGGATGTGATTCACGGCCACCGGACCACCTTCCCCGTGCCACTGGCGGTAGCTGCAAGCTGGGACCCGGAGGCTGCCGAAACCGTGGCGCACTATGGCGCGATGGAGGCTCGGGCGGATGGTATCCCGTGGGTCTTCTCGCCGATGGTGGACATTGCCCGCGACCCGCGCTGGGGGCGCATCATCGAGTCGAACGGCGAAGACCCCTATCTGGGTTCAGTCATGGCTCGCGCGTGGGTCAAGGGCTATCAGCAAGGCGATCTCTCCCGGCCCGACTCCGTCGCAGTCAGCGTGAAGCACTTTGCCGCCTACGGCGCGGCCATCGCCGGACGCGACTACAACGCCGTCGATATGGGCGAGATCACGCTGCGCCAGGTCTACCTCGAGCCTTATCGCGCCGCGGTCGAGGCCGGTGCGGCGACCATGATGAGTTCTTTCAACTCCATCAACGGCATTCCCGCCACCGCCAACCCCTTCATCCAAACTCAGGTTCTGCGCAAGGAGTGGGGCTTTAACGGCTTTGTGGTCTCCGACTGGGGCGCGGTCGGTGAGTTGATCAACCACTCGATTGGCGATGGCCCCACCGTGGCTCGCAAGGCTCTCGAAGCCGGCGTGGACATGGATATGGAGGGCAATCTATACGGCACGGTCATTGTCGATCAAGTCCGCACAGGCCGGATTCCCGAGAGCGTGGTGGACGAGGCCGTGCGGCGCATTCTGCGCGTCAAGTTTGCGCTGGGACTCTTCGATCATCCCTACACCAGCGAAAGCGCGCCCTATCAAGCTACGCCCGAACTCCGCGCCGCGGCACGCAAAGTGGCCGACGAAACCATGGTTCTGCTCAAGAACGACCCGGTCGAAGGCATGGGGGCGCTGCTGCCACTTACCGCCCACGCCAGCAAGGTTGCCCTGATCGGCCCCATGGCCGACAACCAGCGCGAGTTGCTCGGCGCATGGGCTGTCACCGGCGATCCCAAGAATGTTGTCACGCTCAAAACCGCCCTGACCGAGCGGCTGGGCGGGCGTCTGCTTTATGCCGAAGGCTGCGGCCTCTTGAGTGGAGAAGACGCAAACCTGCTTAAGCGGGTCAACTTCAGCGGCCCAAACTCCGCCGACACCCACCTTCCCATCCCCGACGATGCCAAAACAATCGCCGAAGCAGTCGAGACCGCAAAGAATGCCGATGTGGCGATCCTGGCCTTGGGCGAGTCAACCAACTGGATGGAGGGCGAGGCTTCCAGCCGCACCACGCTGGGATTTACCGGTGCGCAGGAACAACTTCTCGAGGCCGTTGTCGCCACCGGCAAGCCGGTCATTCTGGTCGTACTGGCCGCCCGTCCTCTGGAACTGAAGTGGGCCGCCAATCACGTGCCTGCGATCCTTGAGGCCTGGAGCCCCGGCATCGAAGCCGGCCACGCCGTCGCCGATGTGCTCTTTGGCGACGTGAATCCCTCCGGCAAGTTGCCGGCGAGCTTCCCCAGGGCTGTCGGCCAGGAACCTCTCTACTATGCGCAACTGCCCACCGGCCGCCCAGCTCACGGCGACTTGAGCCACTTGCCGCGTGTCGCCGACGAGAAGTTCATGTCCCGCTACATGGACGAAGAGAACTCGGCGCTTTTTCCCTTCGGCTGGGGCTTGAGCTACACACAATTCGGCTATTCGCAGCCCACCGTCAGCCGCGCCGAGCTTCCTGTGAGCGAGCTGCGGGCCAAGGGACATAGCCCTGTAGTCACCGTGGGCGTGGATGTGAAAAATACCGGAAGCTCAGCCGGCACAGAAGTCGTCCAGCTCTATATCCGCAACACTGTGGCGAGCGTCGAGCAGCCGGTCCGCGAACTGAAGGGATTTCGCCGCGTCACTCTGACCCCCGGCGAGACAAGACACGTCGAGTTTCCGCTCGGCTTCGACGAACTGAATTTCTATAACGCCGAAATCCAGCGCACCGTCGAGCCGACGACCTACTCAATCTGGGTCGGCGGCAGCTCGCTGGCCACGGCCGAGACGAGTCTTACTGTGCTGAAGTAGTGAAGACAGGGAAGGTCAAACAGCGATCAAAGAGCAGAGATCCCCGGTAAGGATTGCTGCTCTTTGCCGTTCTCGGAGTCAGATCGATCGCTCCGCGTGGCAGTTTTCTGATCCGCCTCCCAAGGCGCTGACTGAAACTCTGTTGCGCCCGGCTTCCTTGGCGGCGTACATCGCCTGATCCGCTTCATTCATCAATTCATCGAAGGAGATGCTTCGTCCACTCAACTGGGCGAGTCCGATCGACACTGTAACCGGGATGCGTCCGGCCCCCGCGGGAACGATCGCGGCATCGGCCACAGCCGTACAAAGTCTTTGCGCAACACTACAGGCGGCATTCCCCTCCGTTTCAACGAGGATTGCGGCAAACTCTTCTCCGCCCGTGCGCCCAAAGATGTCCGCATTGCGCAGCGCGTCGCGGAGCAGATGCGCCACATCCTGAAGAACAACGTCGCCCATCGCGTGGCCCCAGGTGTCGTTGATCGCTTTGAAGTGGTCGATGTCGAACATCAACAACGAGAGAGGCCTTTGGTACCGCATGGCGCGCGCCAGTTCACCCTCAGCGGATTCGACGAAGCGGCGGCGATTGAATACCCCAGTCAGAAAATCTGTTTGCGCCTCAAGCTCCGCCTGCCGTTTGAGTTCCAGCTCCATCTCAAACTTCTTCCGAACCCGCATCAAGTCTAGAAAGGATTGATGAGCCTTTCTCTGGGCATGAAGCGCGCGCGCTTTCAGGATGACGACAAAGAATCCATTGATCGCCAGGCCGTCGAAGAGCAGCACTCGCATCTCGCTGAGATCGAATGCCGCAGCGATTCTGCCGCTTCGGCTGCCCATCCAAAAGGCCGCATGGCCTGCACAGACGGCAATGAAGAAAGCCCGCATGATCCAGCGGCGCGGGGTGTCTTCTTCGCGGAAGGCGATGGCAGTGACGGCAAGAGCCAGCCACGTGAATTGGATGAGCGCTGCGTTGGAGTTGATTGCAATTGCGTGGTAGCCGAGGGCGAAGACCACAACCAGCACGGAAGACGCGCCCATGAGCAAGCTAAGCCCGCGCATCAACAGCGAGGGCGGCTCATAGAGCCTGAACAACTCGCGGCACAAGAGCAGGGTCGTGACGTTGATAGCCAGGTAAAGGACTGCTCTCATCCAATCCACAAGGTGTGGCGAGGCAGTAGGACAAAGAAGCGCCAAATAACCGGTCGCGGCGATGCCGAAGAGCGTATAAACCGCCTGGTGAATGGCAAACAGGCCCACCTCGGGCTGCCGGTCTTGAATGTAATTAAGGATTGCCCAGAGCAGCAGGAAGAGCATTGAAGTCAAAAAAAACATCATCAGCAGATCGTGCCGGTGGTCCGTCGGCAGGCTGGGCGGCGCGATGAGACCGCTCGCCAGCGCCGGCCGGACAAGCACGGACCCAAGGCCGAGAAGAAGCATGCCAAGGGCGAGCCTCGATGGCCCACATCCCATCCAGAGTCCGGACCTCCCGATCTTCTCCGGGGGCAGCCTCGTGCTTCCGAGATGGATAGGCGGAGTCAATTGTGAGATCTCTTTACCCGGAATTTGATCCCTTCTGGACAGGATGATTCCTTATCGGCCATTTTCAGGACGAATGATTACTATCATCAAAACTTGCGTAACCGAGCCGTTCTCCTCTCCACGAGAAGGTAAACTGTTTGCGGACAGGAGGCTTTACCCCATGCGGACCCAGATCCAAGGCACCACCATGCCCGTGCTCGACGTGCAGCTTGAACCCAACGAGAGCGTCTTTTCAGAGAGCGGCGAACTCTCCTGGATGACCGCTTCCATCCAGATGACCACCCACACCCAGATGGGCGGGGGCGGCGGCCTCTTTGGCGTGCTCAAGCGGGTGGCGGGCGGCGGCAGCCTCTTCATGACCGAATACAGGGCCTATGGCGCCCCTGGTGTGGTCTCGTTTGCCACCAAGGTGCCGGGCCACATCGTGCCCATCGAGGTGACGCCTGGCAACGAATTCATGATCCATCGGCATGGCTTTCTCTGCGCCACCACGCAGGTGACCATCGGCGTCGGATTCCAGCAGTCCCTGGGAGCCGGCATCTTTGGCGGCGACGGATTTCTGCTGCAAAAGGTCGGCGGCCAGGGAACGGCGTGGCTCGAACTTTCAGGTGAATTGATTATGAAGAACCTGGCGCCGGGCGAGATTCTGCGCGTGCATCCGGGTCATGTGGGCGCCTTTCAGGCCTCGGTGGGATTCAATATCACCACCGTTCCGGGAATCAAGAACGCCATCTTCGGCGGGGATGGAATCTTTCTCGCCATGCTGCAAGGGCCGGGCACGGTCTGGCTGCAGACGCTGCCCATCTCACGTCTGGCGCACCAGATCGCCGAGTACCTGCCCCGCACTGAGAACCGGCAAGTGGGATCGGCCGCCGGCGGCGCGCTGCTGGGCGGGATTGTTGGCTCGATTCTGGGCGGGGATCAGTAAGCCATGGCGGACAACTCACTCTCCTGCTTGCCGGAGATTTGCCAATGACGGAGCGGTCCGGCACAGCCCGCGATCTTCGTCGCGACATCGTCTTCGCCTTCGCCCTCGGCTTGGCCTGCTACCTGGCCTGGCTGATTCGCGATGTGCTGGTGATGCTCTATGTAAGCGCTCTCTTTGCGGTCGTGCTCACCCCGATGGTGCAGCTTGCCTCCCAGCTTCGAGTGGGCCGTTGGCAACCATCCAAAAGCTCAGCTGTTTTCATCCTCCTGCTCGCTGTGGCCGCTGCGCTTGCCGCCTTTGGGTTTCTCGCTCTGCCGCCGGTCATTCGTGACCTGCAAGGCTTCACCCAGGAGATGCCGTCCCGCCTGCCGGGACTGTTGGAAAAACTCAAAAGTGTTCCTCTGGCTCAACACCTGGATCTCGCGGATCTCAGCTCCCGGCTTCAGGGGTTCGCCAGCCAGGCGGCCGCTTATCTGCTGTTTTCGATCAGCGACTGGGCGGGCAGGCTCTTCGACTTGATCATGGGCTTCGTCCTGACCATTTATTTCATCCTGGAAGGCGATCATGCATACCGCTGGTTTCTTTCCTTCTTCCCCATCGAAAACCGTGAACGGCTTGATCGGACGCTCCAGCGGGCAGAGGTCCGCATGGGCAAATGGCTGCTTGGCCAAGGCAGCCTGATGCTGATCCTGGGAGTTGTCAGCACGATCGTCTATCTCTCATTGAACGTTCGCTATGCGTATGCACTCGGTGTGATGACAGGGCTACTCAACATCATTCCAGTGCTGGGGGCCGCCATCTGCATCGCGCTGGCGCTGCTCGTGGCGGCTATTGACTCATGGGGCCGGGTACTCGGCATCGCTATCTTTTACGTGATCTATTTGCAGGTTGAGAACTCCTTCCTCACACCCCGCATTATGAAGAGCAGGGTGGGCCTGCCGGGCCTGGCCATCCTCGTTGCCCTGATCATCGGCTCAGCGCTCGAAGGCGTTCTCGGAGCCATGGTCTCGGTCCCCACGGCTGTGCTGGTGGCCGTCCTGCTCGATGAGTATCTCGTCCGCAAAGACGCGGCCTGATTTCATCTCACTCCCGGCGGCGTCAGGCTGGTGACTCCCGTCCGCATCGCCGCACGGACAGCCGCTTTCATCACGCCGCAGTTTGAGAAGAAACGGACCATGTTGCCTGTCAGCGGCTCAAGAACCTCCGACTTCAAGACCGCTGCGCCCGGCTGCGCCGACTGCGCAAGATGAACATCGCCTGTCCCCTGCGCGTCGAGGACCAGGGCCGTGAGTTTGCGCGCCACATCGACAGGGAAACTCTCCGCAACGAAGACCATTTTCCCTCGTGTAGTGATGACCACCGGGCCTTCATTGGTGGAGTAGACCTGCTCCCCGGAGGGCAGAGCCGGGTCTGAGGCTGTAGATTTCCTGGAGGCGGACGCTGGGGTTGCGAATACCGAGACTCCCGAAGAGCCAAAGGTCTTTTCGACTTTGCCGCTTCCCGTATCCGATTCAAGCTTGACGCCGGAGTATTTGCGTCCCAACTCATCTGCGTAGAGCTTGGCAAAGGCCTGCGCGGAGGCTTCATTCTTCCAGACTGAAAGATAGAAGATGGCGATGGAGTTCGTACTTGCCTGATCTACTGGCGTCTTCGCGTTGAGTCGCTGGCCGGCCCAATAGAGGCCGCCGTCCCACGCCGGGGTCAGGTTTGCCGCGGCCTCATCGCCGCCGAAGATTTCAGACAGAATATGCACATCGAGTTGGCCCATCTGGCCGATGTCGTAAGGCTTGTAAAGCTTGTCAACCAGCGGGTGGATATTGGGAAGCAGGGGAATCGAAGGCACGTGCTTGCTCTCGTATTCACGCGGATTGATAATCTCCCAACTCGATGTGGGCGGTCGGTCCATGGTTCCGGCAAATGCCGCTGCCTGGCCCTGGTCCATCCATATGTCCTGCTCAAAGCTCAGCCCCTCGCGATAAGGAAAGAGCAGTGACTCAGAGAGCAGCAACGGCGCACGCGCCAGCACTGGAGAATCCTGCGCGCCCGACATCTGTTGCTTCAACGTTTCTATCAACTCCGGATCTTTCACCAGGCTCTTGCCCATCGGCTTGAGCACGTAATCCATCATGACCGCCGTGGCCTGGCCCTCGACAACGGCCTCGCGCGCCGTATCCATCTCGTCCTTGGCCAGGTGATCGGTGTCGCCCTGTGAGTTGAGCGAAACATCGTCGGGGGTCTGGTCGTTCCACTTCTCGAGGTCGGAGTGCTGGTCTTGCAGCGCGTGCGTCAGTTCATGGGCCAGCACCGGTTTCTGCTCCTCGATATCGACCCAGTCAAGCATGTAAACGGTCTTGGTCTTGAAGTCGTAGTAGGCTTCGATCTGTTCTTTGAGCAGAGCCAGCAGAAAGGGCTTGAGGTTGAAGTCCCGGTCGAGCAAGCCAAACTTCTTGAGCACGATCTCGCCGCGCTGCATGCGCTTGGCGCTCTCGTCGTCTTCGAACTTCTCCTTCAAGTAGCCCTCGACGGCAGCGCGTGAGGTGATCTGGCGTTTCACCTCGCTCTTGATCGGCAACCCGGTCTCTTCAGAGGAAAACTTGATGAGCTGATCCACCAATGCGAAGAGCTGGCGCCCCTGCTCGGGAGTGATCTTTGCGGTCGGCGGCGCGGGAGCGGTTGCGGCTTTGGGTTGCTGAGCAGCGGCCATGGCGGCCATAAGACAAAACACCGCTGCCAGGCTCCATCCGCGCCAATCAAATCCCGGCCCCTCGCACTGCTTGCCCATTGGTTCTCCCTATCCTCTTACAAGGCTATAATCAGAATGCGGTAAAGAGTGTAGTCTCCGCTCAAATATCTGCGCCTGAACCGGCGAAAAAAGATCCCCTATGACGGAAAACACCATCTCCCAAGCCATACCGGTTGCCCATCCTGCAGGCGAAACATCGCCGATGGCCCTCCGGCCCACTCCGCTCGCCGCGCTGCTGTCTCGGACTGCGGGGCCTGAGCTTGCCGTGTATCGCGGTGCGCTGACCCCTATCAAGTTGGACGCGCCAGAGAGGGAAACGGCGGCGCTGGTCTCGGGAGTTGCAACGCACGATTTGAGCTGGCTGCGGCGCGTCGCGGTGCGCGGAGAAGACCGCTTCCGATGGCTCAGCGGCATGGTCACCAACACCGTCAACGATCTGGGAGTGAACGCCGGCGCATGGAACCTGGTTCTCAATGCGCAGGGACGAATTCAGGGCGACCTGCACGTCTGGCGCGAGGGCGACGCACTCGATCTCGCAGTTGCAGCCGATCAGGTTGACCGCCTGCTGGCACACCTCGACCGCTTCATCATCATGGACGATGTGGAACTGGTCCCTCTGAGCATGGACACGAATGGAGAGCTGACTGGCGAGACAGCTCTCGGGCTAACAGGCCCGCAGGCCGCCGAAATTCTCGCTAAGCTCGGCCTCCCGGAGCTCAATGAGCCCCTGACCAGTACGCGCACTTTGTGGAACGGCTCCAATATACTCGTCGTGCGAGCCTACGGACTACTGGTGCCACACTACGAACTGTGGGTGCAGGCTGCCCAAATCCCCGCGCTTTGGCAGGCCCTGACCGAAGCTGGTGCCACTCCTGTCGGAGCGGATTCCCTTGAGGCTCTGCGCATCGCCGAGGGAATTCCCGTCTATGGCGTCGACATCGCCGAGCGCGACCTGCCGCAGGAGACCTCGCAGATGCGGGCGCTCAGCTTCAGCAAAGGCTGCTATCTGGGCCAGGAGATTGTCGAACGCATCCGCTCCCGAGGCAGCGTGCATCGCCACCTGCGGCCGCTGGAGCTTTTTGGACCCGTCCCGGCCGCCGGCGCCGAGCTGATTTTGGAAAGCGGTGCGGTTGCCGGCCAGATTACCAGCGCAACTGAGTTGCCGCTAGCAAAGGGCCGGCGCATCTTTGCCCTGGGCATGATTCGCGCCGAGGCCGAGATTTCACCCCACTCCTTCGCATATACCGCCGGAGAGGCTTCAGGAACAGCCAGCATCCTGGCCAAGCCGCCGGAGTTGAAGGCGGACTAACAGAAGCGGCAATCGCCAAATGAGCGCGCCATCAAGCTGTAATAATGGAATGGAAACGGAAAAGCCATGAGCGAAACACCGAAGTTCACCGTGATTGACCGCCGCAAGATCAAGGCGGACGAAGAGCATGAGAGCCAGCAGCACTCCGCGACAACCGCGGAATCCGCGCCATCGCCGGTTGAATCGGGCGGCGGGCCGCGGCTGGTCGTCAACGAGTCCAAGCCCGAGTCCAAACCCGAGTCCGCTTCCGCGCCTTCGGCAGCTTCCGGCGTCGAACAGGAATTGCCCCCTGCGCCAACAGCCCAGGAGAGCCACGAGCAAAAGGTGGCCTACGACGCCTCGGCGCAGCGCCTTGAAGACCTGGTGCGGGCGCAGAATCCCGCCATGGGAGAACAGCCGCCCATCACCTTTGAAAACCTGGTGCAGCAGTTCTACGTCTCCGCCATGATCCAGATGGGCGCCGGCGCGCAGGAGGGCCAGCGCCCCCGCGTAGACATTCTCGGCGCGCGGACCACGATTGATTTGCTGGGCGTGCTGGCGGAGAAGACTCGCGGCAACCTGACCACAGCAGAAGACAACACCCTGCAGACGGTTCTCTTTGAGGTGCGAATGGCCTTCCTCGAGCTGACCAACATGATCAGCCTGCAGGCCATGCAGCCGCCGCAGCCTCCCCCGCCGGGCAAGCACTAGACGGGTGTCAGGGATCGGGGGTCAGGGATCGGGAACAAACCACCCTCAGATGCCACGCAAGGTCTCCGTGCCCCATCCATTCACGGTCCTTCTAGTGAATGGATGGGAGACTGAGACACTCAATTTGCATCTTTAATCGAAAGCTATGGACGGTCTGCTCACATTCTTGGGAACGGGAACCTCGATGGGCGTTCCCACGCTGGGCTGCGATTGTCCAGTCTGCACCTCGACGGACCCGCGCGACCGGCGCCTGCGGCCTTCTGTGCTTTTGCGCTGGCGCGAACCGGGTCAGGCGCAAGAGCGCGTCGTCGTCATCGATACCGGCCCCGACTTCCGCGAACAGGCATTGCGCAACGGCCTCACCCGAGTGGACGCTGTCTTTTACACTCACCCCCACGCCGACCACATCATGGGTATGGACGATCTGCGCCCGCTCAGCTTTAACGTCTTCCGCGAGGGCGGCCCCATCCCGCTCTATGCCAGCCCGGATGCGGCACAGGTGCTGGAGCGCATCTATGATTACACTTTTTCGCCTCGCTCCACCTATCCCATGCGCGCTCGAGTCCAACTGGAGCCGCTGGCTGAGCGCACTCCGGTTCACGGTGTTGAATTCCTGCGCGTCCCGCTGCTTCACGGCGAGATGGAGATTGCCGGCTTTCGTTTTGGCCGAGCCGCCTATCTGACAGACGTGAGCGCCATTCCCGAATCGAGCTTTGCGCTGCTTGAAGGGCTGGACCACCTCGTGGTCTCGGCGCTGCGCCACAAACCGCACCCCAGCCACGCCACCGTCGAGCAGGCGATCGGCTGGGCCCGACGTATCGGCGCGCGCCAGACCTGGCTCACCCACATCGCCCACGAACTGGGCCACGAGGAAACCAACCGGGCTTTGCCGGAAAGCATCCGCCTGGCCTACGATGGCCTCAGCCTGCCGGTGAATCTGGAGCCTGTCACCCGATGAGTCCAAACTTGCCGAGACCAGCCTTGACGAGCAACCGCAGCGCGACTCCCCTTCACCGCGAGCTCATCGTCTTTCGATCGGTCGCGGAGATTCCCGCCAACTTTGGCCCTACGGTGGCCGCCATCGGCAACTTCGACGGCGTTCATCTGGGCCACCAGGAGATTCTCTCAGGAGTGGTAGCCGAAGCACGGTCGCTTGGCGCGCAAGCCGTCGCCGTCACTTTTGAGCCGCATCCGGAGCACTTCCTCCGTCCCGACCAGGCGCCGCGCCTGCTCACACCGCTCGACGAGCGCCTGCGGCTGCTCTCTTTCACCGGCATCGACGCGGTGGTTGTCCTGCCCTTCGATGCGGCGTTGGCCACGCTGCCTGCCCGTGCGTTTGTGCTGAACATTCTGCTGGCCGCTCTCGACCTTCGCAGCCTTCACGAGGGCGGCAACTTCCGCTTCGGCCACAACGCCGAGGCTGGCATGGCGGAACTTCTGGAGTTCGCCGCGGAGTTCGGCTTTGGCCTGCACATTCACTCCCCGGTTCGCGCGCATGGGATGGAGGTCTCCAGTTCCGCCATTCGCGAGCGCATCGCGGCAGGCGACATGACCCGCGCCCGCTGGATGCTGGGCCGGCCCTTCGAGGTCCGCTCCACCCAGGCCCGCGGACGCGGCATCGGCACGCGGCTGCTGGTGCCCACAGTCAACCTCGCGCCTTACGGCGGCCTGCTCCCTGCCTTTGGCGTCTATGTCACGCGTCTCACCGTGGACGGACGCAGTTTTCAGGCAGTGACCAATGTCGGCAACCGGCCAACCTTTGGCGAAGCCTCCTTTGCCGTCGAGTCGCACATCCTCAACTTCGAGCCGATTGAGATGGACGAAGATACGCCCATCGAGCTCGAGTTCCTCCTCCGCCTGCGCGGTGAAATCGAGTGGCCCTCGCCGGAGGCTCTCAAGGCGCAGATCTTCAAGGATGTGGCCAAGGCCAGGCGCTTTTTTCGGCTAGCCTGTTAGGTTCTTTTCTGTATCATGAGTCCATGAAAAACCGCTCCGTGCCAGCAGACATCGTGCTGCCGCATGTCTCTTATCAAAATGTGGTTGAGGCTTGCGATTGGCTGAGCCATGCGTTTGGCTTCAGCGAGGTCTACCGCCATGGCAACCCCGTCAGTGGCCTCCAAATGGTACTGGGACAAGCCTATGTGATGCTGCATCGCTCCGGGGAGGGTTGCTTGAATCCGGCGCAGCTTGGATATGGGACGCAAATGCTCACGATCTTTGTGGAGGATCTGGACGCGCACTTCAAGAGAGCCAAAGAAGCGGGAGCCAGAATTGTGGAGGATCTCCACGAGACCTGCTATGGTGAGCGCCAATACGGGGTTGAAGACATCGAGGGTCACCGGTGGCTTTTCTCCCAGCACGCGCTTGACATCGATCCTGCAGAATGGGGGGCGACCGTCCGCCGGAAACCTTGAAGTCGCAGATCTTCAACTTGGATCTTGCGACCGCTCCATGTGGTTTGCAGAGAATAACGCTTCGCCAGTGCACAATAGAAATGAGCAGCGGAACGGGTCCCTGTTTGCCCTCTTCGCTGCTGCTTGACCCTGAAACCCTGCGGTACCCCCTCCCCCCTATTTATATTTTGAAAAACTGAGCCACTTGCAAAATACCTGCGCAGCTAGGCGAAATCGCATTCTTCGCCGCTTTGATTAAGCGGTGTATGATTCTGGGGCGTGAGAGGAGCCGGAT
>Ga0181529_10002866_pt1 | contig 20193 bp, 17 predicted proteins | sample PEATcosm2014_Bin_36_FD_119763 | JGI IMG/M metagenome (GOLD analysis project Ga0181529, IMG submission 119763) | Peatland microbial communities from MTU Mesocosm Facility, Houghton, MI, USA - PEATcosm2014_Bin10_30_metaG | ecosystem: Environmental > Terrestrial > Soil > Wetlands > Peat | place... | reverse complement strand
TTCAGTCCACAGCCTCCAGTCCACAGTCCACAGTGGAAAAAACGGGGGTTTGGCGCGGAAATGTAACATTTTTGAAGTGCGGAATTCGGAGTGCGGGGTGCGGAATGAAGACAAACAACCGGATAACCACCACCTGCCGCGACGGGCGCGAGCACGGCGGGAGGCGCCAAGGACACAAAGAATAAACTCAAAGCCGGAACCGGGAACATCGAACGCCGAACATTGAACTTTGAACATCCAATGAGGGCGAAACACGGAACCGGGGTTTATCCGCAGATTTCACAGATGGACGCAGATTTTCTTAATCTTTATGGGACAAATGGCTTCAAACTCCGTGTCTCGGCGTCTCTGTGGCAATAATTTTATGGCGCAAATGGTTTGAGGTTGACAGGGACGGGCGGCGGTTTTAGTTTGACCCGCAAAATGATAACGGCGCAAAACATCCGGGAACTGCTGAATGAAAAACCGTTTCATCCGTTCCGGCTGCATTTGTCGGACGGGACGGCGCACGAGGTGCCGCATCCCGAATGGGCGTGGCTTGTGGGCAACCGCGTTTTCGTGGCCGCGCGGCGCGGAAAAAAGGCGGATGACTGGTCTGTAAAGCAGCTATCCATCCTGCACATCACGCAGTTGCAGGAGTTGAACGGAAAAGCCAAGGTTTGAGGGCTGGAAATATCTGATTTGAGGCTCGTCACCTCGTCTCCTACAAAAAAAGACTTGTCCGCGGATTGGCGCGGATTTTTTGGTGCAAATGCCCTGCCTGCGAAAACCGGCGTCACCCGCCGTGCTCGCGCACCGTCGCGGCAGGTCTGCGGATGAACAAACCGTGGGTTTGATTTGAGACTCGTTCCGCCTTCACAAAGTTCCGGCGCGACAAGCACCTCTTCTCCTACGGAAATTTTGAGGAGTGCAGGGCGCGGGGGAATCGGGGGGATTCGAGCCAGTCGGCGAGGAGATGCAGTTCGGGCGCGGTCAGGCCGAGTGTGGAGCGCCGGACGAAATTGAGCTGATCGGGCGCAGTGCGGGTGATTACTGTGGCGCAGGTGCCGAGCCGTGGAATAAGCATCTCAAGCCAGTTCAAGCTGACGGAATCCAAAGACATTTGAGGACGGCGTGTGATCTGGCGGACTGTCTGGCCAAGTTGAAGGCATGGTTGCAGGCGCGGGCCTGTGACTTCCCAGTCGTAATAAACGAGGTTGGTGCGGCGCAGGATGTCCTGAATCATGCCGGCGGGCGGAGGCAGGACATCTGTGCTGGTTTGAGGCAGCAGTCCGGCAAAGAGCCAGCTTCCGGAACCGTTTGCGGCGGATTTGATGAAGGGCTTGATGTCCGGAAGATTGCCCCAGACGACGCCGTTGGAATCAGACGCGCGGTCGAAGCTGATGTAGCCATTGGCGGCGAGCCAGGGATTGGCCTTTTGCAGCAGGTGATCTGTCAAGGCGAAGAGCTGCTGGCTGGAATCCGGAAACGGCGCGGCAAGATACGTTTGATACGGACTGCCCGCCAGCGACCAGAAAAACAACTGGTCAGGCGGAGCGCCGATTTGCAAACCGCTCCATGCGCTCCAATCAGCGAGCAAGGGCTGGATGCCGCGCACGGCGGTGAAACTGGTCAGCGGGTCGTGAATCAAATCCAGCGGAATGCTCCATGGTTCCAATGTCGCGGACAAGGGTTGGGTGAAGGTCAGTTGACCGCGCGTGATGACGTTGCCACCGTCGCCGGTGATGGTGAGGTTAAGATGGTTGAGAGTTGAGCCGCCTTCGCTTTGCTTCGTCGCGCCGAGGAGTTGAGAGATGAGAGATGAAGAGTTTTCCACCTCACCCCGGCCCTCTCCCCCCGTCTGACGAGCGGAGAGGGAGAAACAATTAACGAGGCGCGGGAGATCGAGGCTGGCTTCGAGCCAGAGATTGGTCCCCGCCGAAACGAACGGGACATTGTCGCGCCGGATGCGGGCGGTGATTTCGCCGGACAACGAATCATCCTGCGGGCCGACGCCTACAAGGGTCCAGTCGCCGATGCGGGAGAGCTGGATGAGATTGCCGCCTGCGGTTTTGAGGGACCAGCCTTTTTGGTCCGGGTTGTCAACGGCGCGGGTGGCGGTAAGCGGTTCCAGGACGGCGGCTAGATTGGTAAACCAGCGGCCTGCCTGCGCCTCGTTCAGCAGGATTGCAAAAACAGTTTCACCAGTTCCGTTCACCGGCTGCCGAATTTCAACATAGGATTCCTCCTGAATAACATCATCGGCCAGCAACCAGAGCCGGGCGGCGGCGTCATCAGTGAGATTGGTTCCACCGGGCAACCATTGACCGGGCATGGTCGCAAGTTTGTTAAGGGTCTGCCGCTCCAACTGGGAGCTTTGGGGCTGCTGCCAGATGCGCATGAAATAATATGCTCCTGCGGTGATACCAAGGCGTTTCTTCCCCAACCAATGAACATGGGTGATTGTGTCCGGAGACAGGATCGTGGGCGGCAAGGCGGGATTGACAGATTCGGATTTTTGACAACCTGTGACAGACGCGAACAGTAACGCCCCGAACAAGGCGAGAATGGCTGGGCGAAAACACATGAGGTGGAATGCTGCCGGAAAACCGGTCGCGGCTCAAACATAATCATCTTGTGGAAATTTAGAACGGGACGCCGTGGAGCGCGTCCCTGCCAAGTTTGAAAACTTGCGAGAGAGTCATCGCTTCCACTACCCTGCTGCGATGCAATCAAAAAATCGCGGCTGGATGGTGCTGGCCTTGTTCTTCGGCTCCGGCGCGACGGCTTTAATTTACGAGGTTCTCTGGGCAAAATTTCTTGCGCAAATGTTCGGCAGCACGATTTACGCACAGACGGTGGTGCTGGCGGTTTTCATGGGCGGGCTGGCACTTGGCAACAAGATTTTTGGCGGCTGGTCGGATCGGATGCGGCAGCCAGTGAAGGCCTACGGCGTGCTTGAGATTGTCATCGGCATTTATGCTTTTCTATTCCCGGCATTCGACCGGTTGATTGACCGCATCTTCATCGCCGCAGGGACGCCCATCGTGGAACACGCCGGATGGCTGCTGCTGCTGAAAGGAGTTTTGAGCGCGGTGCTTTTGCTCGGCCCGACGATATTGATGGGCGGCACATTGCCGTTGCTGGTCGCGTGGCTGCAAAAATATTATCCAGACGCCGGACGCCGCTCGGCGCGATTTTATTCGGTGAACACCTTTGGTGCCGTCATTGGCGCGGCGCTGGCGGGATTTTGGCTGGTGCAACAATTCGGCATGGTAAAGACAATGCAAATCACCGCCTCAGTCAATCTCATCGTCGGGACGCTTGCCATATTAATCAGCAGACATCATGCGTTGGAACAAACTGAAAAAACTGCGACTAACGACGCTGCGGAAACACCTCCAGCTAACGGGACGCTGCGTTGGGCGGGCGTCATTGTCGCGCTGACCGGGGGCGTTTCGATGGGACTTGAAGTGCTTGCCTCACGGTCGCTGGCACTGATTTTCGGTTCCTCATTGCAATCGTTCGCCGTGGTGCTGATCTCGTTCATTTTAGGCATCGGTCTTGGCAGCGCATGGATTGCGTCGCCAAATAAATCGGGCAAGACTGGCGAGAAAACCGTCATCGTGTTGCTGTGCGTGGCAGCGGCATGGGTGACACTGCTGGTTTTTAACATTGAACAATGGGTGGATTTTTACCGGATTGCGCGCATCGGCTTGAGCCGCACGCCTGAAGGCTATGTTTATCACGAATTATTAACGACAGGGATCGCATTGGTGATTTTGGGAATACCTGCGGCCCTGATTGGCGCGGTATTGCCGCTGATGATCCGGGCGATGTCAGCGCAAAGCGGATCGCTCGGAGCACAGGTTGGAACTTTGCTCACATGGAATACACTGGGCGCGGTGGCTGGGACTTTAATGGCGGGCTTTGTATTAATGCCACTGTATGGATTGCGCAATGCCTTTGGTGTGCTGGCATTGGTGCTGGCACTGGTGGCATTGATTCTTGCCCTGCGGCGCGGCTGGCTGGGAGGAATCGCAAGTGCGATAGGCGTCGGCGTGCTCATTGTCTGCCTTTTCATCTTTGGAGGCGAAAGCTGGCGGAATGTGATGAGTTCGGGTGTGTTTCGGATTTGGGAAACCAAGTTTGAGGCAAATTTGATGGCGATAAGAAAACAACATTTTAAAATTTTGTTTTATGAGGATGGACCGGATGCCACAGTATCCATTGAGCAAGTGGACGGCATCATCGCGCCTGCGCAAATGGGCTTGCGGACTAATGGCAAACCGGAGGCAGGGACACAATTGGATTTGAGCACACAGTTGCTGGTGTCGCATTTGCCGATGCTGGCCAAACCGGACGCAAAAGATGTATTTGTGCTGGGACTTGCCTCCGGGATGACTGCCGGAGCGATATTGGCTTATCCCATTAACCGGCTGGACATAGCCGAGAATTGCGAGCCGGTTATCCACGCTTCCAATCTTTTCGCGGACTGGAACCATCATGTGCTGGATGATCCGCGCACCCATCTATGGCATGAAGACGCGCGCACGGTGCTTAAGCTACGTCCGCAACTATACGACGTAATCATCACCGAGCCTTCAAATCCATGGTTTGTCGGCACGGGCAGCGTTTTCAGCCGCGAATACTACCAACTCGCGGCCAGCCGATTGAAACCGGGCGGCATCATGGCACAATGGTTTCAAGTGTATGAAACACAGGATGACATGGTGGAACTGGTGTTGCGCACGTTCAGCTCCGTTTTCCCATATGTGGAAATATGGGATGCTGGCGCAGGCGACATTGTCCTGCTCGGCTCGTTGCAACCCTGGCCCACTGGGCCGGACGTGTTCCGGCAGGGATTTGCGATTGATCGTGTGCGAACGGACATGTGGATGATTGATGTTCAATCCCCGGAAGCCTTGATGGCACGACAACTCGCCTCACAACGCACTGGCTTCGCCATCGCGGGAGACGGTCCGATGCAGAGCGATCTTTTCCCAGTGTTGGAATATGCCGCGCCCCGGGCGTTCTATCTTGGCACCGGATCAAGGATGTTGGATCGTTTTGACGAACGCACCCGCCAGCAACTTCTTGCACCCGATGAAAAAATTGCCGAACTAAAATCATTGCCTGCAATCAATGCACAACTCATTTTCAGTGATTTTTCGACAGTCAATGGAGAATTATTCGGCTGCATGTTCGGCACAACTCCAAACGCGGGCGTGCCTTGCGTCTTTCAATCACCGCAATCGGTGCCATCCCCGGCATCGGACGGAAGCGCCGTATCAAATGCGGAACAGTTATTCCATGCCGGAGATTTGGAACAAGCTGAAGCACTGACCGAAATGGCCTTGAAACAAAATCCAAATGATGTTCAGGCGGGATACCTTCTACGAGTCATTAAACGGGAGAAAAAATCACAACCAGCGGCGCTGTCCAAAAGCCATTGAATCCTTGCAGATTTACTACCAAAGCACCAAGAACACCAAGTTTTTACAAGGGGTTTTCTTCAGTCCACAGCCTCCAGTCCACGGTCCACAGTTGAAAAAACGGGGGTTTGACGCGGAAATGTAACACAATCGGGCGCGGAATCCGGAGTGCGGGGTGCGGAATGAAGCAAACGGCCGGATAACCACCAAGGCACAAAGACACAAAGTAAATTTGCAGGGCGGCCACTGGATTTGATCAATTTAATTCCAACAGCCACGCAATCTTTCCCCTCACGGCCGAGGTGACGTGAGATTCAAACTGTCCGGCACGGCGTTCCAGCCGGTGATTTTCCACGGAGGTCAGGCCCTGAACGTTCGCCACGCCCTCATCGGTGCCGGGCAGCCAGCGCACGCGGGGCAGCATGACTTCGTAATCGCCACCTCGAACCTGAGTGGTCAACGGCACACATACGCACAAGGCACGCTGTGCATCCTTGTCTTCGCGCGAGACAACGAGCAGCGGGCGGAGTTTGCCCTTCAGCCCGAGATCCACCCAATAGACTTCACCAGGCCTTGGATTTGTCATAAAAGCTTTCGAGAGTGGCGGCGCGCAGTTCCCAGGCCCCGGCGGGCGATTCCATCTTTTCGGGCACGGCTATTTTTGGCGCGGGCATGACCCACCAGCCGCCGTTTTCCGCCGTGACCAGATACTTGGCCCCCTTGCGGGTGCCCCGGATGGAGACGCGGCCCTTGTCATCGGCCTTGACCAATGTTGTTTCCATGTGGGAAATTTCCCACTCGCTGCGGCCATTGTCAACCGCTTAATGTTGGAAAACACAATCGAGAGCGCGGAATTCGGAGTTAACCACGAATGGACACGAATAAACACGAATCTTTAGAAGCAAAATCCAATGCGGAATTCGGAGGGTGGAGGGCGGAATGGACAACCACTAAGACACCAAGAGAAACCATAAAATCAAATCCTTGGCGGCTTGGAGCCTTGGCGGTTAAATGCATTCACGAGAATTTTCAAGGAGTCCGGCGTCGGGTTTGCGGCCAAGGCAACGGCATCGGATGTTTCAGAAAGCGGGAAGCGGTGGGTGATGAGGCCGCGCACGTCCAGCCGGCGGGAAAAGACGAGGCGGGCGACTTCGGCTTGGAGCGTGAAGTCCGAGGAATAGCTGCCGATGAGGTCTTTTTCGTCTAGGCAGACGGAGGCCAAATCCATCTGGAAGTTGGGAGTTGGGAGTTGGGAGTTGGGGGAAGAATTTTTAATTCTTAATTTTGAATTTTGAATTGGCCGGGCGCGTTTGGTGTGGGCGAACAACAGGACCTGTCCGCCGCCGCGCACGAGCTGGAGGGCCTGCGTGACGGCGGCGTCGGAGGGGACGGCGATGATGGCGGCGTCGAGGGGAAACGCGGAATGCGGAATGCGGAATGCGGAATTTTTAGTCAGAGCGGACTTACGTCCGCTGCTACGGACATTCATCGTCCATTTTGCGCCGAATTGTCTGGCGAGTTTCAAACGGGATTCGAGCAGGTCGGTGGCGAGGACGTTGATGCCGCGCAGTTGCAGGATTTTTGTGAACATGAGGCCGATCGGCCCCTGCCCTGCAACCAGGACGTTGTCGCCGTGCAGGAGGTTGAGGCGTTTGACGGCCTTGAGGACGGTGTTGACGGGTTCGAGCATCGCGCCTTCCTCGAAGGAATTTTTGGCGGGAATCTTCACGACGCCGGGCAGCACGAAATCCATGACGCGGACGTATTCGGCGTAGCCGCCGCCGGCGGGTTCGAACCCGGCGGTAATACCGGTGCGCTTGTAGGTCTCGCATTGGGCGAACGAGCGGTGGCGGCACGCATGGCATTTCATGCACGGGATGTGATGGTGCAGGGCGACGCGGTCGCCAATTCGGAGTGCGGAGTGCGGAGTGCGGAGTGCGGAATTTCTCCCGCCGATTTTGACAATCGTTCCGGCTGTTTCGTGGCCGAAGATGCGCGGCGGCGGGACGGTGCCGTAATGGATTTTTTTGATGTCGGTGGGGCAGACGCCGCAGACGGCGACCTTGACCAATAACTCATTTGGGCCGATGCGCGGGACGGGGACGGTTTCGAGGCGCAGGTCGTTGACGCCGCGATAAACGACGGCGCTCATGGTTTTCGGGATGTCGGACACGCGGGAATTTTAACCACGGATGGACACGGATGGACACAGATTTTTTGGAAGCAAAATTCCGCCACCGAGACGCAGAGACACAGAGAAAAAACCTTTCGGAGGAAAATCCGCCGAATTCGCAGATGAACGCAGATTTTGGAAAACAAATGTCTTTATCCGTGTTTATCTGTGTCAATCCGTGGTTAAAAAATTTGTGAACCACGGCTCGGGGGCGCAGGAAAATTCGACTGACTGGCCGCGCCAGTGGAATTTCACCGAGCGGGCGTGGAGGGCCTGGTTTTCAAAAATCAATTTCACGCGATGTTCGTCGGTGAGCCGGTTTTGGACGAGCGCCATATATATATCCTCGTCGCCGCCGTATAGTTTGTCGCCGACAATGGGATGGCCGATGTGCGCGAGGTGGATGCGAATCTGATGCTTGCGGCCGGTTTGCGGAGTGATTCGCAACAGGGAAAAAGTCGCAGGTTGAGAGTTGAAAGTTGAAAGCTTTGAAAATCTCCGCTCGACAAAAAATCCCGTTTGCGCCGCAGCACCGTCGGGTCGGACGCAATCCTTGACGGCAACGATGCTACGTTCATCCTTGCCGAGCGGCGCGTCAATCGTCCCCTGCTCCGCCGCAACATGGCCGTGGACGATGGCGAGATATTCTTTTTGGACGGCGCGCGCCTCCAGAATTTTTCCAAGCTCGCCGGCGGTCGTGGAATTTTTGGCGATCAAGACCACGCCGCTGGTTTCGCGATCAAGACGGTTGACCAGATGCGGTTGAGGGTTGAGGGTTGAAAGTTGAAAGTTCAAATGCAGCCGGGCGCGGCCGATGAGGCTGGACATCCCGCCGTTTTTCGTGGGATGGCAGACGAGTCCCGCCGGTTTGTTGACGACCAGCAAATCGGCGTCCTCAAAAATGATTTCAAAAAGTTTTTCCAGGCGCGGAGAAGCCTGCCAGAGAGTTGCTGCGAGACGGAGAAAATTGTTTGTATCTGCTGATTGTAAATCACGTCTGGACTTTGGCGCACATCGCTGGTTTGCTGTGGCTATTATGGGCCTACGAAAGGGATCTCGGTTTAAGAAAAATCTGTCGCCGCATCAGAAACAAATCCGGTTTTTCACCAGATTATGCCTGGTCATCATCATTCTGGCGACCACCCTGATCTTCTGGCTTGTGAACCGTTAGTTTTTGGGCCATTAAAATCAAACACCGTCATTTTTCCCGCGCAGCTTGTCCACACAACGGTTTTGGATTATGCTGCGCCGCGTGAAGGAAAAATGGAACAAGCTGTTGCCGGCCCTGTTTGTCGCGGCGTTCGCGCTGTCGCGGATTCCCGGCCTGCTGCCGCAAAATTTCAGCGCGGCATATGCGTTCGCGTTCTGCGCAGGCGTTTATTTTTCCAAAAAGATTTCATGGTGGCTGCCGCTTGTGGTTCTGGCGGCGACCGACATCGGATTAAATTTTTATTATCAGCATCATTATCCCGAAGACAATGTCTGGAGCGCTTCCAATCTCGCGAACCTCGCATTCAATTACGCGGCCTACGCCGTCCTGATTTTTCTTGGCCGGCGGTTCAAGCCTCAGTCGTCCTTCGTCGCGCTGCTCGGCGGCGGAATTTTCGGCGCGATCCTGTTTTATCTCATTACAAACACGGCGTCGTGGTTCTTCAATCCGTTTCAAAACCCCGAATACACGAAAAGTTTTTCCGGCTGGTTGCTGGCGCTCACAAAGGGAATCAACGGCTGGCCGACAACGTGGGAATTTTTCCGCCACACGCTTTTGAGCGGCGGGATTTTCACCGCGCTGTTCGTCGGCGCGGCGAAACTGACCGCGCCCGCGGAATCGCCCGTTGAAAAAACCGCCGGCGCGCGCGATGAGGAACCTGAAACGGAAGCTGAAGAGGCAAAAGCATGAAACGAATCTTGAATCCTTCCGGCAGTTGAATTAATTTCCCGTTGATGAGCATTACCGCAGAAAAAATCGCCGCCGAGGCGCTCGCGCTGCCGGACGATGAACGCGCCTTTCTCGCGCGCGAACTGATCGTCAGCCTCGATTTGGAAACCAGTCCCGACGCAGAGGCCGAGTGGTCTAAAGCGATTGACCGCCGCTCGCGCGAAATTTCCGAAGGCAAAGTCCAATGCCGTCCCGTCGAGGAAACCGTCCAAAAAATCCGCGCCAAACCTCATGCTTCGCGTCGTCAGCCATCCTGAAGCCGACGGAGAACTGGAGGAGCGTCCATCTTATTGGAAACATCGCGAATGAAAATCGGCGTCATCTCCGACACGCACGGATTTCTCGACCCGAAGATTCCGAAAATGTTCGCGGGCGTGGAACACATTTTGCACGCGGGCGACATCGGGTTTGCCTCGATCATTTCCGAGCTGGAAGAAATCGCGCCGGTCACCGCCGTCCTGGGGAACAACGACGCCGGGCTTTCATTTCGAGAAACGGAAACCGTCGAACTCGCGCGGGAAAAATTCCTCATCCACCACATCGTTTATCCGCCTGAGCCGTCGGACAAATTGAAATTGCGGATCGCGCGCGAAAAACCGGACGCCGTCATTTTCGGCCACACGCACAAGCGTTTTTGCGAAACCATCGGCGGGATTTTGTTTTTCAACCCCGGCTATTGCGGCAAGCCGAGGTTTGGCGCGGAACGCAGCGTCGCCATTTTGCACTGCCACGAGGAAGAAATCCGCGCGGAATATTTTTCGCTTTGAGTTTGTCCGCAGATTTCGCAGACGGACGCAGATTAAAAAAACCGCAGGCAAAATCTGCGTTGACCTGTGAAATCTGCGGTTAAAAGTTTTACGCTCTGAATTGCTCTGGACAAACATTTCCCGGATGCCCAAAGTCGGGCCGTGAAAAAACCGGAAATTCAATGGCTGGACAAGCCCGAAGATCATGATTATCCCGCCGCGTTTTCCTATTTGAGCCTCATCCACGACAAGGAACACGCCAAACGTCTCGTGGCCGCGCTCCAGGCCGCGCCGGTCGTCCAGTTCAAGGCCAAGGATATTTTCAGGGCCTCGGGATTGTCGCTGCTCGGCATCAGCAATTCCCACGTCGAAAAGGACCGCGTCAAAATCCGCGCGCGCAAAAAATTGTCACCGCTCCTGCTGGCGCGCGATGCTGGCGGCGGAAAAGTCGTCATCGCCGACGGCTATCACCGCCTTTGCGCCGTGTATTCGTTTGATGAAGACGCGCTGATTCCCTGCAAGATCGTTTGAATAATCCGCAGATTGCGCAGATGGGCGCAGATTAAAAAGCCGCAAATAAAATCTGCGTCAATCTGTGCAATCTGCGGACAAAAGCTCTTCAACGGCGGCGTGGATTTCCTCGGTGGTCGCCGCCGGCGGCAATGGATTTCCGAAGCGCACGGTGACGGGATAAAAAACCCGGTGCGGCCATTTCCAGAAAAATTTTCCGCGCTCGTAGCTGAAGATGCTGCCCCACACGCCGACGAGAGCGATTGGAACAACCGGCGCGTCCACATTTTTCATGATGCGCCCGGAGCCGCGCTGGAATTCGTTCATCCCGCCCGTGCGCGTGATTTTTCCCTCGGCGAAAATGCAGACGACCTCGCCGGCGCGGATCGTGTCGGACGCAGTCTGCAGGGATTTCAGCAATTCGCGCGGGCCGAAATTCGCCGCGATGGGAATCAGTCCGAGAATTCCGCCGAAGGGCTTTATCCACCACAATTCGTAATAGCTTTTGTCCATGATGAAATGGATTTTGCGGTCGGTCGCGGCCATGAGCAGCGGCGCGTCCACGAACGAAACGTGGTTGCAGACGAAAAGCGCGCCGCCCTTTTCGGGGATGTTGTCCCGGCCCTCGACGCGGATCCGGTAAATCGTCCGCGTCACAATCCAAAGAATAAACCTGACCAGCGCATCCGGCAAAAGCACCAGCGCGTAAATCGCGCCGACGAAAGTCAAGATGCCGCCGAAAAGAAAAATCTGCCGAGGCGAGCATTGCGCAACGTTCGCCAGCAAATAATAAGTGCCTGAGGCGAGAAAAACGCCGACGAACGAAAGCAGGTTGGCCGTTGCAAGCATTTCTCCCTTTCTGGCCTTGTCGGGCCGGTGCTGCAACAGCGCGGCGACCGGCACGATGAAAAAGCCGCTGAAAAATCCGAGCAGCGCCAGCAAAACCAGGTCGCCGTGAAGCGAGAATTGCGGCGACGCGAGCAGCGCGGAAAAAATGGAAAGCCCGAATGCGCCCAGCGGCACGAGGCCGTATTCGATTTTGCCGCCGGACAAAAAGCCCGCCGCGACGCTGCCCAGCCCGATGCCGAGCGCAAGCGCGACGTTGAGGATTCCGATTTTGGTTTCGTCAACGTGCAGGACATTTGCGCCGAAGAAAAACAGGTTCAGCAAAAGCAGCGCGCCGATAAAATTGAAATAGGTGTTGCCGAGAAACGCCAGCACGAGCGGACGGTCTTTGCGGATGGCGCGGAGCTGCTCAACGATTTGGCCGATGAGGTCGTCACGGAATTTTCGCGACGGGTCGGCGGCGGGCACGCGCGAAATGCCGAGGCTCGTCGTCAAACCGAATATCGCGAGCGCGATCAAGATGATTCCCGACCAGAATTGTTCACCGTGGAATTTTTTGGCGAAGAAGGCGGCGGCGACGGTTCCGAAAATAATTGCGGTGAACGTGCCGAGTTCGAGCAGGCCGTTGCCCCAGGACAATTTTTTCTCCGGCAGCAGCTCCGGCAGCAGGCCGTATTTGGACGGGCCGAAAAACGCGCTGTGCGTTCCCATCAGGAAAACGGTGCCGAGCAGCATCGGCATTTGATTGAGGAAAAGTCCGGCGAGGACGAACAGCATGACGAAGACTTCAAAAATTTTCACGCCGATGGAAATGGTGCGCTTGCTGAAGCGGTCGGCGAGGACGCCCCCGGCCATCGAAAATAAAATGAACGGCAATGAGAACAGCGCGCCGACAAGCTCGCCGATTTTGTGCTGCTCGGCGAGCGGGACGTTCAGGCCGAGGATCATGAAGACGACGAGGTTTTTCAGGACGTTGTCGCTGAACGCTCCCTGAAATTGCGTGACGAAGAGGCACCAGAAGCCGCGTCGGCCCCCGCCGAGTCCGGGCGCGGCAGGAGCAGGTTTGCGAGTTGCGAATTGTGATTCTTGGTCTGGCTTGGCCACGCACAAAGTTTTCATCGGGACGGCGCCAATAATCAATCCGCAAATGCAGGCCGCGTCGCAGCGGCGGGGGGATTGTTTATTCGAGCCGCGCGGGAACTAAACGGGTGATGGATAAAAAGTCTTCTGATGATTATTTGAATTGCTGCTTGCAATAAACAGCCGGAAGGGTATAAAAACGCGCATGGATTTGCCGTTCCTCCACAGTTCAGCAAGGAAAAAGCGCAGCCAGATAATGGCGGTTGACCTCGGAAGCCGCACGACCAAGGCCGTCCTTTTGGAACGGCGGGGGGAGTTGCTGGCCTTGTCCCGCTATGCGATGCTGGACGCGCCGATTTACGACAAGAAATTTTCCGCCGACCTGCTTTCCGATCATTTACGTTCCGTGGTGGAGGCGCTGGGCAACCCGACGAAGCTTGTGACGCTGGGCATAGGGCTGGACGACGCGGTGGTGCGGCAGGTGGAGCTGCCGCAGATTCCGGTGAGCGAAATGCGGATGGTTCTGAAAAACAATTCCAGGGCTTATTTGCAGCAGGACCTGCCGAACTATGTATTCGACTGCTACATTTTTCCGCCCCGGCAGGAGAACGGCAAGTCCGTGGAAGCGGCCAAGCCCACAGGCGTGATTCCAAAACTGAAGGTGCTGGCGGCGGGCACCAAGCAGGCGACGTTGAACGATTTTCAAACGGCCGTCAAAAATGCGGGGCTGACGCCGGACTGCATCGTGCCGGGATTGATCGGCCCGGCGAACGCCTTTGAACTGGCCTTGCCGCAGGTGTTCGCCAACGAGACGGTGGCGCTGGTGGACATCGGCTTCAAACAGACCTCGATTTGCATCATGGACCATGGCGAACTGGTTTTGAGCCGCGTGGTCGGCATCGGTGGCGACACTTTGACAACGGGGCTGGCAGAGGCGTTGAAAGCCACTTACGCCGAGGCGGAGGGCGCCAAAGTGGGGATGTCACCGGACGCCAAATTTGCGATTGAAGCGCAGGTCGTGCCGCTGGGGCGCGAATTGCGGGCGTCGCTGGACTTTTTCGAGCACCAGCAGGACCGTCCGGTTTCGCAAGTTTACATCAGCGGCGGCACGGTGCGTTCGGAAATGATTTTGCAGATGCTTCACAGCGAAATGATCGTGGAGTGCAAGACATGGAATCCGACGGGGTTCCTGCAAATGGCATTGCCCGGACAGATGGCTGTGGAAATTGACCATGTGGGGCCGCAATTGACCGTGGCCGTGGGAGCGGCATTGTCGGCTTTTAACTAATCGGATTATGCCCATACATATCAACCTGCTTGCAGAAGCCCAGGCGGCGGAAGAGTTGCGCCGGCGCGACCCGGTCAAGCGCGCCACTTTTCTGGGGGCGTCACTGGTGGTGCTCATGCTGGTTTGGAGCGGCATGATCCAGCTCAATTCCGTGCTGGCGAATCAACGGCTGACCGGGGTGCAGGGGGCGATTACGGATCACAACAAGGAATATACCAACGTGCTGGCAAACCTGAACAAGATCGCCGTGGCCAGAAACAAGCTGGAGGCGCTCAAGAAACTGCAGGCCGCGCGCTTCCTTCAGGGAAACCTTCTCAACGCGCTTCAGGAGGTCACCGTGGACGGCGTGCAATTGACGCGGGTGCGTGAGGAGCAGACCTATTTCTTGACGGACGGAAGCGTTGCCACGACCAATTCAGACGGCCGCGCAATCCCGGGCCGGGCGGGCACCAGCAGGGAAAGGATCGCCCTGATCCTTGACGCACGTGATTACAGCGCAAATCCTGGGGATCAGGTCAACAAATTCAAACAGGCCATCGCGAACCAGTCTTATTTCAAAAGCGTGCTCGACAAGACAAACAACGTTCAGATGACAAGCATCTCCCCGCTGCAAACCGGCCCTGACGGCAAGGATTTTGTGCTGTTCACGGTGGAGTGCAATTTCCCGGAACAAACCCGATGAACAAGCTGCCAAAAGAAAAGCGGGACCAGCTCATCCTCGTCATCATCGTCACGGTGACTCTGCTGGTGGCGGTTTATTTTGGCCTGATTCGCCCGCAGTATGCCAACATTGCCAAAATACAAAACGACACAAGAGCGGCGCAGCAAAAACTTGTGGATGTCGAAAACACCATCAACAAATCCGAAGCCACAACCACGGCATTGTTCGACATCAGCGACACGCTTTCACATGCCGAGGAGGACATGGCCTCCGGTGATACCTACGCCTGGACCTTCGACACCATCCGGAATTTCAAAACCCCCTACAAGGTGGAAATCCCACCCCCAGGCCAGCCGACCACAGGCGATGTGGATCTGCTTGCAAATTTCCCCTATAGGCAGCTCAAGTTCACCATCAGCGGCACGGCCTATTACCATGACCTGGGTGATTTCATTGCCCACTTCGAAAACAATTTCCCGCATATCCGGGTGGTGAACATCACCCTCGATCCAAGTGGTGGAAGCGGCGATGACTCCGAAAAACTTTCGTTCAGGATGGACATCATCGCCCTGATAAAACCCAACGGTGCCGGAAAATGAAACCGAATTTGAATACATTCTGGAATCTGGCGGCGGTGTTGCTGCCGTTGGCTGTCACCGGCACGTCACTGTTGGAGGCCGCGCCCGCCGCCCCGTCAGTTGATACAAATGCGCCCCCCATGTCGGTGTTTATCATCCCTGACAACCCCAAGGAAGGTCGCGATCCTTTTTTCCCAAATTCCATGCGGGTGTATAAAGATCGCCCGGCCCCCCCCGGCGCAACTAATTTGTCGGCGCTCAAGCTTCAAGGCATCAGCCGGGGTAGGAATGGGGCCTTTGCGGTCATCAACGATGAAACTTTTGCCGTCGGGGATGAAGCGACTGTCAAGATTGACACGGGCAAGATTGACGTTCGCTGCATCCAGATCAAGGGCAATACTGTGACGGTCGAGGCCGGCGGCCAGATTCTGACATTGATTTTATCCAATCCATGAAACCGATTTTTTCAAACAAAAGCTCGCCGCCATGCCGCATCCAAAACAGCGTCAAAAGCCGGCGCGAACAAGGACGCGAATCAGGAAAAATTGTTTTGGCATCCGCAACGTTTTTGCCCATCCTCGTCAAAGTGGAAAAGATAGGAGAAATATCATGAACAAAACAAAAATATTTATCACCATCCTGCTTGCCGGACTTGTCACGCAGCAGCCTGTTTTTCCCCAACCCGCCGCCACACTGGCCGCAACCAACAGCGCGCTTTATGACGCCATGGTCAGCAACGCGGTGAGGTTTTCCACCAGCACCGATGAACCACCCGGTGCAGCCGTCACAACCGTCGTCACCAATGAAACTAAAACTGTCACCACGACCGTCAGCAACCCGCCGGTGACGCCCGCCGTCAGCAATGTGACGATGGCTCCCGCAGCCAGCAATCCATCCGCCAGCACGGTCGTCACCGCCCAGGCCGCAACCTCGACCGTCAGCAACATGGCGGCTTCCGCCGCCTCAGTCAGCAATGTGACGATTGTTTCTGCCGACAGCAATCCGCCCCCCATCAAGATCGTCTCCACCGTCAGCAATGAACCTTCTCCCGCCGTTTCCGCCGGCAATGTGGCTGTCGCCCCTTCAATCAGCAACGCACATCCCATTACGGTTGTCACCACCATCGTAAGCAATGAATCCTCCCCCGCCACAGCCGTCAGCAATGTTACGCCTGCCTCTGCCGGCAGCAACGAAACGGCCGATGCCGATGCGGCAGTGACGTCCCCCGCAGTTGATACCAACAGCGCGCCAGTTGCCTCAACCGACACCAACGTGGTTGTGGAAAACACCATCCGGTTCCAGGACATTCCGATTACTTCCGTCATCGAAAACCTCGCCCGGCAGGCGGGCATCAATTACCTGCTGGATCCAAAAATCGGCTATGGTCAGGTTGATCCGGCAACGGGGCAGACCAAGGCCGAGCCTTCCCTCTCGCTCCGCTGGGAAAACATCACGCCGGAGCAGGCGCTCGTGGCGGTCCTGGACAATTACGGGCTTCAGCTCGTAACGGATCCAAAAACAAAAATCGCCAAGGTCACCATCAAGGATCCCGCCGCGCCGCCGCCGCTGGTCACCCGCGTCTATCAACTCGCGTATGCCAGCGTCACCAACATGGAGGGCAATGTCATGACCGCATTGACGGACAGGCGCAGCAAGGTGGTGTCCGACAGCCGCACCAGCCAGTTGATCGTTGTCGCCACCGATCCGGAGCAGACGGACGTGGATGCGCTCATAAAAAAACTCGACAAGCCGACCCGGCAGGTTTTGATTGAAACCCGCTTCATTGAAATCTCCAGCAATCCGACTACCACCAAAGGCGTTGACTGGACGGGCACGCTTCAAGCCCAGAACATCACCTTTGGAAACGGCACATTCTCACAGACGGCCAACGCAGTGACAACAGCGGCCTTGACTCCCGCTACGACAACATCTACGATTATACCCGGAACTGGACGTTCAATCCCAATTACTACGCCAGCGGGCCAGACAGTCAGCGGCAACAACACCTTGACCACCGTGGCGAACAGCGGTAGTGCTGTCGCATATAACACTGCGAGCGGATTCAATCCGGCAGCAGGATTTCTCACCGCCAACGGACTGAATGTTGTTTTATCATTCTTAAATTCATCCTCGGATGCGCAGGTCGTTTCCACCCCGCGCATTGTGACGCTGGACAATGAACAGGCTACCATCGCCGTCACCCGCGCATTTCCCATTTTTCAAACCACCGCAGGCACGCAGGGTTCGCCCGGCGGCTCGTCCATCACTTACAGCAACGTCGGCATTGTCTTGCAGGTCACGCCTCACATTTCCGCCAACGATTACATCTGGATGAAAGTCAACCCGTCCATTTCAAGTTTTTACGCCACCGTCACCAAGACCGTCGGCGGCTTCATCAACCAGGCTGATGAATTTGATTCCCGCGATATTGACACGCAGGTTCTCATCCCCAATGCCAACACGCTCGTCATGGGCGGCATGGTCAAGGACAACCCGAATGCCACTTACACCAAGGTGCCGATTCTGGGCGATATTCCAGTTCTCGGATATGCCTTCCGCAGCGAAAACAAGTCCATTGACAAGCAAAACCTCCTGATCTTCATCACCCCGACGATCATCAAGGACAGCGACTTTCAGCCCACGGTCACTCAGTTCATGCAGTCCCGTCCGATCAAGGAAAAGGAGCCTTTGGACCCGAACAGCGCCTGGGACAGCGGCAAGCCGCATGACTGGAGCGATCCCAAGAACACGGATCCGACCCAGGTCATCATCAACCAAAAGACCACGGAGTAGCAATCCGTGCCAGAAGTGGTAGAATGGCCAATGACAATGACTAAAGCTGTTATGAAAACTGCGACCTACGGTGCCGTTGCGATGCTGGCGTTGATGCTGGGTGCCGCCACGCTGAAAGCAGCGACGGTTGTCTCAACTTTGGGCGGCGGTCCTCTTTATGATCTCACTACCTACTACGGTTACAATGACGGCAACACCAAGTTGGATGCACAGTTCAACACACCGTGTGGTTTGGCGATTGATATCAGCGGCCAGTATTTGTTGCTGGCCGACAAGGGCAATAATTTGATTCGCGTCAATGACCTGCTCGCAGGCGACACTTACACATATGCCAACGACACGAGCTTGATGAATGCTCCCATCGGCGTCGCCATTGACAGTGACTACAACGTATTTGTCCTCAATTATGGCAACGGAAGCAACGGAAGCATTTATGAATTTGACTCATTTGGCGATACAATTGCCACCAATGCGGTGAATTTGCCCAATGTCGGCGGCATCACGTTGGACAACGCTGATAACATTTATGTAACCGTCAGCAACAACACCGTCATTTGTATTACCAGCACCAACACCATTACCGTCGCCACCATCACCAATGCCGGAACATCGCTGCAGGGCATTATTTTGAAAAAAGCCGGGGCAACCGCAGGAATGATTGCCGCCTGCGATTCCGGTCGCAATGGCATTTACCTGATCAATCCCACCAACGGCGTTGTCACAACGAATGCAGGATTTCATGGCGTGGGCGATTTCAGTCCGGCTGGGACTGATGCGGCGGCAAAAACGACCGCCAGATTTAATCAACCCATGAGTCTGGCCGAGGCAAGCGATGGAAGTTTGATAGTTGCCGACTATGGCAATAACCGAGTCAAGGTTGTAAATGCCAGTGACGGTTCCGTGAACAATTTTTATGGCGTCCCATCCAGTTATTGGGTTCAGGGTTCACCTCCTGTTTATCCCGGCTGGTATGACGGAACTGTCATAATTCCAGATAGACCGCCTGCGCAAGGTGGCGATGTGGAGGCGCGCCAGCCTTACGGTTTGGTTCTCGCGCCCAATGGCACCCTTTATGTCACGGAAAATTATTATGACATCATCCGCTCGGTCACGGGCAGCGGTTTGGTGCCGCCGCCGCTGCCAGCCACCACTCCAACGGGATTGTCCGCAACGGTCAGCTTTGGCCAGGTGAGTTTGACCTGGACCGCAAGTTCAGGCGCGACGAGTTACAACGTCAAACGCTCCACAATCAGCGGTGATGAAACAACCATCGCCAACGTATCCGGCACAAGTTACACCGACACGGGACTGCTCAACGGGACGACATATTATTACGTCGTTTCAGCCGTCGGTCCCGGCGGCGAGAGCGCAAATTCTTCGGAATGGATTGCCACACTTCCCACACTGCTGCCGCCGACCGGCCTCTCCGCGACGACAAATTTTAATCTGGTGAAGTTGACATGGTCTGCAAGTCCCGGCGCGTCAAGTTACAACGTCAAACGCTCCACATCCACCGGCAGTGAAACAACCATCGCCAGTTCGACCACCACGACCTATTCCGACACGACCGTGCTCAACGGATCAACATATTATTATGTCGTGTCAGCCGTGAATGCGGGCGGTGAGAGCGCAAATTCTTTGGAAATAAGCACCACGGTGCCGATACCGCCGCCACCGCCGCCGACAATCGGCTGGTATGATTTCGAGGGAAATACTGCGACAGGTTTCTACTCCACGATTCATGCTGTCAGCCCCGGCAATCCGTATATTGCCAACAATCCCCTGCTCATCGCGATTGATCCGACTACCAACGGCGTTTCGACCCGTTATATCCCCATTCCGCCATATACCAACAACACTCCCGCGAGCATTGTGATCAACAATGGTAGCGTGCCGCCGGTTTATAAAAACAACCAGTTGCAAGGATCGCCCCTCGTCAATCCCTTGCCGCAGGACTTGTTCAACGGGATGGCCTTGTCGAACGGGATCGTGACAATTGAAGCCGTGAACGTCAACGGCATCGGGGAAGCCAGCCCGGTGACCTCGGCCTCGTTTCTGTTTCAAGCCGGCACGCCGACGATTACGGGGAACAACGCCGCCCTGTTCACGCTCTCCGATATCACGACAAATGTCGTCTATTATTACACGCTGGACGGCACCGATCC
>Ga0181529_10002865_pt1 | contig 20194 bp, 19 predicted proteins | sample PEATcosm2014_Bin_36_FD_119763 | JGI IMG/M metagenome (GOLD analysis project Ga0181529, IMG submission 119763) | Peatland microbial communities from MTU Mesocosm Facility, Houghton, MI, USA - PEATcosm2014_Bin10_30_metaG | ecosystem: Environmental > Terrestrial > Soil > Wetlands > Peat | place... | reverse complement strand
TCGAACCGCACGAAAGCGAAGAGCGGGTGCTCTGTTTCGGACGCACCAAATCGGGGAGGCTGCTCACGGTTCTCTATACCGAACGGCGCGGCAAGATCCGGGTCGTCACTGCCTACGAGATGACCAAGCCACAGCGGAAGATGTACTTCGAGGGGAAATGAATATGCCGAAAGAGCAAGTCGCAATTCCAAAGTTCCGCACCGAAGCGGAAGAGGCCGAGTGGTGGGACAGCCATCCGGAAGCGGCTACGGAGATCATGAAACGCGCGCTGAAGTCCGGCAAGGCGAGGCGGGCTGTTCCCCTGAAGACAGTTACCATGCGGCTCCCGGTGCCGGATATTAAGACGGCCCAGGATCTCGCGCACGAGAAGGGGCTTCCGTACCAGACCTACATCAAGATGCTCCTCCACGAGGCCCTCAAGAAAGAGCGCTCCGCATAACCGGCTCGCCGGCTTTCCGGGGCTCCACTGAAGAAGGCCAAGCGCGCGCCAGTCGGTCGTTATTGCAGCCTGTGCCAGTCATCGACAACAAAAAGTACGCTCGGGTACTGGCGAAAGTCCTGCCGCGAGTCATCGCGACTGACGAAGAGCATGAACGCATGCTGGCCGAAATTGAGAAGCTGATGGACAAGAGCGAGCATCGTACCGCGGAAGAGGACGCCGCCCTTGACCTAATGGTTCGTCTGGTCAAGGACTACGAAGAGGAGCATCATCTCCTGCCCGATCCTAGTCCTCACGAAATGCTGGCGTATCTGATGGAGCAACGTGGCTTGAAGCAAGCGGACCTTCTGCCGATCTTCAAATCCAGAGGCTACGTATCCGACGTCGTCAACGCCAAGCGCGCCATTAGTAAGGTACACGCCAAGCAACTTGCCGAGTTTTTCAAAGTCTCGGCAAGCCTGTTTATCTGACCAGTCGGCGTTCCTGCCCGAACCGTGCCGGGAGCAGCGTTACCCCTGCAGTAATCGATTTACCTGTCCCATCACCTCGAACGCATCGGCGACATACAACACGTCCGCCTTCCCGCGCGCCCAGCCGCAATTGGGGTCGAGATTGATGGCGCGGCGTTCGCCAATGAACCGCCATCCTACGGCGTGCGGTTCTTCGCCATGACAGCACGTGGACAGGCCCTTGGGATGGCGCGGCGTCGCACCGGTTTGGCCAATCTGGTTCATGTGCGTCATGAAGCGCAATACGGCTTCGCCTTCGCCGCTCAGGTCCACCAGCGACTTGCTGCCGCCTAGCGACGCATTGGTGGCGTGCAGGAATCCGAGAATCAGCTTCTCGGCGTCGGCCGAGTGGACGGCGCCGTCGGCTTGCTTCTTGGTCCAGCCGGCGCCGGCCACGAACAGCAGCTTGGCGTCGGGCCGGATAGTCTGTTCCCCGGCCTCCGGTGATCGCGTGCCGGTTACCGTGGTGCGGGTGGCGGGCGCTTCGACGACCACCGGCTCCACCGCTGCGGTTCCAGCCGCGCCGCTCCACGCCGGGACCACGCCCCCATCGAGCAGCACCACCCACGGACGCGACGTGCGCGTCAGCACGGCTTCCATGCGCTGACGATAGAACCAGCGCGTCACGGCGGCTGTACCGTTTTGCTCCGCCAGCGCGGTGACGTGCGTGTCCACGCGACCACCCAGACGGTAGGCCACTCCGGGGAGAGTGCGCGCCCAGCGCGGCGTCGCGGGCGCCAGCACCAGTGTCGCTCCGGAGGCGCGGCACAGGGCTTCGGCGGCCGCCGCGTCGGTGGAATAGCGCGATTGGCTAAACTCATCGCCCACCACCGCCAGGATGCGCTTAGCGCCCGCCGAGGCAATCTGGTCCGCGCCCGGTTGCACGCTCGCGCCCACCAGGCCGATCGACAGGTCGCCGCCCAGGGCCAGCGCCGCCGTCAAACCTTCCAGTGCGGCCTTCGCCAGCGTGCCGTCCGCTTCCGTATGGACCAACAACAATATGGAATCCACGTTATTCCTCCCCGATCCAGGCGACGATTTCGCGGGCAATCTCTTCGGCGGGCACATTCTTCACCACGCGCGTTTCCCTCTGCTGTTTCGGCAAACTCACCGAGACGAACGTCAGGCCGGCATTGCCGATGGGCGCCGGCTTGCTACGTTGCAGCGAGGGCATCACGGCCCGCATGTTCACCATGCCGACCTGTGGATTGTTGCGCGGTTCCGGCAGGTTTCCCGTGGCCCATCCGAGCACGGCCGGGGGCGCCGCGCAGACCGAGACCTGGTGCTTGCCGCCTTCGATGCGCTCCAGGATTTCGAAACTGCCGTCTTCGCGCACGGCGATCTGGTCCACGCCCTGAAACTGCTCGACAATGCCCAGACGCTCGCCCACCATCTGCAATGTGGACCCCGCACCGCGGGACGCCGATTCCCATCCGCCGAACAGCAGCAGGCGGGACCGGTCGAGACCGGCGATGCCTTCGATGGCGCCGGCCAGGGCCGCGGCCGTCTCGAACGAATCGGTGAAGCCCGACGACGGCCCGTCCAGCGCTACCAGTTCGAACGGGACTTTCTGCGCCACGGTCATCATGACCTGCTGCAGCTTGGCTTTGGGCGCCAGGCTGACCAGCCAGACCTTGCTTCCGGCAATCTTCTGCGCCAGGTGGGCGGCCTCAAAGAGCGCGTGACCGGCCCACGGATCGAGCACCGCGGGCAGCATCATTTCATTCTTGAGCGCGGGTCCGGGGATCGGCTCCAACGTTTGCAGCGGATCCGGCACGATACTTCCGCAAACCACGATTTGAAAAGGTGTCATAAAGTTCGTTTGGTTATGTGGCGTACGCACTCGTGCGTGCGCCACAACCGCTGGCCACGGATTTCTTCGCAATATACAGCTTTGGCAGCCTCGCCATCTTCAATTTTCCGTCGAGTGCAAGCCGCCGGCGCCGGCGCGGAAAGCGATGTTGCTGCGCGGCGGGTCGTCGTCCAGCGGAGCCTGGCAGTTCCATACGCAAGCGCCGCAATAGACGCACTTTTCGCGGTCGAACGCGGGAACGCCGGTGGGACCGGGCGTGATGGCCTGGCCCGAGCACATCTCGATGCACAGCTTGGCGACGCAGGATTCGCAGAAATCGGGGTACAGAAACCGCACATGGTCGGCGTATCCCGGCGGCGCCTGCACCTTGCCGCCGATCAACAGGGCGTCCTGGTGCGTCACCAGCAATTGTCCGTCATAAGGGATCTGCGGCCATCCACAGGCGTCCATCAGCGCGTCGTGGCACGGCACACCCTTGGCGCGGCACTCCTCGACAATGCGGTGGAATTCGGCCGGCGTCATCTTAGACGCGTAGAACAGCTCCGCGTCGGGCATCAGTTTCGGTTCCCCGGCGATCGAGTACTTGCCGCCAGTCATCCCCGCGATCGCCATCCCCACCAGTCCGGTCACCACGCCGTGGTGGAACCCGTCGCGAGCCTTTTCGGCGATGCCGAGTTCCTTCTCCAGCCAGCTCGCGCGGCGCCGCTCCACATACGCGCGATCGAGATTCGCCTTCGTGAACGGCTGCGATTCGCGCGCCAGCTCCAGAACCGCCTGCGCAAGTTGCGCCCCGGTGGTCCACGCTTCGTCCACGCCGGAACCGGTGAGCACGTTGGTGCTGCCCGACCCTTCGCCGATACGCGCATATCCATCGCCCGCCAGAAACGGCTCGCCGCGCTTGCCGGATTCCTGCAGCGACTTGGCGCCCCAACTGCGTAGCTTTCCCCCGTTCAGATACCGCCAGAGATACGGGTGCATCGCGAAGTGTTGCAGGTAGCGATAGCAGGTGCGCATGGGGCTGCGGAACCACGAGGGAAGGAAGATTCCCACCGTGGCCACATTGCCCGGGTGGACATACAGAAAACCAAAAATCTCCGGCTCGGGATAGCCGAACGTATGAAAAACCGTCCCCGGCGCCAGCGCGCTGCCCTCCGGCAGGTCGATCACCATCTTCATTCCCACGGCCCACTCGCGCTGGTGATGGCCGTCGGGGAATCCGAACTTCTCGTCCAACTGGCGGCCCACGGCGCCCACGGGACCGTCGCCCACCACCGTCAGGGCGGCGTGAATGTCCATCCCGGGCATGAAGTTGTCCTGCGGTTTGCCGTCGCGGTCCACGCCCTGATCGGCCAGGCGGATACCGAAGACGCCCCCGTTCTCCGAGATCAGCGCTTCCGCCACCGGCATGCCCGGCCAGATCTGCACCGCGCCTGTCGAAGAGATTTCGCCGCCCACGAATTGCATGAACTGACCCATCGACAGCACCATTCCTCCGTGCTTGCGCAGGAACGGCGGAGTATAAGGAAGCTCGAAACCGTACTCGCGGTGAAGGCGCAGCGCACGGATCGCGCTATCCGCCATCCGCAGCGTGACGGAACGCCGGCTGGCGCCCACGGGGTCGAGCAGATAGACGACTTTCTCGTCCACCAGCGCAGCCGCCATGGGGATGCGGCTGATATCGAGATCGGGTAGCGTGGCGCGAATCCCTCGCGCGCGAGTCACCACGCCCGAGACTCCGAACCCGACATCGTCGGCGCGCTCGTAGCAGGCCACCTGCAGTGGCATTCCGGGCATCACCTGGCTTTCGATGGCCGGGCTGCCATCGGCATTCACCAGGTTCTGCGCCAGTACGGCCAGGAAGCCGGCCGTCGCGGGACCGAATCCCACGCACGCAATGTCCAGATCCATGGCCGGACGGTCTACCGCCGGACGATCGTCCATCTCTTCGCTCTCGTCGCTCATACGGGGTAGCTCGGGGCTTCCGGAATCATGACCCTGGTCAGCGCGTCGGCGGCGCGGTCCTTAGCCAGTTGCGATCCGGTCAGGCAGCCGTCCAGCCGCCCACGCAAGCGCGCGAACTGGTCCAGGCCATCGAAACGGACGCAGGGTCCGGCCTTGGGCGGGTGAGTGCCATCGCTTTCGATCACATCGGTGTACCCGCGGGCCACGCTGGAAATTCCGGGGATCAGGTTTTCCATGGTGTCCAGGTCGTCGGCCTGATAGCAGGACGCGCAGCCTTCGGTGTCCCATGCGGGATGGCGGTTGTATCCGTGAACCAACTCCGCGCAGATGCGGCCCACTTCACCGGCCGCGCGCGCCGACTGCACGTGGCACAGGTCGGTGAGAAACTGCACCAGTCCGGGCAGTCCTTCAGCCACCGTGGGATTGGCGGGACCTCTCTTTTCCAGCTCGATGACGTCCAGAATTTGCGCGCGCGACGAGAGCAGGAAGCACAAAGCGTCGGCCAGCGGGAACGTGACGCCCTGGCGCGGGCTCTGGTACAACTTGCCGCCATCGGCATCGGGGTACTTCTGCAGCCGTTCCAGGCTCCACAGCCAAAGCTGCATGGCGGTGGCCAGGGCGCAGGCGCCGGTTCCCGGTCGATCGTTGGCGATGGCGCGCATCTCGCGAATCCAGTTGCGGAACTGCGCCAGAAACAGGTCGTCGATCATGGTGACGCTGAGTTGGCGCCGCTGCACGGATTCGGGACCTTCGTAGGTGGCCTCAAGCTGCGCATCCATCCACTTGTGTCCCAGGAAGCCGGGGCAGTCCTCGGTAATGCCGTATCCGCCCATCAGGCTGACGGCTTCGCGCATCATACTCGCGCCGTGGCCCGTATTCCACGCCTTGCAGGCCGGGCAGAGGACGTTGACCACCGAATTCAGCAGCGCGTATTGCACCAGCGTGTCGTCGGCCAGTTCGGGGCGATTGCCGTTCAGGAATTCTATCGCGTCCTTCTGCACCTTGCGCATGGCCTTCATGGTGGCCGAGCCGCCCGAGACACCGCGCGCGGCCATGATCTCCATCATCTGCTTCTCGGCCACATCCACCTGGTCGCAAATCCGCGCCGCCTGGAACCCCAGCGACGCGCTGGCTTCCCCAGTCGCCCAAACATCTACCAGGCGGTGCACCACGTCCTGCTTCAGTTGCAAGCCCAGTTCGTAGCGCGGCGACCCGGGCATGGCGATGTTTCCGCCGCGGAAGCGCGTGCGCCCGTAGCGGATCACCGGTTCGATGGCGCTCAGCAGCTTGGCCGAGGTCATAATGGCCACGGTCACGCGCGTGCGGCGGAAAACCGCCTCGATGACTTCGCCGTGGTTGTAGCGCGGAATGATGACGCCATCCTTCACCGTGTAGCCGCCCACGATGCGCGAGGCCGGGACTTTCAGATTGAAGATGGGGTCGCGGGTGGACGAGAGCTGGTGGACCAGCTTGCGGGTGGGCACGCCGCGGTCGAAAATGCCAGGGTCGGTCTCTTCCAGAATGATCTTGCAGGTGCCTTTAATCCGCGGGTCGTCGGATTCCACGGAGGCGGTCACGAAGTTGGCGAACCCCATATTGGTGATGAAGCGGCCGCGCTTCTCCACCTGCAGGATGGGCTCTTCGCCGTCCTTCCATTCGGCCACGCGCACCTTGCCGCCCAACATGCCGGTCTCCACGCCCACATAAGGGATGGGCTCGGTGAGGCAAAACGCGCCGCGCCACGGTTTGCGATCCTCACCCGGCTGCGGTGGGGCGCACCGGCTCATATAATAAGCGCGCTGTTCCGGTGTGCCGCGCTCGTGGATGGGCGAAAGCGCCAGACATCCAGCCAGGCTACCGGTGGCGGCGCCGGCATCCACCCAGGCCAATTCGAAAGCCACCAGCGCCAGCGCCAGGTTCTTGGGCCCTTCGATGAATCCGCCTTCGGACGGCTCCATGAAGACGCCGGTGATCCCGGATTCGTCGAACGCCTGCAGCAGCGCGTTTTTCTCGGGGGTCCATTCGTGGGTATTGCGGGCGCCTTCCGCCACCAAGCGGGCTACCGGACCGCGCGCCACGGCACGCACCGACTGCACCAACATTTGAAGATCGAACCGGTCCTCGAACCGCCATAGAATCTGGCGGACATCGTCGCCGGGAAGTGCGCGTAGGGACTCGGTCTTGCTCTCGGTCGCAGATAGGGTCACGGGGCTATCCTTTCAGTGATTAGCACATGGTAGCAATCGGCGTGCCAGGCGGAAAGGCCGTTGAGAATCAACACACCTGTCGGGTCCTGAGGCAGGATATCTGGGTCTGAGATGCGGAATTTGACGCAATCCTGTGGGGCAGGGACGAAAGCTTCGTCCAAATGCCGGGTGTTGAGGATCCACGGAACGGGAGGCGCGTTAGGACACCCCGGGATCCACGGACTGGTCTGGACTTGCGGAGCAAAGCTGCGAATCGGGATGTGCGCGACGGTCGGCCAAGGCGGAAACTGGGAAGCCGGGGGCATCATGAAGCGCCATTGCCTTGACCCGCAACGAACGGGGCGGTACGGTAGGTTTTAGAGGGGCACCCATGACAATCACCGTTGACATCAGACCTGAGGTTGAGGCGGCGCTCGTACTCCAAGCCGCCGCCCACGGTCGCGCGGTCGAGGCACACGTTGCCAGCCTGCTCGAAGAGGCCGTCCACTTTCCGCCCACACGTCCGTTGCAAGACCAGACCGCCCGCGGGAAACGCCAGCGGTCCGCCGGCCGAAAGAGCTTGGCTCAGTTGTTTGCCGAATCTCCGTTCAGGGGTCTTGACCTCCATTTCGAGAGGGACCGGGACTTGGGCCGCGACATCGAGCTATGAGGGGCTTTCCGCTCGATACCAACATCCCTTCGGAGATGACGCGTCCCCGTCCGCAACCGAGCGTTTCCGGATGGCTCGACGATGCCGATGACGATCAGTTGTATTTCCGCGTGGTTTCCCTCGGCGAGATTCTGAAGGGCGTTTCGCTCCTTTCAGAAAGCAAGCGCCGCCGCCAACTGCAAGAGTGGCTCGATGAGATACTGCGGCCCTGATTTGAACGCCGCCTCCTGCCGATCGACCAGCCGATTGCCGAACGCTGGGGTATGCTGGCCGGCCAATGTCAGATGCAAGGAAGACCGCTCGCGGTGGTGGACGGTTTCATTGCCGCGACGGCTCTGGAACACGATCTCACCATCGTGACGCGAAACGTGAAGGACTTTGCCGGTCTTGGCGTCACCGTCTTCAATCCTTGGGACGCTGCGTGAATCTTCAGCCGATGGCTCTCGCATCGCCGCCGCCTTCCACACGAACGGCGGGCGCATCGAGGCCGCGCAGCGCATCGTCCCGATTACTTGCCATTTCCATGAACACCAGGGACGCTTGGCGCGGACGAGGCCAAACTCATGCGATAGAGCACTTCGTCGGCTCCCCTCGCAACTTCCGTAACGCCGAACTCGTCTGGCAGGCCACCGGGACCGCGGACAATAGGTGTCCCTTGGATGAGGACGCAGCGTCCTTCGGATAGCATCCGCCGCAACCTTTCCTCTCTGTCGGCCAAAGTGAACGAAAGCAACCTATTGCCATGCAAGAATATTCGATCAGGGTATATACTCTCCAGAACCTTCCCGTGAACGCCCTCGGTGTACTCTCCGCCGAAGGTCAACGCGAATTCGCCGACCGATGACGTGTAGTAACCGATAACCATACAGTCGCCTAATCCGAGACGGTAAGCGGATAGCTTGTTAATGCCGGCCTGATACTCCCTGGAATCGACAGCCCACTGTTTGACGCGACTGGCCGTGGAGCCTATGCTGGCCAGTAACAATCCACTCCCCACTAGTGCAATGCCAAACCTGGTGGCTCTGTTTAGGGATTCTCCCGAAGCCAGGAGCCACGCCAGAAAGCAATTCAGAAGAGGCATGATCAGCAGAGCGGGCAGCACGTACCGGGCCGCCACAAGGGACTTCACCGCCATGGCAATCTGAATTATCATGCAAACGCATCCGACCCAGAGAAGCCGGATCGTAGCGGAAGTAAGTCGGCTTCTCGATTTGCGCGAGGCCAACATGATTGCCACTGCAGTGGCTATGTAGTAGGCGAGCCAGTAGAACATCGATGGCTCAGCCGTAAATAGCCTATTAGCGCTATCGGTCACCATGGCCGGAGCCATAAAACCGGATGGACCCTGACCGTAATAACCAGTGTGGGTCGTCAATGATATCAGCCAATGAAATACCACTGGCAGTTTAGAGAAAATCGGCAGCGTGAACAACACGCATGCGGCCGCCGCGGCGACAATGAACCACGCCCGCTCTCGCCACCTTCTCAATAGAGCCACGAGGCCGACCCACGGCAAGAACGTAACTTTGGTCACTACACCGAACCCGAACAGCGCCCCAAGCGAAATTGCACTGGGTCCCTCCTCGGTGACCAGTCCTGAAATGATTAGGCACGCCATGGAATAGGCGACCGCAATCAGAAGCGGTTCGGGACTCACGCGCGTCAGAGTGAGGACACTCTCCTGAAAGAGAAAAATGCTCGCTTGAAGTACGATCGCCGCGAGAAGCGACCCCGAAACGCGATACATGCGCCGTCCTGCGCAGAACACACTGGCGGCAATCAGAAGATTCAGGACGAAGTTGATGGCATGCAAAAAGCTTTCAGGATCCCGCAGGACCGCCTCTTGCATCGGTATCCAGTTGCCGAGCATCGCCGCCGGGAACCACTTGAAAAATATGACGCCTGCTCCAAGCAATTGAACGGTGGTACCTGGATGATCGATATGTCCGGGCGCGTGAAAGGTGAGAAGGCTAAGTGAATTCAAGAGATAGCAATATTCCGGGTCGAGATTCCGGCGGAGACTATAGCCCCCCCGCGCGTCCACCAGGAGTCCGGCCAGGATCAAGAGGGCGATCGGAACGACGACCAACGCCAGCGTGACTCTTCGGGGCTTCGATTCGGGCTCAGGGAGCGTCCCCTCCCCGGCCGGCTCGGCCGCGCGCTCCGGTTCCGCGGATTCTACCGGTTCGACCGCTGGCTTTATCTCCGGCATTCCCGCCGGCTCGGGCTCGAGTGGCCCTCTTTCGACTCGCCGCGCGCCCGGTTTAGATTTGCTTCGCATCGGACTATCGCTCCACCTCTCCACTCTAGCGTTACTTTTCGACCGCTTTGCCACAACTGGATCCACCGTACACGGTAGCCGGCCGGTGTGACCGAAAACCAAGCTTTACCCGAACCAGCCCAATTGCCGTCATCTTGAGTAGTTGAAGGCCGTGGCGGAATCGAAGTATGTTGGTGGCTCCGTAGGTGCGAGCCAGGTAGCGGACCGGCATGTCCGTCATCCCGAGGCCCAGAATGGCCGCGGGAAAGATAAGCTCGAAATCCCCAAACGGGTCGAAGGTGCCAAAGTCCTCGCGCCACGCCATCATGCGGAGATAGTCGTGACGAGTAAGAAGTTTCGTACCGCACAGCGAGTCGCCCACTCGCGAATCGAGAATCCAACTGAGCACCTTCGCAAAGAACACGTTGCCTAGTCGATTCAAGAACCTCATCGCTTCGCCCTCCATAGGGTAGACAAGCCGCGAACCGTTGATGAAGTCGCCGTGGCCATCGCAATATGCCTGATAAAAGCGCCCCAGCATTTCCGGGGGCATGGTCAGGTCGGCGTCGAGTATAGTAAGCAAGGGTTCTGTCGCATGCGCAAACCCCAGCCTCACTGCATCGGCTTTGCCACTCCCGGTTTGCTGAAGCGCCTCGATTCGAAAGCGGTGTCGATAGGCGGCCGATACGCGCTGAATTTCCTCCCAAGTGCCGTCGGTCGAGTGGCCCTCGACAAAAATGATCTCCGTCCTGCAATCCAGATCGGGAAAGCGCTTCAGGGCGTTCTCAATATTGCCTCGCTCGTTCCGTGCCGGAATGATGCAGGTGAGCCCGGGCGCTGGACCCCGAATGACGGGACGAAGGACAATCACCGCAGTCAGGCCCACCCATCGGACCATGGGCACGCACTGGACAATCCGATTAATCAGGTCCCCTACGCCCAAAAGACGGAACGGCGAGTATCCACACAGCCGCTGCCGAACCACCTCGAAACCGGCCAATTTGGCAAGGACCGACAAGTCGGAGCGCGTGATGAAGTTGTTCGGTAATTCGCCATGTCTGAGGCCGACGCGGTTGGCGAGATAATAGAGCCATCTCAGATAGGGGTTGTATAGCACGAGAACGACGCGCGACGTCCGCGCCAGATGCTGTCTCAGTTGAAGAAGGATGCCCTGGATATCGAAATGATGATTTAGCGTGCCATTGAGTAGGATTGCCGTGCGTTCCCGTTCCTCGCCGGAGAGATCGGGAAACGGGTCGTCCTTCCCAACGCTCATCTTGATTTTGGCGTTTATGAGGCTCAGAAGCAGCCCGCTATCCTGCTCTCGAGGAAGCCACTGGATGACCCGGTCGTAATACCTGGACAGGGTGGAGATCTCCCTCGCAATCAGGCTATTGACGTATCTCCGCCAGCCCGACTGCGGATGCCCGGGATTCCGCCGAACTTCGTCGTGACGGTGCATCGAGACTAGCGCCATGACAACACTGAATCGGTGGATCTTGAGGGCTCACCTGGCATGGCCCGATCCGAGGTCTGTAAACCCGGTGCCAAACAGTATGGTAGTCGATCTGTTCCCCGGCAGTCCACAAGAGCAGCCGCAATCGCTCCGCGATCCCCACGTGTGGCGCGCGGAGCCGCGACAAACGAAATGCCGCCACCCGCTAGCGCTTCTTCCTGGGGAGCATCAGTGTCCGCCGGACACGGTCGAACGAGTTTCCCTCGACAACCCCACTGCCGTCGCCTTCGTCAATCGCCTTTCGTAGCGCCGCGCGCACAACCGCACTGGCATTTTCGCGACGGCCGCTCTCGAGCCTGGTCGGGTTCACAATGCGAGTAGGCATGACGATTCTGAAGCCGAGCATACCATCGGTAATAGCAGAAAAACCCTGGCAGTGACTTAACTTAAGTCACCTCGAAAACCGTAGTGTCTTATTATCAATCGGTTAGCAACGGCAGGTGACTTAAGTTAAGTCAAACTCCGGCGTACGCTCAACTGCACCTTGGTCTGAAACCCCAGCGATTCCAGTTTGGTTTTCGCCTCGCAGAGCTGAGCGTCGTCCTTATATGATATGGGCCCACCACAATTCCGTGCATCGTCCCGCCAGCCATTGCCGCGACCGCCGTTACCAGCGGCATGGGTGACCGCCTTCTGCCGGCTGAGAACCGGTAGGAGCTATGGCCGCTGGAGATTAAGCCGGAGCGGCGATTCGATACACGAAGCTCTCCCGGCCACTGGCATCGAACCTCGACCCATCGCGAACCCCGCCGATCCTTTCCACGGCCTTCTGCGAGCGCAGATTGTGCGGGCCGACACGAAAGATCACGCTGTTCACGAATGCAAAAGCGTGCCGCAGCATGAGCCGCTTCATCTCCCCGTTGTAACAGCCGCCCCAGTGCGACCTGGCCAGAAACGTCCACCCGATTTCGATCTCGCTCCGAGCTTCGTCGTATCCGTGAAATCGCGACGACCCGATCACCCTGCCATCTTTGGCGTCCACGGCGATCAAGGCGCCTCCGGATTCCAGGGCCTCGCGAAAGAACTCCCGAAATACTTCTTCTTTGTAGCGGTCTTTTGCCGGATGCTGTTCCCAAATGAGCGGATCGGAATCCACCGCGTACAGGTCGTCAAAATCCTCCTGCCGAAGCGGCCTGAGGATGATAAGTTCGCCCTTCAAAGTTGGTTGGAGATCGAAGGCCATTTTCGATTCTACCTTGCGCTTCGCCGCGCACAAACCTCAATACGCGTAGCAACGCGGCTTTCAATACGGCCGCGGAAGCAGGCGGAACTCGAATCGTGCCGGGTCCAGACCGCGGCTCCTGAGCATGCGGATGCAGCCGGCCAGCGAATCGCCAATGGCCTCGATCCGGACCAGCGGCAGAGTGGCCGGGGTATAGATCTCCAGTGCGATGTGCTTGCCCGCAAGCCGGAGGCGCTCTTCCAGCGTCAGCCTGTCGGGCGAGCGTCCAATTGCGCGGTCTAATTCCTGAACGGCGGTGGCGGCCATGTCAGCCAAATTGTATCAGAGCCGGCGGTGCAACGTGCCGGTCCTCACACTCCTACGTATGATACTTCTCCATCGTCCGCGGATTATACGCCCAGTGGAACTCCAGCTCATACCCCATCGACTTAGCCAGCCCATCGAGATCCGGAAACAACGTGGCATAAGTGATATTCATGCGGTATAACTCGCGCATGCCCACCTCGCGGACGGCGTGAGTCAACACGCACTTCGCCAGTATGTTCTCCTGGTCGGCATCGCTGAGCGTGTCCTCTATGGCCACATCCAGCACGCCCGGGACGGCGAACGTGCCGGACTGCGCGATCAGGCGGCGGTTCATGGTGTACGGCTCGCCCATCCAGATGAAACGGCGGCTCCCTTTCAGGAAGTACCGCTGAAAATTGCCCTTCACGCGCGGATCGGTGCGGACCGGAGCTTGTGCGCGGCTGCTATCCACGCGGGCCGGGTTCATGGCCCAGACCACGCCATCGTGCAGCGTGCGCTCCAGCGCGAAAAACGCCGCCACATACGGCGACCAGGTGAAATCGATCAGACGCGTGGGAGCGCCGTGGTGCTGCATCAGAGCCAGCCATTGGAAATCGTCGTCCCAGTCCGGCGGCTTGTCGAGAAACTGGTGCGCCTTGCGTTTGAAGATGCGCAAAATGCGCGCCTCCTGCTGCGACCAGGCCTCCGGTGCGACGCCGGAATTCTGCAGATACCGGGAAAGCGAGCTGTAGAGCGGCCATCGCTCGTCGCGCTCGCCGCGAAACGCCCAGTGCGAATACGGCGGATGCGTGACCAGATCGAGAAACGCCTCCCAGGTCTCCAGCCGGAAGACGGGGTAGGGCCGGCGGCGGGTCCTTGTCCTTGTGGGCATCGTGATTTTCCGGGCGGCTTGCGCGCCCCATCATCCATCGTAGCGGTATAGAGCCTCGGCGATCGAGAGGCCGCGGACTTCGATCCGTTTGAGATCCGCCGTTCCCAGGCCGCGCGCCTCCGCCAGCAGCAAGGTATTGTCGCAGGTCCGGAACGGCGCGGCGCCCCGCATGGCTCGTGGATCGTAACCCATGACGGCGGTCGCGGCGGCGTCGGTGCATACCGCGTTCAGGCCGGCCATCAGCACTCCCGGCTGCACCACGCGCAGATCGCGGATCCACGGGCCTTCCCCGCCGGCCACCGATTGCACCCCATCGACGATCGCAAACTGGATGGGGCGCGCCGCCGCCAGGTCCACCACAATTCGCGGCACGCGGTATCCGGCGTCGCGATTTGCGCCGAAGTTCAATTCCTGGGGCGCCGATTTCGAGGGCTGGCGCTTGCCATCGTGGCCCACCGCCGAGCGGCCCGAAGCCGGTTTCTCATTGGGCTCGTCCACGCCTGAATCGTCTCCGTAAACCGACGCCGGCAGGCAGCCGAAGGAATTCTTGAGCGACAGCGTCACCCCGCAGGTGGCATGGTTCTTCAGTTTCGCCAGGCTCACGAAGACGTCGGTCTCCTCGTAGGCGCGGTTCAAATCGTATGCCGGGTACATATACGCGGCCGCGGGTCCGCCGGGCACCGCGAAGCGCGCATAGGTCTTGTTCTTGCCGATGAAGTTGGTGTTGGCGAACTCCACTCCAGGTGCCGCCGATTGCAGCGCGCGCACGTTCCACCCGGAATCGAGCATCACCTCTTCGAGCGGCCCGGTGGTGGCCCACGGACTCTCCGCGAAGCGGATTCTGCGAGCCCCCGCGCGTCCCATCAGGTATGCCGTGGCCCCCAGCACTTTGGGGTGGACATAGTGCGTCAACGCCGGTGCCAACCCCTTCAACCGATTCCCGGGGCTGCCCGTCATGTTGACCTTGATCGTCACGGTCTTATTGCGCACCAGGCCGTCCAGACCGCCTAGCTGGTCGAACAGCTTGGCTACGGCGGCGGTGACGTCTTCGTCGTAGGATGCGCAACGTGTAATGGAAACGGGCGACGCGGGCGGTAAGGGTGGGTCGTCGGGAACCGCCGCATGGACAAGCGGCGCCGCGCCGATCATGGTGAGCCATTCTCTGCGGGTCATACTCATTTCTCCAGTTTGATAGTAGCGCAGACCGCGATCCGGTCAAGGTCGATGCCCCATGCATCGTCCACCGGATACAGTTCCAGGGTCTTTACATGGGCCGGGACACCGTGGGCAAACTCGCCTTCCAGCACGATGCCGACGAGCCCCGCGTCCAATGCGCGGCGTGCGGCGCCGGCTGCGTCCAATGCGCGGCGCGCGGCGCCGGCCGCGTCTTCCATCGAAGCGCCGATACTCGCCAGCGTCGCGAGGCCGCGTTTCCCGGCTGCGGCGGCGAAATCCGTGGACCAGGTATCGAGCAGCAGTCGATTGATGGGCTGCCATCGAGAAGCACCGCAAGCTCAAACTGACTCTGGCGCGATTGGAGGAGCGATTATCCCGCTTATCTCACGGGTTGGAATGCCGGAAGACGTGGCGCACGTACTCGTACGTGCCGCGTCCCGACTCTTCGGGACGCCTCCCGATCGACAGATCGTGGCCTCACGCGGCGCCATGGGCCGGAAATCGCCGGGCATCCCGATGAGTCCGGATGCGGCACGTACCAGTGCGTGCGCCACAACGTCGAGATGGCCTGTGAGAAGGTCCGACTATCCCGCTCCGCGCTTCAATCGATGGCTCGACAGGCCCAGTCCCCTCACAACCGCAGCCCCAGCCGAACGACGGCGGCTCGCTGCCATACCGGCTCCTGTTCGTCTGACACCATAGCCTCGCAGTCCATGCCACCCTACCTATGCAGATCCGGCCATCCTCAAAAAGCATGCGGCATTGGGATGCCATGCTGCGCCACAGATCACTCGTATCGAAGCGCGGTCGTCGGATCGACGCCGGCGGCCCGCCGCGCGGGCACATACGCCGCCAGCAGGGCAATGGCAATCATCGCGCCTGCGCCGAAAACCATCGGGACGGCGCTCGCCAACGGCAAACCTTGGACCAGGCTGGCAGCCACTCGCCGGCTCCACAGCGCCAAGGGTATTCCAAGCGCCAGGCCCGCAACGACCATCCCCGACGCATCGCCCAGCACCATCCGCGTGACATTGCCGCGCGTTGCGCCCAGCGCCATGCGGATGCCGATTTCGTTGACGCGGCGCGCCACCGTGTAGGCCAGCAAGCCGTAGAGTCCGATGGCCGCGAGCGACGCCCCCAGCGCTCCGAACAGGCCGGACAGCGTGGCGATCAGCCGCTCGGTGACGATGGACGCATCCAACACGTCGTCCAGAGTCGTGATCCTGGCCACAGTGACACCCGGCAGCCAGTCGCGTACCACGCGGCGCGCATCGCCCGACACCGACGCCGGCGGGACGCTGGTGCGAAGCGCAAAGGTGTTCGGCGGGCGGGCCAGTTGGAATGCGCTGAGGTAGATCGTGCGCGGCGGGGCTTCGCGGATCTCGTAATATTTCGCGTCGCCCACCAGGCCCACGATTTCGTAAGCTGTTTCTTCGCCCAGGAAGGTGAAGTGCTTTCCGATGGGGCTCGCGCCCCCGAAATAGAAGCGCGCCATGGCCTGGTTGACGATGGCCACGCGCGCCGGGCCGCGGTCCTGGAACGTGAAATCGCGGCCAGCCAGCAGCGGCGTTCCGTAGGTCTCGAAATACCTCGGAGCCACCCAGTTCAACGTCAGGTAGCGGCGATCCTCGGGCCGTTCCGGGTGTCCTTCCACGGTGGCGAAACGGGAAGCCCCCATGCCCGACATGGGAATGGCGCCGTTCATAGTGGCCGAGCGAACGCCGGGAATCGCCTGCAAACGGCCCAGCAACTCCTGGTAGCGGAGCGAGAGTTGCTCGCGGGTATAGCCACTGCGGGCCGGATCGAGGCTCACCAACAACACGTGGTCCCGCCGAAACCCGACGTCGAGATGCTGCAGATTCGACAGGTTGCCGATAAACAGGGCGGCGGCATTCAGCAGCACCACGGACAACGCCACCTGAGCGGCCACCAGGCCCTTTCCGAAGAGGCGGCCGAGCCTGGTTTCGCCGGCCCTCCCGCTAGCCCGCAGCGAGGACGCCGGGGCAGAAGTGAAGGCAGTCCATGCGGGCGCCAAGCCGAAGAGCACTCCCGTCAAGAGTGCGACGCCGGCGGCGAAGACCAGAACGTGCCCATCCAGGTGAACCGGGATATCGAGGTGCGGCGGCATGCCGGGAACCGGCCGGCCCGACGTCATGAGCGTCACCAGCGCATGCGCTCCGAAGAGCGCTATCGCGACCCCGGGCAGGGTGCCCGCCACGGAAAGCAGAACCGATTCGGTTAGCGCCTGACGCACCAGCCGCAGCCGGCCGGCTCCCAGCGAGACGCGTATCGCCATCTCGCGTTGGCGGGCGGCGGCGCGCGCCAGAAGCATGCTGGCCAGATTGGTACACGCGATGAGCAGCAGCAGGCCCACCACGGCCATCAGCAGCAACAGCGGCTTGGCATACAGGTCGCGCAGCCGCGAAAGCCCGGCGCCGGCGGGTTCCAGTTCCAGTTTCAGCCGCTGCATCAGAGGGTCTTTGCTGGTTTTCGATTCTTCCTCCAACACGAATCGGAACAGCACCGCCATTTCGGCGCGCGCCTGTCCGATCGAAACACCGGGTTTCAAGCGTCCCACCAGCGCCAGTTGCATGCGGCCGGAGGCGAGGCAAGGCATCCAGATGTCCGGCTGGGAGGCCAGGTCCAGTCCATAAAAGCCGCGCGGCGCGACTCCCACAATCGTCGCCGGCATCCCATCCACGGTGATTCGCTTGCCAAGAATGGCGGGGTCCAGATTGAAGCGGTTCTTCCAGTAGGACCAGCTCACCACGGCAACGGCGGCTGCGGATGCGCCCGTATAATCGTCCTCCGGAGCGACAAGCCGGCCAATCGCGGGGCGCACTCCGAGGGCTTGGAAAAACTGGCCGACTACGTATTGGCCGTTCAGCGTCTCGGGCTCGATACCTTCCGCGCGCACCGTCCACCGGGCTTGCGACATGCCGATGAGGTCCGAGAAGACGTGGTTGCGATCGCGAAAGTGCTCATAGCTTGCCCAGGAGAAGCCATTGAAGCGAGGCTCGTCCGGACGCGGATACTTGCGCAGAAGCTCCACCAGCCGCCCCGGATCGCGGACCGGGAGCGACCGCAGCATCAGCGTGTCGATCAGGCCGAAAATGGCGGTGTTGGCGCCGATACCCAGCGACAGAGACAGGACCGCGACCGCCGTGAATCCAGGACTTCGCCGCAGCATGCGCAGGGCATAGCGAACGTCCTGCCGGAGAGTTGCCATGGTGTTCCATCCCCTCATTTCGATCGACCTCCTACGCGGGTGTCTCTATTGTGCTAGTTGACTAATACAATAGTCAAGCGCCGTGTGGACATTATTGGCAGTCGCGCGGCAAGTGCGCGCTGGAAGAGTTGCCAGCGCTCCGATTGAAAACGGGAACGGGGCGGGCTTAGCGGCCTGTCCCGTCTTCCGCCGGCAGATTCCGAAGAGGGGCTTCGCGCGTTGCGGCAATCTCGACGCGCGCCACCGTCCCACCGATGGCTTTCACGTGGACCAATACTTCGGTGAACCGGCTGCGCGCCGACAGCTTGGCGGAGAGCGAACCGTTGATGGCAAACTCGCCGGCCGCTTCGACGGCCTCCATGTCGATTCCATTGAGCATCAGGACCGTCCCGGTGCCGGCCAGATTCGGCAGCACGGCGATGTCGGCCCAGGTTTCTTCTCCATCGTCCGATTGCCGGTATTCCGAGCGTTCGCCTGGACGCGGAGACCGGTTGAGCAGAAAGTTGTTGCGAGTAGCCGGGTCGGTGACGAAAGAAAAATTCAGCGAGGGATCGAAGAGTTCCACCCAGGGAATGGAAAGACGGCTGCCGATCAGGATGAAGCTGTCGGTCTGAAATTCCCGCGCATTGATGTGGCGTGGGTAGCGGATCACCGGAACTCCGCCCGACCGGATGCCGAGAGCAAACAGCCGCGCCCCCAATGTGGCCGATCCGACCGAGGTGGCCTGCTCCTCGCTCAGGAAGCCGATCACCGATCGCAGTTCCGGCCGGGCCGCAGCGATTTGGGAATTGGGATAGCCTGGCGCCAGGTACTCGCTCAGGGACAGGTCGCGTCCCAGGAAGTACTGGATATCGCGATACGACTTGTCCGAGACCACGATATTGGTTTTCTGCCCCGGGCTAAATACTCGCGACCACAACGGATCGCCCTTCGCCGGCAACGATTGCGCAGGCGCGATCCGTGCGCCAGGTGCCGCGATACGGCCGCGCGCCGGCCAGAACCAGAATGCCAAGGCGACCGCCGCAATTACGACCAGGGCCAGCCCAACCACAAGCTTGCGATAGGGAAGGGACGGTGTTTGGGTGACGGGAGCCGGTTCGACGGGCGGCTCGACAACCGGCGGTTGCCATTGAAAGGTGACCGCGTAGGAACCGGCAGGCAAGGAGATAGCCGGGTTTCCGGGAATATCCGATCCCTGATAGAACTGGGCCAGCCGCTTGCGAACCTCATTGGCCGTCACGCGGACGATGGCATCCTCGCCCGTGTCGTAATCCGGAAGGCGCTGCAAGGCCTCGATGCCGATAGTGCGCTCCTTTAACTCCTCTTGGGCGCATCCTTTCAGTACCTGGTGGATGGAATACTCGAGCAGGCGGCAACACCGCCGGCTGCCCCGAAACGACGGACTGTCGATGATGCGGGCCAATTCCGCCAATACGGCGGCCCGGCGTTCCTCTGTGACGACGTCCTGGTCGATCGGATGCGCTCCGCTCATGCGAGAATCGGGGTCGGAATACGGTGCTTAACCCCCCTGTCGCCTCTCAGTATAGCTCCCTCGATCTTCCTCAAGCGAAACACTTAACGGCTGTTCGGTACCGTTAACAACCTTGCCGGTCCGCCAGCCGGGCACCAGAATGGCGCTAGATCCTCGAAAACCGAGGAGTGGGAGTTCAAACTGAAATACATTATTGTACTTTGTATCGCACTTGGGGTTTCCGTGGCGGCGTTGTCCGCACAGGAGACCCGCGGCCAGATACTCGGCCGGGTCACAGATCCTTCCGGCGCGGTGATCGTCGATGCGGCAGTTCAAGCGGTCAACACCGCTACCAATGTTGTGACGACGGGTAAGACGAACCAAACGGGCGATTTCACGCTTCCGTTTCTGGTCGCGGGTGAATACAACCTTTCGGTGTCCGCAGCCGGATTCAAGAGATTCGAGCAGAAGAATCTCGCGGTTCGCATTCAGGATGCCATTACGCTGAACATTAAGCTCAACGTGGGCGTGGCCACGGAATCGGTGGAGGTAACCGACACTCCCCCGATTTTGGAATCGTCCACCGCCTCGCTGGGACAAATC
>Ga0181529_10002863_pt1 | contig 20204 bp, 9 predicted proteins | sample PEATcosm2014_Bin_36_FD_119763 | JGI IMG/M metagenome (GOLD analysis project Ga0181529, IMG submission 119763) | Peatland microbial communities from MTU Mesocosm Facility, Houghton, MI, USA - PEATcosm2014_Bin10_30_metaG | ecosystem: Environmental > Terrestrial > Soil > Wetlands > Peat | place... | reverse complement strand
TCCGTAGCCAGTATCAGAAGCAGGGAGTTGGAGCGAAGCTGCTCTCCCATCTGCGGAGGCTGGCGCCCGGCCCCATACTGATTGGAACGTGGGCCGATGCTGGCTGGGCGATCCGATTCTACGAGAAGCACGGCTTTCAAAGGGTCTCAGCAGAGCAGAAGGACCGTCTTCTGAAAGAGTACTGGAGCGTACCGGAGCGGCAGATAGAAACGTCTGTTGTCCTGGCTGACGAGAGTTGGCGCGCGGCGCACGCATCAAACTGAAAACCGGGGATTACACTGAAAGGCGTGATGGACAATCTTCCGAAGGAAATTTTGCAGGAGTTGCTGTCGGCGGAGAGCAAAGGCGCGCAGCGAAAGCCGGCAGCGGCTCAGCCGCAGGCGGCAGATCACTGGGCTTCCGCAGTGCTGCTGGAGCGGGCGGCGTACCTGAGCAAGCTGGCCAAGAATGGAAATGGCTCGGCAGGCGAGACGCTGCGGGAGTATGCGGGGCATTGCGCGATGCTCTCGTTTCGCAGCCGGGATGGCGAGGCCGAGGTGCATGAGAGCTTCGCCGATGTTTTTTTCATTCTGGAAGGCCGCGCCACGCTGGTGACCGGCGGCACGGTGAGCGGCGCGGCGAGCATCGGGCCGGGAGAGATTCGCGGCAGGTCGCTGGTGGGCGGCAGGCGGCAGGAGTTGCGGGCGGGCGATGTGGCGCACGTTCCCGCGGGGCTACCGCATCAGATGCTGGTTGCCGGAGAGACGACCGTCACTTCCCTGGTGATGAAGATCGAGGAGGCGGAGAGGCCGCGCTGAGAAATGGCGTCAGAAGATGCCGTGGGCGTTGAGGCGTGGACCATACTGTTTGTCCGAACCCTGGATGTGGGTGACCAGCCAATTGCGCAGGAAGCTCATCAGCTCCAGATCGAGCATGGCGACGGGCGTGTTTTTGAAGCGCGTCTGCAAGTTGGAGATGCGCTTGATGAAGGTCTCATGCTCCAGTTTGTGCGAGGACGAGGCCAGATAATTGGTTTGCAGGAAGAAGGCTTCTTCGCGGGCAAAGTGGAATTTGGTGTATTCGACCAGTTCGTCAAGAACGGAGGCGAGGACCTCTTTCTTGTGGCCGGAGGTGATTCCAAAGTGCAGTTGGTTGATGATTCCCATGAGCTTTTTGTGGTCATCATCGAGGACTTCGACGCCCACGCTCAAATCGCTAGTCCAGGTCATGAAGTCCATGGGCGATCAGCCTTTCCCGAAGAGAGCTTATTTTGCAGCCGGCGCAGGATTGGCAGCGCCTTCAATGAACTCCGCAGGCATTGAGATGTTTCTGGTAATTCTTGTCGGATGCCAGAATATGCTCGTGCAGCCAATTCTTGAGGAATTCAATGGTTTCCAGGGAGAGGGAGTCGAACTGGCCTTTATTGTAGCGCGCCTGAATATCCCGCACCAGCCGTGACATTTTTTTGTGCTCCAGCATATGCGCGGCCGCAGCCGGATAACCGGTCTGGGCAAACAGCTCTTCTTCGTGCGCGAAGTGACTCCCGGTATAGCTCACCAGGCCATCCAGAACCCTGCCCAGCCTTTCGGTTCCGCTCCCGGAAGCGATGCCGTCATGAAGATCGTTGACGATGGCGATCAGTTTTTTATGGTCCTCATCCAGCGCCGCGACGCCGACGCTCATTTTTCCCGTCCAGGCGACGAAAGGTTCGCGCATGATTTCCCCCCGGATGCTCTTACGGCCCGCGAAACCAAGCCTCGCGCCTGCCAGAATCCCCGCGGCGCGGCTATCCCCTTTGCGGTCCTATCGGCTAGATCGGCACACACCACCGAAAAGATGAGGGAGAGAAGCGGCCGGATGCAGAAAACATTCACATCGTCAAAGCAGCAAGCAGCCCGCCTTCAAATTCTTCATTCATCCACTTTGCAAAGGCCGAAAACTCTTCGTCGCGTCCGAGAAAGTCGCGCACCATCTGCCGCCCCGGCTTCGATCCTCCCTGTTCGAGAACCGTTTTGCGGTAACGGCTGCCGGTCTCGCCGGCGAGGAGATTGGCGGCGTCGAATTGAGCGAAGAAATCCAGCGCGATAACTTTGTCGAAGGCGTAGGTGTAGTAATTCGACGAGTAGCCGGTGAGGTGGCCGAAGCTGGCGTACATCCGGTTGCCTTCCAGCCAGGTCCAGGGCTGCAAGGACTGATAGAGGTGTTTGGTGGTGCTGTCCAGATCGAGGCCGGAGGGGTTGCGGTCGTGGAGATCGAGCGAAAGCGTGGTGTAGTAAAGCTGCGAGCGCACCCAGTCGGCGCGGCCGAAGGCTCCAGCGAGCTTCATCTTCCGGATGATCTCCGCGGGGAGGGTTTCGCCGGTCTGATAGTGCTTGGCGAAGCTCTGAATCAGCTTTTCGTCGCGGAAGAACTCTTCAAGCATCTGCGAGGGAACCTCGATGAAGTCGCCTTCGGTGGCAAAGCCGGAGATGCCGGCCCACTCGGTCTGTCCGCCGAGGATGGCGTGCATCAGATGTCCGAATTCGTGGAAGAAGGTGACAACGTCACTGAACTGCAAGAGGCCTGGATCGGCATCAACGCCGGGATCCCCAGCGGGTCCGCCGGGAAAGTTGCAGATGAGCGCGGCTTCGGGCAGGACGCGGTTGCGCACGCCGGTCACAATCGGAGCGGCAGAGAACCATTTGTCCTTGCCCTCGCGGGGGTGCATATCGAGATAGAAGCGGCCCACGCGCCGGACGCCGTCGAAGACATCGAAGACCGAGACGGAGGGGTGCCATGCGCTGGCGGGGGCGGGACGGAAGTCGATCTTGAAGAGCCGCGCGGCGGTGGAGAGCACGCCGGCCTCGACCTGCGCGTAGGGGAAGTAGGGACGCACGGACTGCGAATCGAAGTCGAAGGCGGAGCGGCGGAACTGCTCATACCAGAAGCCGCGGCTGGTGATGTCGATGGCCTGCATCTCCGGATGGTCCTTGCGCGCAAAGGCGAGGATGAGTTCATGCTCGCGGCGTGCGCCGTCGCGGCTGGCCTCGTCGAGCTTGGCCAGGAAGTCGCGCACATTGGCCGCCGAGGCCATCATCTGATCGGCGGTGGCCAGATCGGCCCAACTGCGGAAGCCGAGAATCGCCGCGATCTCCTGGCGCGTGGCCAGCAGGTCGAGGAGGATCTGCCGGTTGGCGGGATAAGCGCGGGTGTTGTAAGCCAGAAACATACGTTCGCGCAGGGAGGCATTGCTGGCGAAGGTCATCACCGGCTGCATATCGGGCGGATCGGTGGTGAGTGTGACGCGGCCCTCCGCATTGGCCGGATGGCGGGCGAGGTAGTCGGCAGGCAGGCCATCGAGTTCGCCGGGCAGGACATCGATGGACTTGGCGCCCTCCTGAATGTTGCGGCTGAATTCCAGCGAGAGGCGCGTAGCTTTTTCGTGCAGCGATTGCAAATGCTCGCGGGTTGCCTGATCCTTGTCGACGCCGGCCAACCGGTAGCCGAGCAGCGTGCGCTCGACGAAATGGCGCGTGGCCGGGGTAGCGCCATCAAGGTCGATGGCCATCAACGCCTCATAGACCTGGCGGTTGAGGCTGAGCGCGCTGCCGGCCATGGCCACGCGCTGCGCTTCCTGCTGAGCCTGGTCACGCACTGCCTTGCTCGAAGCCACGGAGTTCAGTACGCCGGCCTGCGCTCCGGCCAAGCTGAGCTGCTCGATTGCGGCATCATAGCGGCTGAGCGAGTTCTGCGGCGTGCGCGCGTCCGCAACGGCCAACAGAGCGGCCAGCTCCGACTCATGCGCTTGCAGCCGCGCGCTTACCCAGGCGGAGAGCGCCTCGGCTGAAGCGGCTCCGCCCGTCTCCCAGCAGTGAAGGTCTGGCAATGTGGCGGTGGCGGGATTGTCGATGGGCATGATGAATGGATTCCTCCAGAGTTCAAGAGTAACAAGCCGCGGCGGAATCCGGAGCGCCACCCTGCAGCAATTCCCTCGACGCCTCCAGCGGCCTGCTTTAGACTCTCGATAGACAGAAATCCAGCCAGTCTCGTTCCCCAACGAGCGATGTCTTCCGGCGGGATGATTTTATTGATTGCGCTTGGCCGATATTCAAACCGCGCGCCAAAGATCGCGGAGACCGTGGTCGTCATGCATGGCTGCAAGCACTCGCAGTCATCTTTTCAGGAGGAATTTACCGATGCAGTATCGCCGTTTTCTACTTCTGTTGCCGCTGACCTTTGCCACTTTTGCGCTGGCGCAGCAACCCGCTTATCAGGATACGAAGTTTCCCCCCTCGGAGCGCGCCCGCGATCTGGTTGGCCGCATGACGCTGGAGGAGAAGGTCAGCCAGCTTGAAGACTGGGCTCCCGCCATTCCGCGGCTGGGAATTCCCGATTACGAGACATGGAACGAGGCACTGCATGGCGTGGCCCGCGGCGGCTATGCGACCGTCTTTCCGCAGGCCATCGGGATGGCCGCCACCTGGGACACCAGCATGGTGCACAGCATGGGCTATGTGATCTCGACAGAGGCTCGCGCCAAGTACAACCAGGCCCAGCGCGAGGGCAATCATCAGATATTTTTCGGCCTTACCTTCTGGTCGCCGAATATCAACATCTTTCGTGATCCCCGCTGGGGGCGCGGCCAGGAGACCTATGGCGAGGACCCGTTTCTTACCAGCAGACTGGGCGTAGCCTTTGTGACCGGCGTGCAGGGCGACGACCTGGATCATCTGCGCGCCGTATCCACGAGCAAGCACTTTGCCGTGCATAGCGGGCCGGAGCAACTGCGCCACGGCTTCAACGTCGATCCCAGTCCGCGCGATCTGGAAGAGACCTATCTGCCCGCCTTCCGCGCCACGGTGACCGAAGGCCATGTCCAATCGGTGATGTGTGCATACAACTCGGTGAACGGCTGGCCCTCCTGCATCAACACCATGCTGCTTAAGGATCACCTCCGCGATGCCTGGGGCTTCAAGGGCTTTGTGGTCTCCGACTGCGGCGCGATTGTCGATGTCAACCAGGGCCACAAGAAAACTCCGAATGTCACACACTCCTCGGCGCGCGCCCTGCTGGCGGGCACCGATCTGTCGTGCAGCATCTGGAGTCCGGGATTCAACACGCTGGCCGATGCCGTCCGCCAGGGTCTGGTTACGGAAGACCCGATCACTCAGGCGGCCGTACGGCTGTACACAGCCCGCTTTAAGCTCGGCCTCTTTGATCCGCAAGGCTCCAATCCGCTGGACCGGATTCCATTCTCGGTCGTCGCTTCGCCTCAGAATCGGCTATCTTCTCTCAAAGCCGCGGAAGAAAGCATCGTTCTTCTCAAGAACAAAGGCATACTGCCGCTCAAAGGAAACATTGCCCACATCGCGGTCATTGGACCCACGGCGGATCAGTTGACCTCGATTCTGGGCAACTATGTCGGCACGCCGCTGCATCCGGTAACGCCGCTCGATGGCATGATGCAGCAGTTCCACGCGTCGCCTACGTCCATCCTTTATGCGCAAGGCTCAACGCTGGCGCTTGGCGTAGGCGTGCCGGTTCCGCGCACCGCCTTCGGGGCGGGTCTCAAAACGGAGTTCTTCGCCTCGTCCGACTGGACGGGGAGGCCGGTGGCTACAGAGACCGAGCCGGCGGTGCAGGCCGACTGGGAGAGTGCTCTTCCCGTTCCCGAGCTGGCCACACACAGCTATTCGGTTCGCTGGAGCGGATCGCTGGCCGTTCCTGCTCCCGGCCATTACGTCTTCAGCCTCGAACCCGCTGACAGCTTTCCCTATTCGCCGGCCGAGAATTATCGTTTTGTTCTTGACGGCAAGGTCCTCTCCGAGGGCAGCCTTCGTGAACCACCCGATCCCACGAAGAGTTCTACCGGGGCCTCGCCTACGGCTCCTCCCTTTATGTTGTCGCAGAAGAATCCCGTCATCGCGGTGGATTTCACCGATACCAACCCGCATGAATTCCGCGTGGAATACTCGCACGCCGGCGTGCTGGCAGGCGGCGGGTTGACTCTCAAATGGGAGGCGCCGGCCCAGGCACAGCTTGATGAAGCCGTGGCCCGCGCCAAGCAGGCCGATGTCGTGGTTGCGTTCGTCGGCCTCTCGCCGCAGCTTGAAGGCGAAGAGATGCCGATCAAGATCGATGGCTTCGATGGCGGCGATCGCACCAGTCTCGATCTGCCCGCTCCGCAACAGAAGCTGCTGGAGGCCTTGTCGGCCACCGGCAAGCCGCTGGTTGTGGTCTTGCAGAGCGGCAGCGCCGTCAGTCTTCAGTGGGCCAAGGAACACGCCGCCGCGATTCTTGAAGCCTGGTATCCCGGCGTAGAAGGCGGCACGGCCATTGCACGCACACTGACGGGTCTCAACAATCCCGCCGGGCGTCTGCCGGTCACCTTTTATGCATCGCTCGACGGTCTTCCCGCCTTTACCGATTACGCAATGAAGAGCCGCACTTATCGCTACTTTACCGGCAAGCCGCTGTGGGGCTTTGGATACGGCCTCAGCTACTCCGCCTTCAAGTATGGTCCCGTGAAGCTGTCGGCCGATTCGCTGAAGGCGGGCGATCCGATCACCGCAACCGTCACGGTGACGAATACCAGCGCCATAGGCGGCGACGAGATCGTCGAAGCCTATCTCACAACACCGCAGACGGACGCTCCCATCCATTCACTCGCCGGCTTTCAGCGCGTGACATTGGCTCCCGGAGCCAGCAAGACGGTCGCAATCACCATCGATCCCCGCACGCTGTCGAGCGTCGATGACAACGGCGACCGGGCCATACTGGCCGGCAAATATCTTCTTACTTTAGGAGGGGCGCAGCCGCAGGAGACCGATGCCAAGTCGGAGGCCGGCTTTACGATCAACGGTTCTCTTGCCCTGCCGAAGTAACCGCAATGAGTGGCCAGACGAACGGCGATTGAACCGGGCAAAAAATAGCGGGCGGCTTCTTGAAAGAGGCTGCCCGCTATTTTTTTGTAAGCCGCTCAGCGCCAGGATCAGCGCGTGATCTCGACGGTAGCAATGGAGTGCGGAGGGAGGGTGATTGAGTTATCGGCTCCCAGCGCGCCGAGCGGGGCAAAATGCTCCGGAGTATTGGGAAAAGTCGTCCGGTAGATGCTCGACTTGCCATGATCGAAATCGCCCAGCTTCAGCTTGACGGTGTTGGCCGCCGCCGCCGAGGCGTTGATGAGGACAACCACCAGTTTGTCGCCCTTGGGACTCAGATAGGCGGAGAGCTTGATCTCGTCATTTGAGGTTTGCGCGTCGACGCGGCGATAGCCGGCATGAATGAAATAGGAGTACTGCTTCAGCGCGTAGTATCCGTCGGTATAGCTCCAGCCCTGGGGCGTCTTCCACTTGGATGGATCGGCGGGATTATCGATGCTGAGCAGGGTGCCGTCGGCGCCGGGCCAAGTCAGCGGCCAATACAGGTAGAGGCTGACCTCTTCGGCGACCAGGCTGTTGTGGATCATCTCCGCAGTCTCAAAGCCGCCGCCGGTATAGTACTCGGTCTGGAAGCGGAGCTTGCCGGGATTCTCATCTCTGACGGCTTGCATGGCGGGAATGTAAGTATCCGGCTGGCTCTTGTCGCCGCCGGTATAGAGATGGTTGGCGATGGCGTAGATATGATCGGGATTTTGCGCTTTGATAAAGGCCTGCACGTTGCCGTCGCCGATGCCGATCGTCTCCGGACCCAGAAGGCGAGGAGGCGAGGGGAGGGTCTGGAAGGCGGCATAGACCGCATCTACCGCTTTGTCGTAGCCGGCGAAGCTATCGCCGTGGAAGGGCGCTTCGGTTGGATTGAAGCGGCAGCTCTCATAGTCCGTGGTGATGTCCGGCTCGTTCTGGATGCTGACATAAGCCGGATCGATTCCGACGGCGCGATAGGCGAGAATGGAATCCTTCCAATACTGCGCGAATGAAGCGTAGTCGTAGCGCCCATTCTTTTTGATCAGCGTTCCACCATTCTTTTCGTCATGATTGCTTTTCAGCGAGGCCGGCGGAGTCCAGGAACTCATGACGATGGTGATGGGATTGCCGCGAAGGCTGTTGGCGTGCTGGACAATATCGACGGTGTCGGCATCGAAGCCCGGCTTGTTCTGATAGCGGAAGGTGTCTTGCAGGCGCAGAAAATCGATGTGCAGGCCATTCACCGGGCCGAATAGCGCATCATAGATCTCCTGCTTATGAGGATGTTGCGCCAAATATCCCTGGAAAAACGCCTCCGATCCACCGAATCCCGCAATCTCCTGATGCATCTTGGCCGTATTGACTGTAGCGGTGACGGCTTTGCGCGCAAAAGCGGCGTTGGCCGCGAGCAGCAGGGCGATGGCCATGCCGAGAGCGAGCGGATTCAGGCCCGTCCGCGTGATTTTTCGCGGGCCATGCAATTTTTTTTTCATCGTCCGATTTGCGATGTAGAGAATTGTTTTCAATAGAGACATATTCATCTTCAACCCCTCAATTCACTGTCAGATAGATACGAGAATGAGTTTTCTTCCGCCAGCAAACTCCACTCTATAATCCCTCCGGGAAGATAGCAAGCGAAGACGCCGCCGGGTATGTCATCAAAGTTAACGGTGACTTTAAGCGAAAAGCGGAGTATGCTGGCAGAGAACTTTGGGAAGAGAGCTTGGCCGTTCTCGATTTGCGTTGGATTCCCCCCCGTCCTTCCTTTCGCTGGGTCAAGAGTGCTAGAGTGGCAGACTGAATGAAGAAGCTCGTCCGAGCCTGGCTTATGCGGGCTTGTGCCGGGAGTTGCCTGATGCGATTTCCGGCAGGATGATTCTGTTTCTGAATGCAGGCTGCCTTACAAGCCGGCATCGCTGTGTCCGCAGTTTTGATTTCAACGACCGCCATCCGAGCATGGCGGGTGGGCTTCAGGTGTGCAAGCGTTCAATTTACGCAGGATAGACTTTTCGAGGGCGAATCGATGTACAGATCAGAGGATGTGAATCGCGGCAACTACGTGGGCAAAGTTGCCCTGCTGGCTATGATGGCAATCGCGGGGCTGTGCCTGGGCGCAACGCAACTGGCTCTGGGACAGGTTCCGGGGGCGGTCTTCAGCTACGCCAACGGCATCGGCGGGATCGACGGGACGGTCAGCCATATCGCGGCCAACAGCCGCGGAGATGTCTTTGTCGGCTCTGTGAATGGATCGTTGGCCTCGATTGAGGAGTATCCGGCTGGAAGCACAACTGCCGTGACCCTGGTCTCTCATATGTTCAACAACGGCTATGGAAACGGCAATGTGGGCATTGCTGTCGATTCGGCCAACAACGTTTATGCGGCCGATCCGGGTGACGGCTCGATTGTATACGTCCCCTTTGTCAATGGGTCCTACCCGACCGGAGCGGCCTATACCAGTTTGTCACAATGTGGCAACGGGAACTTTCCGCTTGCGACGCAAGGGATTACAACGGCATGTAAGGGATTTGGCTTGCCTGGAGCGCTGGGCTATTATCTACAGTTTATCGATGTGGCATTTGACGGGAGCGGCAATCTCTATACGCTTTCGCAATATACAGGCGGCAGTGGCGCGACTTATGCGAACGGCCAGAACATGATCGTTGAATGGTTGGCCAATTCTCCAGGTAATTACACATTGGTGGCCGACAATCTTCCCAGCAATGGCGGCGCGGAGATTGCAGTGGACAAAGCGGGCGACGTCTACTACGTTGACTCGACCTCGCGCAGCACGATCCAGTATATGGCGGCAGGCGTCACGTCGGTGACCGCAGGAACGACGACGAACAATTCTCTGCCCGCAACATTAGGTTCCGGTTTAAATCATCCGACAGGTGTTTCGGTTGACGCCAGTGGCAATGTTTATATCACTGATCAGGTTGCCATCAGCGGCAGCACCAGCAATCGCATAGTAGAGATTCCCAGCATCAACGGCACGGTGAGTGCGGCGAATCAATACACGTTGAGCAATGAGATCAGCAGCGGGAACTCCAACCTCACCAATACAAGCAACAATGAGTACGGACCGAGCACGGGTGTGGGCATCGACGGCTACGGAAATATCTTCTATGCCGGCGCCTATCCGAATTCTTTGAATGAAGCCATCATCGGCAAGGCTGCATTTGGAGCCCAGGCAGTCAATACCACTTCCGGTTCGCAAACGCTGAATGTTTCGTTTACCTCTGGAGCGACCTTCGGTTCTCTTACAATAATGGGTCCGTTTTCATACGTATCCAGTAATTGCATCAACGGTCAAACTTTTACGAAGGACAGTGTTTGCACGATTACCCTGTCCTTTAAGCCGACGACGGTTGGTCCGCAGTCGGGCGCCTTATTGGTTAGCGACATTTCAAACAATGTGCTGGGCAGCGCTGCGCTCTCCGGCTCCGGTACGGCGGCATTGCTCAATGTGGATCCCGGCACGGAATCCGCCATCGGTACGACCTGGACCGCTCCTAATAGCATTGCCATCGATGCCTCTGGAAAGACCTATGTGGTGGACTCTGGCAATGTCTATATGACAGCGGCGGGTGGAGGAACGCCCTCGGCAGTGGTCACCGGACTCAATTCGCCAACCGCAGTCGCGATTGATGGAGGGTTAAACCTGTATGTTGCCCAGACGGGAAGTTCCACCAATGAAGTGGTGGAGATTCCCTATGGCGACTCTGCCTATGGAACACCGGTTGTACTGGTGAAAGGCCTGAGCGGCCCATCGGGATTGGCTCTGGATGCGCAGGGGAATCTTTATGTGGCTGATAGCGGCAATGGGCGCGTGCTTCTGCTCTCCAACTCCGGCGATCAGGGCATTGGCAGCCTGATCTCGACAGTGAACGGCACCTTCACAACACCAGTTGCCGTGGCTGTGGATAATCTCGGTAATTTGTATGTTTCCGATGCCGGATCGAAGAAAGTTGTACAGATTGCGCTGGCAACCAGCACGCAGACTACGATTCTAAGCGGAATGACAACGCCGGCTGGCGTTGCCGTGGACGGCGCCGGAAGCCTCTTTGCGGCTGACAGCGGCGCGGGAACGATCACCAGGATACCCAATATCAGTTCGGCGCTGAATACCGCGGCAAAGAGCAATATCGCGGCTGCGCTGGCAACTGCGATTGCCCACCCGAACGGCATTGCGTTCGACAGCAACGGCATTTTGTATGTTGCCGATGCTACGGATGCCTCCGTGACCGAGGTGGACCGGAGCGCCGGCGTGATCAACTTTGGCAGCGTGGATGAGAACACGACCAGTCCGCAGATGACGGCCGCTGTATCGAACGGTGGCACGGCGGCGGTAACCCTGAGCACTCCTTATTTCACGGCTTCGGGGGCGGATACCGCCGATTTTGCCGAAGGTTCGTCTACCTGCTCGGCTGGTGGGGTAGGTCCCACCGGTTCCACGTGCACGGTGGCTGCAAAGTTTACGCCGGGGGCGCTTGGAGCGCTGTCCGCGAGTTGGACCCTCCAAAGCAATGCCTTGAACAGCCCGGTCATCACGCTGAAGGGAACCGGTGTGGTCAATTTGACCTCGACCACGCTGGGTCTGGCTGTTACCTCGCCCGTGGGGGCGCCGGTCTATGGGCAATCGGTGACTGTTACGGCTACCGTGACGCCGGGAACGGGGCCGACGGGGAATGTGACCTTCTTTGTCGATAGCATTCAGCAGACGCCCAATGTTTCGTTGACGGCTGGCGCAGCATCCATCACACTTAACGGCCTTGCCGGCGGCGCACACACGGTCAGCGCCACCTATAACGGCGACTCGACGTATGCGGCCTCGAATCAGAGTCTGCCGGTCACCGTCAATCCTGCGCCAACGGCGACCTCGGTGGTGAGCATCACGTCGTCTACGCCGTTGGGATCGAATCCCATCAGCGCCACGACGGGCGCTTCGCTTACCTTCACGGCGACCGTGACTCCATCTGTTGCGGGAAGTCTGCTGGGAACGGTGACCTTCAAGAACGGAGCCGCATCGCTGGCCACCGCGGTGGTGGTGACGCAGAACGGGAACGGGGTGGGTACGGCAACCTTCACAACGTCAGCATTGACTGCGGGCAGCTACAACGTCACGGCGACATATGTAGGCGACGCCGATAACGCAACCTCGGTCTCCGCTTCGGCGGTTGCATTGCAGATCAATCCCCCCTTGCCCTATGCGGGGCCGGGTGCGGTCTTCAGTTTGGCGAATGGCTTGAGTTCAGTCGACGGCTACGGTTCGACAGTGGGCCACATTGCGGCGAATAGTCGTGGCGATGTCTTTATCGGCACGGGTGCCTCGATTGAAGAATATCCCGCGGGAACCAGCAATTCGGTGACATTAGTCTCCGGCCTGGGTGGCAATGGCAGCGGCGGCATAGCCGTCGATGCGGCGGGCAACGTCTATGCGGCCGATCCCGGAGACGAGAAGATCATCTTTGTTCCGTTTGTGCACGGAAGCTATCCGACGGGCGCAACCTTCGCCAGCTTGAGCCAATGCGGGAGCGGAAATTTGCCCTTTGCCTCACCGACGCAAACCACTGCATGCTCCGGATTTGGCGGGCTTCCCGGCGCATTCGGCTATTACATCCAGTTCATCGACGTGGGTGTGGACGGCCAAGGCAATCTCTATACGCTTTCGAAGTATACGGGCGGGAACACTTCTTCGACGGGCTATGCCAACGGGCAGAATATGATCCTTGAATGGCCTGTTACTGGCAATTACACTCTGCTGGCAGACAATCTTCCCAGCAATGGCGGCGCAGAGATTGCTGTCGACAAGACGGGCGACGTCTACTATGTCGACACGACCTCGCGCAGCACTATTCAGTACCTGGCGGCAGGCCAGACCGCGGTTACAGCCGGCACAACGACAAACAACTCCCTGCCCGCGACACTCGGAACGGGATTCACTCAACCGACGGGCGTTTCGGTTGACGCAAGCGGCAACCTCTACATTACTGACCAAGCCAACAAGAGCCTTGCCGAGATTCCCATCATCAATGGGATCATTAGCACAACCAATCAGTACACACTCAGCGGTGCGTTGAGCACCTATCAGACCTCAGGTCCGCAGAATGGCGTGGCCGTGGATGGCTACGGCAGAGTAACCTTTGCGGGCAACTATCCGAACTCGCTGAACTATGCGATCTTTGGAAGGACATCCTTTGGCGCTACGCCGGTGAATACGACCTCCGGCGCGCAGACGCTGAATGTCGAATTCCCGACAGCGGTGACCTTCGGCTCCTTTACCATCACCGGTCCCTTTGCTCAATCGGCGACGACCTGTGCCGCGCAAGCATACTTGGCTAATGGCAGTTGCACGGTGAGCGTGACCTATTCGCCGACGGCTGCCGGTCCGCAGTCGGGCGTGCTGATTGCTCTTGATAATTCCGGGGATGTGCTGGGCACGGCGGAGCTTTCCGGAACCGGCCAGGCAGCGGTGCTGGATGTGGATCCAGGAACGGTCGCGGCGATTGGCACGACATGGACGGCACCGAGCGCGATCGCCGTGGATGCGGCAGGCAATACCTATGTTGCGGATGCAGGCAAGATTTACAAGAGTGCGGCGGGCGGCGGTACGCCTGCAGCGGTGGTCAGCGGGCTGAACGCTCCGACTGCCGTTGCGGTTGATGTCGCGGGCAACCTCTATGTTGCCGAGACGGGCAACTCCAGCAATCAGGTGGTGGAAATACCCTACGCGAACAGCGCATACGGGACTCCGAATGTGCTGGTGACCGGGTTGAGCGGCGCATCGGGATTGGCTCTGGATGCGCAAGGAAATCTGTATGTCGCCGATAGCGGCAAATCGCGCGTGCTGTTGCTCTCTCGCTCCGGCGATCTGCCCCTGGGCAGCTTGATTTCGACGGTGAGCGGCACATTTACTGCGCCGGTGGCCCTGGCTGTGGACAATCTTGGCAATCTGTATGTCTCCGATTCCGGCAAGGTTGTGCAGATAGTTTTGGGAACCAGCGCGCAGACGACGATTCTGAGCGGATTGACGACGGCGGCTGGAGTTGGGGTGGACGCGGGCGGCAGCCTCTATGCGGCAGACGCGGGCGCCGGGACGATCACCAGGGTTCCCAATGTTGGTGGGACGATCAACACCAGCCTGAATCCTGGGGTGGCGCTGGCAACGACGGTTGCCAAGCCGAATGCGATTGCCGTGGATGGAAATGGCAATGTGTACGCAGCGGATTCGGCGGATGCAGTTGTATCTGAATTGAATCGCAATGCCGGCACGCTCAGCTTAGGCAACATCAATGTGCTGGCATCGAGCGCGGCGATTGCGGCTGAAGTTACAGATGGCGGCACGGCGGCGTTGACCTTTGGCACTCCGGTCATCACCGCGAGTGGCGCCGATCCGGGCGACTTTGCCTTCCAGAACTCCTCGACCTGCACGGCGAGCGGCTCGATCAACCCCGCAGTGGGCTGCACGGTGGCCGCGATCTTTACGCCACAGGCACAAGGCGCGCGGAGTGCATTGTGGAGCCTCCAAAGCAACGCACAGGACAGCGCATCCTTGACGGTGCAGGGCACCGGTGCAAGCCTTGCAGTTACCTCCTTGTCGCTTGCCGTGACCGCTCCAGTGGGAACACCGACCTATGGTCAATCAGTGACAGTTACAGCCTCGCTGACTCCGGGAACAGGTCCGACAGGCAACGTTACTTTCTACGTCGATGGTGCTGCACAAACGCCGAATGTGGCGCTTGCGAGCGGACAGGCATCGATCACTCTAAACGGCCTGGCAGGCGGCGCGCATACCATTGCAGCTACCTATAATGGCGATGCAGCCTTTGCCAGCTCCAATCACAGCTTGCAGATTACCATCAATCCCGCGGCGACAGCGACTTCGGTTGTGACGCTGAGCGGTGTTCCGCCACTGGGATCGAATCCGACCAGCGCAACGCTCGGTACAGCGGTCACTATGAGCGCGACGGTGACTCCGGCAATTCCCGGGACGCTGACGGGAACCGTCACATTCAAGAATGGAAACACAGTCTTGCAGTCGGGCGCTACTGTGACGCAGACCGGCGGAGGCGCTGGAACGGCCTCCTTCACCACTTCAACTCTGACCGCAGGAACTTATAGCATCACGGCGACCTACACTGGCGATACCGACTTTGCAGCATCCGTATCCGCCTCGGCCGCCTCGCTGGTGATTAATGCTCCGCCGCCCAACACCACCTTTGCGGTCTTTACCAACGCTGGATATGTTTCTTCCGTCAACAGCGCGCCGGGATTGACATCGACACCGGATTATCAGGCCTCGGCGGGACATTTGGCCGCCAATTCACGAGGCGATGTCTTCTTCGTCGATGCGCCTTACGCATTTCCCAACACCGCATATCTGATTGAAATTCCCGCGAATGGAGGGTCGCAGATCACGCTGCTCTCCGGTTTGGGCTATGGCTCCAATGCCGTCTATGCCGACTCCGGGAACAATCTGTGGGTCGCGGATGAGAACAGTAACATCGTTTACATTCCTTTTGTGAATGGCGCCTATGCGTCCGGGACTGTCGTCAATGCTTCGCTGGGCACTTGCACCGCGCCTATTTCAACCAATACCGCGCCCTGCAAGTATTACTGGCAACTTACCAATGCCGTCGGTGACTATGTTCAGCCGTCGGACGTGGCATTGGATGGCAGCGGCAACGTATATGTCGTGGATAAATACGATGGCACGACCAACGGCGGCAAGAACCGCATCCTTGAGTTCTCCGCAGTCGATGGAACGATGACGCTGCTGGTGGACGGTTTGCCCTCCGTAGGCGGCGCGCAGTTGGCCGTCGATCCGTCTGGCGATGTCTATTATGCGGATGGAAATGGAGTCTACTATTTTGTCGCCTCCAGTTTCCCCATCACAACAGGAAGTACCACGGCTACAGCCGTCGGAACCGGTCTCAGCGATCCCACTGGAGTCTCGCTCGACTCCGGCGGCAATCTGTACATTTCCGATCAAGGGAACAATCGCATAGTGGAGATTCCCAATGAAAATGGCACCATCAAAAACGCAAATCAATTCACGCTGACCGGCAGCACAAACATCAGTTCCAACCATGCGCAGAACGGCGTGGGCGTTGACGGTTTCGGCAAGATCTACTATGTCGGCAACTACGGCAATTCGATCAACTATTTGACGGTCGGAAGACAGAGCTTTGGTTCTACTGCCATCGGCACCGCCACCAGTGCCTCCACGCTTGCCCTTTACTTCACGGCTCCCGCTACTTTTGGCAGCTTTGCCTTGAGTGGAGGAGACGGCGCCTTTGCCATCGGAACCAATGGATGCACGCAGGGTAAGACGTACGCTGCTGGCGCATTCTGCACGGTCAGCATCACGTATACGGCAACGGCTGCCGGCGTGCAGTCCGGGGCGATAACCGCATTGGATAACAACAGCAACCTGCTGGGTCAGGCAACACTCTCCGGTTCGGGGCAGGCTCCGTTGCTCAATGTCGATCCAGCCACGGTTTCCGCCATTGGTACAACGTGGGTAGCTCCCAGCGCGATCACTGTGGATGCAGCCGGCAATACATATGTTGCGGATGCGGGCAAGATCTACAAGACCACGCCGGGCGGTTCGCCGTCGGCTGTGGCCAGCGGCTTCAGCAATCCGAAATCCGTCAGCCCGTTCACCACGAACTGCACCGCCAGCGCCACCAGCAGCAAACCCATCAGCCGCATGAGAATGCGTATCCCGGTCTCACCGAGATATTTGCGCACGCCGTCCGCGCCCGCCAGAATCATGAAGGAAATGAACGAAGTCAGCAGAATCGTCGCGTAAATAATGGCGTGCTGCCAAAGCGAATGCGATTCGCCAACCAGCACCATCACCGTGGAAATCGCGCCCGGCCCCGCCAGCATCGGCATGCCAAGCGGAATGATGCTCGCATCCTGCTTTTCGGCGCCTTCCTGCTGCTCTTCGGCCGTCGCTTTCGTGCCGGACTGCTTGGCCTGGAGCATGTCCAGCCCAATCCCCATCAGAATGATGCCGCCGGCGATTTTGAATGCCGGCAGCGTGATGCCGAACATTTTGAAAATCAGGCTGCCCGCGAGCGCAAACGAGCACAGCACGATCGCGCAAGTGAATGCCGAACGCCGCGCCACGGCTCGCCGTTCCGCTGCCGTGGAATCCGCGGTAACCGCCAAAAACAACGGAATCACCGCAAACGGGTCCACCAGAAAAAACACCGAGGTAATCGCCAGCAGCGCGAATTCGAGAACCACTTTGATCGATTCAGTCATGGAATAAATCGCACAATTGCCGCGCCCGAGTCACAATAACATTCTTGCACAAAGCCACGCTGCGGAAAAATCCAGCCGAAGGAATCGAAGTTTGCCCAGGCAAGTACAGCGCAAAGCCGCGGCCTGAGCAGCAGGCCAGCGAGCAGATGCTACTAGCATTTCATTCGTAGCGTAACGCGACGATGGGATCCACGCGCATCGCGCGCCGCGCGGGGATGTAGCACGCCGCAAGTGCGACGAGCGTCAGTAGCGCGGCCACTCCCACAAACGTGAGCGGATCCTTCGCGCTCACTCCATAAAGCTGGCTGGCCATCAGCCGCGTCAGCCCCAGCGCCGCGGCCATGCCAATCGCCACGCCCAGCAGCGCCACGCGCATTCCGTGGCCCAGCACCAGACGCAGCACGTCGCTGCGCTGCGCCCCGAGCGCCATGCGAATGCCAATCTCCTGCGTGCGCTGGCCGGTGACGTAGGAAATCACACCGAACATTCCGACCGCGGATAGCACCAGCGCCAGCGCGGCAAATACGCCGAGAAGTATCATCGTAAATCGCCGCGCTGCGATCGAATCCGAAACAACCTCCGTCATCGGCTTGAATTCGTACAGCACTTGGCGGCTATCATATTTCTGCGACGCCTCGCGCAGCGATTCGCTCACAGCCTGCGGCGTTCCGGCTGCGCGCACCACGAACGTGCAAGCGCGTCCGACCAGCGGCAGCACTCGATCCGGCAGCTGCGATATCGCAAAATAAATCTGGCCACGCTGATCGAGAATCCCCGTCGCGCCGAGCCCCGCGTGTTTGACGTGCCCCACCACGCCAACTATTTCCGCATCCTCGACGTCAATGATTGCGATGTTCAGCCGCTTGCCGATGGGATTTTCGCCGGGAAAATTGGCGCGCGCGAAGCCATCGTCAACCACAACCACGAACGGCGCAGTCTCCGTATCCTGCGCGCTGAGGAATCGCCCGCGCTGCAACGGAATCCCCATCACTTTCAGATAATCGGGCGCGGCCGCATACCACTGAGCGCGCGTCATTTCCTTCGCAGAAGAAGGCTTCGGCTGCCCCGTAATCCAGAACCCCACCAGCGAATCGCCACTAAGCGGCAGCGCACCCACCAGAGGCGAAGCGGCTGCGACGCCCGGAACATCCTCAAATCGCGCCGTGATCTGACGATAAGTTTCGCGGATATGCGCAGGCGTGGCGATGCGCCCGGCCGAAGGTGATACGCCGAATTCCACCACGTGTTCCGGATCAAAACCAGGATTCACATTCGCGAGCCCCACCAGGCTGCGAACCATCAGCCCCGCTCCGGCGAGCAACACCACGGCCAGCGCCATTTCCACGGCGACGAAAATATTCTGCGTGCGCAGGCGCGTTCCGCTGGAGCCGCGCCCTCCTTCTTTCAGGCTCTCGTGCAAATCAGGCCGCGAACTCTTCAGCGCCGGCACCATGCCGAACGCTATGCCTACGAAAATCGAAATCGCCAGCGTAAAAAGAAGGACGCGGCCGTCGAGCCCGATCTCATCCGTGCGCGGTAGCGCCTCCGGAATCACCGCGAGCGCCCCTTTCGTGGCCCACGCGGCAAATAGCAGACCCAGCGCACCACCCGCCGTGGCGAGCAGCAGGCTCTCCGTGAGCAATTGCCGCATGACGCGCCGCCGCGTCGCGCCCAGAGCCGCGCGAATCGCGAATTCCCGCGCCCGCGCCGCCGAACGCGCCAGCAGCAGGTTCGCTACGTTCGCGCACGCAATCAGCAGCACAAATCCCACGGCACCCAGCAACATGAAAAGCGTCGGCGCGATGTCGCCGATGATGTCGTCTTTCAACGGATTCACGAAAATGCCGGTGCCCTTGTTCGCATCCGGATATTCCGCGGAAAGATTTCGCGCTACGGAATCCATATCGGCCCGCGCCTGCGCGAGCGTCACACCGGGTTTCATTCTGCCAATCCCCACCGTCCCCAGGCTGGCGCGGCGATCGCGAAACGGTTCTTCGTTGTACTGGCCGAGCGGTGTGAACACATCCGCCGTGGTGTAAATCGGAGATTTTTTCGGGACGACGCCTACGATCGTGCAGTTGCGCCCATCCACCGTGATGCTCCTGCCCAACACGTCGAGCGACGAGTCAAACTTGCGACTCCACAATCCATCGCTAATCAGCGCCACAGGCCGCGTCCCCAGCTGATCCTCCTCGGGCCGGAAGGATCGGCCCAGCAAAGGTTTCACGCCAAGCAAATCGAAAAGGTTCGCGGAAATTCTTACGCCGTCCACGCGCTCGGGCTCGCCTGCACCGGTGACGATCATGTTGTCCTGCTGATATGCGCCCACGGAGGAAAATGCCGTGCTCTGCCTCTGCCAGTCCAAAAAATTAAGATAAGGAATCGAGCTGTGCTGCCCGGGCGTGCGATCCCACCAGAGTCCCACCAGCTGATTTGCCTGCGGGTAAGGCAACGGATTCAACAGCACGCCGTTCACTACTGAAAATAGAGCCGTGTTAACGCCGATTCCCAGGCCCAGCGTCAAAATCGCGACGGCAGTGAAGCCCGTAGACTTCCGCAGCGTGCGCGCACCATAGCGCAAATCTTGCAGTAGGTTCTCGAACCACGTCCATGTCCACTGATCGTGCGTCACGTCCTGAATCACTCCCGAATTGCCCAGTTCGCGCTGCGCCGCGGCGTGCGCCTGCGCGGGCGATTCGCCACGGGCCTCACGGTCTCGCGCGGCCATGCGCAGATGCCCGGCAATTTCTTCATTCAACTCGTTCTTGCGCCGCTCGCGCGCATCCCGGAAAAAGTTCATGCCTGGATTTCCTCACCAAAGCCCAAGCCAGCGCCAGCACCGCCGCTTTCATTCATAGCGCAAAGCCACCATCGGATCTACGCGCATTGCGCGCCGCGCAGGAATGAAGCAAGCCACGAGCGCAACAAACATTAACAGCACTGCGACGGCACCGTACGTCAGCGGATCAGTCGCGTGCACGCCATACAATAATCCGCTCATCAGCCGCGTCAACATCAGGCCGCCCGCAATTCCGATCGCTACTCCCGCGAGCGCCAGCTTGGCGC
>Ga0181529_10002862_pt1 | contig 20204 bp, 19 predicted proteins | sample PEATcosm2014_Bin_36_FD_119763 | JGI IMG/M metagenome (GOLD analysis project Ga0181529, IMG submission 119763) | Peatland microbial communities from MTU Mesocosm Facility, Houghton, MI, USA - PEATcosm2014_Bin10_30_metaG | ecosystem: Environmental > Terrestrial > Soil > Wetlands > Peat | place... | reverse complement strand
GCTGAACTCCTGGCAGGAGGTGTGTGTGGTAACCACAGTCTACCAGATTTCGCGATGCCGTTTCTCTAGGTCGAAATTCGCACTTCAGACTTGAACTCGCGATGGATAAACTACAAATCGTCAGGCGATACTCAGCGTGCCATCGACGGGGTACCATGAACAAGGCAGCTATCTTTCACCGGGCCACCGAGGCCTGGTGCTATCCCCTCGACGAGAACACACTCCATGTGCGGCTCCAGGCGGCTTCGGGCGATTTGGAAGAAGTCCTTCTCTTGATTGGCGATCCATTTGACTGGGAGCGCGGTCCCAGCTCGAGTGGGCAGCCAGGCTCGAATTGGAAACGCGAAATCCTGCCCATGCGGCGAGCCGGAAGCGACGGGATCCGCGACTTTTGGGAAGCGCGCTATCGCCCGCCCTTCAAGCGGAGCCGCTACCTATTCAGGATTCATGCGGCAGACGGAACGCTCTGGGACTACGGGGAACAAGGACTCGTACCGCTTTCGCCCGAGACAAGGGATCTAGGCTTCTGGCGGAGCGAGAGCGAGCGCTGGAACCTTTTCCATTTTCCCTACATCAATCCCGAGGACGTCTTCAAGGCGCCTGCCTGGGTGCCTGGCACTGTCTGGTACCAGATTTTTCCGGAGCGCTTCCGTAACGGAAACCCGGCTCTCGATCCTCCGGGCGTTCTGCCCTGGGCAGAGGGCCCCGTCACGAATCGCCAGTTCTATGGAGGCGACTTGGCAGGTATCGCGGAGAAGCTGGACTACCTCGCCGATCTCGGCGTCAACGGCATCTACCTGACGCCTGTCTTCGCCTCGCCCAGCGTCCACAAGTATGACACCGAGGATTATCTGCGCGTCGACCCAGCCCTCGGCTCCGATGAGGACCTGCGACGCCTCGTCGAGCTCTGCCATGAGCGAGGCATGAGGATCGTCCTCGACGCGGTATTCAATCATTCGGGAGCGAGCTTCGGCCCTTGGCTCGACGTGGTCGAGAAGGGACGCTCCTCACGCTACGCCTCCTGGTTCGCGATCCGGTCCTGGCCCCTCTTCCCCTCGGGCGGGGACTCAGGCGACTCCCGCGACTGCGGCTTCTCGACCTTCGCCTTCACGACCCGCATGCCGAAGTTCGATACGGCCAACCCCGAGGCGCGCGAGTACCTCCTCGGCGTCGCCGAGCGCTATGCGCGCGGCTTCGGCATAGACGGTTGGCGCCTCGACGTCGCCGGAGAGGTCGGCCACGATTTCTGGAGGGCCTTTCGCGCGCGGATGAAGGCGATCAACCCGGACTTGTATATCGTGGGCGAGATCTGGCACGACTCGATGCCCTGGCTCCGGGGGGACCAGTGCGACGCCGCGATGAACTATCTTTCCGGCGGGGCGATAACCGACTTTCTCCTGGCGCGGCAGGGCCTCGAGACCGCCCGCGCCTTCGCCTCTCGCCTCGCCGCCCTCGCCTTCTCGTATCCCGAGCCCGTTCTGCGCCACTCCTTCAACCTCCTCGACTCGCACGACACCGAGCGCGTCATCCACCGTCTAGGCGAGGACCTTCGCCTGGCGCGGCTCGCCTGGCTCCTCCTCTTCCTCCTCCCGGGCTCTCCCTGCATCTACTACGGCAGCGAGATCGGCCTCTCGGGCGGAGGCGACCCGGACAATCGGCGCTGCATGATCTGGGACGAGGAGCGCCGCGACCAGGCGCAGTGGCGCTTCATGAGATCGCTCATCGCGGCCAGGAGAAAGCATTGGGGCCTCCTCTCCGAGGGCGCGCGGCGATTCCGCTATATCGAAGACGAGAGCCGCTTTTTCTCCCTGGAGATATTCTCGGGCGAGGCGAGCCTCCTCGCCCTTGTCAACGCCTCGGATTCGCGCATCGAGGCGGAACGCCTGGCGATAGCCCTCGGCGAGGGCGAGTCCTGGATCGAGCTCGTCTCCGATCCCCGAGAGGAGGGGCGCGGCGGCCCGAGGCGCGCCCTTCTGCCGAGGGGCCTCAGGCTTCTGGCTGGCGATCGGGCTTTTTCGCAACCGACCGTTGGGTGAAGCGAATAGCACAGGACGCTAGTTCCCGAGGCCGGCTTTCGCGCAGTTGGGTTTCTCGCGGACGGGACTTGTGTCCTGGATTGGAGTCTGGTATTCTCCTGATGTAAACCGGTTTGCCTTACAGCAACCCATTTGAGCATCAGGGGGACTGAGATGCGGCTGATCGTCTCGGGCCTTGTCAATATCGAGACTACGCTCAGAGTTGATCGTTTCCCAATCGAGTATTGTCCCGTTCGCTATCCCTTCGACGGTGTCGCCTCCTCGATCTCGGGGGTCGGGGTAAATCTTTCCTTGGCTCTGAAAAAACTCGGCGATGAGCCTGTCTTTCTCTCCATCGTCGGGGAGGACGAGGAGGGGGGACTCGTCTATCCCCTGCTGGAACGCTCAGGTATTTCGAGCGACAATGTGCTGCGGTCCATGGCCCAGACCGCCCGCTCGGTGATCATCTACGACGCCGAGGGCCGGCGCATGATCAACGTCGACCTCAAGGACCTCCAGCAAAAGCGCTATCCCGACGAGGCCTTCCTCTCGGCGGCGGAGGGCGCCAAGGCGGCAGTCCTCTGCAATATCAACTTCAATAGGGAGCTCCTTTTCCGGGCTAGAGTTCGGGATCTCCCCGTGCTCACGGACGTCCACGTCCTCTCCGACCCAAAGGACCCCTACGACGCGGACTTCATGGCCGCGGCCGATGTCCTCTTCCTTTCCGACGAAAGACTCTGGGCCCCGCCTCGCGAGGTCGCCAAGGAGCTGTTGGGCCTCTATCGGGCGCGCGTCGTCGTCGTGGGCATGGGCTCGAGAGGGGCCCTCCTCGCCGAGCGGGGCTCGAGCCCCATCCTCGTGCCAGCGGTCGTCACGAGGCCCATAGTCTCCACGATCGGCGCCGGCGACGCCCTATTCTCGGCCTTCGCCCATTTCTGGCTCGCGGGCACGAGGGCTCCCGAGGCCCTCAGGAAGGCGGCGGTCTTCGCCTCGTGGAAGATCGGCGAGCGGGGCGCGGCCCAGGGCTTCCTCTCGGAGGCCGAGCTCGAGCTGATCATTCCGGACCTTCCCGGCCATATCGAGAACCATCCCTAGAGAAGACCATGATGATACCAAGCGACTAGGCTTGGTCCCGCCCCCTCGAATGGGGACCTAGTACGCGCCGGCCGAGGGCTGGGTCGGTTCTCCGCGCGCCACCGCTATGCGGTTGTGGGCCCGCGCCGCGGCGCGGTTGGACGACTCGATCCGCCAGGCCATGGTCTCCGCGGCGAGGCGGGAGGTGGCGCGGCCTAGCGCGCGCTCGGCTCGCTCGACATCGATCTCCTCGGGCCATTCGGCGGCGTCGACGAAGAGATCGATGTGGCCCTCCTTGACCCGCGCGAAACCCTCGGTGATCGCCGCCCTCCTGAGCTTTCCGCCCTGGACGAGCCTGAGCTGCCCGATGCGCACGGGCGCCACGAGGGCCTCGTGATGGGCGAGGATCTCGATCTGGCCGTCGTGCGTCACGAAGGCTACCGACTCCGCCTTGCCGCTATAAAAGTGCCGGTAGGGAGTCAAGATCTCGCAGCTGAACTCAGGCATAGTCACCTCAAAGGTTCTTGGCCCGCTCCCGGACCTCGTCGATCGTGCCGGTCATGAAGAAGGCCTGCTCAGGAATTTCGTCGCACCTGCCCTCGGCGATCTCCTTGAAGCCCTTGATCGTGTCCGCGAGCGAGACGTACGCGCCGGGGGTGCCGGTGAACTGCTCGGCGACGTGGAAGGGCTGAGAGAAGAAGCGCTCGATCTTGCGGGCCCGGTAGACCGTGAGCTTGTCCTCGGGACCGAGCTCCTCCATGCCCAGGATCGCGATGATGTCCTGGAGCTCCTGGTAGCGTTGGAGGATCTCCTGCACCCTCGAGGCGACGCCATAGTGCTCCTCGCCCACGATGCGAGGATCGAGGATGCGCGAGGAGGAGCCCAGGGGGTCGACGGCGGGGTAGATGCCCTTCTCCACGATGCGGCGGGAGAGGACGGTCGTGGCATCGAGGTGGGTGAAGGTGGTCGCGGGCGCGGGGTCGGTGAGGTCGTCCGCGGGGACGTAGACCGCCTGGACCGAGGTGATCGAGCCTTTCTTGGTCGAGGTGATGCGCTCCTCGAGGGCGCCGAGCTCGTTCGCGAGCGTGGGCTGGTAGCCGACCGCGCTCGGGATGCGCCCGAGCAACGCGGAAACCTCGCTGCCGGCCTGGACGAAGCGGAAGATGTTGTCGATGAAGAGCAGCACGTCCTGGCCCAGGACGTCGCGGAAGTGCTCGGCCATCGTGAGGCCCGAGAGGGCGACTCGCATGCGCGCCCCAGGCGGCTCGTTCATCTGGCCGAAGACCAAGGCGGTGTTCTTGATGACGCCCGAGTCGTTCATGTCGTGCCAGAGGTCGTTGCCTTCGCGGCTCCGCTCGCCGACGCCGGTGAAGACGGAGTAGCCCGAATGCTCGGCAGCGATGTTGCGGATGAGCTCCTGTATGATGACGGTCTTGCCGACGCCGGCGCCCCCGAAGAGGCCGATCTTGCCTCCCTTGGCATAGGGCGCTATGAGGTCGATGACCTTGATGCCCGTCTCGAGGATCTCCGCGTTGGGGCTTTGCTCCTCGAGTGTCGGCGCGTCCCTATGGATCGGGGAGCGCTCGGCCACGACCGGAGCGCCTCCGTCGATGGGCCGTCCGGCGAGGTCGAACATGCGGCCGAGAACGGCCTTGCCCACCGGCACCGAGATCGCGGCGCCCGTGCCCCGAGCCTTGAGGCCTCGGGAGAGGCCCTCGGTCTGCTCCATGGCGACGCAGCGGGCGACCCCGTCGCCCATGTGCAGCACGCACTCCGCCAGGACCTTGCCGTCCTTGGACTCGATCTCGACCGCGTCGAGGATCCCCGGCATCACGCCGCCCTCGAACCGCAGGTCGAGGATGGGCCCTGTCACCCGCACGACCGTTCCAACGCATTCGCCCATGCTCGTCCTTCCTTTATCCTCTAGGGTCGCGGTCCCGGAGCCGCGGCCTTCACATCGGCTCGCTAGTCCCCCAGGGCCGCGGCGCCGGCGACTATCTCGGATACTTCGCTCGTGATTGAGGCCTGCCGCGCGCGGTTGAAGTGCAGCTTCAGCCTCCCCATCATGTCCTCGGCGTTCTTGGAGGCCGCGTCCATCGCCGTCATGCGCGCTGCCTGCTCGCTCGCGAAGGCCGAGACCAGGGCGCCGTACACGACGCCCTTCAGGTACTGCGGCACGAGCGAGTCGAAAAGGCCCTCCTCGTCCGGCTCGTAGCGGTAGCTCTCGGTATCCCCCGCCACGGCCCGGCTGCCTCCCCGGAGCTCCTCGACGTCGAGGGGCAGGAGGGTGAGCATCGTGGGCTCGAGCAGCACTATTGAGCGCATCTTCGTGTAGATGATCCGGAACTCGTCGATCTTGCCCGCGAGGAACTGGCTTGCGGCGAAGGCGGCGATCTCCTTGGCCTCGTAGACGGTCGGCTCCTTCGTCGAGACCGCGAAGTCCTCCACCAGGACGTAGTCCTTCTCCATGAAGTAGCGCTTGCCCACGTTGCCGACGGGCAGGAGAAAGGAGCCCTTGGGGCAGGCGGACTCGACGTAGTGGATGATCTGGCTGTTGTAGGGGCCGGCCTTGCCCATGTCCGCCGTGACCACGACGGTGGCGGACTTCCGGTCCTTTTTCTGGGGGCGCTGGTCGAACCACTTCTGCCCGTTCTCGTCGGAGTGGCCGATTATATCGCGCATCGCCTCGCTGATCCCCTCGAAGTAGGGCATCGTGTCCTCGAGGCGGCGCCGCGCCTTGCGGAGCTTCGAGGTCGAGATCAGCTTGAGGGCGCTCGTCACCTGGAGCGTCTGGCGGACGCTCTTCAGCCGGTTCCGGATGTCCCGCATCGTCTCCATAGCTAGTCGGCCTTCTTGTGCTCGACCAGCTGTTCGAGGGCCGCGCGCAGCTCGGCCTCGGCCTCCGGCGAGAGCTCTCCCTTGGCCTGGAGCGCTTCCATCAGCTCCTTGTTCTTGTAGCGCATCGACTTGAGCGCGTTCTCGAGGAAGGATCGGACGTCCTCGAGCTTGACATCCTTGAGGTAGCCGTTGATGGCGGCGAACAGGGTGACGATCTCGTCGGCCAGCGGCATCGGGGCGTACTGGGGCTGCTTGAGGGCCTCGAGCAGGCGCTTGCCGTGGGCAAGCTGCTCCTGCGTGGCCTTGTCCAGGTCGGAGCCGAACTGGGCGAACACGGCGAGGTCGCGGTACTGGGCGAGGTCCAGCCTCAGTCGGCCGGCGATTTTTTTGACGGCCTTGGTCTGGGCCGACCCGCCTACGCGGGAGACGGAGAGGCCCACCTCGATCGCTGGCCTCTGGCCGGCGAAGAAGAGCTCGGAGAGGAGGAATATCTGCCCGTCCGTAATCGAGATGACGTTGGTCGGGATGTAGGCGGAGATGTCGCCGCCCTGGGTCTCGACGATGGGCAGGGCGGTGATCGAGCCGCCCCCCTTCTCCGGCGAGAGCCGCGCCGCGCGCTCGAGCAGGCGCGAGTGCAGGTAGAAGACGTCGCCAGGGTAGGCCTCGCGTCCCGGCGGCCTGCGCAGCAGCAGGGAGAGGGCGCGATAGGCGACCGCGTGCTTGGAAAGGTCGTCGTAGACGACGAGGACGTCCTTGCCCTGGTCCATGAAGTACTCGGCGATGGCGCAGGCCGAGTAGGGCGCCAGGTATTGGAGGGCCGCGCTCGTCTTGGCCGTGGCGGCGACGACGATCGTGTAGTCGAGGGCGCCGTAGCGTCGGAAGGTCTCCATGACCTGCGCGGTCGTCGAGGCCTTCTGGCCGATGGCCGCGTAGACGCAGACGACGTTCTGGCCTTTCTGGTTGATGATCGTGTCGACGGCGATGGCGGTCTTGCCCGTCTGGCGGTCGCCGATGATGAGCTCGCGTTGCCCTCGGCCGATCGGGATCATCGCGTCGATGGCGAGGATGCCCGTCTGCAGGGGCACTGATACGGACTTCCGGTCGATGACCGAGGGAGCCCTCCGCTCCATGAGCATGTTGCGGTCGCCGGCCACCGGGCCCGCCCCGTCGATCGGGACGCCGAGGGGATCGACGACGCGGCCGAGCAGCGCGGGGCCCGCCGGAATCTCGACGACCCGTCCGGTGCGCTTCACGATCTCGCCCTCGTGCACGGCGTCCTCTCCGGAGAACAGGATGCAGCCGACGTCGTCCTCGTCGAGGTTGAGGGCCATGCCCATGCCCCCCGACTCGAATTCCACGAGCTCTCCGTAGGCGCAGGAGTCGAGGCCGTAGACTCGGGCGATGCCGTCGCCCGCCTGGACGACGGTGCCAACCTCCTCGCGATCGAGCTTCTCCTCGTAGGACTGAAGGCGCTCGCGCAGGATTCCGGTCACTTCATCGGGTCGTAGAGGCATATGTCATCCTTCCCCTCGCGCGCTTACCGCAGGAGCCCCGGCTTGGGGCCTTCCGAGCGGTCGCGCGAGCTCTCGCCTGAGCCGCTCGAGGCGGCCGGCTACCGAGTAGTCGATTCGAAGCGAGCCCGCCCTGAGGCGGTAGCCCGCGATGAGCGAGGGATTGAGAGCGAGCCTGGCTTGCGTATCCTTGGCCCCGGAGTAGGCGGTCCACGCGGCGGCGATCCGGTCGAGAACTTCTTTCGAGGCCTCGCGGGCGGCCTCGACCTCGAGCCGGGCTATGCCCTCGTCCGCGTCGCGCAGCTCGCCGAAGGAACGCGCGATCTCAGGGAGCAGGAAGGCCCTGCCCTTGTTCACGATGAGGCCGCAGAAGCGGGCGAAGACCTCGGTCCCCGGTTCTCCGCTCCCGCAAGCCGCGGCGATCAAGGCGGCCTTCGCGGCCTTGGAGACCGAGGGATCCGCGAGGAAGGCGTGCAGCTTCGGCTCGGCCTCGATCGAGAGGCGCAGGCCCTCCAGTGCCGCGGCGAACGCGGCCCTGGCGACGCGGTCGGGAGCCGCAAGGAAGAGGGCCCGAGCCCAGGCGCGGCGCCTATCGGGCACGTGCGCCCTCCAGCTCCCGCACGAGCTGCTCGGCCGCGCGAGCGTCCTCGGCTGCCGCGGCCTTGCCGACCAGCCGGCCCGCCACCTCGGCAGCGAGGGCCGCTATGTCGCCGGCCAAGGCCTGGCGGGCCTTCTCGCGCTCGAGCTCCGCGGCCTCCTCGCCTCTTCGCCTGGTCGCGGTGGCCTCGGCCTGGGCCTTGTCCAGGAGGGCCTTGGCCTCTTCGCGGGCGCGATCCTCGCCTTCCTTGACGAGGCGCTCGGCCTCGGACTCCGCGCCCGCCATGAGCGACTCGTAGCGGGAGCGAAGCTCTTCGGCCTGGCCTTTCATGATTGCCGCGTCGGAGAGGGAGTCCTTGATCTTCTTGGTCCTCGCGTCCATGAAGCCCAGCACGGGCTTGAAGAGGAACTTCTTGAAGAAGAAAAACAGGACGAGGAAATTGGCGATGGTAAATAGGAAGGTGACCCCGAAATTGAGCACGACCTTACTCCCTTAAGCCCTTGAGGCCCGGCCCCTTACTTGCTGAAGATCAGGAGCAGGGCGACGACGAGGCCGTAGATGGCGGTGGCCTCGGCGAGGGCGATGCCGAGGAGGAAGGAGCCCGTGATCTTGCCTGAGGCCTCGGGCTGCCTGGCGATGGCCTCGGAGGTCTTGCCCGTGGCGAGGGGTATGCCGAAGCCGGCCCCGAGCCCGGTGAGCACGGCGATGCCAGCGCCGATCAAAGCAGCAGAATGAGCGTCCATGATTCCTCCTATCGAATCCTACTCAATTGCCTCGGCGATATAGATCGTCGAGAGGAAGGCGAAGACGACCGCTTGGATGAGGCCGTCAAACAGATCGAAGTAGAGCCCCATGACGGGGGGAATGACGATCGGGGCCACGCCCTCGATCAGCAGCATGATGATGTACGCGCCGAGGATGTTCCCGAAGAGCCGCAGGCAGAGGGACATCGGCTTGATCGCGTACTCCATGATGTTGAAGGGCAGCATGACCGGCGTGGGGCTCACGAGACCCTTGAGGTAGCCCTTGGGCCCCCGCACGACCAGGCTCGAGAAGAAGACCGTGACGATGACGATGATGGCCAGGGCCGCCGTGACGTTGATGTCCCGTGTCACCGGCTTGATGACGAAGGCCGGCTCGATGTTCCCGCCGAAGTAGACGCCCGCACCGACCGGGGTGAGCATCGGCGCCAGGTTGGCGGCGATGAGGAAGATGAAGATGGTGCCGAGGAAGGGCAGGAAGGTCCGGCCATGGTGGCCGATCTTATCCTTGGCGAAATCGTCCATGAAGCCGATGAAGGACTCGAGGAGGAGCTGGGGCTTCTTGGGGATCTCGCGGAAGCGCCGGGTGAGCAGAAGGGTGGCGATCATGAGGACCGCCATGATGATCCAGGTCGCAATCACCGTATCCGATACGGGGACACTGAGACCGAAGAGGTGGATCGTGAAGACGGCGTTGTTTATCCCCATCCCCTCGGTGATCTTATCGCTTATAGACATGGGCTGCGTCCCTTCCATTCCCTTCCCGCGACGCCCCTCTTGCGCGCGAGCGACGACAGGCCCGCGGCCGCGGCCGCGAGCGAGCAGACGGCCGGTCCCGCCAAGGCGGCCGCGACGGCCCAGGGCAGGGCCGGCCGGGCGCGGAGCGCCGCCGCGGCGAGCGCTGCCAGCAGGGCCATAAGGCCGAGTACCCAGGCCGAGGCGGCCGCGAGGCGCGTCAGAGCGCTCGAGCCCGGCGCCAGGGTCGAGGCGAAGATGGCCATGGAGGCGTAGCGGCCCAGGGCGAGCGCCCCGATCGCGGCGGCGGCCAAGGCTGCGACGCCCCCGGTCGACAGGAGCGCCGACAGCGCTATCGAGGCCTGGAGGGCCCCGATCGCCAGGAGGCTGCGCGCCGCATACGATTCCGCCACCGACCTACTCCTCGACCCCGATTCATTCCTTAAAAAAGAAGTCATCGGGAAAGTATTTGTTTAGCGTCTCGTCGTCAAGACTCTCGTTGCACCTCATGGCCATAAAGGTGCTCTCGAGGTAGCCCTTGGTGAGGTAATAGGAGCCCAGGAAAAAGAAATCCCCGACCTGGTCCGCCGCCTCCATAAGCGCATAAATGCGGTGCGCGCCTTCGAGCTCCTCCCCCTCGACTATATGCTCGATGACCGCCTTCCGGTCCAGGTTGATGGCGAAGGTCAGCTCCGAGAGCGGCACCGACTGGGCGCAGTACTCCTTGCCCATCATCACGAAGAAGGCCCCGATCTCGTTCTTGTCCGCGCTCTTGTCGAACCACCGGCCCAGCTTGCTCATGATCTCCTGGTGGATTGAGAGCAGCTCGGCGTCCTCTATCGCGTTGATGGCGTGGACATTTTCTGCCTTGCGGAGCTTGGCGAGCCAACGCCTCCCTACGCCCGGCGCGGTCCCGACGAGAATGTCGTCCAGACTCTTGAGCAGCATATCGGCTCCTACTTCCCGGCCCCCGCCTCGACGGCGCCGAGCAGGGCCAAGGCCTCCTCGACGACGGCGCCGCGCTGGGTCGGCCCCGGAATCTCGGCGATGCCGTCCCCCGGCTGGGGTCCGTACTCGCCGAACTGCGCATGATTACCGCCCGATATCTCGACGTATCGGCTCCCCGCCGGCAGCCGGCCTTGATCGGCCGGGACGCCGGCGTGGCTTTCCAAGGCGTCGCGTGACGCGCTTACAGTAACGACCGGGAGAGACTTGGTCGAGAGGTCTACGCCTCCACCGAGGCCGGAGGCCAGGAGCAGGAGACCCGCCGCCTTGGATCCCGGCTTGGCCGCGTAGAGCGCCGCGGCCCGGCCGCCGAGAGCATGGCCCGCGAGCACCCATCGCCCCACCTCCGGATGGGACCTGGCGGCGAGCGAGGCTCTCGAGGGGGCGAGCGGGGGGAAGTTGAGCGGCGCGGAGGCAAGTACGGCCGTGTAGCCGGCGAGGGCGCAGGCGCGAGCCAGATAGGCATAGGCCTCGGGGGGCACGCCCGCCGCGCCGTAGAAGACCAAGCCCGTAGTCTTCCTTGAAATCCCGGAGGCTTGGGCGGGGACGAAGGCGAGGCCCTCGCCCTCCCCCGCGACCCCGACCCTGTCGTCCGACCGAAGCAAGTCTTTGTCCTCCAAGGCCGGGTACGGCTTGAAGAATAGGGCCGACCCTATGGCCGCCGCTCCGAGGAGGAGGGCCGCCGCGAGGGGCCCGTGCTTGCTGCGTTTCCAGCTCATGTACGCTTTTCAGACTAAATCAACGAAGCGTTCGTGTCAAATAGTGACGCGGAGGCGGAGCTTCCAAGCCCCGGCCCTTTGGGCTACAATCGGCCGGTGCCTGTGCGAGGGGCGAGACGGAGGGAATACGATGGCCGAACGCGCGGATTGGGATAAAAGACTCGACGGAAAGGCAGCCCGAAAGGCCCTGGCCGAGCTCTACGGATCCACGGCGAAGGCTCAGGCCGCGCGATACGCGGAACTGGCCCGGCTGGCGTCGGCCGACGCGGGGCCGGCCGCATCCGACCTCCGCTTCTACTCGGCGCCGGGAAGGACGGAGCTAGGCGGCAACCACACCGACCACAATAGGGGCCGCGTACTCTGCGCAGCCGTGGCCCTGGATGCCGTCGCCTGCGTCGCGCCCGTCGAGGGATCGGTCGCGCGCCTCGTCTCCGAGGGCTATCCCGAGCCCATAGCCGTCGATCTCTCGAGGCTCGATCCCGTCCCCGCCGAGCGCGGGACGACGGCCGCCCTCGTACGGGGAGTAGCCAGGAAGATGGCCGAGCGCGGAGCCAGGATCCGCGGCTTTTCCGGCAGGATCGCCTCGAGCGTCCTGCCCGGCTCGGGACTCTCGAGCTCGGCCGCCGTCGAGGTCCTCCTCGGCGCGATCATGGCCGATCTGGGCGGCGTCAAGATCTCGGCCGCCGACCTGGCCAAAATCGGCCAGTACGCCGAGAACGAGTATTTCGGCAAGCCCTGCGGCCTCATGGACCAGATGGCGAGCGCCGTGGGCGGCGTCGTGGCCATAGACTTCGCCGATCCCGCCTCGCCGCTCGTCGAGCGGATCGACTACGACTTCGACGACAAGGGCTACGAGCTCGTGGTCGTGAATACGGGCGGCAACCACGCGGACCTTACCGCCGACTACGCGGCCGTCCCGGCCGAGATGAAGGCGGTCGCCGCCTTCCTGGGCGCGTCCTGCCTCCGCGAGGTCGAGCCCTCCCTCCTCGTCGAGCGAGGCCCCGAGATCAGGAAGGCCTGCGGCGACCGGGCCCTCCTGCGCGCCTTTCACTTCGCCTCGGAGAACGCGAGAGTCGTGGAAATGAAGGAGGCCCTCGAGGCCGACGAGCTCGGGACCTACCTCAAGCTGGTCAAGAAGTCGGGCCGCTCCTCGTGGGAAGTCCTGCAGAACGTCTACGCCCCCCACGCCCCGGCCGAGCAGGGACTCTCGCTGGCCCTGGCATTGAGCGAGAGACTCCTCGGCAAGAAAGGCGCTTGGCGCGTCCATGGCGGCGGCTTCGCCGGCACCATCCAGGCCTACGTGCCCAAGAGCCGCTCGAAGGAGTACGCCGAGCTCATGGGCAGCTTCTTCGGGAGCTCGGCCGTGATCCCCATCGCCCTCCGCGGCCCAGGGGCGCTGCGGGTCGAAGTCTAGGGGCCGCGATGGGCGAGACCGGAGGCTTCCGCAAGTACCTGGGCGGCACCGCGCTGATCAGCCTCGGCTTCTTCACGATGGGGCTCATGGACCCCCTCTACGACAACTTCGTTCCGCTCTTCCTCAAGCCCTACGTGGGCTCCATGGGACTGCGCAACTCGATCATGACGATCGACAACGTCTTCGCCCTCTTCCTCATTCCCATCGTCTCCGCCTGGTCGGACCGGACTCGGACGAGACTGGGGCGGAGGATGCCCTTTATCCTCGCGACCCTCCCGCTCTCGGCGGTTTTCTTCTCCATCCTGCCCTTCGCCGCCTCGGCCTCGCTCGCGGCGCTCCTCGGCCTCATAGTGGCGCTCAACCTCTTCAAGCAGGGGGCCAGGGGCCCCATCGTGGCCCTCATGCCGGACATCGTCCCCGGCGAGTTCCGCTCGGAGGCCAACGGGGTAATCAACATGGCCGGCGCGGCCGCGGGCATACTGGCCACCATCGTCCTGGGCCCCCTGATGAACCCGACGATCGCCCTGCCCCTTCTCGGTCCCACGAGCGGCAAGGCGCCCTTCGTCCTGGCGGGCCTGCTCGTCGTCCTCAGCGTCGTCCTGCTCCTCGTCTTCGTCCGGGAGCCGAGAGCGCGGGCCGGAGAGGGCGGGAAGGCCGCGGAGGTGGAGCGGCAGGCGCCGGTCCTCGAGTCGCTCCGCTCCATCGCGGGCGCCGGCGACAAGAGCGCGCTGCTCATCCTCGTCTCCATCTTCCTCTGGTTCTTCGCCTACCAAGGCGTCCTGCCCTGCGTCTCGACCTACATGCTCGACGTGCTCGGGGTGAATTTCGGGCAGACCTCCCTCGCGATGGGCGCCGTGGCCATCGCGATGGTCGCCTTCGCCGTCCCGGCCGGGATCCTGGCGGCGCGCCTGGGCCGGAAGAGAGTCGTGCGATCCTCCCTCCTCGCCATAGTCCTCGTCTTCGCCGCCCTCTTCGCCCACCAAGGCCTGGCCGCGGCCCTCGGCCTCGGCGGCCCCGCGAGGCTCTACAGCTTCCTCTTCCTCATGTTCCTCTTCGGCGCCTTCTGGATCGCGGTCGTGGTCAATTCCTTTCCCCTGCTCTGGCAAATGGCCACCTACGCGGACATGGGCATCTATACCGCGGCCTACTACGTGGCCAAGGAGTCGTCCTCGATAGTGTCGCCCCCGCTCGTCGGGCTCGCCTCGGACCTCCTGGGCATCCGCTCGATCTTTCTCGTGGCCGCGGCCTTCACGCTCGCGGCCTTCGTCGCGATGGGCTTCGTCAAGCGCGGCGAGGCTCGGGAGGGAGCGACGCCCTCCCCCGCCGCAAAGGCCAAGGAGGCCTAGCATGGACACTCTGGAAAGGGCCGTGGACAAGCTGCTCGAGTCCTACGCGAAGGAGGGCGGCGTCAATCACGCCAATGGGCCCAACCTGCCCAGCCGCGAGGCCGTCGTGTCCGCCCTCGCCGATCTCCAGACCCTGGTCTTCCCGGGCTTCCGCGAAGACCAGGGGATCGACGACACCAACATCGCCTACGTGGCGGGCGAGCTGGCCCACCGCGCGGCCAAGGTCCTGGTTCGCGAGGCGACCAAGAGCCTCGAGTACAAGTACCGGGTCTCGGGCCTCTCGGGCTGCCCCGCGGCCTGCAGCATCGAGGCGCGAGACCTCGTCTCGGACTTCTTCGAGGCCCTGCCTTCGATCCGAGCCATCGTGATGGAGGACGTCGACGCGGCCTTCCGAGGGGACCCGGCGGCCAAGACGGTGGAGGAGGTCATACTCGCCTATCCTGGCCTCGAGGCCGTCGTGGCCCACCGCATCGCCTATTTTTTCTGGCAGGCAGGGCTGCCCCTCATCCCGCGCATGATGAGCGAGCATCTGCACAGCAAGACCGGCATCGACATCCATCCCGGCGCGACCGTCGGCCGGCGCTTCTTCATCGACCACGGCACGGGCGTGGTCATCGGCGAGACCGCGATCATCGGCGACGACGTGAAGCTCTATCAGGGAGTCACCCTCGGCGCCCTCTCCGTGCGCAAGGGAGAGAGCGAGACGAAGCGCCATCCGACCATCGAGGACGAGGTGACGATCTACTCCGGCGCCACCATCCTCGGCGGCCGCACCGTGATCGGCCGCGGCTCGGTGATCGGCGGCAACGTCTGGCTCACCTCCTCGGTGCCGGCCTTCTCGCGCGTGTACCTGCCCGAGGGCGAGCACCTGGCGAGGGTCGAGCTGCAGTTCCTCGACAAGGGAGCGTGCATCTAGGACAGCCGGCGGCGGGAGCCCGAGAGCTCAGTCCGATCCGGCGTTTTCGCCTCCCCCGCGCTTGAGCACGAAGGTCCACGTCGACTTCTGCTCGAGTCCCGCCTCTATCTTGGCCAGGGGAACGTAGTCCTTCGGCTCCACGATCGCTGGGTCGGCCTCCAGCCTGAGGCTCAGGACGCATCCCCCCGGCGCCGTCGCGCTGCTCAGCCTCGCCTCGCCGCCGCCGCTGGGAAGGACCGAGTCCATGTCGCCCGGCTCTATCTCCACCTCGCCATAGCCTTCGGGATAGGAGATCGAAAGCCGCGATTCCTGGAGCGACCTCTGCGCGATGAAATAGGGCAGGGCCCTCCTGTCCTGGATCAATTTCAGGAACGCGGGAGCGAACGGAAGGTCGAAGCACAGGTAGTCGCCCTCGGCGACGGCGAAGCCGTCGATGACGACAGAGTATTTCTCCGTTCCGGGATAGGAATCGAAGTCGGCAGCCAAGCCGGAGGCCGGCTTGGCGCCCTGCGAGACCTTGGCGACGAGGCCCTGGAAATAGCGGCTTCTCTCCTCGGGCGTGAGCTCGGCGAAATAGCGCTTCTGCCTATCGTAGAGGGCCCCGTAATAGCTCGAGGTTACGGCGAGAGTCGCCGACCCGTCCTTCGAGACTGAAAGCGAGTATTCGGTGCTCGACTCGGTCTCGCAGCCCTCCGCCGCCTGGATCTCCACTATCCGTCCCGTCGCGGACTCGAGCCCCAATTTCCCTTCCGAAGGCGTCGTTCCGAGGCGGGCGTACTGATCCGTGTCGTTCAGGTAGATCGAGCGCCCGTCGACGACGACTCTCACGAGTGGCAATTCGAAATCGCCGAGCGAGGGGAAGGCGCCGAGCGTCTCCTCGAACCTGGGCAGGGCGGGAAGAGCCGAGGCCAGCACGAACTCGGGCGAGAACCCGAGTGAGGAGAGCATCGAGTACAGCAGGATCGCCCGGTCGGCGTCATGGCCGTAGCGATCGGCCAGGGTCGTGTCCGCCGCCGTTAGCTCGCCCAGCGGGAGCTCACCGAAATACGGCCCCGCTCGGCGGACGGCGATGGCGACGAAGTCGCGGATGGCCTGGATCCTCTGCTGGTCCGTCGCGCAGGCGGCTGTCAGCTCGCGGGCCTTCTGGGCCGTCAGCTCCTGGCCCGCGGCCCGTCGCTCCATCGCCTCGTTCAGGGCGGCGAGATCGGCGCGGAAGTCGCCGACGTAGTAATCGACGCCGGGCACGAAGCTCCACTCGGGAGGGGCGGATCCCTCCGATGGAAGCGGATCCACGCGCCCCGCGCTCCAGGAGAGCGTCGTCCTCCCCTTCGACGAGGCTGGCGACGCGGAGGCCACGGCCCCGGCGGGCCCGTCGACCCTCGTCGCGACCTCGACGCCGTCGGGAGCCGAAATCTCGAAGGTCTTGCTGTCGATGCCGTCCTGCAGGCGGAACTCCTCGGAGCCCTCGAGGAAGGGCTTGCCGCTGATCTCCACTTCGTAGGCGACATCGACGGTCGACCCGATATCGACGCCGGGCAGGTTGGCGACGAGAACCTTGCCGCCAGTGTAGCGCTTGGCCAGGGCGTTCCACTCAGCGTCCATGACATTGATCTCCGAAGGCGAGATCTCCTGGCGGCCGCCGTCCTTCGCTGTCACGGTCCCGCGCAGGAAGGTCACTTTCTCGCAGGCCGGATCGTAGTCGACCTTGACCTCCGCCTCGCGGACCTTGCCCTCGTACGTGAGGATGAGCTTCGAGTAGCTGACCTTGTATACGGCGCTGTGGGGACCGGTCACCTCGAGGGTCTTTCGGGCGTCCAGCACGCGCGCGTTCGACTCAGCGGCCTCCGCCGTCGATTCGGCCGCGGCCGGCGCCTCTTCGGAGCCTGCCGCGCGGGCCAAGAGGGGAGACTCCCGCTCGTCGCGATCCATCGCCCGGAGCGCGTTCTTGAGCTCGAGGTACTGGTCGGGCGAGAGCTCAACGGTCTTGATCGCGAAGTCTCGGCGGCACTCCAGGGCGTTCCCGCTCAAGCCTACCTCCTGCCGATAGCTCAAGGCGTCGTCGTCGATCGACGAGGCCTTGGGCAGATAGACGGCGAGCGCGATCCCATCACCGAGGGTGATGGACAGGGACTCCTCGACGCCGCAGGCGACATCGGTTCGCATCGGGTACTTCCGCTTGTCGAGCCCCGCGCTCCCGATCACGTAGTCGATCAGCCCGAAGGATTTCCCGATCCACGGCACCGACGCGATCGACACGCGCGGCCCTGACGCGACGAGGCCGCTGACGGAGTACTCGAGCTCGGCGCTCAAGGGTGTCGACATGTCGAGCATGCTCGACGGCGCGAGCTTGAGCGAGACGAGCCTGGCTCCGGGCTGGGCCAGCTTGAGCCTGGCCTCGAAGAATCGGCGCTGCTCCTCCTCCTTCATGCCCGCGAAGGCGTTGCGGTAGGCGTCGTCGTTCGCCCCGCCGAACCGCATGACGCTCTTGGCCACGAGGTCGCCTCCGGCCGAGAGCTTCGCCGTCGTGCTGATGCTCATCATGTTCTCGTCCGGCGGGCTCACCGGGCTCGTTCGCAGCGACTCGCCCTGCGGCCGGCAGACAAGGTAGCTCCTGTCTTCGTCGTAGTAGGGGAGCAGCTGCCTCGCGTGCTCGTCGGTTGGGTCCATCAGCTCGTAGCCGCCGGCCTTCCGGGCGACCGCGACAATCGCGTGGTCGAAGTCGGGCGTCGGGACCTCCGCGTCCTTCTTCGCGTCCACGCTGATGAGCACCGGGTAGGCCTCTATGCCCGCTATGCGGAGCATAGCGACGAGCAGGGCGGCCTTGTCCCGGCAGACGCCGTACTTCTTCTCGAAGGTCATCTTGACGTCGTGGGGCTCGAAGCCTGGACGGTCCTTCTCGGGGGTGAGCCCCATGTAGCGGATCTCCCTGGACACGTAATAGAACAGTGCCTGGATCTTGGCTTCCTCGTCGCGCGCCCCGCTCGTCAGGCTCTTCGTCTCCGCCACCAGGCCCGTGCTGTCCGCCTTCAGGTGAGGCTCGGCGAGGCTCCAGTACCATTTTGAGACATCCTGCCACGAGCTCGTCGTGCTGACGAAAAGACGCTGCAGCGTCTCGAGGTCGGAGCTCTGGCTGGGCTCCTCGAAGGCCCTCGGAACGTCGGAGACCTCCCAGCGCAGCACGCTCCCGCCGTCGGCCCCCGCGCTCTCCGAGTAGGCGACCTTGCCCTGGATCTCCGAGCGGAGGGCCTTGCGGAGCATGGGCCTGCCCTTGGGGGACCGGACCTCGTAGACTAGGTGGCGGATGTACGACTCGCTCTCGAAGAGATTCTCGTCGGAGGATTGCCCTGGCATGATTGGCCGGTCGATGGTCTGCTTGATCACGGCGTGCACCACGTCGCCGACCTCGAGGTTCGGGATCCCCACCTTGAGGAGGCGGGCGTTCGGATCGTAGATGTTCTCCTCCATCTGACTGTCGTCGATGGATTCCTGGGAATTGGCGGCCACGTCGACCGGTTTCGGCTCCCCCGTCGGCCCGATGATCTCGAGCCTCTCAACCTCGACCCTCGAGTAGGGCAGCATGAAGCCGAGGACGATGGTGCGGGCGTCCTGCCTGCCCTTCTCGGTCAGCACTTTGGAAAAGCTCTCGTCCTGCTCCGCGCCGGTGCCGTCGGCCGCGTACACGTACTCGATCCGCTCGTCGACGGTCGCCCGATCGCAGTCGGGAAACGCCGTGGGAGTGATGCCGTTGGCCGCGGCCAAGGCCGCCCGCTCGTCCAGCAGCGCCCACGGGTCCCGATCGACCGCGCTCTCCGCCGCCGCGAGGGATACGGACGCCAGAAATAAGGCGGCCAAAAGCAGGATCGACAGTGGCTTACGCATATCAGTACCATCCCCATCAATCAGTCTCAGACTGGAAAAATAATAAACGAAGGGCCGCGCCGTCTAGGAGCGCGCGCACTTCGGGCAGAGCCCCTCCGCGTAGTACTGCGTACCTTCCAGAACGAAGCGCGAGGCGCTGGGCCAGGCCCTTCCGCGCCAGGAGCTCGAGGGTGGAGAAGACCGTGGTCCGAGAGAGCGAGGTCATGCGCGCGGCATCGTAGCGGAGCTCGCTGGCGCGCTTGGCCAGCTTGAGCTTGCCCCCGCAGACGCCGAATTCGACCTCAGCGGCACCCTTCGTTCGGCGAGGGAATGAGAACGCCCCTTGCGCACGGCTCGCGATCCGCGAGAGGCTAGGGATCGGGAGGCCTCATGAGCCAAGACATGCTCGCCTGGGTCGAGTCCTTTTCCGGAGCCGTCACCGTCGCCGACACGAAATGGAAGATCCTCTATATGAACGAGAAGGCCTCGCAGGTCTTCGCCAAGCGGGGAGGCCGGGAGGCCCTCGTCGGCGGCGACCTTATGGCCTGTCATCCCGATGGCGCCCGAGCCAAGCTCCGCGAGCTTCTCGAAAGCGGGCGGACGAACGCCTACACCATCACGAAGGACGGAGTCGACAAGCTCATCTACCAAGCGCCCTGGTACTCGGAAGGGAAAACGGCCGGGATCGTCGAGCTCTCGATTGAGATGCCTCGGGAGCTGCCCCACTTCGACAGGAGCTAAAATACGCGGATGAGGAGCATGTAGAGGGCCGTGCCCCCCAGGATGCTCAAGAGAGTGTTCCGCCTCCAGAGGTGGAGGCCGGCTACCGCCAGGCCCGAGACGAGCGCCGGTATCCCGTAGGGGGGCGAGGCGAACTTGACGCTCTTGAAGCAGTTCAGCACCAGCACCATCATGATCATGGGCGGGATGTAGAGCTGGAGGAAGTCGACGAGGGCGGGCGGCTTGCGCTTCATGAAGAAAAGGAAGGGCGCCGCTCTGCAGGCCAGGGTCACGAGCCCCATGGCCAGCATCGCTCCCCAGACGTAGGCGTTCACGAGAGGGCCTTCCTGAAGGGCAGGATGCCGACGATCGATGCGAGGATGGCGACGACGAGGAAGTTGGCGGGCCCGACGAGGAGGAGGGCCCCGCCCGAGGCGATGGCGGCCACGATGTACGGCGCGCTCCTCCTGACGGACCTGGTCTGCTCGACCAGGAGTACGATGAATAGGGCCGTCAATGCGAAGTCCAGGCCGCGGCCGTCGAAACGGGCGAGGCCGCCCACGAGTGCCCCGACGAGACTGCCGAGCACCCAATAGCTCTGGTCGAGCCCCGAGACGAGGGCGTAGAAGGACTCAGGGTCTGAGCCTTCAGGAGGCGGGACCGTGGTAAGGATCCCGTAGGTCTCGTCGGTCAG
>Ga0181529_10002861_pt1 | contig 20205 bp, 21 predicted proteins | sample PEATcosm2014_Bin_36_FD_119763 | JGI IMG/M metagenome (GOLD analysis project Ga0181529, IMG submission 119763) | Peatland microbial communities from MTU Mesocosm Facility, Houghton, MI, USA - PEATcosm2014_Bin10_30_metaG | ecosystem: Environmental > Terrestrial > Soil > Wetlands > Peat | place... | reverse complement strand
TGAAGGAGGCGCTGCTCCATCACAACGTTGACACCATCCCTCTTTTTGGAAAACTTTGGAAACAATGCCATGAAATTAACCCTCACGCTGTTCCTCTATTGCACCTTTGCCTCTGCTCTGGTTTCCCAGAGCCCTGTCAGACTGATAACATCATGCAGACATGCCTGGATGTATACGCCACTCCCGGCGCAAAGTTCACCGTTAATGTCAGGGACAACCGATGTGCCGTCCCGGACTAAGTAGATATTTTCGGCTGATACCGGATCTACCATGTGAAGTTCCAGCGCGTCCACAGGACATGCAACAACACAATTATTACAGCCGGTACAATGCTCCCTTTTGATATGCACTGCACATGCCATGAGTTCACGCACCAGCTATGATCGATTCCAAAATCGATTATCAAAAGAGTGGTGGAAGAATCTAGATAAATGTTCTGAAATTTATCGCTGATAAACGGCCATTTTATTCATTTTTTTTAATTTTCCTTTATAAGCAGCCCCGTCGTGTTAAGCAATTATGGTGTACTTTTTGGTCATATTCCGGTGCGCTCTGTACCTTGTAATCAAATGAGAAAATTTATTCAGTAATAATTGTGGTACTGTTGATATACCGGAGGTTATGTTAGAATGGAAATTAATGGCGTTACAATCGACAACACCTATGCAGAAGCATTCCCGACCTGGGTCTGCCGGGTGATCATTACAGCAGTGACAAAAGACTGGGCCCTTAAGGCAGCGACCGAGGCAACCGGGTTTGCGACCTCGGCTATCGGCTGCCCGTGCGAAGCGGGCATCGAGAGCGTCCTTTCCGGGAGCGAGACACCTGACGGAAGGCCGGGTGTAGCTATCCTGATCTGCGCAAGCAAGAAGAAACTCAAGGAGCAGGTCGTGGAACGGCTTGCCGAATGTGTCCTGACTGCACCGACAACAGCGGTCTTCAACGGTATCACCGATGCAGAAGAGAAGATCCCGGTCAAGCTTCACTTCTTTGGTGACGGGTACGAGTACCAGAAGGAAGTTGGCGGCAGGAAGTGCTGGGCGATTCCGATCATGAACGGCGAGTACATCGGTGAAGAGGAATTCGGTATTGTCAAGGGTGTTGCCGGCGGCAACTTCTTTATCATGGGCGAGAACCAGATGGCAGCCCTGGTGGGTGCCCAGGCAGCTTCGGACGCGATTGCGGGAGTAAAGGGCGTTATCACGAGTTTCCCAGGTGGAGTCGTGGCGAGCGGTTCCAAGGTGGGCAGCCTGAAGTACAAGTTCATGGTTGCAACGACGAACGAGAAGTACTGCCCGACACTCCGCGAGAAAGTGGCAGACAGCAAGGTCCCGGCCGGCATCAAGGCGGTCTACGAAATTGTTATCGACGGTGTTGACGAGAAGAGCGTTGCCGCTGCGATGGGAGCCGGTATCAAGGCAGCAGTGCAGGTACCGGGTGTGAAGTTCATTTCTGCCGGGAACTTTGGCGGCAGTCTCGGACCCTTCAAGCTGGAACTTGAAAAAGTCCTTTAAAATCTCTTTTTTCCTGGAAAAAATTTTTGCAGTCATGGAATTCTATAAATATTTTTATTGCCGAATAGTTTGTTAACGAAAATTTCGGCGATAACATGATCACACTTACACCCGACGACGTGAAGCAGCGGTTCGGCCCGCTCTTCTCAAAGAAATTTCTGGTGATGGTTGACGAAAAGGCGGGTTTCGCAGAGATCCTTGAGCAGTGTCGCGCCCGTGGCACGATCGAGTGGGACGCGATGAACCGATCCCGCGCCGGTGGTGCGGTGGCATCGTGTGCGGTCGAGGGGAGCACGATGACGATACGGGCACATCTTGGCCAGCACAAGGTCAATTTCGGGGCTGCCGGTGATACAATAGGCGGGCAGGCCCTTGAAGGTGTAGAAGTGAACGGCGACGAGGTCATCACGACATGGGCCGGTATTGCCGGCGCCGGTGTCGGTATCGCGGCCTGCCTCCCGCAGGCACCGGGTGTCACCCGGACGGAATATCCCTCAGAGGATGATCTTAATGTGGGTGGAGCTCGGACCAACCATGTCCGGATCGTCTCGCCCCGGTACGAAAAGATCTCTTTTGGCATTGATGATACGGATACCAAACAGGAAGGTGCGACCTGGGTCATGGCCCTCAAGTGTGCAGAGGCGTGCCACATCGAAGGGGTGGAATTCCTGAATATGCGTCTTGTCCAGCTCAACCCGGCCGTCCCCAACAAGACGACAAACTGTGTTGGTTCTGCGCTGAACTTCGCCGCCCGTCCCGGCAGCATCGGAGCGCTCCGGGAGTTTGTGTGCACGTTTGTTGAGAAGAACACGTTCTCAAAGGATACCGGTATCGCGTTCTCCCGGGGTATCGGGACCGAGAAGGATTCCCCGGTACTAGATGCCATCAAGACCGAGATTCTGACCGTTGAGAAAGCCGAGCGTGAGGCCAGGCGGCTCGGTATCGAGTATCTTGACCATAACGGGCGAAAAGGAAGGATCGGTGCACTCGGTGCGGTGCTCTGGGCTAACCGGGGGATCGAGGCGGCGGGGTTGTATGGCGAACATCTCTAATCCCTACGTGATTAAGTACCCGCAGATCGTTGCGGTGGCTGACGAGAGCGGGAGCAGGGTCGAACTGATCGAATTCTTTGACTGCATAGGAGGAGCCATGTGGACGCAGCACCATTACGCACAGAGCCCGCTCGTCGGGAGTGTCCGGTCCGTGGGTGCGACAACACGGTTCCTGCTCCGGCCGGGTGCCGTGGACCTGGCTCTGGAAGGCTCCCGGTTCCCTGCCGGGATCTCCGGCGTGTCCGTGACAGAAAAAGAGATCGCGATAACCTACATCGGGATGGGTGGCGGGGGCGTGGGTGCAACGTCCTGCCGCGCTGCTGCAAAAGGCGTGCTGCGGGAACGCTGCGATCCTGCCGGCGGAGGGAAAATTGCCGGCGCAACGCTCTGGCTTCCCCGGCGCCAGCGGGTGCTGATCGGGGTGGACGACACCGACACGTGCGAAGAGGGAGCAACGTGGACGCTTGTCCACAATATCGCAAAAGCCGTGGAGGACGAGCAGTCGGTCTACCTTTCGCACACGATAGTCCAGCTCTTCCCGGTTCCGTACCGGACCAAGAACTGCGTAAGCCTTGTCGTGGAGTTTGCCACGACTGAACCTGAACTCCTGACGGAGCGGTTTCGTGAACTGCTTGAAAAATACACCCTTTCACAGAAGACCGGTATGGCGGTATATACCGGTTTTGCCCCCTCTGATGCCCTGCTCGCGTACGGGCGGAACGTGAAACGGGGTGAGGTTGGACCGGATCTTGTACAGACTCTTGCCGACCCTTCTCTTCGCGTGATCATGAACGGGAGGGGGATTACCGGGGCGGTGGCGGCCCTGCCATTTTATACGCGGTATGAGGAGGCGCTTGAGTTATGCAGTGGAAAGACCTAAAAGCCCGTCTGCTGTCGGCCGGTTCTGCCCGGATCAGTGGTGAACCTGCGGATGATTTTATCGCCAAATCCACCGCAGGCCCGGGTGCCGGGGGAAAAGGCTCGGTGTTCTTTGCCATGGGCAGCCACCGGGTCAAGCTTGCGATCAACCCATCATCCCCTGTAGAGATCGCCCACCGGGGCGGCGGTGTCGCCGACCTGTATTTCGAGGACCAGCAGATCCCGGGCCGACTCATCCGGCCGGGGCTCCACTGCCCGGACCAGGCATTCATCACGGTAACGGAGAGCTGCATTTTTTCCTGCCGTTACTGCACCGTTCCCCGTCTCTCCGGGAAACGCAAGACGATTGAAGAGATCATGAATCTCGTTGAGTCGGTCCGGCACCGGATCAGTGCAATCTCCCTCACGAGTGGCGTTGCCGGGAGCATAGAGGAGGAAGAGGCCTATGTCTGCGAGGTGATCAAGCACCTCGCCTTCTTTGACCTGCCCATCGGTGTTTCTATCTACCCGAAAGAAAACACCCCGGACAAACTTTTTACCCTTGGTGTAGCAGAGGTGAAATTCAATATAGAGGCAGCGACCCTGGAACTATTTGCTACGCAGTGTCCCGGTCTTGATTATGACCGCCTCTGGCGGGTCCTCGATCGCTCTGTTGAACTCTTCGGTAAGAACCGGGTCTTCTCCAATGTCATCATCGGACTTGGGGAGACCGATGCTGAAATGGAGGCCTGTATCACCCGGCTCACGTCCCATGGTGTGATCCCGGTCCTGCGCCCGCTCAACCCGGTTGCCGGGTTCACCGGGACTCCCCGCCCGTCAGCAGAACGACTAAAAAACCTCTATACCGTGCATGCCCGGGCGATTGCTGCCGCAGGACTCGATCCCTCCGGTGCCCTTACGATGTGCACAAACTGTGCAGGGTGCGATCTCGTGCCCGGGAGGGATGAATGAAGGGTGTGGAGGCTCTTGCTGAGGCGATCTGTGCCGGTACCGACCGGCAGTACACGGTCCCGGGCTTCCCGGTAACGGAGCTGGGTGCGCTTGCCCGGGCTGAGGTGGTCATCAACGAGAAGACGGCGCTCGAATATGCGCTGGGGGATTCCCTTTCCGGCAAACGAGCTGCGGTGATCATAAAGAATGTGGGCGTGAATGCCTGCGCCGATCCCCTGCTCCAGGCCTCCGCACAGGGACTTATCGGCGGAGTTCTCCTTGTTGTCGGTGACGATCCCGAGGCAAAAGGTTCCCAGACGGCGCAGGACTCCCGTTATTACGGGGAACTGGCGGAGCTTCCCGTGATCGAGCCAGACGGGACTACCTGCTATTCCGGGGTCGAAGCCGCACTTTCTGCCTCCGAACAGTTCTCCCGGGTTGCCATGCTCCGGCTCACCCCGCAGCTGCTGGACGCCGATGCCTGTGGTACGGTGGTCCCCCGGGGAGACCGGAAGGGCCGGTTATCCGACCGGACCTGGACGATGAACGGGCGGGTGACCGCTGCAGAGGACGTCTACCGGACGATGTTTGCGTGGTCTGATGCGTCCCCCTTGAACCGGTGGGATGGGGAACCGCTCGGTGCCGGTCCGGCCCCGGGACGTTCCCGGGTCGTGACGGCAAATCCCCTTCCTGCCCGTGTCGCAGAGCTGCACGAGGTTCACGAGTACGGCAGGCCGTTTGTCCGGGATCACCGCGGGGTGATGCCACCCGATCCGCAGAAAGGGCCCGAATCGAGGGAAGACCGGGGGTTCTACAGGACATTCTGTAAAGAATGTCCGTTCAAGCCGCTGCTGGACCTTCTCAAAAGCCGGGACCTGCGGCTAATCTGCGATGCGGGGTGCTCGGTGTTCGGGATGACTCCCCCCTACGAACTCGGCGTTGCCAGTTACGGCATGGGTTCGAGCATCGCGGTCGCCGCACGGAGCACGCACGTGGCGCTTATCGGGGATTACGCGCTGCTCCACTCCGGGGTAAACGCCCTGATCGATGTGTATGAAAAGAGACTTCCGCTCCTGTGCATCGTGATGAAGAATCACTGCACCGCGATGACCGGTGGCCAGCCCGCCTTCGATCCCGTCCCCTACCTTGCCTGGGCCGATCCGGTTATCTGCCGTGCGGAAGATGAACGCCGCCTCCGCGAGGTCATCTGTCACCCGGATGCACCGGTTACCGTGGTTGTGGAAGCAGCATGCCCAAAGGGGGCACATCATGAAACCGTGGAATGTTGAGATCTGTGACGTAACGTTGAGAGACGGGGAGCAGACACCCGGGGTGTCGTTCTCCTGCGAAGAGAAGGTGGATATCGCCCGGACCCTGGATGCCATCGGCATCGAGGTGATCGAGGCAGGGTTCCCGGCAGTTTCCGAGAACGAAAAGAGGTGCGTAAAGACCATCGCACATCTCGGGCTCGATGCACGGATCTGCGGTTTTGCCCGGGCGAAAAAAGAGGATATCACGACCGCCATCGACTGCGGCGTCGACATGGTCTCCATCTTTATCCCGACTTCGGATCTTCACATCAGGCTCAAGTTCAAAAAACCCCGCGAACAGGTGCTTGACGATGCCCTTGCCATGATCGATTTTGCCCGGGATCACGGGGTCAGGGTGCGGTTTGCTGCGGAGGATGCCTCCCGGACCGACATCGTATTCCTCAAAGAGGTGTACCGGCGGGCCGCCGAGCATGGTGCTGTCCTGCTCAGTTTTGCGGACACGGTGGGCAGTTTGATTCCTGACGAGATGCGCACGATCATGACCGATCTCGTCTCGTCGGTCGACCGGCCGTTCTGCGCCCACTGCCACAACGACATGGGCTGCGCTGTTGCAAACACGATCACCGCAGCGCAGGCCGGGGCCTTCCAGCTCCACACTACGGTGAACGGTATCGGCGAGCGGTCGGGCAATGCCTCGCTTGAGGAGGTGCTCGTCATCCTGCGGCAGAAAGGTGGTATCGACCGGTATGACCTCTCGCACCTCACCACCCTCTCCCACAAGGTTGAGAAATACTCCGGGATCGCGCTCCCGAAGAACAAGCCGGTCACCGGGGAACTTGCGTTCTCGCACGAGAGCGGTATCCACATCGCCGCCATCCTTCAGGATCCTGCTACCTACGAGTATTTTTCCCCGGAACTGGTGGGTGGCGAACGGCATTTCCTCCTCGGCAAGCACACCGGGAGAAAAGCGCTCGAACATGTCGTAGCCACCCTTGGCTGCGACCTTTCTGAACCGCAGATCTGCCGGTTGCTTGACCTTGTTAAGGAACATTCCGAACAGAAGTGCAGCATCACGCCCGCCGTTTTACAAAAACTGATCCGGCGGGTGCAGCAGGAGACACCTGTATGAGCACGCTCTCGGAGCGGATCCTCGGCGCCGCCGCAGGGGAGTATGTCGACCGGAATGTTGACCGGGCGTATGCCCACGACGGGACCGGGGTTCTTGCGCTTGAAGCCTGGAAGAAGATGGGGGGCGACCGGTTGGGGAAAGAGACCGAATACTATCTCCAGTTCGATCACATCGCGCCGGCCAACAACAGCACGACGGCGACCCTCCAGCACGAACTCAGGGATTTTGCACACAGGACCTCCATGCACTTCTCGGATATCGGCTGCGGCATCTGCCACCAGCTGATGAGCGAAGGCGTCGTCCTGCCCGGTGAGATCGTAGTCGGTGCCGACTCCCACAGTGTCACGCCCGGGGCATTCGGGGCGTTTGCTACGGGTGTCGGTGCGACCGACATGGCGGGAATCTGGCTGACCGGGGAGACATGGTTCCGGGTCCCCGAATCCGTGGGAGTCAACCTCACCGGGAAGCTGAGCGGTGCGGCCGAGGCAAAAGACCTCGCGCTTACCTATGTGGGAAAACTCGGTGTGGACGGGGCTACCTACCAGGCACTCGAATTTGTCGGTGAGGGGGCACACCATCTCTCCATCGATGAACGTCTTGTCCTCTCCAATCTCTCGATGGAAGCCGGGGCAAAGGCCGGGCTTTTTTATGCGGATGATGTAACGGTGCGTTACCTGAAAGAGCGGGGTCATGCGGTCTTGCCACAGGTGCCCGAAGCCTGCTCGTACCTTAGTGAGATTGATATTGATCTCGCCGATATCGTTCCGCTGGTTGCAGTTCCTCCCCGGGTGGACACCGTTAAGCCTGTAGATGACCTGGCAGGCCTCTCACTTGACCAGGTGTTTGTCGGCACCTGCACGAACGGGAGATATTCCGATCTCGCCCGGTTCGCCCGGCTGGTCAAAGGCAGGAAAGTCGCGGTGCGGACAATTGTGGTCCCTGCTTCGGAGGAGATCCTTAAAAAAGCGATCCGGACCGGTGTGCTTGCCGATCTTGTCGAAGCGGGCTGCACCCTCGGGACACCGGGCTGCGGTCCCTGCCTTGGCTACCACATGGGCGTGCTCGGGGAGGGGGAGGTCTGTCTTTCGACCGCCAACCGTAACTTCAAAAACCGCATGGGTGTCGGTGGGGAGATCTACCTTGGCTCGGTCGCCACTGCCGCAGCAAGCGCCCTCGCAGGCGAGATCACGTCCCCGGAGGCGGCATAATGCAGGGCAAGGGCACAGCAGTCTGCCTGCCTGCCGACATCGACACCGACGTTATCATCGCCGGCCGGTACCTGCGGACCAGGGACCGGAGTATCTGGGCCACCCACGTCTTTGAGGATCTCGATCCTACACTTGCCGCCCGGCTCAAAGGGGCAGTCATTGTTGCCGGCAGGAACTTCGGGTGCGGGTCATCGCGGGAGCAGGCAGCCATTGCACTCCGGGAAGCCGGCGGTGTCGCCGTGATCGCCCCATCGTTTGCACGGATCTTCTTCCGGAACGCGATCAACCTCGGCCTTCCGCTCATCGAATCAGACCTGACCTGTAAAGAAGGAAGCACGGTCGCGTTTGATATTTCCGAAGGCTGGGTCGAAACCGAAGGGACACAGCATACGATCCGCCCGTTGTCCCCCCGGATGCAGGAGATTCTCATGGCCGGCGGCCTTGTGGAATACTGGAGGGTTCACTGGTGATCTTCCCGGAGCACTGCAAAGTCGTCGGGCTTGCCTCGACCAGACCCTGCGGCGACAAGGTCTATGCCATCAGCCGGTATCTTCTGCGGGAAACGGAGGCCGGGTATGAACTTGTCGAGGTCTCCCTTGACTCTGCGAAAAAAACGGTCATGCGGGATATTGTCTCGTCCCGGGTCCTTGCAACACCCGCTGAGGTCAGGCATTACCCGGAGAAGGTGCAGCTCAACGACCGGACCCGGCTCGTCCGGCTTGCCCTTGAAAGCGGGTACCGGTGCACCGTCTTTACCGGGGTCGAAGAAAACATGACGTTCGTACTCGATCCCGATCTTGCGGGATTCCTTACCGTACATGTCTACGATGTGATCCCTCCCCGCCCGACCCTTTCGGCGAGCTTAAAAGAGATGGAGGCAATCGGGCTCTTTGGGGAACTTTCGGTGATATTTGACCACCATATCCGGGACATCACTACAGTGCCCGCCGATATCTACCCCTGCCGGGCTGCCGGCTACACGCGGACGCTGGATGCCGACCCGCTGCAGGGTGGCGAACGGGTGGCCGGCTGCCTTACGGCAATGCAGTTCTGCACGGAGTGCCACGGGAAGGACTTCACCCTTGAAAACATCTGCCCGCTGGAGCAGATCAAAGAAGAGCCGTTTATCGCCCGGTGCTGCCGGTCGGAACGGGAAGGTGTCGGAACCTGGAACGGGAAGTTCGGGGCAATTGTTCACTGGGGTGCCAGTCCCGCAAAGATTGCCCGGTCGGTACAGGAACTGGTCAGTCAGTGGAGGAAGCGATGACGCGGATTGCAGTTGTCGAAGGTGACGGGATCGGCCATGAGGTAATCCCGGTTGCACAAAAAGTGCTTGCCGTGCTCCATCCCGAGTACGAATACTTCCCGGTTGAAGTGGGGTACGGGCGCTGGGAACAGACCGGTTGCCCCTGTGCGGACCGCGATATTGCGGAGCTCAAGACTGCGGACGCCGTCCTGTTCGGGGCGGTTACGACCCCGCCGATGAAGGATTACCAGAGCGTTATCCTCCGGATAAGAAAGGCGCTCGACCTGTACGCAAACCTGCGTCCGGTAAAAGGTGACGGATTTGATATCATGATCGTGCGGGAGAACACCGAGGGCTTGTACTCGGGGATAGAAGAAATTGGTCCGGACCGTGCGACGACGCTCCGGGTGGTGACCCGGGCGGGAACCGAACGGATCGTGAGAGCGGCGATCCGTCTTGCACAGCAGCGGCAGGGGAAACTCACGATCGGGCACAAGGCAAACGTGCTCAAGTCCGACGTCTTCTTCCGCGATATCTGCATGGCGGAGGCGAAAAAGGCCGGGGTGTCGTATAACGAAAAATTTATCGATGCTCTCGGTCTTGACGTCCTCCAGCACCCGCAGGCCTACGATGTGATCGTGACGACGAACATCTTTGGCGATATCCTCTCCGATGTTGCCTCGTACCTCGTCGGGGGTCTCGGCCTTGTGCCAAGCGCAAACATCGGCGACCGGTATGCCCTCTTTGAACCGGTGCACGGCAGTGCCCCGGATATCGCAGGGAAAAACCGGGCAAATCCGATCGCCGCCCTGCGGAGTGCTGCGATGCTCGTTTCGCACCTCGGCGATCCGGATGGGGCTGTGCGGATAGAATCCGCCATTCAGCAGGTCTTGGCGTCGGGTACCCGGACCCGGGACCTCGGCGGGTCGGCCGGGACCCGGGAGTTCGGCGACGCAGTTCTCCGGGTTCTCGGAACGCAGGGTTAACTCCCGATTTTTTTGGATACTGATTATCCGGGATGGAACGGCACCGATCCGTGTTATTCCGGCAGTCCTCTTTTTGTTGTGGAATCGGCCAGAAGATGGAAGAGGTATCCCAGAGCAAAGCAGGAGATGCCAGAGACAAGGAACGCATGGGAGATCAGCGGCGATGGCAGTAAACCGGCTGCCGCAGTTATGCCAAACGTTCCCACCATGCATTTCAGCGCTCGTTTACTGTGGAATATTCCCCGGTGTCTCCAGCTGGTCGGCGCTTCCAGGATATCCGGCATGAGTGAGCCGGTGACAACTGCGAAAAGTCCGAGTATGAAGAACTCACTGGTGGTTTCACGTATGAGACTGATCAGGTACGCGTAACCCAGAAATGCCAGTATCCCTATGATAAGGTGTGCACCTTTCCTCATTTCAGGTAATCTTTTGATGGCAGCGAGGAGATAAGCGCCGGCCGTGCATGGTGAAAGTATCCCCCGGCCCGGGAGGAGGGTGTGCTCTCTGGCCGTGGCTCCCTCCTTAAAACTTCCTGTTTTCTGGTATCCTCTCCGAAGACTGTTCCGCAGGTATTGCGACAGCCTGTCGCGTTTGTATATACTCGTATACGGTTTATGGGCGTTCTGGCAGCGGACGCGATAGTATCTGATCGAGTGTATCTTCACCTGCATAAAAGTAAAAAAATCGTGCCGGTTATCGCACGTCACGGATGATACGTTCTCGTCTGGTAACTGGTATGAATGCCCGGGTGGAAAGAAGCGAAGGAGAACGATGCAGGTCTCCCGTTCACCTTACGATCCAGTACCCGGCCCGGGAAAAAACGTCTGCCACATGTTCTTCCCATGCAGCCTCATCTGGAATATTCACTCCTGCTATATCAGTGTCCCAGAGTCCGCGAAGGTCAGCATTCACCGTGGAAAAGAAGCGCGATCCATCCTGTACCCGGCCGATATGGTTGCCCTGACGGTCGAGAATGAGAAGGCGAAAACAGGCATACTGGCGGCAGAGATCGGGACGGGAATGATGGACTGTGCAGAAAGCGTGTTTCGGATCCCGGAACCTGAGAAACGGGCATGCCATCGGACGGATCTGCCCGATATCCTGCGAGCGGAAAAGATCCACCTTGTCCGGATCGAGGGTAACCATCCGCTCTTCCCCGGTAACAGAGAAGCGGATCCGGAAGTTCATGGGATCGATCCGGTCTTCGATGCCGATGATGTCCCCCATGTAACTGCAACATTCCCCGCACTGCTGACACCGGAATGCCATCGATGGTCGCCTTGAGAGAGTGTGTGGCGGGGATGGGGATTAACGTGGCGAAATGAAAGCGGGGGTTACCTCCCTTGGTTCCAGCACCGTGATCCTGTGTTTCGTGTGGAGGTTTCATCAGATCTGGCTTGTTGTTTGCGGTCAAGGTGGGGGAGGGGGGTGGGGGGTATCCCCCCACCCAGTTAGACCTGAGAAGGGGGATCACCTCCCTCCCCATGTGCCGGCCCGGGTGGGGCTACCCCCTTATGGTTCCAGCACCATGATCCTGTGTTTCGCGTGGAGTCTTCGTCGGAGCAGGTTCGTTGTCTGCGGCCAAGGGGGGGAGGGGGATGGGGGGTACCCCCCACCCAGTTAGACCTGATAGGGGGGCATACCCCCCTCCCCTTGTGCCGGCCCGGGTTGGGGGTACCCTCCCCCCGCTTTCTGCGGTTGTGGGCCGGTTTTACACGAGTTCCCCTCTTTTAAACAAAATGCTCTTGCAGATCATTCCGTAACATATACAACCGATCCGGTTCGATTACTGTGGTTAGGAGTCACACGACGCATGGATATCGGTACCATCTGGTCAGTAATCGCAATACCCCTCCTGATCCTCGTCGCCCGTATCGGGGAAGCGAGCCTTGAATCGGTCAGGACGATCTACATCAGCAAGGGGCATGCGAACCTCGCAGCATACGTCGGGATCGTCAAGACCGGTATCTGGCTGATCTCCACCGGGCTTGTCCTTACCAACTTCACGCAGTACTGGAACCTCTTCGCATACCTCGCGGGATACGGTATCGGGACGGTGCTCGGCATGGCGATCGAGAACCTTATTTCGATCGGGTTTGTCATCGTCCGGCTCATCACGCCCGGTGACCCGCAGATCCTCATGTCCCGTCTCTCCACGCTTGGCTATGGCATGACCCGGATCGAAGGAACCGGGAGCTTCTCCGGCACGGTCAGCATCATCTTTATGATCGTCCCGAGAAAGGAGCTCTCCCGGCTCCTCTCGCTCATCTCCCGGGAATACCCGGATCTTCTCTATACCATCGAGGATGTCAGGAATATCAAGGACGGGGCGAGGATCTTCTATAAGGACCCGAAACGCCGTATCCTGAGTTTCTTCGGCATGTGATGCCCCGTAGCCGTGTCAGCATCAGAAAGGCTATCATCCGCTGCTCCCATCCTCATGGTAGAGAGAATAAAATGGACCATGAAACTGCAGAGACCTCGGGTAGGCACGGTACCATCCCCATCTTCAATCCGGAAACCGGGCGGGAAGAAGAGGTAGTCCCGGTGGTAAAGACAGACGCAGAATGGCAGGCGCAACTGACCCCCCGGCAGTTTGCGGTCGCACGAAAGCAGGAAACCGAATATCCCTTTACCGGTGCGTACCATGACTGCAAGGCGCACGGGATCTACCGGTGCGCCTGCTGCCGGACTGCCCTTTTTGGATCAGAGACCAAATTCGACTCCGGCACCGGTTGGCCGAGTTTCTTTGCGCCGGTTTCGCCGCTCAATGTCGTCACCCGGACAGACTCCTCCCAAGGGATGGTGCGCACCGAAGTCCTCTGCGCCCGGTGCGGGGCGCATCTCGGGCATGTCTTCGACGATGGCCCACAGCCCACGGGCAGACGTTACTGCATGAACTCTGCGGCACTCCTGCTCCAAAAAACACCCCTCCCTGAAGAACCGGCAGACTGATCCTGTTGTAATTGCATTTGTTTAAAATCCGGAAAAATCGTTGCCGGGGCCGTGCTCTTTATGTGGTTATCCGCTGACGGCTAAAGTGAAGATCATGGAAAAAAAGGACGATCTGCAAGCGATAGAGACGATCATCGGGTACCATTTTTTCGAGCGTCAGCACCTGATCCGGGCACTGACACACCCGGCCTATGCAAATGAGTTAATCCAGAAAAACCGGATCTGCCTTACCCAGGAGGCCTACAGCACTCTTGGCGACGCGGTGCTCAAGACCAGCCTTATCTTGTTTCTGATGGAAAAAGGCATCCAGAGTAAAGGCGGGATTACCAGCGTAAAAGAACAGCTGGAGGACAATGGCAGCCTTGCGAAAGTCGGCAGGCGCATGAAGATCAAAAGGTTCATCCGGCTCGGGCGGGGAGAAAAAGACCTCTGGCGATCCGGGGAAGACACGATCCTCGCCGATACCATGGAAGCCATCATCGGCGCAATCTTTCTTGACAGCGATGCGGGTCTCGGCGTGGTCAGGCAGTGCATCGGGACATGGTTTGAGCCCGAACTTGCGCAGATCAAAAAGGAGGAACCCCCCAAAAAAGTGGTTAAATCTCCTCTTTCCGCCCCCTCCAGACGTGCACCACCCAGAGGAACGACGTGGCCGTCGCGACGATCGTCGACACGATGAGGAGCGGCAGATACCACCACTGTGCTGCCATCTGCCCGGCCATGATCCCACTCCCGGCGATGGTGGCAATGGTATTCGGGACCAGAAAAGCGGTGCCGAGCACGGTCAGGTAAGCAGTCACAAGGGCAAACCGGTTGTTGAGGCTCTGGAGCTGGTTGTTGTAGATGCTCTGCATCACTTCGAGCCCCGAGGCGAGCACGTTTGACATCTGCTCCGAGAGTTCGATGTGGCGCTCGATGTTGTCGGAGAGGATCCCGATCCGGCCCAGCAGCTTCTCGTCGTTTGTGATCAGGTCTGCGTCCCCGTACTGGAGCGAGTTAATCACGTCTTTTGTCGCCCAGAGAACGTTTAAGTAATCGATCAGGACATGCTTCATCCGGTAGATCTGGTGGGCGATCTGCCTTTTTGCGATGTTCTCCTCGATCAGCGATTTGCTGATATCATCGCCGTGCATTTCGATCTCCCGGAGGTACTCAAAGTTCCGGTCGTTATTCTCGTCGATGATCCGCTCGAGCATCAGGGTGATCTTGTCGCAGGTACACTCGGCACTGATACGCTTGAAAAACGGCTGGGCATACCGGGAGAACCGGAGCAGGCGGTTGATATCCTCGGAATGGAGGGTCAGGATGAAATTTTCACGGATCAGGACAAAGAGCGGGTGAACCGTCATATCGTCGCCCTTCATGGTCACCGACGGGAGCATGATGCCCAGTTCGGTGTCGTAGTCCTCGTACGCCGAGTAGAACCCGGTGGAGAGTTTGGGAATGGGGAGTTTTGTGAACCCGGCTGCTTGTGCTATCTGCTCGATATCCTGTACATCGTCCCGCGTGCTGTAATCGATCCATGCAATACTTGCACTGGGGATTGCTGTGAGGTATTCTTCCAGCGGGCGATCAACGAGCCGGTCGATCCTGCCGTCCTTTGACAGAATAATGCAGAAGTTGAGCGGGACCGGGCCTGGAGCCTGCGGCGATGCTGCCTTCTCTGAGTCTTGCGGGAACTGTGGGGTGCTATGAGTCTTCATGGTGGCATGTCCTTTGAACGTGACCGGTGAAAGAACCGGTCCCTGCCTGCGGTATCTGTTATTGTGTGTAGGAGCGTATAAGAGTTGCAGGAGGGTATGACGACGTGCAGGCCCGCACAGTTGTGGTACTGGCGTTCCAGTCCGGCGCCCGAAGTCGTGTGGTGCCTCCTGTGGCCGTGGGAGTTGTCATCTCTTGTCAGGTCAGGGACCCGGCACCTCCACCGGCTTCATCAGGTATATCTGTCCGGCAGGTGATATCCGGTTCATGAAAATCCTGCGGATTTTCTCGCCGTGCCTGATGGTTGTATTGGTTCTCATCTGCGGCTGCACGGCTCCTGATACGCCGTCCCCTGACGCGAACTCCTCGCCAATAGACGCATCCATTCCGACGCTCATATCCACGCCGTCCGAAAATTTTACTCTCACCGTGGACTCGGTCACACCCGGGGCCACGCTCCCGCAGGAATTCACCTGTGCCGGGGCATCCCGGACGCCCGGCCTCTCCTGGGTAAATCTCCCGTCAGGAACCAAAAGTTTTGTTTTGATCCTCGATGATCCTGACGCACCCTCCGGAACATTTACCCACTGGCTGGTCTACAATATCCCGCCGGATACCCAAAGTATCGATCCGGCACAACCCGATGTGAAAGTGCTGTCTGACGGGGCCCAGATCGGCATCAACAGCGCCGGCTTGAGGGGATATTACCCTCCCTGCCCCCCGGCCGGGAAACTCCACCGGTACATCTTCCGGCTGTACGCGGTGGATATGGTGATCACCCAGCCGACCGCAGACCGTGCTTCCATTGAAGGGGCGCTTGGGGGTCATACGCTCGGGGAGGCGCAGGTGGTCACGACGTTTAAGCGGTAGCCGTTTAGATAGTCTGGTCGGTCTCCTTTTGACCTTCAGCCGATGAACCGCGGACCGACAGGATAAATATGATGCAGACGACGAGAGCAAGTGCGCAACTCGCAAAAAATCCCGCTGCATACCCGATTGCGGTGACGATGATCCCGGTCGCGAGCGGCCCCCCGGACTGACCGATATCCATGATCGATGAGAGTGCGCCCATGGATGCCCCGATCTGCTCTTTTTTTGCGACATCAGCGACATAGGCGCTCGTGGCGACCGTGGAAAGTGACATGCCTATCCCGAAAACTGCGCTCACCAAAAAGAACTGGGTAAATGATGCGGCAAGGGAGATTGCTGCGACAGCACCGCCGGTAATGGCGAGCCCTGCGACAATCTGGATACGCTTGTCCACCCGGTCTGCTATCCTGCCAAAGAACGGTTTTGTCCCGGCAATGACAAGCACCTGTGCGGCAAAGATGATACCCGTCTGGAACGCACCGATCCCCAGACTGAAGAGGTAGAGCGGGAGGAAGGTTTCGACTGCCCCGAACGCGAAGTACGACGCCATGTCAACAAAGGCCGTCCCCCGGAGCCGGCGGTTGGAAAAGAACGTAATAAAACTCTCGCGGAAGACTGAAAACGGGAGGGTATTAAGCGGGAGAGACTGTTTTTCCGTATACAGCAGTGTCATGACAAAGACCGGCACCGCGGCGAGCGCTGCGGCGACATAGACCAGCCGGTATGGCAGCAGTCCGGGGTACATGACAAAACAGGTGATGATGGCACCACCTGCAAGCGGTGCAAGTGTCCGACCGATCAGCGTCGCAGAGGCGTACTGCCCGAGCATCTCGCCCTTGGTGTCCGGGAACCGTTCAGCGATAACCGCGGAGATGACCGGACCGAGGATCGCGGTTGCCATCCCGTGGAAGAACCTGACCGGGATAAGCCAGACCGGCGCCGTGATGAAGAGGTAAAGCACCGGGGCGATGAGGAATACCACACCGGACGCGACCAGCAGTCGCTTTCTCCCGATGCGATCGGAGATCACCCCGACCGGAAACGAGAAGAGGATACCTGCAAGGGGGGAGAATGCCGCGATGAGGCCGATAACGGTACTGTCTGCCCCGATTGCCTGCGAGAACAGGGGCAGGACCGGGTTCTTGGAGATAGTCGTCGAGAATATAGCAAAAAATCCCAGCAGGAAAAGATAATACATCATCTTTCGTTCAGGGATCAACGCACGCGGGACCGGGGTATCCTGAACACTCATTAGTACCAGAAAAAAGTGGGTGCGCCGGCATCATAAGGGTACTTCCCAACGGGTCATGTCAGGATACCATAATGGTCATATCGTTGTACATACAAACGTTTCATATGCTCCAAAAAATTTCCATGCCTGTGGCTTTTTCGATTATCCTGATTCTGGTGCTGATTGTGATGACGCCGGTTTCGGCACTCGGTGTGTCGGTCGCTGCCGCGACTACCCAGATGGTTCCGGCAAACGGGACTGCCGTCCAGACACCGGTGAGTACTGGTACCGTAACTACCTCCGTGACTACATCACCCGTCACTACGGGGACAACTGCTGTCGGTACGGCGTTATCATCCCCCAACGGCACGTCGTCCAGCTCTCCCGCGCCGGTCGTTACCACCCCTTCGCTGGCTGCCGGTTCAGAAACATCCGCACCCGTAACCCCCACGGTACTTTCAACGACTGCAGCAGAGCCCACGACGACATCCCCGGTTTCTCTCCCGACGGTAATTGCCGGTATCGGGATTGCCGGGCTTGCGATGATTCTGATAAAACGGCACTAATCTTTTTTTAACTCTTTATGAACGGCAGCACAACCATTACCCTTTGCGTGCTATATCCGGGAAATTCCTGAATCCATTTTCGGATGATGCAGGCTTTAAAAACGAAAACGCTTATGGTCTGGGCTGCTGCTGGGTGGCGCAGTGGAATGTCCCGAACCCCTCGACCATTGCACGGGCGTTTACTCCGGTTACGGTCCGGTCCGGGAAGAGTTTCTGGAGGATACGGATCGCCTCATCGTCGTGGGGATCGTCAAAGACCGGCACGATCACCACGGTGTTTCCGATATAGAAGTTTGTATAACTCGCCGGGAAACGTTCATCCCCGCTGACAACAGGGGCCGGCATCGGGAGTTTTATGATCGTGAATGTTTTGTTCTCCTGGTCGGTCGCCCGGGTCAGGATCTCGTAGTTCTCTTTGAGAGCCGCGTAATTTTCGTCTGCGGGGTTCTTTTCGAATGCACAGACGATGACCGATGGCGAAACAAACCGCGCGATATCGTCGACATGGCCATCGGTATCATCACCGGTTACACCGCGGTTCAGCCAGATGATGTTTACCACGCCGAGATATTCTTTGAGATAGTCTTCGAGATCCTCCTGCGTGAGGTCCGGGTTCCGGTTCGGGTTGAGGAGGCAGGCGCGGGTGGTCAGTACCGTACCGCTGCCGTTTGTATCGATCGATCCACCTTCGAGAATAATCCCCGGCCGGAACACGGGCTGGTCCAGCCACCTGTTCATATCGGTGGGGATCTTTCCGTCGGCAATCTGGTCTTCATATTTCCCGCCCCATGCATTGAATTCCCAGCGGATCATCGCGGATCTCTGAAGTGCCGGGTTTACCACGAACGTGGGGCCGTAATCACGGATCCACACGTCAGAATAGGTGATCGTCCGTATCGTGACCCGGGTCATGTCGATCTCCGCACTCCTCAGTCGTGCCTTTACCATCCTGTTTACCATGGGGTTGGGAACAAAGAGCTCGACGCGTTCCGATGGGGCAACTGCGGCGATAAATCTGACATATCCGTCTTCGACGTCCCTCAAGTGGGGGAATGTGTTCGTGTTATGCGGCCACGAGAGCCAGACGGCATCGTGCGGTTCCCACTCTGCAGGCATGAAATACCCCAGTTTCCTCGGGGTATCGCCTTTCCTCGGGATGGGGGCTGTCGCATCGTGTTCCGGCACCCGTGCACAGAGCGTGCTGTACGTATCGGGCCGTCGGTTCCTGAAAAACCCCCATGAATCCCTGATTGCCGTATTCATCCCCACATCGATACGGGCGAAAATGATCTCTTCTGTATCCCCGGCATGGGCAAGCAGTTTCCCGAATGCATCGCAGACAAACGATCCCCCGAAGAACCGGATTTCTCCTTCCTGTCCAACCCGGTTCGCCGCCGCCACATGCACGCTGTTTGCGATGGCATGGCTGCGCTGGATCAGTTCCCATGCTTCCTGCCAGTCTCCCTCTCCCGGCGGCTCTGCGCAGGGGTTCCCTATCGCTGTGGGGTAGAAGATCATCTCCGCCCCGTCAAGGGCCACGGACCGGGCTGCCTCGGGGAACCACTGGTCATAGCAGATGAGGACTGCGATGCGCCCGTACCGGGTAGTATGCACTGCATAGTGCTCGCCCGGATAGAAGTAGCATTTCTCAAAGAATCCCGGATCCTGTGGGATATGGATCTTATGATAGGGTGCATGCAGGCTCCCATCGGCATCGATCACGACGGCCGTGTTGTAGAACCTTCCTGACGGGGAGCGCTCGAAGACCGGGACGATGATGACGGCTGCATACTGGCGGGCGAGCCGGACAAATGCCTCTGTCGATTCACCGGGTACACTCTCTGCAAACTGATCCACATGGGTGCCAATCTGCTGCGGGAAGTACCGGGTACGGAACAGTTCGGGCAGGCAGATGATCTGTGCCCCTTTCTGTGCAGCGGTCTCCACTCGTGCAAGCGCCGTTTTGAGGTTCTCATCGATGTCCGGCCGGACCTCCATCTGGATGAGTGCGACCGTGAGGTTTGTGTGATCCATGTGCGAATGCTCTTGCTCTAGAGGGTTATTGCTCCATAAATATCATGCTATCCAAAGATGACGGTTTCACGGGCTTTTTTCGTAACTTCAGGGCCCTGGTGAGGGTTACGCTGCAGGGTCATTATCCGTCTCCTGCCGGGCAGACTTTCTTTTCTCCATCCATTCGGTGAACTGGCCCATGAGGGAGAGCACGGCGGGCATGATGAAGATTGCGCCGATGAGGGAGAACCCGACGGCGATGAGTGTGGAGATCCCGAAGTTACTGGTGATGGGGAAACTGGCGAGGCAGAGTGCCGAGAACCCAAAGAATGTAGCGAGACCCGAGACCGTAATCGCGGTCCCGATCCTGTTCACGCTTTCCTGGATGGCGGCAATATGGTCATGCAGGCGCTCCTCCTCTTCGGAGTACCGTTCCATCACGAGGATGGTGTATTCCGCAGCCACCCCGATGGTCATCGACCCGAGGGTTGCCGTGAGCGGGGAGTACGAGATGCCCATGATATACATCGCCACCGAGTTCCATCCGACGACCAGAACGATCGGGATGAGCGGTGAGATAGCGTGGACGTGCCGGTACACGAGGGCCAGGAACACAAAGATCAGCCCGAAGCCAAGGTAGGTCATGTCATCCTT
>Ga0181529_10002860_pt1 | contig 20209 bp, 20 predicted proteins | sample PEATcosm2014_Bin_36_FD_119763 | JGI IMG/M metagenome (GOLD analysis project Ga0181529, IMG submission 119763) | Peatland microbial communities from MTU Mesocosm Facility, Houghton, MI, USA - PEATcosm2014_Bin10_30_metaG | ecosystem: Environmental > Terrestrial > Soil > Wetlands > Peat | place... | reverse complement strand
GGCTGGCAGGAGGGCATATTGGTCGCAGCAATGCACATCGAATCTAGAGAACTGCCTTCAGGCGTAAGGCGCAATCATTGAGCGGCCTGAACGGATCTCTCTCTCCGGAAGAGAGCGGCACAGTTGGTGAAGGAACATCTGCCCCTCAAGGAACCGCATGAACGTCTAGGCACTCGCGGCTTGACATCTTTCTCAAGTATTTTGCTCATCTCCTCGACGAGTCCGCGGACATGGCGGCAGCTACGCTGAGCGGGCAACTGAGTGGCTGTTTCCGCTTTGAAGGCTTCCCCATCGGCAGACTTCGAACGGTTTAGCCGCTAACTTGCAACCAGCGGTCGTTTGAGTGGAATATTTTGTTTTAAGTTGTTGAAGAGGATTGGAGGCGCGGGCCGGGATCGAACCGGCGCATAAAGGTTTTGCAGACCTCTCCCTTACCACTTGGGTACCGCGCCTTGGCAGGGCTGCTTTCTAAAAAATATTTTCCACGCCGCCGTAGCCAACCCGGCCAGGGCCGGAGGGCGGAATGGAGCGGGAGACGAGATTTGAACTCGCGACCCTTGCCTTGGCAAGGCAATGCTCTACCACTGAGCTACTCCCGCTTGTTTCAGATTTGAGTATACCGGGGCAGGCAAATCAGGTCAAACCAGCGCCCCCCTTGTACCGCTCAAACGGTCTGGCCAGCCCCGGCTCCCTTCTCTTCGCGCACGATCTCACCGTCGCGCATATATAGAATCCGGCCGGCAATCTTGGCCGCTTCGGGATTGTGCGTAATCATCAGCGTCGTCTGGCCCAGTTCACGATTTGAGCGCACCAGCATTGCCAGCACAGCATCCGAGCTTTTGGTGTCCAGATTGCCGGTGGGCTCGTCGGCCAGCACAATGGCAGGGCGGGTAATCATTGCCCGCGCGATGGCCACGCGCTGCTGCTCGCCACCGCTCAACTCGCTGGGACGATGTTCAAGCCGCCCCCGGATCGAGAGCAGATCGCTCAGGTGGTCGAGATACTCGCGGTCCAGAGGCTCCTTGCTGTCGCTAACCGTGTGCGCAATCTCGATGTTGCCCATGGCCGAAAGCGTGGGTAGCAGGTTGAACTTCTGGAAGACAAATCCGATGCGGTGCTTGCGCAGCCGTGTTCGCTCGCCGTCCGAGAGCGAGGCAAAGTCCACCCCGTCGATCACCACTCGGCCCTGAGTAGCCGGCGTCAGACCGCCCAGGAGGTAAAAAAGCGTGGACTTGCCTGAACCGGATGGTCCGACAATGGCGACAAACTCACCACGCTCAACGGCCAGCGAAACCCCGCGCACCGCAGTGACCTTGATGCGGCCGGCCGTGTAAACCTTGGTCAGATTTTCGGCAAGAATGATGTGTGAAGACTGTTCTGGTTGCACACTAGCCATTGTAAATGCGCACCCGGCTGCCGCGTCCAATGACAGCACAGTTTGCTGATCCTTGCTCACACAGGTTTTGGCTGGAAGAATAGTATTCAGGTCAGGCTGCCAGAAATGGGATGACGATGAAATCTCTCGCCTTTGAGGCGGTTGAATCCCCGGATGCTCGCGTTCTGATTCTGGGAACGCTTCCCAGCGTGAAGTCGCTGGAGCGCCATGAATACTATGCGCACCCAAGAAATGCCTTCTGGTGGATCATGGGAGAGCTGATCGGCGCCAAGCCGGAGCTGACTTATAAAGAACGGTTGCGCAGGCTGCGCGGCAGCGGCATCGCGCTCTGGGATGTGTGCAGGGCCGCAGAACGCGCCGGAAGCAGTGATGCAAATATCCTATTGGAAACCGTCGAGCCGAATGATTTCCGCGCGTTTCTTTGCGAGCATTCGCGCATCGAGCTTATCTGCTTCAACGGTCAACCTGCTGCAAGGCTCTTTCGCGCAAAGGCATTTTCACAGCTTGCAAGCACTCGCCCCATTCAGCAGAGAGTGCTGAACTCAACCAGCCCGGCCAGCGCGCGCCTTACGCGGGAAGAAAAATTATTGTGTTGGCGCGAGGCAATTTCGCCTTTTTTAACGCAAGAATGTGAGATCTTCTACGTTTTAGGGGAATCTTAAGGCAGGAAGTGAAAAATTGTCTCGCATCAAGGGCAAAGCGGAGAACGCGGACCTTGCAAGGAAAATCAATGCCTCCTGCAATTCTCTTTGTCTCAATGCTCCTACACACCTTTCGGACGCCTTCGAGCAAGGAGAATCAACCTTATGAAATGGATAATGCTGGCAGATCGAAGCAAACGCTCATTGGCAATCGCAGGACTTGCTCTCTCTACCTGCTCAGCATCGCCGCAAACTCCGAGTACGGTTCCGTCGGCACTCTTGGCTACGCATCAGATTGTGCAACGGATCGAGCAGCACGATCGTGCTCAGATGGCTGCTCTGGAGCACTATCAGGCGCTGCGTCATTACGCATTGGAGTATCACGGATTCATGAAGACCATTACCGCAAAGATGGACGTTTTGGTTACCTACGACATTGCATCGGGGAAGAGCTTTCAGGTTGTTTCGCAGGGCGGATCAGGCGCTCTCTGCCAAAGGGTACTGAAACGGGCGATTGACAGCGAAAAGGAAGCGTCGCTGAATCGAGGAGAAACGGCACTCTCAGAGGCGAACTATAGATTCCACTTGGCGGGGAGCGAAAGCCTCAACGGCCGTTCCTCTTATGTCCTTGAAGTTGAACCGATCGCGCCGAGCAAATTTTTGTACCGCGGCAGAATCTGGGTGGATGCAGCCGATTTTGCGGTGGCCAGGATGGAAGTACGACCAGGCAAGAATCCTTCCTTCTGGATATCAACAACCGTTATTCATCATACGAATGAAAAGATCAACGGGTTTTGGCTGCCGCAAAAAAACCAGAGCGAGACCAAAGTCCGTATCGGCGGGACAGCCGTTTTGACAATCGACTATGGAACTTATCAGATCGCTCCCCGGTTAATAGCCCAGGCCCCTCGCTGAAAGACGTCGAAGAAAAATTGACTGTACCCAGCACCCCCTAGAATCCGGTGCACAGATCAACAGTTCGAAAGCAAACAGAGAACACGATGCAGCCAGTAAAGCTCTGGATGACAATTGAGGGCATTTCAGGAATAGAAGAACCCGGCAAATTAACGATTAACCAGGATAGTTCTGGAGCTGCGCTTCCGATTTTGCCAAAGGGCAGGATCAATCCCAAACTATGGAGATCGACCATAATCCGCAGGTCGATCTCCTGGCGACATCTCAGGCAAAGCTCAAATGGTTATTGGATGAAAATGCATCAGGGCGTCTGAACAATGCTGATCAACTGGCGACCAAAGTGTTGACAAACAGGGCTGTCGCAGTCCCATTCACTATTGTGGAGGTGATTCGGACAGAATCGCCCTTGGAGGGATGAAATCCCGATTTTTCGGAGGCTCCCGTTGAGGTTTCGGCCACCATATCAGGACTGATATTGAAAGTCTCGATCATTCCAGAACTGTCTTTGATTGAGAAGGTATGATCCACCTTGTCGAATTTGACTACGGTTCCGCTCGTTATTGTGAACGGCCCTGCGCCAAGGCTTCGTAACGCAACGACCGTGCGCATGTCGCCAGTGCCAAAATAATAGACGATCACACGCACTCCACTCTTCCGGAATTCATCGGCGGCAGTTGCATCTTTGCGAATATTCGGGTCGAATTCAATCGCGGTGGTTGAATTGCTCATATCTTTGAAAAGACTTTGGGAGCCGTCGTCGGTATTGACTGTAATTGTCTTTGCAGACGCATCGATCGAAGCGATTGTTCCAGACAGGGCATGAACCACCTCTTGAGCCGCAGCAGCAAGAGAGACAAGCGAAAAACATCCTGCGAGGACAGATGTCCTCAAAACCAGCCTCAGCATAAGTTTCCTCCCATGTCCATCAGGTCGCAATTCAATGAACAACCCGGAATAAAGCCCTGATTGGACGGATGGATTATAGCGCGAGGCAAGAACACTGGCAACAAACGAACCATTGTTCCGGCACACTGCATTCGAAACCTATTTTCAGGGCTTGCTTGATTTCAATTTGATCATCTCTCCATCTACGGCAAACTTTCCATACCCGTGATGGTGGATTGTCTTGGGGCGCTTCTGCGCCGGGTCGGTCCAGGCTTTGAGCACTTCAAGGATAAAAATATTGAAACTGCGGACAAGGCGGGTATCGATCACTCTGCATTCGAGATTCGCAAAGCACTCTGCTACGAGAGGCGGCGCCACGCACTGTGCCGAAACCGGAGTCAGACCAAGCTTCTGGAACTTATCCACCTCCCGGCCGGAACAATTGCCGATCTGCACGACTTTGGACGCGAGTTTCCGCGCCGGCACGGCAATCACGCACTCCTTGGTTGCCCGCAGCGCCGCATAACTGTAATTGGCGTTACTGACAACACAAGCGATAATGGGAGGCTCAAACTCGACCATCATGTGCCAAGACATCGTCATGATGTTGGCACGGCCTCTTCGCGTGGTCGCCAGCAAGACCACGGGGCCCGGTTCGAGCAACTGATAGACCTTCGAAAGCGGCAAATCTTTCATCATGCTTGCGGCTCCTGGACATGATCTATTCCATCGATCCTCCCGGATCGGGACGGACCCTCCGCGTCGAGGTTCTCCGTAAAGCTTGACGCATCCATTGGCAACAAGTTTACTACCGCGCGGAGCAATGGAAGAAGGCGCCAAGCCGACGCTGAAAAGATAGGGCACCCGGCGAACTATACTGTTCCATAATTACTGTTCCCTCGCCTATGGCTTTCAAATCCAAATCCGCCAAGCCGCGCGCCTTCCTCAACGAAGCTGGCCTCTACGATTACGGTGTCAAGTCTTTGGGGAGGGCCATGCGCACGGAAACGGAGCTGCGGCGGCTGATGAAGAGGCGCGTCGAGCTGGGCGAGGCAGGCGAGGCGGCTATTGCGGCTGCTCTACATCGGTTGCGCGAGCACGGCTACCTGGACGATGCAGCCTTTGCTGAAACTTACGCGCGGCTGCGTCAGGAGAATGAGAAGCTGGGCGTTCGCCGCGTTCGTCAAGATTTGCAGCAGAAGGGCGTAGACGGCGAACTGATCGCCGAGACCCTCGAAGCCCGCTATGGGCAGACCAACGAGGAGGCGCTGGCCCGCGAGCACCTGGAACGCAAGCGCCTGCACAAGCCGGAGAACGATAAGGAGACCGCGCGGATCATGCGCCGCCTGGTCGCGGCTGGTTTTTCGAGTGGCACGATCCGCAAGGTTCTTCGCGAATGGGAGGTTCCCGACGAGGCTCTGGATGCACTCGACAACCTCGACGACGAGCCGCACGAGGAGTAAGGGTGGGCTGGCGCGTGGATTGCACCGCTCAGTATGACTGCTATAAATGCGACAAATTCAGACTTGGGACACTACTGGCAGCCGCCACTTTTACAGCGGGCCATGATGGCGGCGTGGAGGCGCTCGCGCAGTCCGGTGGGCAGTTCATAGATCTCGTGGGAGCGGTAGATTTCGATGGTCTTGCGGGTGGTGTTGAAGATGACCTCGCAGTGGCCGCAGCGTCCCAAATGCGCTTGCAACTCGGCGCGAACTTCGGGGGCCACAGTGCCGTCAATCAAATCATCGAGAAGGCCGAGAAACTCTTTGCAGGTCACTTTCCAACCCCCGTTTCACCATGCTTCGCAGCTTCGAGCTTTGTAGTTTCGGGCCGCGTCTTGCGGCGGAAGTAACGGCTGAGGCGCTCGCGCAGTTGGAGCCTGGCGCGCAGCAGGCGTGACTTGACGGCGGGAATGCTCAGCCCCAACGTCTCGGCGGTCTCCTCGGTCGAAAGCCCTTCCACATCTCTCAGCACAAACACGATACGAAACCCCTGTGGCAACCCCTGAATGGTCTTACGCAAGATCTCGCCAAGCTCGGCCTGGTTGTAATTCTGCTCGGGGTCGGGCGCCCAGTCGGCCAAATCGCGCGGCACACTTCCCTCTTCAGTCTCGATATCCTCGTCAATCGAGACCATCCTGCCGGTACGCCGCTTGCGCAGCCGCATCAGGCTCTCGTTCACCGCAATGCGCACCAGCCACGTATAGAACTTCGAGTTTCCCTGAAACTGATCAATCTTTTCGTAGGCCTTCAGGAAGGCGTCCTGCGCAACATCCTCGGCGTCCTCGCGATTCTGCGTAATGTGCTGGGCGATGCGAAAGAGCTGGCGCTCATATTTGCGGACCAGCGCATCGTAGGCCGAGAGATCGCCGCCGCGCACCCGTTCCACCAGGGCTACGTCGGGATGCGGCTCGATCTCAATTGGTTGGATGGTTGGCATGAGCGTTGGTTGCGGAATTCCTTTTGGTTTCTTTACGGACTCTGTGTTTGGCTCGTCAATTAGAGTGTAACGGACGACGGCGGCGGAAGCCAAACAAAGGAATGTTGGCAGTTCCGCTGGGAATCACATCTTAACGGCTGAAGCGCTCTGCGATTGTGATGGCTGGCTCCCATGATGTGGCCCTTGCCGTAACGCCCGTGGTTCCCGGTAGCCGCTTTCAGCGTCCAATCGGCTTAAAGTGAAGAGATGAGCGTTGCGTTTCGCCCCTTATTTGTTCGGCGGCTGGCTACTCGCCGCCTTGCGTTTCTGCTTTTCACGCTGCTGATAGTGCTGCCGTTAGCGGGACAATCCTCCAGCGGCTCGGCAACCGCGCCCTCCGCTTCGGCTTCCAAGACAAGAAAAAATGTTTCTTCCACGACGAAGAAATCGGCGCAGACCGCTGCCCCAAAACCGGCGAAGAAACTGGCGCCAACGGTCGAAAAGAAGGCCACGGCGGCAAAGAAAACGGCAAAGCCTTCCGGCGCAGTAAAAAAGTCGAGCGCAAAGCCCGCAAGCCAAACGACCAAGACGCGCGCGAACTCCGATGGTACGCCCGGCAAGGCCGCTGCGCGGCCCGCAAGCCGTACGGCCAAAACCTCCAAGAAGCCCGTAAGCGCAAAGGTCAGGGCGGCGCGGCGGGCGCGGACGGCGCGCATCAAGCTGGCCTTTCAAGCCTCCACCGAGCTGCGCCCCATGGCCCAGCAACTAGCTACGATGCGCACTCCGGCTGCGTATGCGGGCGTTATCAAGTATGCGCAGCATCATGCGGGCGAAGCGGCGGCGGCGGCTTATCTGGCGCTGGGCCACGCTTACCTGCTCGACAAGCGCTATGACGAGGCAATTGCCGACTTTCGCCTGGCGCGACGGGCGGGAGAGGAAGTGGCCGACTACGCCGATTTTCTGAACGCGCGCGCCAACCACGATGCGGGCAATGAGGAGGCAGCCGAGGCGCTGCTGCACGGATTTGCGGATCGATATCCAGAGAGCATCTTCGTGGCCCAGGCGCCGGAGTTGGAGGCTGAGGTTCTGTTGGCGCTGAAGGATGCGGCCGGCGCCGAGCGTGTGCTGGCGGCCGCGGCAGAGACCGCGGCCGCGCTCCGTCCCGGCTTCCAACTAGCGCAGGGCGAGGCCGCCTTTGCGTTGGGGGAGGAACTGCAGGCGGAAAACTTCTACAAACGACTTCTGCTGGCTCACCCACTGAGCGCCGAGGCGGAGATAGCGCGAGCCAAGCTGACCGCCATGGGCGCGGAGTCGAGCCTGACCACAGCCGAGTTACGCAGCTTGGGTGATGCCTATTGGAACGCCGGCCATTTTCAGGACGCCGGCGAACAGTATCGCTTGCTGGCCGGCAAACAAAGCCTCGACGCAGTGAGCCGCAATGGTTTTGCGGTGGCTGCGGCGGCCTGTGAGCTGAAGCTGAAGCGACTGACTACATCCCAGGCCGAAGCGCTACCCGACACTACCGGCGAGAACGGCGCGCGACGGCTTTATCTGCTGATGGAGCTGGCCCGCGGCCGCGACGATCTGGACGAGCAGAAGCGCATCGTCGCCGAGATGGAGTCGAGCTTTCCGCAAAGTCCCTGGCTGGCCGAGGCGCTTTTCGACAGCGGCAATATGTATATGCTGCGGCGCGACTATCCGGCGGCGGTGGATTACTACAACACACTGGCCACGCGCTTCCCCAACAGCAGCCACGCCGCCGCCGCCCACTGGCGAGCGGGCTGGCTGAGTTACCGGCAGGGGCTTTTCAGCGACGCGGCTCGCCTCTTCGACGAGCAAATTCGTCTCTATCCCGGCGCCAAGGAGACGGTGAGCGCCCTCTATTGGCGCGGGCGCCTCTATGAGACCGAGGATCACAATCCGGCCCTGGCCGCAGCCAACTATCGCACCATTCTGCGCGCTTACCAACACTATTTCTACGCGCAAATGGCGCGCCAGCGGCTGGATGCGCTGGGAAACGCTCAGCCAGCGCCGCAGCCGCAACTGGAGAGCTTCCAACCGACGCCGGTACCACCGCTGATGGAGGACTTTCCTGCCGACAGCCCTCACCTGGCCAAGGCGCGTCTGCTGGCCAACGCCGGTTTGAACGACTACATCGCCCAGGAGATTGCCGCCGACCCGGATTCGGCTGACTGGAGCGCGCTGGCCGAGGCGCAGATTTATGCCTCCTATGGCGAGACCTTTCGCGCCATGCGCTCACTCAAGCGGGCACTACCCTCGGCCGCCTCGGCCGCCATCAAAGCGATTCCCATGGTTTACTGGCACATTCTCTTCCCGCAGCCCTGGTGGGAGACAATTCAGACCGAATCGGCCAAAAACAATCTCGATCCCTATCTGGTGGTCTCGCTGATTCGCCAGGAGTCGGAGTTCAATCCTTCGGCCATTTCACCCGCCAACGCCTACGGGCTGATGCAATTGCTGCCTTCGGTGGGCAAGTCGTTGGCGCACCAGGAGGGAATTGACCACTTTCAGACCTTCCAGCTGCTCGATCCGGAGACCAATATTCGTCTCGGAACCCGTTATCTGCGCCAGACACTGAACAAGTTCGGCGGCGTCACCGAGTATGCGCTGGCTGCCTATAATGCCGGCGATGAGCGGGTGCTCGATTGGCAGTCCGCCGGCCCTTACCAGGGCATCGACGAGTTTGTCGAATCCATCCCCTTCACCGAGACGCGCGAGTATGTCGAGGCCATTGAGCGCAACATTGAAACCTACAAGGAGATCGACGCGGCTGCGCGGCCTTAAAGCAAAACCAGCGTAGCGGTACCCGGAGGCTATAGCTTAAAAGTGGCTTTTTCAACAAGAAAAAGCCACCTCGCACGCGTTCCGCGAGGGCACGTTCACTCTGGTTTTGCTCTAGGTGTGCGCGTTGTATTCCGATGCCCCGGCCATGACCAGACCGCTGTTGTTCCGCCCATGGATATACCAGCAGCACCAGTTCGTCTGATGTACTTCACCGTCGACTGGCGAGATCAGGTCCTTATAGGCCACCCTTCCGTAAAGAAATATCTTTTCTTCCCAGGTTTCGATGCGCTTGTATCTTTCTTCGGAGTCGCAAAGCCCCCTCACATCGTCGCGGCAGAAGTGCTGAATCGGCGTGAAATCACCCGGAAGCAAAATAATAGGAGCTAACTGCGCACCTGCTTCCCCACTCTTGTACTCAGGAGTGGCGGGAAGATGTTCTTCGTCAATGGCAATTCTGGTCTGCTTCTCGCTAGCAATGATCTTGGCAGGCGTTCTGCCACGGTTCGAGGCCATGACGGTAAAACTGTTCTCCACGCTCTTGGAAGGCTCAATCGTAATAAGAATCCAAGGCCGCTCAGAATGGACAATCGTCTGCGCGTTCAACAACGCAGCCTGAGCGCTGGCAGCCGCGGCCTCGGCGGTGGCCTCAGCGTATCCCGTTTGGCGTTCAATCTTTTTGAGCAGGGAGAGGCCCATCATGATGCCGACGTAGCCCAGAACCACCAGCACCAGATTGGCGCCCCAAGCGATCTTTTCGGGCAAGCTCCAAGGCAATACCACAGGAGATGGATTGACAACCGTGATGTGCGGCGGCTGGGAATCACGGACGCCGGCGGCGTTTTCAGCTCCTGAAGTTGAACTGGGATTAGAGCTGGCGGCACTGGGCGGAGCTGCGATGGAAGAGGTCGAAGCAGGCGCCTGCTGTAGACTCGCGCCGACTGCAGCCGGCGTCAGTATTGCTGCCATAAGCATTACGAAAGTCGCTAAACGCTTCATCTCCATGGCGCAAATGTATCACACGGCACGACACGGCACATTTTGCAATTCATAAAAGCCGTCTGTGCCGCCGCATCACAGCCCCAGCACCAATCGCTGCACCGCAAAGATATCTTTCAGCCCCGCCTCGGCCAGATCCACCAGCGAATTCAATTGCGCCCGCGAGAAGCTGCCCTTCTCCGCGGTCGCCTGCGTCTCGATCAGGCCGCCGTCGGCGGTCATCACAATATTCATGTCCACCTCGGCCTGCGAATCCTCCTCATAACAGAGGTCGAGCAGCGCCGCGCCGCCCACGATGCCTACCGAGGTTGCGGCCACCAGTTGCTTCATTGGCGATTGCTTCAGCGTCCCCGCCTCGACCAGCGCCCGCAGCGCCAGAGCCAGAGCCACGGCTGCGCCGGTAATGGCCGCCGTACGTGTGCCGCCGTCGGCCTGGATCACATCGCAGTCCAGAATCACTGTCCGCTCGCCCAATACCTTCATGTCCACGACAGACCGCAGGCTCCGGCCGATCAGCCGCTGAATCTCGTGCGTTCGCCCGCCGATCTTGCCCCGCTCGCTCTCACGCGGAGTACGTGTCACCGTGGAGCGGGGCAGCATGGAGTATTCAGCCGTCACCCAGCCACGCCCGGAGTTGCGCAGCCAGCCGGGAACGCCCTGCTCGATAGTGGCGTTGGTCAGAACGCGCGTATTGCCCAGCGTAACCAGAACGGAACCTTCGGCGGTCTGCACGAAGCCGGGGGTAAGAGTGAGCGGGCGAAGCTGGAGCGGCGTCCTGCCGCCTGGACGATAGATAGCGGAAGAAGATGAATCATTTGCGAAAGCAACCATGGAGAGATTGTACGGGAAAGGGCTTGTAGAGGCGATCTGAAATCGCCAACCGCTACCTGTTCCAAGATGGGAATTTGATCATCTTACGTTCCAAAGCAGGAATCGTCTTTAACTGGTTGAAACTACATATATTATTCCGACTGTCCCTATTCTCCAGTCCCATACCGGGAAACTTTTCCACAATCTGGCAAAAGCGGATGTATGGGAATTGGACACGAAACCCTTCCCTTATCAGGAACTTAATTGAACTGTCCTAGTTTGGCACACCACGTGTATAGAAAGAGACAGTTCCACACGGAAGAAATTGAAATGGGAAGGGCAAGAGTTGAGGTTGTTGAACAAGGGTCAGGAGTTTGGGATTAGGAATTCGTGGTTTGGGATTAAAAGTTAGGGATTAAGAGCGAGGAGAGGAAGCGAAGATGCGGCAGACTAGACAAACGATGGAATTCAACGGGACCGAGTTGGCGGCGACGAGCTTGCCACCAGCGAGCCTCACCGGAAGCGATGGGGCCGAGGCCGGACGCAAACGAGTCGAAACGGTGGTCGAAACGCTGGCCAACCTGCGCGGCCGGGGCGAAAGCCTGGCCGAGGTGGCGCATGATGCACGGAACATGGTTACGGCGCTGGGGCTTTACTGCGATCTGTTGGAGGAGCCTGGGGTGCTCACAGCACCCTACATCCACTATGGCAATGAACTGCGGCTAGTGGCCACGGCCAGCCGCCGCCTGGTGGAGAAGCTGCTGGCGCTGGATGTACGTCTGGAAGGGACGGAGAGCCTTTTCACACCCACCGGCAGCCCTCGTTCAACCGGTTCCAGCGGGGCCTGGACCGGAAGTGAACAAGTCAGCACACACAGATGGGATCTGATGCCCGCCGAGCCGATCAATAACCTTGCCGCGGAGCTGATGGCCAACCGCAATCTGCTCTCGGCATTGGCTGGAACCTCCATCGCACTCACCCTGGATGTGGAAGGCGGCGCACAGCCGGTGCGGCTGACCAGCGAGGATCTGACCAGGATTCTGGTGAATCTGGTTAAAAACGCCGCCGAAGCCATGCCCGATGGTGGCCGCATCCAGCTTGGACTGCGCCAGCGCGCCGCCGGACCAGCCGCCGCAGAGGTTCTGGTGCTCACGGTGGAAGACAACGGGCCTGGGATTTCATGCAAGGCGCTGGACAATATCTTCAACTCCGGATATACGACCCGCGCCCAAAGCGGCTTCACTCCCATGGCTTCCCCGCAAAATGGCTGGCCAGCCTCGCATCGCGGGCTGGGTTTGTCCATTACCCGCTCGATTGTTGAGGCCGCTGGCGGACGAATTCATGCCGGCAACCGCGCCCCCACCGGAGCGCGCTTCGAGATTGAACTGCCCGTGCGCACGCGCTGAAATCCAGCGGAGATGAACCGGGAGAACGACACTAAAAAAATCAAATTACCCATTTGCGCAAGAGGCGAATACAATGCTCGAAACAGTACTAAACACGAGAACCATGGAATTTATCCCACAATTCACCGAGCCGGCGGCGCGTCTGCACCTGCTGGTGGTCGACGCCGACTCGTCCGTTCGCTCCGCCTGCGCCGAGATTGCCGCCAGCCTGGGCTATGCGGTGGAAAGCACCGGCGATCTGACGCAGGCGCGCAGTATGATGCGCGGCAATGCCGCCGATATCCTGCTGGTCAATCTGCCTGCGGGCAGCAACGTGGGCCTGGAGCTGGTCTCCGAGGTCAAGCTGCTCTACCCGCAAACCGCGGTGATCGCCATGACCGCCTCCGGCTCAGTGAACGCCGCCGTCGAGGCAATGCGCTGCGGAGCCAGCGACTACCTGGCCAAGCCCTTTGCCATGGACGAGCTTTCCACGGTGCTCGACCGCGCCGCAGCCTCGCTGGTGACCGACACCGCTACCCGCCAGTTGCGCGAGCGGCTCAGACTCTCGCAGGGTCTGGGCGCGATGATCGGCCGCTCCGCAGAGATGGAGAAGCTTTATCGCATTCTCTCCAAGGTTGCCCAAAGCTCTCATCCTGTTCTGGTTCTGGGGGAGAGTGGCACCGGCAAGGAGCTGGTGGCGCGTACCATCCACGCCTATGGGCCGAACTCGCAAAAACCGTTTTTACCGGTTGACTGCGGCTCGCTGGTGCCCACGCTGATTGAGAGCGAACTCTTCGGCTACGTCAAGGGCGCCTTCACCGGGGCCAACCATGCCAAGGACGGACTACTGGTCTCAGCCGAAGGAGGAACCGTCTTTCTTGACGAGATCGGCGAGCTCTCGCTCGACCTGCAGGCCAAGCTGTTGCGCGCCCTGCAAGAGAAAGAGGTTCGCCCGGTGGGCGCCACGCATCGCATCCCCATCAAGGCGCGCATCGTGGCCGCCACCAACCGGGATTTGGCGGCGATGGTGGAAAAGGGAAGCTTCCGCAAGGATCTTTTTTACCGGCTCAACGTCGTCAACCTGCGCCTGCCTCCGCTGCGCGACCGCCGCGAGGACATTCCGCTGCTGGCGGCCCACTTTCTGGACCACATCAGCCGCGAGCACGGCGTCAAGTTTACGCTGAGCGACGAGGCGCTGCGCACCATGATGCGCCACGATTGGCCGGGCAATGTGCGCGAGCTTGAGAACTCCATCGAGCGCGCCTGCGCTCTCTCCTCAGGTCCAATTCTGCACCTGGGCGACCTGCCCACGCAGCTCCAGCAGCAAGGGCTGGAGGCGCGGCGCTCGGCCGTGGCCGGCGAGCCGGCGGCAGAGGACGGCGGCTCGCAGTTGACCACCCTGGCTGATCTCGAGCGCTCGGCGATTCTGGGAGCCATTCGCGCCCTCAACGGAGACAAGCTGCGGGCCGCCAAGCTGCTGGGCATCGGCAAGACCACACTTTACCGCAAACTGAAGGAATATGGCATCGCCGATCTGCTTCGGGGCAAGTAGCCGTTCTTGAGTCAAGTTGGAACAGTTTGCGCCAATCGAACATTTACAGAAAACATCACAGCTCTCCGGCGGAAAGATGGACCGCGGGGAACGCATAGGGTCACGGCCACGGGCTGGCCGGATGAGCCAACAAGGAGCTTTGGAATGAGCATTCTGATTGTGACCGGAATCGAAGGCGCCCGTAACTGCGCAGCCGTGGTGGCCGCGCAGTTGGGCATGGAAGTGGAAGTCGCCGGCGGACGCAAGGCCGCGCTGGGTGCGCTGCGCCGGCGGGAGTTTGCCGTCGTGGTGGTGGACGAGACGATGGCCGAGTGCGACCCGGCTGGCGCCGAGGCTATCTGGGAACACGCCTGCCTGGCCATCCCCTTGCAGATCAACTTTGCGCTCTCCGGCGCGGCCCGGCTGATCCGCGAGGTGCGCGCCGCCCTGCATCGCCGTGAGCGGGAGCAAACGCTGGCTCGCCGCGCCGCCGCCGCCGCCATAGAAACCGAGCTCAAATCCACCGTCGCCGGCCTGCTGCTGCACTCGCAACTGGCTCTCAACGGCAGCGATATGTCGGCTCCCGTCGTTGAAAAGCTGCGCGTGGTGGCCGACCTGGCCAGCAGTCTCCGCCAGCAGTTAAATGCACCGCAAATGGCTCATGGCGGGAACGCTGCCTAAACATCAGCTCAGCCGCGCCTTGGCACCTTGCGCCCTGGCCCGTCATTTTTCCCACCACGCCAGCCCCTGGCATGATAGCCTTGCTCTTCAATCGGAAGGAGCAAGAAACCGTATGCATTCCAGCCAGCCCATCCACTTCAATCTTGTTGTCGCTGCGCACGCCGCCATGATCGAGCACGGCTTCCAGCCGGATTATCCTGCCGGAACTGACACGGAACTGGCCGCTATCCAGGCCCAGCCGGAGCCGCCCGCCCCGGCTGGAATTCAAGACCTGCGCAGCCTGCTCTGGTCCTCGATTGACAACGATACCTCCAAAGATTTGGACCAGATCGAGTGGGCCGAGCAACTGCCCGATGGGCGCATTCGCGTACTGATCGGCGTCGCTGACGTGGACGCGCGCGTCGCCGAGGGTACGATCATCGACGGCCACGCCCGCGCCGAGACGACCTCGGTCTACACCGGCGTCAAAGTTTTTCCCATGCTGCCTGCCGAGCTTTCCGAGGGCATCACCTCGCTCAACGAGAACGAAGACCGCGTAGCGATGGTCATCGAATTTTTAGTGGATGCAGCGGGCACGGCCAGCGACGGAAAGGCCTATCGCGCCCTGGTTCGCAACCGCGCGCAACTGGCCTATAACGCCGTCGGTTCATGGCTGGAAGGCACGGCTCCCGCCCCGCCGAAGGTGGCTGCCAATGCCGAACTCGCCGCCCAGGTCAAACTCCAGGACACGGCAGCGCAGCGCATGGTCGGCGGGCGCTTTCAGCACGGCGCGCTCGATCTGGAGACCATCGAAACCCGCCCGGTGATGCTTGCCGACCAAGCCATAGAGATCGTCCGCCTGGCCAAGAACCGCGCCACCTCGCTGATTGAAGAGTTCATGGTCGCGGCCAACGGCGTCATCGCCCGCACCTTCGAGGCTGCCAACGTCGCCTCGATCCGGAGGATTGTACGCACCCCCAAGCGCTGGGACCGCATCGTCGAGCTGGCCCAGGGCCTGGGCACCACCCTGCCCGCCGAGCCGGACTCCAAGGCGCTCAACGATTTTCTGCTGGCGCAAAAACAGCGCGATCCCGACCACTTTCCCGATCTTTCGCTGGCCACCGTCAAGCTGATGGGACCGGGAGAGTACGTGCTGGTCAAGCCCAACGAGGTCTCGCCCGGCCACTTCGGCCTCGCAGTGCAGGACTACACCCACTCGACCGCTCCCAACCGCCGCTTTCCGGATGTGGTGACGCAGCGGCTGATGAAGGCCTGGATCGCCAAGACGCCGCAGCCTTCATGGCCATACTCAGACGATGATCTCAACGCGATAGCCGTTCACTGCACGCTGATGGAAGACAATGCGCGCAAGGTGGAGCGCGAGATGCAGAAGCGCATCGCCGCTGTCGTGTTAGCGAAGCGTATCGGCCAAAGCTTCCCCGCCATCGTCACCGGCGTCAACCACTACGGCACCTTCGTCCGCACCCTCGACCCGCACGTGGATGGAATGGTGGTCAGCGGCGGCAAGGGCCTCGACGTCGGCGACCGCGTGACCGTGAAGCTGGTCTCCACCGATCCGCAGCGCGGGTTTATTGATTTTGCGGTGTGAGGATCGACCGCATGGGATTGGAAATTCAAGCAGAGTTCCGGAGCTTGACAGGGCTTTGAAAAAAAGCGCAAAAAAGTGGCCTTTGGGGGTTAAAAAAGGCACAAATTTAGCCAAAAATGAGGTAAAAAACACGTTTTATAGTTACTCTTTCGTTAATAGAAGGAAAATCTATACTGTTGATATATTGCAAGTTACAAGTGAATGATGGTTCAAAAAGCAGCCTCCACAGGGGAGGGGGGGTGGGGGTCAGGCTTTTTGGGCGGGTAAAATTCGCCCCATCTTCGCTAATTCTGCGGCTTCCGGTTCCTTTTTTAGCAGTTCGATTTCCTGGGCGTTCTTCACTCTTTGAGTATGCAGGAAGGGAGGATATTTATCTGCAATGAACGACCGGAAAAGATTCGTGTTTTAACAGGTTCCAAACAGCAGGTATCCCATTCATCGCGATCGAGTCGCGATGAATGGGGCTCAGATTTACCTTTTTTGGAAAGTCAGATGGATGGCAGGCTCAGCGTGTGTGCGATCTGCCTCAGATCTTTTCCGGCTGGAAGGTGTTGGCCAGTACGCCTAATCCCGGAATCGTCACTTCCACGAGGTCTCCCGCCTTGAGCGGACCTATGCCGGCAGGCGTTCCAGTGAGAACCAGGTCGCCGGCTTCCAACGTGAACGCGGCGGTGATGTACGCGAGCAGCCTGGGGATGGAAAAGATGAAGTCCAGGGTTGAGCCGTGCTGGCGAAGTTCGCCGTTCACGCGGGTCTCAAGCGTGAGGCCAGCGGCGGGATCAACTTCTTCGCTCACCCAGGGGCCGACGGGGCAGAAGGTATCGAAGCCCTTGGCGCGGGTCCATTGCCCGTCCTTGTTTTGCAGGTCGCGGGCGGTCACGTCGTTGGCCAGCGTATAGCCGCGAATGGCCGAACGCCACTCATCTTCGCGCAGGTGGCGCGAGCGGCGGCCGATGACCAGCGCCAGTTCGCCTTCAAAGTCCACGCGCGCCGAGGCGGCGGGCATGCGGACCACTCCGCCGGGAGGCAGCAGCGCCGAGACGGGCTTGAAGAAGAGCAGAGGTTCGGCGGGAAGTTCGCTGCCCATCTCTTTTACGTGGTCGCGATAGTTGCGGCCTACGCAGATGATCTTTGAGGGTGTGACTGGCGCAAGCAGGTGAGCCTGACTGAGCGGCGTGGGCGCAAAGGCTCGGCCCGGCGCGGCATCGCGGCGGTCCTGCAGGCGGTAGGCGAGGTCTTCTTCGGGAGCGCTGGTGAGGCCAACAATCCAGAGTTCGCCGCCGCGATCTTCCACGACACCGTAGTGGCTTTGATTCTCGAAAAGGAAGCGGCAGTATTTCATGCGAAGATTCCTTGTGTTATCTCAGTGAACAAAGCTGATTGTAGCTGAGGCGGTCTTTATCTGATCGCTGAAATCGAAGGTTCGTATGGAAAACTCTGGTTCAGGCGATGTTTCCAGTGGGGTACGGCGTTTATGTCCACGAGCTTGTCGATAGGTGTCGTAAATGGCTCAAAAAATGCGCCTTGCTTCACGGACTACTGAAATGGTCTGAACATCCTCTTGCACAAGCCGCGTCATGGTACTATGCTGCTTATATGCGTCGATGTCGCTAACACCGCCCTGGTGCCAGACACGATGCGGGTGTGCGCTTTGTTACAGCGCGCCGTTTCCCGCCTGACAGCTCGACCCTTCACCCTAAAAAATGAATCAGAACCGTCTGGGAGCGAATCCCGGAAAGAGGAGATCATCATGGCGCACATTGCTGCGAATGTAACGGAACTCATTGGAAAAACCCCGTTGGTCCGGCTAAACAAGATTGCGGCCGGGCTGCCCGCGACCATCCTGGCCAAGCTGGAGAGCCAGAACCCGGTTTCGAGCGTGAAGGACCGCATTGGCCTGGCGATGATTGAGTCCGCCGAGAAGTCCGGCAAGATTACCCCCGGCAAGACAGTGCTGATTGAGCCCACCAGCGGCAACACCGGCATTGCGCTGGCCTTTGTGGCTGCAGTCAAGGGATACCGACTGATAATCACCCTGCCAGAGACGATGAGTTTGGAGCGGCGAGTTCTGCTGCTGGCCTTTGGCGCCGAGATTGTACTCACCCCCGGTCCAAGCGGCATGAAGGGGGCCATCGCCAAGGCCGATGAGATTCTGGCCAAGACGCCGAATGGTTTCATACCGCAGCAGTTCAACAACCCCGCCAATCCGGCGGTTCACTATGCCACAACCGGCCCTGAGATCTGGGACGACACAGACGGCAAGGTGGATATTCTGATCAGCGGAGTGGGAACGGGCGGCACCATTACCGGCATTGCCAAGTACATCAAGGAGCGCAAGCCCAGCTTCAAGGCCATCGCCGTGGAACCGGTGGACTCGCCGGTGCTGAGCGGCGGCAAGCCGGGGCCGCACAAGATTCAAGGCATCGGCGCGGGCTTCGTTCCCAGCGTGCTGGACACCAGCCTGGTTGACGAGATCATTCAGATCACGAACGACGAGGCCATCAACACGGCGCGCGAACTGCCGCTCAAAGAAGGCCTGTTTGTGGGCATCAGCTCGGGCGCGGCGGTGGCGGCAGCGCTGAAGGTGGCTGCGCGGCCCGAGAACGCCGGCAAGGTGATTGTCGCCATTCTGCCCAGCTTCGGCGAGCGCTACCTGTCGAGCATTCTCTTCGAGTCGCTGCGCCAGAAAGCGCTGGCTTTGCCGGTCGAGTCGATTGCGGTGTAAGCATCCGCTAGGCTGATTTGAAAGAGTGTGGCTTCAGCCGCGCCGCTGGATAAGCAAACGAGGAGTTGGGCTTTAGCCACCGAGGGAATATCATTTTAATTATTAACATTTCCTCGGCGGCTAACGCCGCTCTTGATTTGGCTCTCTTACGGCACGGCTAAGGCCATGCCCTTTCAAGGCTCTATCTTGATCCGGTTCTCAATCTCCATCGTTGTTTGCCTTCTATGACTTTGTTTGCCCGCATCCGTGAAGATATTGACTCCGTGCTGGAGCGCGATCCGGCTGCGCGCTCGCGGCTGGAGGTGCTGACTTGCTATCCGGGGTTGTGGGCGGTGTGGATTCATCGCGTCTCGCATAGGCTGTGGGAGGCGCGGCTGCGGCTGGCTGCGCGGCTTCTCTCGCAAGTCGCCCGCTTCTTCACCGGCGTTGACATTCATCCCGGCGCGCAGCTCGGCCGGAGGCTCTTCATCGACCATGCAACCGGCGTGGTGATCGGCGAGACTTCGATTGTGGGCGACGACGTGACCATGTACCAGGGCGTGACCCTGGGCGGCACCGGCAAGGGCCACGGCAAGCGCCATCCCACGGTCTGCGACGGCGTTTTTATCGGCAACAACGCCAACTTGTTGGGCAACGTCACCATCGGAGAAAACTCGCGTGTGGGCGCCGGCTCAGTGGTGCTCTCCGACGTGCCGCCGGACTCGACCGTGGTCGGCGTTCCGGCGCACATCGTCTATCGCAACGGCGAGCGGGTGCTGATTACCGATCCGCACGACATCAAGGATCCACTCTCCGATTCGCTGATTGCGCTCTCGGCTCGCGTGGAGGAGCTGGAAGAACGGCTGGGCGGACAGAAAAAGCCCGCCGATCAGTTCACCGCCGAGGCCGCCGAACGCGAAGCCTACCGCGCCAAGCTGGAGCGAATGCGGCAGTACGTCTCGATGGGCGAAGGCATTTGAGGCGGGATTTCTCTCACTGACCCGTTCCTGAAAATAAATTCTAAAAAAATCATTTTTTTCTTGACAGAAATTATCTATAGCACTATACATAGTTATACGAGGTATGAAGCTATGGCAATCCAACGTGCGCAACCCACGGAAGGCGACCAGCCAGACCGATGGGAGGCGCAACTGCGCAAGGGCGCGCTGGAGATGGCCGCGCTGGCCAGTCTCTGGCAGGGCCGCCTCTATGGCCTTGAAATCATTCGCTTTCTGGAGAGCCACTCGCAACTGGCTCTGGCCGAAGGCACCATCTACCCAATTCTGAACCGGCTCAAGGCCGAGGGCCTGCTCACCTCCGAGTGGGTCGAGGCCGAGGCCGGACATCCGCGCAAGTACTACTCACTCACCGATGCCGGCCGCCAGCGTCTCCGCCAGATGGCCGAGGCCTGGACCAGCTTCTCGCGCGGCCTCAGCCGCCTTCTTGAACCCGTT
>Ga0181529_10002859_pt1 | contig 20211 bp, 20 predicted proteins | sample PEATcosm2014_Bin_36_FD_119763 | JGI IMG/M metagenome (GOLD analysis project Ga0181529, IMG submission 119763) | Peatland microbial communities from MTU Mesocosm Facility, Houghton, MI, USA - PEATcosm2014_Bin10_30_metaG | ecosystem: Environmental > Terrestrial > Soil > Wetlands > Peat | place... | reverse complement strand
GCGAGCCTCGACTTCCTGCGCTTCGGCGCGCCCGACCATCCCAAGACCCGCCATCTCGTCGCCGGCGTAGTGGCCGGCATCGGCGGCTACGGCAATTCGTTCGGCGTGCCGACGGTCGGCGGCTCGGTCGGCTTCCACAAGCGCTACGACGGTAACATCCTGGTCAACGCCATGGCGGTCGGCGTCGTGCGCGCCGACGCGATTTTTTACGCCAAGGCGACCGGGGTCGGAAACCCGATCGTCTATCTTGGCTCCAAGACCGGCCGCGACGGCATCCACGGCGCGTCGATGGCCTCGGCCGCGTTCGAGGCCGACGCGGAGGCGAAGCGCCCGACGGTGCAGGTCGGCGACCCCTTCGCCGAGAAGCTGCTGCTCGAGGCCTGCCTCGAACTGATGGCGTCGGGCGCCGTCGTCGCGATCCAGGACATGGGCGCGGCGGGGCTGACCTCGTCGGCGGTCGAGATGGGCGCGAAGGGCGACCTCGGCGTCGAACTCGACCTCGACCTCTTGCCCTGCCGCGAAGAAGGCATGACCGCCTACGAGATGATGCTCTCCGAAAGTCAGGAGCGCATGCTGATGGTGCTCAAGCCGGAGAAAGAGCCTGAGGCCGAGGCGATCTTCCGCAAATGGGGGCTCGATTTCGCCGTCATCGGCAAGACGACCGACAGCAAGCGCTTCGTCATCAAACAGGGCGGAATAGTCAAGGCCGACCTGCCGATCCGCGAACTCGGCGACCAGGCGCCGCTCTATGACCGGCCGTGGACGCCGAAACCGAAGCCGGCTGCGCTCGACCCGGCCAGCGTCAAAGCGCCGATCGCCAACGCGCAAGCGCTGCTGAAGTTGATCGGTTCGCCTGACCTGTGCTCCAAGCGTTGGGTCACCAATCAATACGACACGCTGATCCTCGGCAACACCGTCGAGGGGCCGGGCGGCGACGCGGCGGTGATCCGCCTTGGCGACGGGCCCAAGGGTCTCGCGCTGACGACCGACGCGACCGAACGCTATTGCGACGCCGACCCGGTCGAGGGCGGCAAGCAGGCGGTCGCCGAGGCGTGGCGCAATCTGATCGCCGTCGGCGCGCGGCCGCTGGCGCTGACCGACTGCCTCAATTTCGGCAATCCCGAGAAGTCCGAGGCGATGGGTCAGCTGGTCGGCTGCATCGCAGGAGTCGGCGAGGCGGCGCGGGCGCTCGATTTCCCGATCGTGTCGGGCAACGTGTCGCTCTACAACGAGACCTCGGGCGTCGGCATCCTGCCGACGCCGACGATCGGCGGCGTCGGGCTCGTCGCCGACGTCGCCAAGACCGTCTCGCCCGCCTTCAAGCGCGCCGGCGACGCCGTGCTGCTGATCGGCGGCGCGCCGTCGTGGCTCGGTTGCTCGGCCTATCTGGCGACGGTCTGCGGTCGTGAAGCGGGCGCGCCGCCACCGGTCGATCTCGCCGCCGAACGGCGCAACGGCGCCTTCATCGCTTCGCTGATCGGCGACGGCAAGGCGAGCGCGGTCCACGACCTTTCCGACGGCGGCCTCGCCGTCGTGCTGGCGGAAATGGCGATCGCCGGCTCGATCGGCGCGACAATCGACGGAAGTGCGGTCGCCGGCCTCGCCCACGCCTTCTTCTTCGGCGAAGATCAGGGGCGCTACGTCGTGACGGCCAAAGCGGAAGACGCGCCGGCGATCGCCGCCGCCGCCGCCAAGGCGGGAGTGGCAGCGGCGCGGATCGGGACGACGGGCGGCGATGCTCTGGCGCTGCCCGGCGAAGCGCCAGTCACCATCGCGGCGCTCAGGCAGGCGCATGAAACCTGGCTGCCGCGCTATATGGACGGCCCGGGAGGAGAATTGGGATGATTGGTTTCGTCGCCGTCAAATCGCTCGGCGGTTATAACTACGTTCGCCCCGACCAGGTGATGGCGGTCTCCGGCATCGAGGGGGCGAAGTGCAACATCTATATGGCCGGCGGCGTCACTGTGCCCTGCTCTGAGCCGGCAAAAGACATAATCGCCCGCCTCGAAGCGGCGACGGCGGCGGCCGCGCAATTGGAGACCGTGTGATGGGGATGGCGATCTCCGACATCGAGGCGATGATCCGCGCCGCGCTGCCCGACGCAAGGGTCGAGGTGCGCGACCTCGCCGGCGACGGCGAGCACTACGCCGCGACGGTGGTCAGCCCCACCTTCAAGGGCAAGAGCCGGGTGCAGCAGCACCAGCTCGTCTACGCGGCGCTGAAAGGCCGCATGGGCGGCGAGCTGCATGCGCTGGCGTTGACGACTTCGGCGGAGTGACGGTTCAGCTTCGTTTCGCGCGTCGCGATGTCGCCGGCGCGAATCTTCGCCAACGCGCCGATATCGAGCACGGGAACGCAACCGTCCTCTTCGCTCGTGCGCAGCGGTCCCTCGGCGGCGACCTTGAAGCCGAGCGGCTCGAGCGAGCCGATCGCCAGACGAACGATCGGCGCATTGATCGCGTCGGCGAAACGAGCCGGCAGGAAGCGCTGCGCGACCGAAAAGCCGAGGATCGGCAGGCCTAACAAATCGCGCGGCGCGCGTCGCAGCGGCGCCAGACTCGCACAGATTCAGCGCGATCTCCGCCCCCGAATTGCCAAACCCGACGACGAGCGCGCGCTGTCCGGCGAAGGGCGCGGCGTTGCGGTAGGCGCTCGAGTGGAGAACTGAGCCGCAGAAGGTCTCCGTTCCCGGCCATTGCGGGAGATTGGGGAAATCCGCCCAGCCCGTCGCCGCCACCACGATCGGCGCGGCGCGCAGCGCGCACGGCCGTGTTGAAGACCGGTTGGAGGCCGAACGTCTTGGCGTAGCTTTCGAGACATTCGACAAATTGCGCGCGTGACGGGTAGCGGCCGTACGAGGCCGGCAACGGCAGCCCCGAGACCGATCGCGGCGTGTGCAGAGGCAGGCGATCGAAATGACGCCGTCACACAGCGCCGACCGCATCGACCTTGTCGAGGACGATCGGTTCAGCCCGGCGGTTCCCGCGCCGATGACGGCGGCATCTGCGGCGGACGTCGACGGCGACCTCCCTCGACCCGGTCTCATCGCGCGCAACGAAAGAAGGACCTTCATAGGCAATGGCCGAAAAAAAGGGGCGGCGCGCCACACGCGCTGGCGTTGACGGCCTTGGCGCATCGCCGCTTCGCCGGCTGAGCAGGCCGTCGGCGCCGATGCAAGTCGTCCTTGCAGTGCAGCCGCCGGCCGCGCTGGCGACGCCGCTGCGCGAAGCAATTGCGTTTCGAATCAGGTGCTTGGCTGCCTGCACAGGGTGCTCGCCGAACTCACGTTCAGTTGAACGTCCTCCCCTTGAACGTCGCTGGCGACGATATATGTGCACTGCACAGTGAGCAACGAACAGTTATCAATGCTCACTGGCGAGATGGAGAACATCGATGCGCAGTTTCGTCGTTCTTGGAGCCTCTGCGCTCGGTCTGGCTTTCGGCGCGGCTCAGGCGTCGGCTTCTACTCGAACCGGCCCGACCCCGCCGAACTTCAACGACCAGGTCTCCCACTCGCAGCAGTGGGGAACCCCGACCTACGGCGGATCCGACGTCGTGTGCTTCACCACCTCCCACCGCAACACCTGACCGACAAACCTCTGAAGGAGAATGTCCATGCGTAACTTTGCTGTCCTCGGCGCCGCGGCGCTGCTCTTGGCGCTCGGCGTCGCTCAGGCTTCGGCCGCCAACCAGAGCGGCCCCGCCGGCCCGAACATCTACTCGCAGGCCTGGCAGTCGGGCGCGACCGCCGGCAACCGCTGATCTGACAAAACCATCAAGGAGAATGTCCATGCGTAACTTTGCCGTCTTCGGCGCCGCGGCGCTGCTCTTGGCGCTCGGCGTCGCTCAGGCTTCGGCCGCCAACCAGAGCGGCCCCGCCGGCCCGAACATCTACTCGCAGGCTTGGCAGTCGGGCGCGACCGCCGCCAACCGCTGATCTGACAAAACCATCAAGGAGAATGTCCATGCGTAACTTTGCTGTCCTCGGCGCCGCGGCGCTGCTCTTGACGCTCGGCGTCGCTCAGGCTTCGGCCGCCAACCAGAGCGGCCCCGCCGGCCCGAACATCTACTCGCAGGCTTGGCAGTCCGGCGACACGAACGCGACGACCGCCGCCCAACGCTGAAGTCCTGCCAACATCTGCGCTGGGGTTCGCCCCGGCGCAGATGACGAGGCGCGCCGGGATCCCTTAGTTTGGAGATTTGACAAACACTCGGTTCAATCACCTAGTTGCGCTGAGACGTCGTCGCTAGGGCGAGCGCGCGGTTCAGAGGGGGCACCATGATCACTGAGGCTGAGAAGGTGGCGCCGCGCAGCTACGTGGTTTCGCTTGAGAATCGGAAGCGCCGTGGCGCGGGGTGCGAGCGTCCGGCCGAGATCCTCAAGGCGGCGAGAGAGCTGTTCCTCGAAAACGGGGTCGAGGGGGTCACCACCCGGCAGATCGCGGCGAGGGTCGGGATCTCCCAAACGGCGCTATATGTCTATTTCTGCACCAAGGAACAGATGCTCGATTCGCTCGCCAGGGAGGCCTGGCGCGGGCTCGGCGAGGCGCTCGACGCGGCCGTAAACGAGGGCGCCGAGCCGGCGGACCGGCTGCGCGTGATTCTCGGCGTTTTCATGCGCTATTGGTTGGCCCATCCCGACGATTTTCGCATCGTCTACATGCGCCGCGGATTGCGCAATTGCTCGAACGCCGACGATGGCGTTGCGGGGCTGTGCCGAAACCTGCTCAGCCGGCTCGCCGAGTGGGCGGAGAAGGCCTCGAATGCGGGGCAATTGCGCTTTCCCTGCAGCACGGAGACGATCGCCCTGTCGATGTGGGCGATGGTTTCGGGCCCGGTCGCATTGCGACTTGCCTACCCTGAGCTCCCCTGGCCGCCCGAAGACAAGCATGTCGAGACCACGCTCGACGTGATTTTCCACGGTTGCGATCGGCGACCGGCGCCCCACGCAAACGCTGGGAAAGCGACAGCGGATCGCGCCCTGGCGGTCCCCGCGTAAGCGGACGCGCCGCCGGCGCGCGCCGCGCGCGCAACAGCCGCAAACCAACGACGCAGCGTCAGGCCTGTGACCACGCGCGGTGAGGCTGGCGGAGCCTTGCCACATGGCGACGGCGGGCGCCCAGGCCAATCCGCCGCGACAGACCGTAAGACGGCTACAGACAGAAGGAGGCGACGGTCATGTTGATCCGCTTGGCTTTGTACGGGATCGTGGCGCTGAGCGCGATGGTTTTCGGCCTGACGGCCGACCTCGTCTGTGCCGGCGTCCTGGTGATGTAGCGCCGGCTGGCGTCGTTCGTTGAACATTTCCAGGCGGACTTTCTCTACTGAACCCGCGCTGCGCCCGTCACTTGCCCGCGGCCGTGACCAGCGCGAACTGCGCCGGGCCGCGACGACCGCCGGCGTCGGCGAAGCCGAGCGGCGCGCCTAACCGCCAAAGGCTGGGCGCCGGCGGAGCGAACGATGGCCGACGTCGCGCGCGTCGACGGCGAGTTCCTCTCCCAGGGCCTTGCGCCGGCCGATATCGAACGTCTCGCGACCCGGTTGGAGAAACAGCTCGCGGCAATCGAGGGTTCGCAGAACGCGCGCCGGACGAAATCGCTTTGCGCCGCCGGCGACGCGTCAGCCGACTTTCAACGCCGCGCGCATGGCGCAAGCCAGTCGCGTCGCTTCGCGCGCATCCTCGAGGCTGAGCGGGGTCGGCCCGCCATTGCGGACAGCTTCGACGAACGCGTTGGCCTCGTGCAGGAAGGCCTCGCCGAAACGCTCAAAGAAATCGACTTGGCCAGCGATCGAACGGCCGCCGCCGCTTTCGAGCGTCAGCGGGGCGCGCGGAATGGCCCGGCCGAGGTCGATCGCTCCTTTGGCGCCGACGATCGTCATTGCCGCCTCATAGCCGCGATGCGAGGTGCGCGACACATAGAACGTCGCAACCCGCCCGTCCTTGAAGGTGACCGTCGCGCAGCCGGTGTCGACGTCGCCGCATGCGCCGAGCGCCGGATATAGGATCCGGCTTCCCGCGGCCGCGACGGAGGACGGCTCGGCGCGATCGAACATCCATCGCACGAGGTCGATGTCGTGGATGCAGCAGTCGAGGAAGATGCCGCCGGACGTCGGCGCGAAGCGGACGAAGAAGCCGTCCGGGTCGACGGGATCCTCCGACACGCAACGAATGGCGAAAACCTCGCCCAGTTCGCCGGCGTCGATCCGGCGCTTGGCCTCCCGGTAGGTCGGATCGAAGCGCCGCATGAAGCCGACCATCACAACTTGACCGGGGCGGCTCGCCGCGGCGGCGACCGCCCGGTCGCAATCGGCGGGGTCGAGCGCCAGCGGCTTCTCGCAGAAGACGTGCTTGCCCGAGTCGATCGCGGCGATCACGTGATCGGCATGGAACGCCGTCGGCGTCGCCAGCCAGACCGCGTCGAGGCCAGGATGCGCCAGCAATTCCGCCAGTTCACGGTAGATCGCCGCGCCGCCAAGCGACGTCGCCGCCCAGGCGCGCTCCGCGTCGATTGGGCTCGCCGCGGCGACGAGCCGCGCGCCGGCGACCCGAAACGCGAGGTTCTCGGCGTGACGACGGCCGAGCCGCCCAAGGCCGACGATCCCGACGCGAACCAACTCTGACACGGCCGATCCCCCCTTGGCGCGCCGACAGACCCGAGCGAGGCGGCCTCGCCGCTCCCGCGCATCCGCGCCGTGATTGGCGCTCCCTACCCCGCCGCGAGCTCGCGCTCGAGGAAGTCCAGCGTCTGGGTTTCGCTCACGTCCTTGGCGATGAAGCTCGCGCCGATGGCGCGCGCAAGGATGAAGGTCAGGCGGCCGCGCTCGACCTTCTTGTCCTGGCGCATCGCGTCGAGGATCGTCGCCGCGTCGGCGTTAAGCCCGCGCACCGCCGCGATGCGGGTCGGCAGACCGACCTCGGCGAGATGGCGTTCGACCCGGCGAACGTCGTCGGCCGCGCACAGGCCGAGGTCGTGCGAAAAGCGGAAGGCGCAAGCCATGCCGATCGCCACGCCCTCGCCATGGATCAACATCTCGCCGTCGTAATGGGCGAGGCGCTCGAGCGCGTGGCCGAAGGTGTGGCCGAGGTTGAGCAACGCGCGCTCGCCCTGCTCGGTCTCGTCGGCGGCGACGACGCGCGCCTTGGCGGCGCAGCTCGTCGCAATCGCCTCCAGCCGCGCCGGTCCGCCGGCGAACACCGCGCGCCAGTCGCGCTCTAGCCAAGCGAAGAAGTCGCGGTCGCCAATCAGGCCGTATTTGGCCACCTCGGCGTAGCCGGCGCGAAACTCGCGCGCGCTCAGGGTGTCGAGCGCGCCGGTGTCGGCGAGGACTAATGACGGCTGATGGAACGCGCCGACAAGATTCTTGCCGAGCGGCGAATTGATCGCCGTCTTGCCGCCGACGCTGGAATCGACCTGGGCGAGCAGGGTCGTCGGGATCTGGACGAAGCGCACGCCGCGCCGCAGCGTCGCCGCGCAGAAACCGGCGAGGTCGCCGATGACGCCGCCGCCGAGCGCGACGACGAGGTCGCGCCGCTCGACCCGCGCCTCGATCAACGCGTCGCTGACGCGCGCGAACTCGCCATAGGACTTCGTCGCCTCGCCCGGCGGGCAAACGACGACCGAGGTCTTCAACCCTGCGGCCTCGAGGCTCTTGCGCAACGGTTCGAGGTGCAGCTTCGCCACCGTCGCGTCAGTGACGATCGCGCAACGGGCGCCGGGCGCGAGCGCCGCGACATGGCCGCCGGCGGATTCGATCAGACCGGGGCCGATGAGGATGCGATAGGCGCGGCGGCCGAGATCGACCGCGACCTCGCGGGTCGTGTGCGACAAGGGATGAGCGAGCCGGCGGCGCAGCGCGCCGATCAGCGCCTCGACCACCGCGTCATGCGGCCCGTCGCGCGTTTCGATCGTCAGGTCGGCGAGCGCGTAGGTCGGGCTGCGCTCCTCGAGCAGCTTGCGCAGCGTCGCTTCCGGGTCGTCGGTGCGCAGCAGCGGCCGGTTTGAGCGTTTGCGCACCCGGCGCAGCAATGTCTCGAACTCCGGCTTCAACCACACCGAAACGCCGCGCTCGGCGACGCGCCGGCGCGTCTCCTCGTTGAGGAACGCGCCGCCGCCGGTCGACAGCACCTTGGGTCCGTCGTCGAGCAGACGGGCGATCACCCGACGCTCGCCGTCGCGAAAATAAGGTTCGCCGAACCGCTCGAAGATCTCGGGGATCGTCATCTGGGCGCCAGCCTCGATCTCGTCGTCGGCGTCGACGAAAGGCAGGCCGAGCTTCTGGGCGAGGCGTTTGCCGACCGAGGTCTTGCCCGCCCCCATCATGCCAATGAGCACGACCGAACGGCCGCCCAGGGCGGCGACCAGCCCTTCGGCCTCGGGTATGGGGGCAGCGTCGTTCATGGCCCTCTTCCGGCGCCGGGGCGACGGCGCCCCCGCGCGAGGCCGCTCATTAGCCCAACAGGCGGGGCTTGGCCAATCCTGGCTTGACTCATGTCAATGGGCGGCTAGCGTCGCGCGCAGAGACTTACCGACGGACATCAAACAGACATTAAACCGTAAAAAGTAGGTCGTGGAGGAGGGTCCGATGGGCGCAAGCGGTCAAAATGGCGAGCGAAGAATTGCCGGACCGCGGTTAATCGCGATCGTCGGTCCATTCCAGAGCGGCAAAACCAGCCTGCTCGAAAGCCTTCTGGTCAGGGCGGGCGGCGCGGCGCGGCAGGGCGCGGTTCGAGACGGCACCAGCGTCGGCGATTCCAGCCCCGAAGCGCGCTCGCACGCGATGAGCGTCGAGCCGAACGTCGCCAGCGTCGACTATATGGGCGACCGCTTCACCTTCGTCGACTGTCCCGGTTCGGTCGAATTCATCCACGACATGCGCTACGTCCTGCCGGTCTGCGACGCAGCGGTGGTGGTGTGCGAAGCCGACGCGCGCAAGACGCCGGCGCTGCAAGTCATTCTGCGCGAGCTCGAAGAGCTCGGCGTGCCGCGCATCGTCTTCCTCAACAAGGTCGATCTCGCCGGCGCCAGCGTGCGCGAGGCGCTCGAAATGTTGCAGCCGGCGTCGCGCGCGCCGCTGCTGTTGCGCCAACTGCCGACCTTCGAGAACGGCCTCGCCACCGGCTTCGTCGACCTCGCGCTCGAGCGCGCGTTTGTCTATCGCGAATCAGGACCCTCCGAAGTGGTGGAGATGCCGGCCGGAATCGCCAGCGACGAGAAGCAGGCGCGCTACAACATGCTCGAGAAGCTCGCCGACTATGACGACGCGCTGATGGAGCAGCTCATCAGCGACATCGAGCCGCCGCGCGACCGCGTGTTCGACGATCTCGCCAAGGAATTGCGCGACGGCCATGTCGTGCCGCTGATGATCGGCTCGGCGACCGCCGGCCATGGCGTGACCCGCCTGCTGAAGGCGCTGCGCCACGAGGCGCCGGGCGTCACGCAGTCCCGCACCCGGCTCGGCGTCGAAGCGACCGGCCCGGCGTTGGCGCAGGTGCTGCGCACCGTCCACACCGCCCACGGCGGCAAGCTGTCGCTGGCGCGCGTGCTGCGCGGCTCGTTCCCCGACGGCGCGGCCGTGGTCGGCTCGCGCGGCAGCGAGGAGCGCATCGCCGGCGTCGCTCGGCTCACCGGCGCGGTGACGGCCAAGCTGGCCAAGGCCGAGGAAGGCGACACCGTCGCCTTCGCTCGGCTCGAAAGCTTTCTCACCGGCGACCGCTTCAGCGACAACAAGAAGCCGCCAGAGGCCGCCGTGCTGCCGCCGCCCCCGCCCCACACCCAGGCGTTCGCCATCGTCGCCAAGGACCGCAAGGACGAAGTCAGGCTGGCGGCGGCGCTGGCCAAGCTGTGCGAGGAGGACCCCTCGCTCGCCTATGTCCAGGACCAGGAATCGGCCGAGCTCAAGCTATTCGGCCAGGGCGAGATGCACCTCAGGGTGATCGTCGAACGACTTGCCGGACGTTTCGACGTCGTCGTCGAGACGAAGAAGCCTTCGGTCGCCTACCGTGAGACGATCCGCGATCCGGTGACGGTGCGCGGCCGGCACAAGAAGCAATCCGGCGGCCACGGCCAGTTCGGCGACGTGGTGGTCGAGGTGACGCCGCGCAGCCGCGGCGAAGGCTTCGCCTTCGCTGAGAAGGTCCACGGCGGCACGGTGCCGAGGCAGTATTTCTCGTCGGTCGAGATGGGCGCGCGCGACGCGATGAACAGCGGGCCGCTCGGTTTTCCGGTGGTCGACGTCGGCGTGACGTTGATCGACGGCTCCTATCACACCGTCGATTCGTCCGACATGGCGTTCCGCGCCGCAACCAAAATCGCGCTCGCCGACGCCTTGCCCAAGGCGCGCCCGGTGCTTCTCGAACCGATCCTGGCGGTGACGATCTACGTGCCGTCCGACGCCCTGGCGCGCGCCAGCGCGCTGGTCAGCGCGCGGCGTGGGCAGATTCTTGGCTTCGAGTCGCGCGAGGGCTGGCCTGGCTGGGAGGCCTTGCGCGCGACGATTCCCGAAGCCGAGATCGGCGATCTGATCGTCGAATTGCGCTCAGCGACCGCGGGCGTCGGCGCGTTCGAGACCAAGTTCGATCATCTCGCCGAGATCAGCGGCCGCGTCGCCGACGCGATCATCGCCGCGCACAAACGCGCCGCCGAATGAGCCGCGCCTAGCCGAGCGCGCGCCAGCCGATCAGCGCGAGCAGGTGCAAGGGATAGAAGGCGTAGAGCGCATAGCGCGGCAGGAAACGCGGGCGCCCGGCGAGGCGGCGCGCCAGCGCCGACGTCGCTACGGCGACAGCCAGCGCGAAAACCGGCGCGGCGAGACTGTCGAACAGTTCGTCGCGCGGAAACCAGTTGAGGCCGAGATAGAGCAGCGCCGCCCAGGGCGCCGCATCGCGCCGGCCCTCGAGCGTCAACTTGAGCGCAGCCGGCAGCAACAAGCCGGCCATGCCGAAGCACAGCCCAGTGCTGATCGAGGTCCACGGCGCAGCGAACGACGCCGCCGCGCCGATGGCGAAGACCGCGTGCTGGACGCGTTTCGGACGGGCGTCGAGCAGGATCGCGACGATCCCCGCCAGCAGGAGCGTGACGAGGATGTTGTCGAGCCCGTCGTGGAAAGCGGCGCGGTAGATCGGCTGCGACAGAATTGCGAACGGCGTTAGCCGCGCGACGTAAGCGGCGAGCGGCGCGCCGCCGCGCAAGTTGAGTGCAAACACGAGGCAGAACAGCGGAAAGGCGAGCCGGCCGACGTACCACAGCGCCAGATGGTCGTGGCCCAACAGGACGTCGTTGACGTGGTCTGAGACCATCGCCGCCGCCGCAACCAGCTTAACCGTATCGAGCGGCGCGCCGTCGAGGGCGAAGAAGGAGGTTCGGGCCGAAGTCATGCGCGACGGGCCCTCATCCGGCCGGGGCGAGGGCGAATCGCCAAATGGGGGCTTCCTTTGACAGCCCCCCGCCCCAAGGATAACCATTGTCGTCGCGGGAAATTCCCGGCCGGGGAGACACAGCGATGCGCATCCTGCTTGCGGCGATCGTTCTCATCTTCGGCGTCAGCGCAGCGACCGCGCCGGCGCTCGCCACCAACACCGGCGGCAACCAAACCTGCAACGACAACGGCAAGTGCTGAGGCTCAGCGAGCCTGAATGCCGTCACGGCGCGGCCTCCAGCGCGCGCCGGCAGTAGAGGGCCACGTCGCGCGGCCAGAGGTCGCGCGGGGCCCAGGTCGTCGTCGGAACGTCGATCGCCAGACAGGCGCGATACTGCTCGGCGGCACCGGCGCGGTCGCCTGATGCGGTCAACGTTTCGCCGAGCCGCTGGCGGCTGATCGCCAGACTGCGGCGCCAGATGGCGTTGCCCGGATGAGCGGCGACCAGCGCCGCCATGGCTTCTTCATTGGCCTGGTAGGCGGCGCGCGCTTCGCCGTGGCGGCCAAGCGCGCTGAGCGCGTCGCCAACCTTCTCGCTGGCGTTGGCGACGTCGTAGCGCGCGGCGGCGTTGGCGGGGTCTTTGGCGACCAGCGCCTGCGACAGCGACCGATAGCTGTCGAAGTCGGCGAGCGCCGCGGTCGGGTCCTGGCGCGCGAGTTCCGCCGCGCCCAATCGCTGCCAGGCGACGGCGACGAACTCGCGCCAGCGGAAATTCGCCGAGTCGAAGGCGGCCAGCCGCCCGGCGTCGTCCTGCAGGGCGCGATAGTCGCGCGCCGCCGTCTCGACGTCGCCGGCGGCGAGCGCGGCGTCGCCGAGGCGCTGATGGGCGCCGGCGAGCGCCTCGGCACCGATCGCGTCGGCAGGCCTGGCCGCGGCGAACGCCTCGGCGCGGGCGAGATAGTCGCCGAACAGCGCCGTAGCCGCGGCGGTCGCGCCGCCCGACAGCGCGAGGTCGCCGAGCCGTTGGATCGCGAACATCTCGTTGCGCAGCCACAGCGTCTCGTTCGGCTGCGCGGCGCGCAAGGCCGCGGCGCGGTTGCGCCAGTCCTGATAGGCAGCGAGCGCGGCCGCGAAATCGCCGCGCGCACGGCTGAGATCGCCGACCCGCTGATCGGCGACGGCGAGCTGGTTCTCGGGGCTGTCGACGCCGACCGGCGCCGCGGCGGAGATCGTCGGGCCGGCAAGCGCCAACGCCGCCGCCTGGGCGGCGCGCGCATCGGCGAGCGCGGCGTCGGAATCGCCGGCCGCGTTTTCCGCGTCGGCGCGGCGGCCGCGCGCCTGGAGCCGCAGCAGCGCCCAGGCGGCGTTCGCGCCGTCTTTGGCGACCAGCGCGTCGGCGAGCGCGTTCGCCTTGACCGCCATGTCTTGCGCGGCGGCGACGCCGCTCAACGACAGATAGGCGACGCTGAGCGCGTTGAGCAGCTTGACCTGCGCCGCAGTCGCGGCGTCGCTCTGGCCCGGCAGGCCGGTCACGGTGTCGCGCGATTGCTCGACCAGCCGGCGCATCAGGTCGGTCGACAGCGAGCCGTTGTCGGCGCCGTCGACCAGCAACGTCACGCTGCCCGCCGCTTGATTGAGCGCAGCCTGGTATTCGACTTCGACCTCGCCGAGCGCCATCGTCGCGACGCCGCGCAGGCGCCAAGCGTAGGCGCCGGCGCCGATCGCCGCAACGAGCAGCAGCGACACGATCGCCGCGACGCGGCGGCTGCGCTTGAGCTCGCGCCGCAGCGCCGCCTCCTTGGCGCGTTCGGCCGCCTCAACCGTGGCGCGCGCCTTTTCGCTCGACGCCTCGGCGTAGGCGACCGATTCCGGCTCGAGTTCAGTGCGACGGCGCGCGACGATCTCTTCCGCCTCGGCGAGCCGACGACCTGGCGGCAGGAGGAAGTCGTCGTGGCGGCCGCTGCGCTCCCAATTCGCCGCATCGCGGTTCAGTCGGCGACGCGCGGCGAGGAAATCGCGATGCTCGGCGATCAATGCGGCGAGCGTCGGCCAGCGCGTCAGCAGCGCTTCGTGGGCGAGGCGCAAGGCGCCGCCGCTGACCGAATCGTCAGCGACGGCGAGACGCGCCGCGACGAGTTGGTCGGCGAGTTCGCGCTGGCGCGGATCGGCGAGGGCCGCGCGTGAAGCGACGCGGGCGGCGACGGCGCCTTTGACGTCGTCGATCTCGACCAGAGCAAGCAGCAGCGGCGCCAGCGCGTCCTTGAGCTCAGACGGGCAGTCGGCGACCAGAGTCTCGGCGTGGCGGGCGATCGCGCCCTCGAGCCGGCCGAGCGCCTCGTAACCGGCGTAAGTGAGGACGTCGCCGCCGTGCTCGCCGACGTCGCGGCGGTAAAGTTCGTCAAGGACGAACGACAGCAGCGGCAGCGAGGCCGGATCGCGCGCCGCCGCCTCGCGGATCGTCGCGTCGAGACCGATTCCGCTGCGTGCGTCGACCTCGAAGGCGAGGCCGGCGCTTTCGGCCGGCCGGCGAACGATCAGTTCCAATTCGGCGGCGGTCGGCGGCGCGAGCTGGTATTGCCCGTCGCCGCGCGACAGCGCCGCCAGCTCCGGCAATTCGACCAGGCGCGGGTAGAAGTCGCTGCGCAGCGTGGCTAGAACCATCGCCGCGCCGCTGACCGCCAGCGCGGCGATCAATCGGTCAAAGCCGGCGCGCGTCGCCGCGTCGATCGCCGGAGAAGCGAACAGCGTCTCCATCTGGTCGACGATGACGACCAGCCCGACCCGCGCGGTCTGGCTTGCGCCCGCCGCGCGCTTCAGCGCCATCCGCGTTTGCGCGACGACCAGCGGCGGATCGGCGCGCATCAGCGTCGCCACTTCGTCGGCGCCGTAGCCGAGCGCGGCGAATTCCGGCAGCGCGCCAGGCCGGAGAAGCGCGGCGGCAAGTCCGGCGAACGGGCCGGCGGCGAGGTCGGCCGCTTCGACGATCGCGATGCGCCAGGCCGCGACGCCTGCGACGACGCCAGGCGCGGTCAAGTCGGCGGCGACGCCGGCGCGCGCCAGCGACGACTTGCCGACGCCGCTGGCGCCCAGCACGACGACGAAGCCCTGGCCGGCGGCGGCGCGTCGCGCCAGCGCCTCGGCGATGTCGCGCACCGGCCGCTCGCGCCCGAAGAAGACCGCGCTATGAGCGAGGTCGAACGCTTGCAGGCCGAGATAGGGCGAACCCGACCACCAGTCGATCCGCCGCTCGGCCGGCGGCGCGCGGGCCGGCCGCGCCGGCAGGCGGCGGCGGATGATCTCGCGCAGATGCGCTTCGAGCAGGGCCTCGAAGGCGTCGAGATCGGCGAACGGATTGAAAGCAAGCTTGAAGCCGCCCTTCTCGTCCTCGAAGTAGCGGGTCCAGAAGCCGCGCAGCGCGTCCCATTGTCGGCGCGCGTCTTCGAGTTGTTCGACGCGACTGAAGCGCGCGACGTTCTCGGCGGTCTTGCGGTAGACGAGCAGGTCGGGAACCCCGGCGCGGGTCTCGCGCGCGCCGAGCGCCTGTTCGAACTCCCATTCGGTTCCGGTGACTGGCGCACGGCCGTCGCGACTGCGATATTCGCGCGTCGGCGTGCGCTCGGGCAGCGGCGTGCCGAGCCGCGACCACAGGATCATCACCAGCGCGTCGGCTTCGCCGGGCGGGTCGATGACGTCCTGGAAATGCCCCGAGGCGAGCATCGGCTCGTATTCCCACAACACGGCGGAAATATCGAAGAAGCGCGCGAATTCGCGTTTCAGCCGGCCGACGACCAGCGCGGCGCGGCGCCGCTCCTCGGCGACGTCGCCGGGCGAGGAAATGAAGATCCGAAACCGCTGCCCCATGACGCGCCCGCGCCCGCCGGCGTTTCGCCCCTATCCACGCGGCGAGCGGGCCAGTCATTCATAACGGCGCCGCTTCGTCAAACCGCGCCCCGCCGGGGGATTCCGAGCCGTCTGTACAGCGCCGGCGCCATACCGTATTCAGGGGCGGACCCCCGGCAGGAGCGACGCGAAGATGGCCGAATTTTCCCCAGAAACCGATCGTCTGGCGATTGTTTTCGGCGGCTCAGGCTTCGTCGGCCGGCACGTCGTGCGAGCGCTGGCGCGCGACGGCTGGCGCATCCGGGTCGCGGTTAGGCGGCCCGACCTCGCCGGTTTCCTCCGCCCGCTCGGCGTCGTCGGCCAAATCGAACTGGTGCAGGCGAACCTGCGTTATCCCGATTCCATCGCCGCGGCGCTCGAGGGCGCCAACGCCGTCGTCAACGCCGCCGGGATCCAGCGCCAGGGCGGCCGGCAGACCTACGAGGCGGTGCACGCCGCCGGCGCCGGCGCGATTGCGCGCGCCGCTTCGGCCGCCGGGATCGCGACGTTTGTCCATGTCTCCGGCGTCGGCGCCGACGCAAGCTCGCCCAACGCCTATGTCGCCAGCAAAGGCCGCAGCGAGAGCGCCGTGCGCGAGGCGGCGCCGACTGCGGTCATCCTGCGCCCCTCAGTGATCTTCGGCCCGGAGGACGATTTCCTCAACCGCTTCGGCGCGCTCGCGCGCGCCCTGCCGGCGCTGCCGCTGTTCGGCGGCGGCGCGACCAAGTTGCAGCCGGTGTTCGTTGGCGACGTCGCGCTGGCGACGCTCGCCGTCATCGGCGACGCGAGCGCGACCGGGCGCGTCTACGAGCTCGGCGGGCCGGAAGTGCTGACGCTGCGCGAAATCGCCGCGCTGACCCTGCGGATCGTCGAGCGCCGTCGCGCGCTGGTTCCGCTGCCGTTCGCGCTGGCGCGGCTCCTCGCGTGGTCGACCGAGGTCGCTTCGACGCTGTCGCTCGGCCGCTTCCCCAAGACGCTGACGACGACGCGCGACCAAGTCGAGTTGCTGCGCCACGACAACGTCGTCTCGGCGGCGGCGATCGCTGAAGGGCGCACGCTGCGCGGACTTGGAATCAGCGCGCAGGGGATCGAGGCGGCGGCGCCGTCCTATCTCTATCGCTTCCGCAAGACCGGCCAATACGCCGCGCGCCGCCTCGCCTGATCGGCACAACGCGGCGCGGCGTCGCGTATCTTACAGTATCGTCATTGTCGCGACGCTTTGTTGTAACGACGAGGCGCGTTTTGTCACTCGTTGCGCACTAGCGGCGATGCGTCGATGTTATCGTCTTCATGTCGCCAGTTTGATTCGATTTGAAAACGAATCTGCAAGGGCGGCAGGTCTCGCCGCAATCGCGCAATCGCCTCGGCATCAGCTGAAAAACGTCCCGAGGCGTCGATGTCGTTGCGCGTCGTCATTCACGACGACGCGCCGAAATCGGATTCGCGGCCCGATCGTCGAAGACGAATGCAACGAGGGGAGCCGCCATGCATACAATCGAGGAGATCATCGCCGAGGCGCAGAACGCCATCGCCGCGTCGCTGCGCCAGGCATATGACGCCGGCAGACACCACCAGACCACCGAGATGCGGGAGAAGTTCGTCGCCTTCTTCGAAGGCGTGATCGCGCCGTTCTCGGGCGCGCCGGCCGCCCCGCCTGCGCCCGCCGCCGAGCCGCCGGTCGTCGAGGCGGCGGCGGAAACGGCTCCTGAAGCGGCGCCCGTCGAAGCGACGGCCGAAGCTGCGCCGGCCGACCTAGCGGCGGAAGCGCCCGCCGCCGAGACGCCGGCCGAAGTTCCGCCGGAAGCGACCGCCGAACCGGCCTCCGCCGCCTGACCGCATGCGCCCATCGGCGCCTCCGGATCCGTGACGATCAAGCGCGCGCGTCGATCGCGCGCGCTTCAGCCGCCCTTGCGCCGGCGCGACGCCGCGACTACTTTGCCGCCTCGCCCAGTCGATCGCCGGCGTCGCCGCGCGAGCGGGGCGGTGCGCCGCGCCGGACGCCGCGGGGAGGTTGCGTGTCCACATCCGCCGCTGATTATCTCGTCGATCGTCGCCGCCTGCGCCGCCAGCTCAGCTTCTGGCGCATTGTCGCGTTCATCGCCGCAGCGCTGGCGATCATCGCGCTCGGCGCGCGCCTGTTTGGCGCGGCGGGGTTCGCCGGCGGTCCGCATATCGCCCGCCTGACGGTCTCCGGCTTCATCGCCGGCAACGAAGAGACGCTGAAGCTGATTCGCGAGGCGCGCGATTCGCCGTCGGTCGCCGCGGCGCTGGTCCGCATCGACAGCCCCGGCGGCGGCACTGAAGGTTCGGAAGAGATTTACGACGAATTGCGCCGATTGGCGGCGAAGAAGCCGGTGGCGGCGGTCGTCGGCGGCATGGCCGCCTCGGGCGCCTATATCGCGGCGCTGGGGACGGATCGCATTTTCGCCCGCGGCAATTCGATTGTCGGCTCGATCGGCGTGCTGGTCGAGTATCCCAACGTCTCGGGGCTGATGGACAAGGTCGGGGTGAAGTTTGAGTCGATCAAGTCGTCGCCGCTGAAGGCGGCGCCGAACGGGTTCGAGCCGACCAGCGACGAGGCGCGCGCCGCCATGGCGGCGCTGATCGCCGATTCCTTCGACTGGTTCAAGGGACTGGTCAAAGACCGGCGCAACTTGACCGACGACGAGCTGGCTAAGGTCGACGACGGACGGGTGTTCACCGGCCGCCAGGGCCTGCCGCTCAAGCTGGTCGACGCGCTCGGCGACGAACGCGATGCGATCGCCTGGCTGGAGAAGGATCGCGGCGTGGCCAAAAACCTTCCGGTGCGCGACTATAAACCGGGTTCTGGGTGGACTGGCTTCAAGCTGACGAGCCTGGCGGCCGCGGCGGCCGACCTCGCCGGCCTGACGTCGATCGCCGACGCGCTGCGTTACGAGGGTCGACCGCCGGTTGACGGATTGGTCTCGGTTTGGCAACTGTCAGGCGGAGATTAGAGATGACGGCGGGATTTCTAGTCGTTCCGGAGGGGGCGTACGTTGATCAAGTCTGAGCTCGTGCAGCGCATGTCGGCGCGCAATCCGCATCTCTATCAACGCGACATCGAGAACATCGTCGACGCCATTCTCGGCGAGATCGCCGATGCGCTGGCGCGCGGCGAGCGCGTCGAGCTGCGCGGCTTCGGCGCCTTCTCGACCAAGCAGCGCCTCGCGCGCACCGGCCGCAATCCGCGCACCGGCGACAAGGTCCCAGTGACCGAGAAGCTGGTGCCGTTCTTCAAGACCGGCAAAGAGATGCGCGAGCGCTTGAACGTCAAGCCGCTTTAGCTGAACGAAAGGCTCGACGCGCGGTTTGCGCCGCCGGCGCTTTGGCGGCATTGTCGCGTGCGCCGCTGAGCGCCGCCGCCGGATCGCTTCATGGTACGCTTTCTCAAACTCGTCATCGTCGTTCCGATCGCGATCGCGCTGCTCGCCTTCGCCTTCGCCAACCGGCACATCGTCACCGTCTCGTTCGACCCGTTCCCCTCAGGCGATGTTCCCGCTTTCGCCATCAGCCTGCCGCTGTTCGTCGTGCTGATCCTGACGGCGATGCTCGGAGTCGTCGCCGGCGGCGTCGCGGTGTGGTTCGCGCAGGGGCGCTACCGCCGCGCGGCGCGACGGACCCGCGCCGAAGCCGACCGCTGGCGCGCCGAAGCGGAGGCCGGCCACGCAAGGCTCGGCGCCCCGCCGCCGCCGTGACTCAGGGCTAAAGTCGCATGCGCCATTTCGCCGCCGCCGAGGTCGACTCCGCGCTCGACTTTCCGTCGCTGATCGACGCGCTCGCCGAAGCGTTCCGCGGCGGCTTCCATGCGCCCGAGCGCTGCCACCACGCGATCGAGCGGCCGGGCGAAGCGACGGCGACGACGCTGCTGATGCCGGCCTGGACGACATTCGGATCGGCCGAAGACTTCCTCGGCGCCAAGATCGTCAGTGTCTTTCCCGGCAACGGCAGACGCGGCCTGCCCGCGGTGCAGGGCGTTTACGTGCTGCAGTCGGGCGTCACCGGCGCGCCGATCGCCACCCTCGACGGAACGCGGTTGACGGTCTGGCGCACCGCCGCCGCCTCGGGCCTGGCGGCGCGTTACCTCGCGCGCGCCGACGCCAAGCGACTGCTGATCGTCGGCGCCGGCCAGCTCGCACCCTACCTCGCTCGCGCCCACGCCGCCGTGCGGCCGATCGAGACAATCGCAATTTGGAACCATCGGGCGGAGGGCGCGCATCGGCTCGCCGCGGCGCTCGCCGGCGAAGGCTTCAACGCGCACGTGATCACGCGACTCGAGGCCGGCGTGCGTGACGCCGACGTCATCTCCTGCGCGACGTTGTCGGAGGCGCCGCTCGTCGCCGGCGCCTGGCTCAGCGGCGGTCAGCATCTCGACCTCGTCGGCGCCTTCACGATGCGCATGCGCGAGGCCGACGACGCGGCGCTGAAGCGCGCGCGCATCTTCGTCGACACGGCGGCGGCGACGAGCGAGGGCGGCGACGTGGCGCTCGGCTTGAAGAGCGGCGCGATCACGCGCGCCGATATCGCCGGCGACCTCGCCGCGCTGGTCCGCGGCGCGCCGGGGCGCGGCGGAGAGCGCGAGATCACCCTGTTCAAGTCCGTCGGCGCTTCGATCGAGGATCTCGCCGCGGCGATGCTGGTGTGGAAACGGGCGGGCGGCCGCTGAGCGTCGCCGCTGCAGTCGACATTCGATATTCACAAAATTCCCTCTATCGTCTCCGGTTGCGGCGTTCGCCGCAGCGCAATTCGGCGACGGGGGAAGGCATGAGCGTCGAGGGACAGACCACTAAGCAGGACTGGGCGCGGCGGTTTCATCTGCCGCACGCTCATCTCGAGTCGGCTTTCGGCGGCGACTGGTTCGGGCTGAAGGCGGAAGCCTTCGCCCGCTTCTTCGGCACGCCGACCTTTCTCATCGCCCAAACGTTCCTGGTCGGCGTATGGATCTGGGTCAATCTGGC